>Ga0070694_100002848_pt1 | contig 10273 bp, 2 predicted proteins | sample KBSK1251metaG_FD_65470 | JGI IMG/M metagenome (GOLD analysis project Ga0070694, IMG submission 65470) | Corn, switchgrass and miscanthus rhizosphere microbial communities from Kellogg Biological Station, Michigan, USA - KBS K1-25-1 metaG | ecosystem: Host-associated > Plants > Roots >... | reverse complement strand
CGGGCAGTTCGGACGTCGCTTTTGCGCTCGGACTCGACGCCGTTAACCCGCTCGCACCCCTCCTAACGAACCCGAGCCAGCCCACCAACCGCGTTGTCTTCGCCAATCGGTCAACGACCCTCCTCGTCGAGGCGATCGGCTCGCCGGATCCCGGCTACCAATGGGTTAAGGACGGCAGCCCGATTACCGGCGCCACGGCATCGACCTACACAATCGCCCAGATGCAGGCGAGCGATGCCGGTAATTATTTCTGCCGCGTCTTCAACGCCGTCGGGTCGGTCACCAGCCGCACCGCCATAGTGGAGTACCTGCTCGATACTTCTCCGCCGGAGATCACGGATGCCGTGGGCAGCGCGACCTTTGACAAGGTGACGGTCAGCTTTAATGAGTTGGTCGACGCCGCCACCGCCGGGGACTTATTCAACTACACGGTAATGGACTCCGTCGGCAATGACCTCGCCGTGGGTTTGGCGGTGGTGTTGCCGGGAGGCAAGAGTGTGTTGCTGACCCTGAGTATTCCGCAGACTCCGGATACCCTCTACACCGTAACGGCCATAAACATGCGGGACCTGGCCGGCAACGCAGCGGGCTCTCTTTCCAAGTCATTCCGTTCCTGGGTGTCTGGTCCGTGCAACGGCGTGATTTTCGAAACCTTCGACACGCCCGGCCGTTCGACCATCGATAACCTCCTCACGAGTCAGCCGAACTTCCCGAATAATCCACGGGAACGCATGCTTATCTCCGGGTTCGACTCGCGTCTGGCCCCCGGTTACGACGGCGACGCACACGAGGATTACTCGGCGCGCCTTCGTGGTCTGTTCATCCCGCCCGTGTCCGGCAACTGGCGCTTCCACTTCCGCTGCGATGATCCGGGTCGATTGTTTGTGAACCCCAACGGACCAAATGCCGCCGGCAAGATCATGGTCGGTGACCAGCCCAGCTGCTGTAACAACATCCCGGCTTCAGGCGCCCAGCTCTCGTCCTACTACGCGCTTGAGGCGGGCCGGCCCTACTACGTCGAGTTGCTCTACTGGGAATACGGCGGCGGCGATTATGGACAAGTGTCAGTTGAGCTGCAGGGCGGAGAGCTTCCAGCCGCGAACGTCGGCAACCTCATCGGTAGCCTGGTCGGCGCCGGCGCGGCTCCCGCTGGCATTGGCGGCCCGCTCAGCATCGCGACTGAGCCTGCCGACTTGACCGTCGTGGCCAACAGCATTGCTCAGTTTACCGTGGTCGCCAATAATCCAAACGCCCTTCCCATCTGCTATCAATGGCGCCGCGACGGGGTCGACATCCCCGGCGCCACCAGCGCCAGTTACACGATCCAGCAGGCCAGCGCGGCGGACGATGGTGCCACCTTCTCCTGCGTTGTGGGCATGATCGGCCAGAACAACCTCACAACTCGTACGGCCACGCTGCGTGTCGCTAACGACGTCATCGCGCCCCGGGCTCTCCGTGCCGATGTGGGCAACACGCTCTCCAACATTGTGGTGAGTTATAACGAGCTGGTGGACACCAGTTCGGCGACCGATCTTTTCAACTACGATGTGCCGGGCTTCGTCATCGACAACATCGTCCTCCAGCCCGGTGGCTCAAATGTCGTGATCACACTGGCCGGCACCTTGCAGTCCGGACGCAATTACTCCGTCGTCGCTCATGATGTCAGCGATCTCAGCGGCAACGCCCTCGAGCCCAACCCCACCGTCCTCAACTTCAGCATCCCGACTGCTGGCGGTTATTCCGCGACGGTTCTGGCCGAAAACCCGATCGCCTACTGGCGATTCAACGAAGGGGGACCCACGGCCAACAACGCTGGGAGCCTGGGTCCGTCGGCCAATGGCACTTACAACGGCGGTGCGACCAGCGGCGCTGAAGCACCTAAACCACCGGCCTTCCCCGGATTTGAAGCCGGCAACAGCGCTTTGCAATTGGATGGTGTCGATGATTTCGTCGGTACGGTCGCTGGCCTGATGAACAGTCGTCCAGCCTGGACCATCACCGGCTGGTTCCGCCGCGGCGCCGACCAAGCCGACCGCACCGGCTTGTGGGGCCAGAATGATCTGCTCGAGATCGGTTACATCAACAACAATACCATCCAAACCTGGACAGAAAACGGCACCGATATCGTCGGCCCTGGCATTGCCAACGGAGAATGGGCGCATCTGGCCGTGGTCAGCGAGGGATCGCCCGGCACGCTCAACATGTACCTGAACGGCGTGCTCCGGGCGACGCGTAACCACAGCATGCCCGCTGATACCACCTTCGCCTTCAACATCGGCGGCGGCGGCGTCTTCGACGCCACGGGCAACTTCTTCAATGGCCAAATCGACGAAATCGCGATCTTCGGTCAGGCCCTCACCGCAGCGAAAGTTCAGGCCCAGTACCAATCCGCCTTGCGCAGTCCGGGCTTCAACTTCGACGACTGCGTGTTGCCTCCGGGCACGATCGCCAGCGGCACCACACCGCCTTTCGTGGCCAGCGATGGCGCGGGCAACTGCGTCCTGCATCTGACCGACAAAGCGAACAACCAGGTGAACTTCTGGAGTGTCCCGTTGAGCAATGCCCAGGCGTTCGTCACCTTCAACGCGCGCTGGAGAATGTTGCTTGACGGCCCCGGCGGCGCGGACGGCGTCAGTTTCAATGTGGGGACCGATCTGGGCACCGGGTTCACGCCCGAGGATGGCGCCCCCAGCGGGTTGAGTGTCTGCGTCGATACCTATAACAACGGCGCGGGCGACGCAGGCCTGGACATCAAATGGAACGGAGTCGTCCTCAGGCATGTCCCGGTTCCGGCGGCTGGCGGAGCGGATGGCGCTGGGGCGCCGCCCGAACTGAACCGTGGCGTGTTCGTGAATACGTCGGTGGAAGTGACCAGCAGCGGCGCGGTGACCTTCCGCTACGCTGAGTTGGTCGCTACTGCTCAGATTCCGAACTACGTCGGGATCAGCGCCAACCAGTATCTCTTCGCAGCCCGCACGGGCGGCGCGAACGAAAACGCATGGATTGATGACTTGATCATCGAAACCACCAGCCCGGTTGGCCCGGCCATCGTGACCCAGCCCGCCGACCAGACGGTGCCTGTCGGGCAGGCAGCCACGTTCACCGCCGAGGCCACGGGAACCGGGACGATCACGTATCAATGGTCTCGCCAGCGGTCAGGCGAGGCTGCGTTCACTCCGCTCGCCGGCGCCACCGGCCCAAGCTACACCACTCCGCCGGCGGCTTACCCCTCTGACGACAACTCCTTGTTCAGGGTTGCGGCCAGCAACGCGGACGGCACGACGCAAAGCCGTGTGGCTACGCTGCGCGTGATACCGAAGGGTCTGCCGTTCCAAGTCTGGATGGTGGGTAAGGACGACGGCGACTGGCCGCGGGGCGATGGCGGTGGACCCAACGCTAGCTTTGTGCAGGAAAACGGGACAACGAGCCCGCTGCCCGGCAGCCCGACCAGTCCCGAGGTCGATCAGCAGGCCGACAATGATTACTACTTCGCCGGCACTTACTCGACCGCCATCAGCAGTGTCACCGCGCTCTACGGCGATTATGCGCCGGTCGGCGTGGTGGCCGCCAATGAAGAAGCCGCCGAACGCGCATTCGCAGGCGACGACCGCGACCTCCGGTATCACTTCAATCTGCCGACCTCGCTCAAACCCAGCGACCAACTCTCCGTCCAGTTCGATGCTTTGAATCTGGATACGACCAGTTGCTGCGGTCTGCCGGTACCAACTGATCCGCGCTGGGGCATGGAGGTCTACATCAACGGCGTGTTGGTGATGCCCCAGGTCATCATCCGCCCGCCCCAAATCGGAACAGCCTTTTCGAGTCCGCCGGTCTCGCTGGCCAGCGTCAATGCCCAGACCGGACCCGGTGCCGATAACATCGTCACCCTGAAAGGCATCAGCTACAACGCCGACGGCGGCGGCAACTGGATGGGTATCGATTATGTGCAGCTGAACGGCATCGCCGTTGACCTTCTGGCGAACGTGGTCGAAACCGGTGGCGACAATGAACCCACCGATACCATCACCGCGAAATGGACCGGCCAGACCTTCCCGGTGTCCGTGGCCGGTGAGCCGGTACCAGGCGCGGTCGTTGGCAACAACTACACCGTTGGTCCGTTCGGCAATCACGCACCAGCCTACGTGGATCGGAATCACCGCTACACCAATGCTTCGGACACCGTCCAGATCCCGGCGTATCTGGTGGGCGGCAAATACGTCATGTCCGGCAACGATAACCGCGACAACGCGGGCTATCTGCTCGATGTGACCGTGTCTGCTCCGGTGACGGCCTATCTGCTGGTGGATAATCGATTGGGCGATCCGAATAGTCCCAACACGGATCCTCCTTCCTTCGGTCCGACCAGGATGCAATGGGTCCTCGACCAAGGCTGGATTCCCTCCAGCACCGGGGCCAATCGCACAGGCGACGTAAGCCTTCCGGATGAAGTTGGCATCGATGAAGGTGCCGATGGCACCATCAATAATTGGTTCTCTGTTTACCGGAAGAACTTTTCGGCCGGCACATTCCAGTTGAAACAGGCCGATAACGCCGGACAAAATATGTACGGAGTTGTTGTTACTGAACAGACCGCCGAACCGCCACGCGTAGTGAGCTGCACGGCAAACTGCGAGCCCAACAAGATCCGGGTCAAATACAGCAGCCTCGTGCGATTGGATGGCACCTATTCCTTCGCCGAGGGAACTGTCGCTGGCGTCAGTTATGGCGCCGACCAGTCCGAGGTGGTTGTGGAAACGACCCCGCTGCCGAACAACACCACCGTCCAGCTGACCATCGCGGGTGTCCAAGGCCAGGCCGGAGGGTTCATCTTCCCCAACCCGAGCGTTTGCTCGGTCAACGTCACGCTCGGTACGCCCACTGTCGGCTCGGGCCCGAGCGATGTAAGCGTGCCGGTCAACGCCTCAGTTACCTTTGCCGTCAGTGGTGTCGGTGGAACCACGCCGATCAGCTACCAGTGGCTCCGCAACGGCGCAGCCCTACCGGGCGCAACCGGTGCGTCCTTGAGCTTCGCCGCTGCATTGGCGGACAACGGCGCCAAATACTCGGTGCGGCTGTCCAATCAATGCGGTGCTGCCACCAGCCGTGAGGCGACCTTGACGGTCGCGGGCCCGCCCACCATCGTCTGCCCGGCGGACATTTCGGTGGTAGCCAGCAACAACGTCTGTGCAGTCGTCACGTTCAACCCGACCGTCGGCAATGGCGGGTTCGTGACGAGCGTGAGCTGCCTGCCGCCGTCCGGCACCTGCTTCCCGGTGGGTGCTGCCAGCGTCACCTGCGCTGCCACCGACAGCGCCGGCAATACAGCCCGGTGCAGCTTCAACGTCACGGTGCGTCCGTCCAACCGCCCACCAACGGCGAAGATTACGGCCGAGCCACTGGCGGACTTCAAGCCAACCGTTACGGAGCCCGTGCTCATCGCGTGCGATAACACAAATTCGTGCCTGCACCTGGATGGTTCGCTGTCGTCCGATCCTGAAGGCGGGGCGTTGACTTACGCATGGTTCCTCGATCCGAGTCCGGTGCCGTCCGCCACGGGCGTCACGGCCACGGTCTGTCCGGAGCCAGGCGAGCAGACCATTCGCCTGGTAGTCACCGATCCGTTTGGCGAGACCGGGACGGACACCCTGACCATTCAAGTCATGCTGGTGGATGAATCCATCGCGCTGCTCATCGACAAGGTCAACAACTCGACGATCGCACGTAAGGAAAAGCGTCCGTTCATCGCGACCCTCAAGGCAGCGAGTGCCTCAGCCGCCCGCACTGACTACAGCGCGACCATCGGCCAGTTGAACGCCTTCCAGAACAAGGTCCGCGCGCAGGTGGCTCGCACCAACCCGGAGGAAGCCGCCAGCTGGATCAAGTGGGCCCAGCAAATTATCGACGCCACCTCGCGGTGCCTGTAGGCCCCCAGAGCGGCGCAATAGCCTGATTCGCACGAGACCGGGAGTTGACACTCCCGGTCTCTTTTTTCCAGTCATGAAACTTCAGAAAGCCGTCCGACGGCAGCGGGCTCGAATCCGCGAAGTTGGGCTCGCCGCCCTGCTGACCATGGTCCGGGTCCTTCCTCTCTCGCTGACCGCCGCGGAATGGCACGGCGGTGACGGTTATCGTTTCCGTGAACTGGCACTGTCTGCCGGCGGTCGAACGCACCTGACACGGTTGCCTCCCGCGGACACGGGCATTGCCTTCACGAACTACGTCTCCCCGGACCGCGGGCTGGAAAATTCCAGGCGCCTCGATGGCGCTGGAGTGGCCGCCGGCGATATTGATGGCGACGGCTGGTGCGATCTGTTCTTTTGCGGGACAGATCGCCCATGCGTGCTATATCGCAATCGCGGTGGGTGGAAGTTTGAAGACGTGACGGCCGCGGCGGGGGTGGCTTGTGCCGATCAATCTTCCACCGGCGCAGCCTTGGCCGACATGGACGGCGACGGTGATCTCGATCTGCTGGTGAATTCACTTGGCGGCGGCACGAGGCTGTTTCTCAACGATGGCCGGGGCCGGTTCGAGGAACGAAAGCAAACCGGCCTGCTGCGGCGATTCGGAGCCACCTCACTCGCGTTGGCCGATGTGGACGGAAACGGGACCCTCGACCTGTACGTCTGCAACTACGCGACGACTAAAATCGAGGACCGTCCTAACGCGCGGTTTGCCTCCCAGAACATCAACGGACGGATCGTGCTCACGGCCATCGACGGCGTGCCGACCACTGCGCCCGCCTTGACCAACCGTTACTACGTCGACTCCGAGCGCATCGTGCGCGAGCTTGGCGAGCCCGACGTCCTTTACCTCAACGACGGCAGCGGAGGATTCCAACCCGTTTCCTGGACCGAGGGCGCGTTCCTCGATGAATACGGCCACGCACTGACCTCGCCCCCCTACGACTTTGGACTGTCGGTGATGTTCCGGGATATGAACGGGGACGGCGCGCCCGATTTATACGTCTGCAACGATCTGTTTCCGCCGGACCGGATTTGGAGCAACGACGGCCGGGGCAGTTTCCGCGCGCTGTCCAACCTGGCCGTGCGCAACACCAGCCGCTTTGCCATGGGTGTGGACTTTGCCGACATCAACCGCGACGGGTACGACGATTTCCTTGTCGTGGACATGCTCAGCCGCGAACACCCGAAACGCATGGTGCAGACATCGGGGACGCTCCCGCTCTTTCTTCCGCCGGGCCTGATCGACAATCGTCCGCAATACAAGCGCAACACGCTTTTTCTGAGCCGCGGGGACGGCACGTTTGCGGAGATGGCGCAACTCGCTGGACTGGCGGCTTCCGAGTGGTCCTGGATGCCCGTGTTTCTGGATGTCGATCTGGATGGTTTCGAAGATGTGCTCATCACAACCGGGCACGAACGGGATTCGTTGAATGCCGATACCATCGCTGCGATCAGCCGCGCCCGGGCCGGGCGTAAGCTCACCGATGCCGAGCATCGCCAGTTGAAAAAGGAGCACTTTCAACCACTCCGCACGTCGAACCAGGCTTTTCGCAATCGGGGCGATCTGACCTTCGAAGACAAGGCCCACGAATGGGGCTTTGACTATGTCGGTGTCTCACAAGGTTTTTGCCTGGCCGACCTCGACAACGATGGCGATCAGGACGTCATCGTCACGCACTTGAATGACGTGGTTGGCATTTACCGCAACGAATCGACCGCTCCGCGCGTGGCCGTGCGCCTGAAGGGCAGGCCGCCCAACACGCGCGGCATCGGCGCGACTGTCCGCTTGCTGGGCGGCGCCGTGCCAGAGCAGCGCCAGGAAATCATCGCGGGGGGCCGTTACCTTTCGAGTGACGAGCCCATGCGCGTGTTTGCCACCGGAAAATCCACCGGCGGCATGATCCTCGAAGTGACGTGGCGCAATGGCACGATCAGCAGCGTCCACGATGTGCACCCGAACCGGCTCCATGAAATCGACGAGACCGGCGCGAGCGCGACTCCACCCCAGCGCCGCTCCTACGAGTCCCTCGGCTCTCAGCCGTTCTTCGCCGATGTCAGCCAATTGATTCAGCACACGCACGTGGAGCGGGGCTTCGACGACTTCGAACGCCAGCCGCTGATGAGCAAACGGCTCAGTCAACTCGGACCGGGACTCTGCTGGGCCGATCTCAATGGTGATGGCGTGGAGGAACTGGTCGTGGGCAGCGGCGCCAGCGGGCGGATGGCGGTCTATCGCAACAACGGCAAAGGCGGCTTCGAACCATGGGATGCACCCGTCCTGGCGCAACCCATCCAGCGCGATCAAACCACCATTCTGGTCGCACCAAGAACGAATGGCTCGCTCACTTTGCTGGCCGGCTCCGCCAGTTACGAAGAAGGTCCGGGAGATGCCGCCTGTGTTCGCGAGTTTGACCTCAAACAGAACATCGCGACGAACGGCCTGCCCGGCGGGGAAAGTTCCGTAGGCCCGCTGGCGATGGCGGACGTGAATGGCGATGGTACTCTCGATCTGTTCGTCGGCGGACGGGTGAAGCCGGGACGTTACCCGGAACCGTCCTCGTCCCTCCTGTTCCGTGGAACCGGCGCCCACTTCGTGCTGGATGCTCCTAATTGCCGCCGGCTAGAGCTCGTGGGCCTCGTCAGCGCCGCGGTATTCAGCGATATCGACTCGGACGGAGATCCAGATCTGGTCCTGGCTTGCGAGTGGGGCCCGATAAAGGTTTTCCGCAACGACCGCGGTCAGCTTACTCCCTGGGGACCCCGCATCGCAGTGACGGGCCCGGGGGAACAGCGGTCTTTGACCCTCAACGAACTCACCGGATGGTGGAACGGCGTGACCACGGGTGACCTCGATGGAGACGGGCGCCTGGATATCGTGGCCAGCAATTGGGGGCGGAACAGCAAGTACGAGCAGTTCCGCTCGCGACCGCTCCGGATCTTCTATGGCCAGTGGACGGGCAACAGCGCCGTGGACGTGCTCGATGCCTACGAAGACCCTGGTCTGCAGAAGCTGGTTCCGTGGTGCGCCTATCGCGTGGCTAAACTCGTTCCCTGGATGATCGAACGGTTTGATACGCAAACGAAGTTCTCGACCGCCAGCGTGGACGAGATCCTCTTGGATCGGGTCCGCACCGCCAAAGTCCTTCCAGCCACCTGGCTGGAATCCACCGTCTTTCTCAACCGCGGCGATCACTTCGAAGCCAGGGCCCTACCGCCGGAGGCGCAGATGGCCCCCGCCTTTGGCGTCAATGTCGCCGACCTGGATGGCAACGGGCAGGAGGACATTTTCCTGAGCCAGAATTTTTTCGCGGTGGATGGCGAGACTTCCCGCTACGACGCCGGTCGCGGACTGTGGCTGCGGGGCAATGGCAAGGGGGAGTTCCGCGCCGTGTCCGGGCAACTCTCCGGTGTGAAGGCCTATGGCGAGCAGCGTGGGTCCGCCGTCTGCGATTTCGACGGCGATGGTCGCGTGGATCTCGCCGTCGCGCAGAACGCGGCGGAGACCAAGCTTTATCGCAACGTGCGGGCCAAGCCGGGATGGCGCGTCCGTCTGGCCGGTCCACCGGGAAATCCGACCGGCGTTGGCGCGGTGCTGCGGCTTATCGCGGGAGGCAAACCTGGGCCGGCCCGCGAGGTCCATGCCGGCTCGGGGTATTGGTCGCAGGACGCCGCCACGCAGGTGCTCGCTTCGTCGACAACCGCGACTCAACTCTGGGTGCGCTGGCCGGGCGGCAAAGTGACGACCACCGATTTGCCGTCCGGTGCCCGCGAGGTCAGCATCGATGTTGAAGGCCATACCACACGTCCCCGATGAGTGCGACCTTCTAATCCTGCAAGCACCCACCAACGGGGTCGATGGCGCCGTCGGCCTCATTGCGGAGGTCCATTTCGCCGACACTACGGGGCTTAACTCTTTCGCTGCTAAATACTGACAGTTTTACTGAATGCGACATGAGGCTGCTCGAACAATTGTTTGTCATGGATACTTCGTGAACAAAACTGCGGTTCCGTCCGCAGGGTCTATCAGCACCAGCGTGACTGGCAACGGTCGGGTTGGAAGCTGCCGAGACAATGTACCTCCACCACTCGGTGGCAGTGCGCGCCGACCTCGCGGCGGCTTGGGAACTGGCAAAACACCTATAGTGAATATTGCTGGCTTTGAACATCGGACGCGCCTGCTCTTCCCAGTTCGTTGGCGCCACTCGCTGTTGGATTCTATTCTTGCGATTCCGCAGAATCTTGGCGTGGTTGCTAATGACTCGGAATGGCTTTTGTTGGTTGTTCTGTTTTCTTGAACAATTACATTTCAA
>Ga0070694_100002844_pt1 | contig 10283 bp, 9 predicted proteins | sample KBSK1251metaG_FD_65470 | JGI IMG/M metagenome (GOLD analysis project Ga0070694, IMG submission 65470) | Corn, switchgrass and miscanthus rhizosphere microbial communities from Kellogg Biological Station, Michigan, USA - KBS K1-25-1 metaG | ecosystem: Host-associated > Plants > Roots >... | reverse complement strand
TGCTGAATTGGGCGTGGGATTACTTCTTCTACGAGCGGGCGGCGCGCCTCATCACAACGATGGACTGATCAGGACACCGTGGGTCGTGGCTCCTGCGAGCGAGTCGGGGTCCGCATCTGCGCCCGCCGCACCCGGCGCACCACGCCGTCCCAGCCGCACTCCAGACACCAGCGACGTTGCAAAGCGGGGAGCCAATGGTCGAGGAAGCGGTTCTCGAGCGCCGCCATCTCGATACCGCAATGCGGGCACAGCGGGCCCCGCGGCAACAGCAGGTAGGTGACCGCGGCGACGATCGCGACCCGCATCGCCACCGTGACGAGCAGGACCACCACGACCAGCATGCCTCATCATAGCGTCCGGCTGGGCGCCGGGCCAGCATCAGGTCCCCCTCCCGGCTTCCCCCGAGCCCCCCGCGCCGCCCCCACGAATTCGAGGATCCGTCGCTCCAGCTCGGCGAGCTCGAGCGGTTTCACGAGCACGCGCTCGCGGGGCACCGGGGCGTTCCCCGGCTCGGCGAGCTGCGAGACGTCCCCCGAGAGAAAGAGCACGCGCGCTGCCAGCTCGGGCCGCTCCTCTTCGAGCTGCGCGTACAGCTCCATCCCTCCCATGCGCGGCATCCGAAGGTCGGCCAGGATCACGTCGACCGGCCGCTCGCGGAGGCGAGTCAGCGCCTCCGCCCCGTCGCTCGCTTCCTCTACCTGGGCGCCCTTCCGCGCCAGGTAGCGGAGCATCGGGCGGCGCACGGGTTCTTCGTCCTCCACGATGAGCACGCGCACTCCGGCGAGCGACGGCGCCGCCTGGGGGGGAGGCGGTTGCGCGACATCGGCGGAGGCAGGGACGGGGGCGGAGTCAGGGGCGGGGGCGGGGAGGGGAGCAGCGCTCACGACTCCACTCGCGACCGGAAGCGACAGCACGAAGCGCGCACCGCCGCCGGGCGACTGCGCCAGCACGAGATCGCCTCCCGCCTCCCGCGCGATCTGACGCGAGATATAGAGGCCCAGGCCCGTCCCGCGACGGCCCTTGGTGGTAGCGAACGGGCGGAACAGCCGCGACGAGATCTCGGGCGACACGCCCTTTCCGTTGTCGGTGACCGAGACCGACACGCGCGCGTCTTCCACCCAGGTGTCGACCGTGAGCTGCCGCGGCGGCTTCACGCCGCGCAGCGCGTCGATCGCATTCGAGAGCAGATTGACCACGACCTGCTCGAGCTTGATCGCGTCGCCCTCCACGGCCGGCAGGTTCGGATCGAGGTGACCTCCCACCGCGATCTCGTCCACACCGAAACGGAATGACACCAGATCGAGCCCGCCGCGGACGACGTCGTTCAGGTTGACGCGCGTGACCTCGCGTTCCGTCGCGCGCACAAACCGCAGCAGCCCGCGCAGCAGCTTCGTGGCCCGGCGGGCCTGCCGCAGGATCTGCCCCATTTCGTTTCGCTGCTCGCCCTGCACGGCGGCGTCGGCAAGTCGATTCTCCGCGTGCGCGGCGATCGCCATTAGCGGGTTGTTCACCTCGTGCGCGACGCCCGCGAGCAGCTCGCCCGCGGCGGCGAAGCGACCTTGCTCCTCGGCCCGGTCCCGCAGTACCCGGGTCATCGTATTGAAATGCTCGGCGAGGCGGCCGATTTCGTCGGCCGCGACCGTCGGAACGGCGACCGTCAGATCGCCGTCGGCCACTCGCCCGAGACCGGCCTCGAGCGCGTGCAGCGGTTGCGAGACGCGGCGTCGCAACACCAGCACCAGAAGGGGAATCCAGAGAATACCCACCACGATCCAGAGCGCCGTATCGCGCCGGACTTCACCCGCGGCGGCTTGCAAGGCCCGCTGGCGTTGTAACAGGTAGGCGCGCGCGATCCTCCCGCCGCCGGCCATGCGATCGTTGACGACCTGACCCAGATCCTCGAGCGCGGGGAGCCTCGCGACCACGCTCGTCACGCGTCCTTGCTCGATCTCGCTGACGGCCTCGGCCAACGCGCTCCCGTTCCTCGACAGGGCCCCGTCCGCGCTCACGATTTGCGCCCGCAGGGTGTCCGGGATCGGGGCGTGCGCCGCCAGCACCAAGGGAGTCCGGCCGATCTCGAGCAACCGATGCGCGAGCGCGAGAGAGTTGGCGCCGGGCGACGCCCGGCGACCGAGAGTCCGGACGATGACCAGGACCTGGTCGAGCGCGCTGTCACGGCGCGCCAGGTTCTCGCCCGCCATCGAGATCGTCTCGGTGGCAGCGCCGAGCGCGAGTGCGGGCCGGCTGACGCGGAAGTAGAGGTAGAGCGGAAGAGCCGCGGTGTAGACGCCCGCGGCCAGCGCGACGGCGAGTAAAGTGGCGCGGAGGCTCAGTTTTGCGTTTCTTCCTTCTTCTCTCTCGCCTGGATCAGCCATCGTGCGAATTCACGTCGCCCTCGCAGTGCTGGCCTGCGGGTACGCCCTCGTGGCAGCGGCTCAGGACCCCTTCGAGCAACGTCTCCTCGCCGTTCCCGACACGGCGAGCGCGCGCACCATGACCTTCGATTTGACGCGGGTGCCGCACGTCGCCGGCACGCCCGCGCAAGCGGTGACACGGGATTACGTGATCGACAAGCTCCGGGCCTGGGGCCTCGAAGCCTGGACCAAGGAGTATACGGTCTACATCCCGCATCCGGACAGCGTCTCAGCCTGGCTCATGCCTCCCGGTGGCCGCGCGGCCGTGCTCAGCCTGCGAGAGCCGGTCGTACCCGAGGACCCCACCAGTGGCGGGCGCCAGGTGCCGCCCTTCAACGGCTATACCGGGGATGGAGACGTGACCGCGGATGTCGTGTACGTCAATTACGGCCTGATCGAGGACTACCAAACCCTCGATTCGCTGGGAACGAGCGTCAGGGGGAAGATCGCGATCGCGCGGTACGGACGCTCCTTCCGCGGCATCAAGGCCCGCGAGGCCGAGAAGCACGGCGCGGTGGGGCTCATCATCTATTCGGACCCGCAGGACGACGGCTACACCCGCGGTGACGTGTACCCGCGCGGTGCGATGCGGCCGTGGGGCGGGATCCAGCGGGGCAGCATCCTGAACACGAACGGCGATCCCACCACGCCCGGATACGCGTCGCTCCCGGGCGCCCGCCGAGTCCCGGAGGACTCTCTCCCCATTCCGCGGATTCTCGTCATTCCCATGAGCTACGGCAACGCCCGCCGAATTCTCGAGCGCCTGGCCGGGGCATCGGTCCCACAGCCGTGGCAGGGTGGGCTCCCGTTTCGCTACCACACCGGTCCAGGCCCCATGCGCGCCCGCCTGCACGTCAAGACCGAGCGCGGCACGCGCGCAATGCACCCGATCTGGGACACGTTTGCGATGGTGCGGGGCGCGCGCTTTCCGGACGAGTGGGTGGTGATCGGTGCGCATCGCGACGCCTGGAGTCCGGGAGCGGCGGACAACATCAGCGGGACCGTGACGGTGCTCGAGGCCGCTCGCGCGTTTGCGGAGCTGGCCCGGGCGGGGATGCGCCCCGCGCGCACCGTGATCTTCGCCACCTGGGACGCCGAGGAGTGGGGATTGATCGGTTCCACGGAATGGGTCGAGGAGATGGCGGACTCGCTCGCCGGGCACGCCGTCGCGTACCTCAATGCGGATGACGTCACGCAGGGGCCGCGTTTTGCCGGGAGCGGCTCGCCATCGCTCAAGCCGCTGATCCGCGACGTTACGGGCCTCGTGCCTGATCCGTCGGGACGAGGCAGCGTGCGCGCGGTCTGGCTCGACCGCGTCCACGGCGATACGGCGTCGTTGACGCTCGCCAATCTCGGCGGGGGGTCGGACTTCGCCGGATTCTATCACCACCTCGGCATTCCGGCGGCGGCAGTGGGCTTCGAGGGTCCGGGTGGCGTGTATCACTCCATGTACGATTCCTACCGCTGGATGACGAGGTTCGGAGATCCCGGGTACCGAGAGCACCAGGCCACTGCTCGCCTCGTCGCGCTGCTCGTCGCGCGACTCGCGAACAGCGATGTGTTGCCGTTCGATTATGAGGCCTTCGGCACGGAGCTGACGCGGCTCGTGGCGCAGCTCGACTCGGGCATCACCAAGCACGGGTGGACCGTGTCGACCGCGGGCCTGCGGGACGCGCTCGCCCGATTCACGGCGTCGGCGCGCGCGTTCGCGGCGGCGCGGGACAGCGTGCGGACGGCGGATGCCTCGCGCCTCCGCGCCGTGAACGCGGCGCTCATGCAGGTGGAGCGCCGGCTCACCCGCCCGCAAGGCCTCGTGAGCCGGCCCTGGTACCGGAGTCTGCAGTTCGCCTCGGATGTCGACAACGGGTACGCGACGATGGCGTTCCCCTCGGTGAACGAGGCGATCCGCTACGCCGACGCCACGGCCACTGAGCGGGAGCTCGCCGATCTCGTCGGCCGTGTGGACGACGCTCGCGGCGCCCTCGAGCAAGCCACGGCCGCGCTCCGCTGACTGGCGAGGGCGGGCGCCACCGCCCACATTAGGTCCCGCGCAGGAAGCGAGGTCGGCATGGCTGGCGATACGGGCGACAGAATGAAGGTCGTGATTGGGTACGCCGTATGGGCCACCCTATGCGCCGGAGCAGCCGGGGTGGCGGTCTCCCTCCTTCACACCGCCTTTTTCAGCTATCACGCCGGACCGCACGACTTCTGGCGGGTCCTGTTCGACGACGTCGCGATCGCGCTGGCCATCGCCGCGGGGCAGGGGGCGGTGGCGCTCGTGAGCGGCAGCATCCTTGCTCATTTGAACCGCGCGCTACACGCCACCGTCTTGCTGGGTCTGTTGGTGGGCCTGTTCGACTTCGTCATGCTCTTCATTCAGATGGCCTTTCCCCGAACCGAGCTGGGGTGGGTGCCCGATCTCGTGATCCTGGCCGTCGTCACGCTCGCGATCACCATCTTGGGGTCGCGCCCCGCGGCCGTCACATCCCCTCCGTGAGCGACGAGCGGCGCGCAGAGCTCGAACGCCTCGAACGACGGGTAGAAGTCCTGGAGCAGATGATGCGGCGCCTGCTCGCCCCGGGGGCGGGAGTGCCAGGGGGACCCGCGCCCAAGGACTTTACCACGCTTCCGGAGCTGCGCCCGCCGGCCTCGCGCACCACCCCGCTCATCGTCGAGCCGGCATCGCCGCTGCCGCGCCCGAAGGCCGAGGGTCCGGATCTCGAGCAATGGTTCGGGCAGCGGGGCCTGCTGGTAGTGGGCGTCCTCGCCCTGCTGACCGCGGCAGGCCTCTTCCTCAAGTACGCGATCGACCGGGGGTGGATCGCGCCGATCGTTCGCTCGCTGCTCGCGATTGTCGCAGGAGTGGCCGTCGGTGCGTGGGGAGAGGCGCGGATCCGCCGAGGCCTGCGGCGGTACGGCGCGGCCATGATCGGCGCCGGCGGCGGGCTGGCCTACTTGGGGCTTTGGGCGGCCGCCGGGCCCTACGGCCTGATCGAGCGGCGCGTGGGCATTCTGCTCCTCGCCGCGTGCACCGTGGTCGTCATCCTGCTGGCGCTCCGGCACGAGGTCGAGGGACTGGCCATCTGGGCGCTGGCGGGCGCGTATCTGGCGCCGATTCTCCTCCAGCCCTCCGTGCGTCACCCGGAACCGTTCCTCGGATACCTCGAGATCGTCGGACTGGGGACGGGCCTTCTGGCATACACGATGAGCTGGCGCCGCACGTTCGACCTCGCGCTGATCGGATACTTCTTGTTGGCCGCGACGGGCGCCCGAGACGCGCTCGCCAGCCCCCTCGGCTGCTGGTTTCTCGCGGCCGGGGCGCTCCTCCCCCTGCACGTGACGCGGCGCCGCGCGTGGCCGGAGGCGCGCCTGGCCATGCCCGCGATCACTTGGCTCCTCCTGGGCGTGGCGCTCGCGGACCTGCACGGCCAGGAGCCGCGCTTGTGGTTTGCCCTCGCCGCGGCCGTGGCCGTCGCCGGGCTGCTCTGGTGGCAGCAGATCGACGGCCGGATCGGCGCCGGCGAGGAAGCCGTGCTGTTCGTCGCCAATCCGCTCGTGTTGATCGCGCTCGCCGCGCTCGGTGGACTGCGCGTGTTCGTGGACACGCCCGCGCTGCTGCCCGCGCTGCTCGCCGCGCTGTACCTGGGAGTCGGGTGGGTCCGGCGCACGGCGCCCCACATGATGATGGGATTCGGGCTCGCCGCGCTGGCGTTCGCGGTACAGGCGCACCCGTGGGCGGTCGTGGTGGGGTGGACCGCGCTCGCACTCGCAGCACTCGCCGTCGAGCGGGTGGGCGGACGGCCGGGCGCGCGCCCCGCGGCGCTCGGCCTGGCGGTCGTGACGTTCCCCTGGCTCTTTGGCGTGGCGCTTCAGGATCGGGCGTTCGCGGCTCCGGCGTTCACGGATTCGTGGGCGGTCGCCCTCTACGTCTATGTCGCGGGCGTTGCCCTGGCCGCGCGCGAGTGGCGCAAGGCCGGTCGAGGGGCGGAGCTGTTGTGGGTGTTATGCGGAGCGGCGGTGTTCGCGGGCGGCTCGATCGAGCTGCAACGGTATTTCGCCCCGCGGTCTCCGCTCGCCGCCGACCTGGCGCTGAGCGTGTTCTGGCTCGCGTATGCCGGTACGCTGGTCCAGCTCGGTTTCTCGCGCCAGCGCAAGGACGTGCGATCGGCGGGGCTGGTGGTCGCGGCGGGCGCGGGTCTCAAGATCGTGCTCTACGATTTGTCCAACCTCGAGGCCCTGTATCGGATCGCGTCGTTTTTCGCGCTCGCGCTCATCGCGCTAGGCGTGGCGTACGTCTACAACAAAAGAGCGTAACCCGGTCAGAGTTTTGGTAGCGTGATTCCCTGCTGTGCCTGGTATTTGCCTTTTTTGTCTTTGTAACTGACTTCGCATTCGTCTCCCTCGTCCGCCGTGAAGAACAGGACCTGGGCGATCCCTTCCTCGGCGTAGATGCGCGCGGGCAGGGGCGTGGTGTTCGAGATCTCGAGGGTGACGAAGCCCTCCCATTCGGGCTCGAAGGGGGTCACGTTGGTGATGATGCCACACCGCGCGTAGGTGCTCTTCCCGACGCACAGGGTCAGCACGTTGCGGGGGATGCGGAAGTATTCGACGGAGCGGGCGAGCGCGAACGAATTGGGCGGCACGATGCAGACCTCGCCCGTGAATTCGACGAACGACTTCGGGTCGAATCGCTTGGGGTCCACGATGGCGGACAACGCGTTGGTGAAGATCCGGAATTCCGGCGCGACGCGCATATCGTAGCCGTAGGAGGACAGGCCGTAGGAGATGACGCCGGCCCGGACCTGCTTTTCAGCGAACGGCTCGATCATCGCATGCTCGGTCGCCATGCGTCGAATCCAGCGATCGGATTTGATGGACATGGGGCGCCAATATATCGACGGCGCCTACACTTACGCCACTCGATTCGGTTGACAACCCTCGCGCGCGCGAATACGTTTCCGAAAGTCAAGTGAATTTTTTCACGAACTCATGAACCAACCCTATCTCTCCTTCCTCCTCCTGCTCGGCTTCGTCTCGTTCAACGCGTTCCTGTTGATCGGACTGTCCCATCTGCTCGCGCCGCGCCGGCCGACGGCTCTGAAGGACATGCCGTACGAAAGCGGCATGCCACCCCTCGGGGATGCGCACGAGCGGTTTTCGGTCAAGTTCTATCTGGTCGCGATGCTGTTCATCGTGTTCGATATCGAGACCGTGTTCCTGATTCCGTGGGGCGCGATCTTCTTCGGCGGCGCGACGGGAGGGGGAGGGGGAGGGGGAGGAGCGGGGGCGCCGAGCACGGGCTTCCTCCTGTTGGAGATGCTCGTGTTCATGTTCATTCTCGCGGTTGGATACGTGTACATCTGGAAGCGGGGTGCACTGGAATGGGACTGAGCATATGAAGCACGTGATGGAAACGAAGGAAGTCGCGGGCCAGAATCCCAACTATCTGCTCGCCAAGGTCCAGAATCTGGTCGACTGGGCGGTGAACTCGTCGCGCGCGAATTCGCTGTGGCCGATGCCGTTCGGCACCGCTTGCTGCGCTATCGAGTTCATGGCGACGGCGGCCAGCCGCTTCGACTTCGCGCGCTTCGGCATGGAGCGCCAGGCCTATTCGCCTCGGCAGGCGGACGTGCTCATCTGTGCGGGCCGCCTCCCGTTCAAGCTCGCCCCGGTGATCCGTCGGATCTACGATCAGATGCCGCAGCCGAAGTGGGTCATCTCCATGGGTGCCTGCGCCTCGACCGGCGGGATCTTCGACAATTACGCGATGGTGCAGGGGATCGATACGATCGTCCCGGTCGATGTGTACGTGCCCGGGTGTCCGCCGCGCCCCGAGGGCTTGCTCTACGGGATCTTGCTGCTCCACAAGAAGATCAAAGGCGAGTCGCTGTTCGACCAGGTGCGACGCCGGGACGAGCAGCCGCTCGACGAGCGCGGATTGCGCCTCCCGCCCGAGACGATCGACGAGATCTCGGAGCCGTTCGGCAACTCCGTCCACCAATTCCGCTCGGCGTGAATCCGTCCGTCGACGCCCTCCGAGCGACCTTCGGCAGCGCGATCGGCCGCGCGCTCGAGTCGTGCGGCGACACCATCGTGTATGTGCGCCGCGACGCCCTGCTCCAGGTACTCGCATGGCTGCGCGATACGCCGGATCAGCGATACGACTACCTCGTGGACATTACCGCGGTCGAGTATCGCGACCGGGAGCGCCCGCTCGAAGTCGTCTATAGCGTTCGCTCGCTCGAGCGCCGGGTCGACCTCCGGGTCAAGGTCGAGCTCGACGCCGAAGCCGACCTCGTGGTCGACTCCGTGGTCCCGCTGTGGCGCGGAGCCGATTGGCTCGAGCGTGAGACCTTCGACATGTTCGGCATCAGCTTCCGTGGGCACCCCGACTTGCGCCGCATTCTCATGTGGGAGACGTACGCCGAAGGCTATCCGCTGCGAAAGGACTTTCCGCTGCGTGGCCGGTTCAGTCGCGCGGAGCAGGTGCGCCAGGCGCTGGCCGCGAACCCGGAGGCCCACTATTCCATGGAAGAGCTGTCCATCGCGGAGGCGTACGGCGAGCTGTCCCCAGAAATGAAGGAGCGGCTGCGCCGCGGTGAACGCGGCAAGCTCGCCGGGTCGGAATGACGAAACGCACGATCGAGCTCGATCTCGCCACACCGGGTGTCGACGCCCAGGGGCACCCCACCCGCGTGCCGCTCGGGGTCGCGGAGGGACGGGCTACGCCGGAGTCCGCTGCGGAGGAGCCGGGGCTCGCGAGCGAGCACATGCTGCTCAACCTCGGGCCCCAGCATCCGGCGACCCACGGCGTGCTGCGGCTCGTAGTGGAGCTCGACGGAGAGACCGTCGTCCGGGTGATCCCCCACGTCGGGTACCTCCATTCGGGCTTCGAGAAGCTGGGCGAGTACCGTCACTACAATCAGATCATCCCGCTCACCGACCGCACCGACTACCTGTCGCCCATGGCGAACAACGTCGGGTTCGCGCTCGCAGCGGAGAAGCTCATGGGCATCGAGATCACCCCACGCTGCACCGTGCTGCGGGTGATCGCGTGCGAGATGAGCCGGATCATCTCGCACATGGTCTGGCTCGGCACCACGTCCATCGACATCGGCGCGTTCACGCCGTTCCTCTGGACGTTTCAGGAGCGCGAGCGGATCTACAATCTTCAGGAGCTGTGGACCGGCGCGCGACTCACCACCAGCGTGACGCGGGTGGGCGGGATGATGGCGGACATTCCCGACCGATTCATCGAGGGGTTGCGACACTTCACCCGGACATTCCCGAAGACGCTCGACGAGGTCGACCGCGTCCTCACGCGCAATTCCGTCTGGGTCGGGCGCACGCAGGGCGTGGGCCCGCTCACCGCCGCTGAAGCGATCAACCACTCGCTGTCCGGCCCGATGCTGCGCGCGAGCGGCGTCCCCTACGACGTCCGGAAGGACAACCCGTACCTCGGCTACGAGACGTACGACTTCGACGTGGTCGTCGGTGAGCACGGCGATGTGTACGATCGGTACCTCGTGCGCTTCGAGGAATGCCGGCAGTCGAACCGGATCCTCGAGCAGGCGATCGAGCGCCTGCCCGACGGGCCCATCAACATCGACAACCCGCGTATGATCCTGCCGCCCAAGTCCCGCGCGATGAACGACATGGAGGCGATGATCTATCACTTCAAGCAGGTGATGGAAGGCGTGAAGGCGCCCGTGGGTGAGGCCTATGTGGGGATCGAGAATCCCAAAGGGGAGTTGGGCAACTATCTGGTGTCGGACGGAACCGCGAAACCGGTGCGGTGGCGCATCCGGCCGCCCTCGTTCATCAACCTGTCGGCCTTGCCGAAGATGGCGGAAGGGCATCTCTTGAGCG
>Ga0070694_100002842_pt1 | contig 10285 bp, 8 predicted proteins | sample KBSK1251metaG_FD_65470 | JGI IMG/M metagenome (GOLD analysis project Ga0070694, IMG submission 65470) | Corn, switchgrass and miscanthus rhizosphere microbial communities from Kellogg Biological Station, Michigan, USA - KBS K1-25-1 metaG | ecosystem: Host-associated > Plants > Roots >... | reverse complement strand
GAGGCTTATCTCGACAGTCTGACAAAGGATTTCGATCCGCCGCTGGCCGTGCTCCGGATTGAGCGGCTGGGGATTGAAGTGCCGGTCTTCAACGGAGCGGATGAACTGACGCTGAATCGGGGCGCTGGACGCATCATCGGCACCGGGCGCCCCGGCGAGGGAGGGAACATCGGCATCTCGGCCCACCGCGATGGCTTTTTTCGCGCGCTCAAGGACGTGCGCATCGGCGATTCCATTGTCCTAGAACTCCCTGGCGGAAAGACCGAGACCTACCTCGTAGATGAGCTTCAAATCGTCACTCCGGATAACGTGGAGATCTTGAAGCCGCGGGCGGCGCCGTCGGTGACGCTCGTGACGTGTTACCCATTTTACTTCATCGGGAGCGCCCCGGAACGATTCATCGTTCAAGGCTCCCTTCAGACTAACAAGACGCCGTAAGCAACGCAGGCGCTGCGTGCGGCGGAGAATATGAAAACCGCAATGACACCAATCATAGGAGGAAATATGGAGCATCGAACAATGACCATCTTAGGAAGGCAGTGGCGCCTGTGTGGGCTGCTGATCGCTCTGGTCAGCCTGACTTTAGTCAACATCGCCTCGGCACAAACCACCTCAACGTCCGTGCAGAAAGGCGCAACGTCAACCTCGACCGAAGTGCGGCGTGGGGAAGTGGTCTACGTCTCCGGCAATGAACTTGTCGTCAAGATGGAGGACGGGCAAACCAAGCATTTTACCATCCCGGAGAGCGGCCGATTCAGCGTGGATGGCCGGCAGTTGAGTGTGCACGAGCTGACGCCGGGGATGAAGCTGACGCAGCGGATCACCACGACCACCGTACCGCAGACCATCACGACGGTCAGAAGCGTGAGCGGAACGGTCTGGCACGTCACTGCGCCAACGTCGGTTATTCTGACTCTGCCGGATGGGACCAACAAGCAGTTCAAGGTCCCACAGGGGGTGAAGTTCACCATTGACGGGCAGGAGAAAACGGTCTTCGATTTGAGGAAGGGGATGAAAGTGACGGCGACGGCCATCACACAAGTCCCGGAGACGCTCATCAGCAGACAAACAACCGTGACGGGTCGTGCCCCGGCGGTAGCTGCGGCCCCGCCTCCGGAGATGCCGCCCGCTCAGGAGGTGGGAACGCTGCTGGTCGAAACCACGACCCCGGTCAAACAGCCCGCCCAGCCAGATACTATAGCCTCTGCCGAGCCGGCTCCGAAAAAGCTGCCGAAGACGGCGAGCCCGGTGCCCCTGCTCGGCCTGCTGGGCGCTTTGGCCGTGATGACGGGGGTGGGCTTGAGAGCAGGGCGAAAATTCCTGAGCTACTGACGGCTTTCAATAAATTGAAGTTTGTCGGACATCTTCGCAATGAATTGACCTTGATGGTGCTTGCCAACCCATGTGGCCCGGGGCAAGCTTTGGTAAGTTTCTGTCATCTTGTTCTCCGCTGTGGTTGCCTCATCAAGCCACAGCGGAGAATTTCTACTTCCGGAATGCGAACAGCTTTTCCAGTCTCACTGGTTCGACCGGTCGAGCCAGGAGCAGGTAAAACCTTGGGCCAATTTTCCTACGAAACCTGTCAATTCTGACAGTATCTGGCTCTTTATCCCGCCGATACAATCTCTGGAGGAGGTCACCCGCCCACTGCTCTTCGCTCGTGAGACGCAGGTGAGGTCGAGCCGCGCTCGAGAGAAAGAGGTGCTATGAAGGCGAAAATTATCGCTGCCGCCTGCCTCACAATCGCGGGTCTCGCGATCACAGCGTGGTGGCAAGCGGGATCGTTACTGGAACTGCTCAATCGCGGGATAGAACAACTCCTCGGACGGGCCAGCGGGCCTTTGCACTTTCGCCTGGTGATTCAACCGATGGTGGCGGCGAGCCTCGCGATCCGGGTTGGCCTGAAGGAGGCCCGGAAAGGCGAGTCAGCATTCTTGTGGACGCTCATCACTCACCCGGATGAGCGACGACAACTGCTCCGCTCCGCGTGGAAGGACATCGGTAAAATATTTATCGTCGCCCTCGTGCTTGACACCATATACCAGATCATCGTGTTACGAGAGCCCTACCACCTGGTTCAAACCTTGATCGTGGCCGTGGTGCTGGCCGTGGTGCCGTATGTCCTGATCCGCGGTCCGGTCACGCGCCTCGCGCGCAGTTATTACCAGAGGCGGGCGGATTCAACGAACGGATCGGCCTCCGACCTTCGCAAGAAAAAAGTCATGCCCTAAACCGAGAGAAGGTATGGGCACTTCAGTTAGGGAAGAGCAATGAAATCCGGGAAGAAATTGAACATGCTGGTGGGCGCACTGCTGGCAGGCGTCATCATCGCGGCCCTCACCGCAGCCACACCGTCGCGCTCGCAGGAGGCAGCCGACGATCCGCTGCCATCATGGCACAACGGGCCGACCAAACAGGCGATCCTCGGCTTCGTTCGTCAAGTGACTGATAAGTCCGGCCCACAATACGTGAAGCCCGCAGAGCGGATCGCAGCTTTCGACGACGGCGGCACGCTCTGGACGGAGTGGCCGATCCACGTCAATCACATCCAGGTGGTCTTTGCGCGCCAGCGGATCAAGGAAATGACCCAGAAGCATGAGGACTGGAAATATCGCCAGCCCTTCAAGGCCATCCTGGAAAACGATGACAAAGAACTCGCCATCCGCCTCAAGAACCTGTGGAATGTCATGGACCTGCTGCGGGAAACACACGGAGGGATGACGGTGGATGAGTTCAGCGCCACGGTGCGCGCCTTTCTGGCGACGGCGAAACACCCGAAATATAAAGTGCCCTACACGCAAGTCGCCTATGTCCCGATGCTCGAACTGCTCGCCTTGCTCCGCGCCAACGAATTTAAGATTTTCATCGTGACCGGCAGCGGGACCGATTTCATCCGCGAGCTTTCAGAAGAGGTCTATGGCATCCCGCGAGAAAACGTCATCGGCTCCGGCCCGGAGTATGAGTATAAGGAGACTCCGAAGGGAGGCTATCTGGCGCGCAAGCTGAATATTGATACCTTCAATCTCAGGACGGCGAAGGCGGAAAACATCCAGCTCCACATCGGCCGCCGGCCCATTCTGGTGGCCGGAAACACCGATGGCGATCTGGCCATGATGGGACTGGCTGCTGGCGGAAAGAATCCCTTTCTTAACTTGCTCCTGCGCCATGACGATGCAGAGCGCGAATTCGCCTACGAAGACGAGACGGAGAAAGCGATTGAGGCAGCCCGTTCGCGCGCCTGGACCATCATCAGCATGAAAAACGACTTCAAAGTCGTGTTTGCGTTCCAGAAGAAGAAATAACCGGCCTGCTCGTCCAGCCGCAGGTAGTGCTAAAAATGTAATGCTGTCTTCACCGCAGAGACGCTGAGCACGCTGAGACAACGCAGAGATTGTAGTTTTTCTCTGCGCCGCATCTGTGCTCTCAGCATCTCTGCGGTGAAGGAGGCTCTCCAATTCGGAGCATCACTTTTTGTGTATTACTCAGCCGCAGTAGCCAGGCGGCGCTGGCTGCTGAGAGCGGCGTCGAACTCAGTCGTCAAGGCTTCAAACCTCCGGTGAGCGCGCACAGCAATTCCGCCATTGGGGCCGCCACCGAACGGAGATGGCGCCCCGCTCAGCATGCTTTGATTAGATTAGTGGCCGGGCCTGCTAGTTTTTCCTCTTCAAGCTGTCAATAGTGACAGTTACCCGCCTTTCTTCACATCAATAAAATGAGGCTGAGAAATTTAACCCAGAGTTCAGATTGTCGGCAGAAGGAGTGAATAAACACAGACACCAAAAGGAACCCATCATGAAACTTCAAGGCAAGACTGCAATCGTGACCGGACCGGGCGAGGTATCGGCCAAGACGTCACAGTGGTGCTTCATCGTGAGTGGAGCTCACGTCGTAATGTACGGCAACCTCCAGGATGCCCGGAGCGTCGCTCAGAAGATCATCTCATCGGGCGGCATAGCCGTCACCTTCGAGGCCGACGTCACCGAGCATGCCACCGATCTGGTGGCAGAGACAGTCAAGCCATATGGGACGTTGGCCTTCTGGTGAAGAGCTCCGGGATCGAGGATGTGCGAGCAGACCCTGGATGGCGCCCGCGTTGTCCAGCTTGCCAATGGCACAAGCCGCACGCCGATTTCAACTCCGCACCCGTCACGAGCCGCCCACAAGAGGAACCTTTTCCTGGGACTGGTTTGACGGGTGAGGTCCGAGACGTGCGGCAGGGTGAGGCGATGGGACAAGCAAAAAACTACTCTGCCCGGTCAAATGGCAGAGTCCTTCTTGAGAGAGGAGACAACATGAAACTACGAATCTTCCTATGGCTTTCAGTCCTCGCATTATTGGCTTACTCCCCGGCGGCGCTGGGACAAGGAAAGCCGCACCCGGAAAAGAGCGCCGGGCACACGGCACCATCGCCGACGACAGATACCGAGGAGAAGAACCTTCAGGCCTACATCGAACTCATCCGCGCCAATGTGCGGCAGGAGAAGGCCCAAATCATGGGAGCGGTCATGCAGTTGGGTGTGGATGAAGCGGCGAAATTCTGGCCGCTCTACAACGAATATGATGCCGAGCTCACCAAACTGAACAACCTCAGAGTGGAAAACATCAAAGAGTATGGGCGGGCCTACACCGAGATGACTGAGGCCAAGGCGGATGAGTTGATTCGGCGAGCGCTCGATTACCAGAAGCAACGCGGCGAACTGCTGGCCAAGTGCTACGAACGCGTCAAGCAGTCGCTCGGGGCCATCACCGCCGCGCGGTTCGTGCAGGTCGAGCACCAGTTACTCTTGATCATTGATCTCCAGATTGTTTCCTCCTTGCCGGTTTTGGGGCATGGCTGAGCTTCGAGCGAGGAGAATGATATGAGACAGACCATCGTTTGGGTCGCCGCTCTGTTAGCGGGATTGACCGCAGCGACTGGCGCTTCACTCGACCAGTTCCTGACCACTTCATTGACCCTCAATCCGGCGGCGAGATCTGAGGCGGCGCAGAAGAAGGTCATGGTTCCGGCGGGCACACGCATCCTGATTCGCACGGCTGATCCGATAGATTCGAACAAACAAAAGACGGGTTATCGCTTCACCGCGAGCCTGGAAACGAACCTGCAAGCCGATGATCTCGTGGTGGCGCTCAGAGGCACGACGATTTATGGCCAGCTCGCTGCGGCCAAATCTGCGGGCCACATGTCAGGCAGTTCACAACTGACTCTCGAATTGACCGACATCGTCATCAATGGGAAAGCCTATCCGCTGCTCACCAGCACTTATGAGCTGAGGGGGAAAGGTGAAGGCAAGAAAACAGCCGGGAAGGTGATCGGCGGCGCCGGCTTGGGCGCGATCATTGGCGGGATCGCGGGGGGAGGAACAGGAGCGGCGATTGGAGTCGCTGCGGGGGCTGCTGGTGGAACGATCATCGCCTCTACCAAGAAAGGGGAGCAGTTAGTGGTGCCGAGCGAATCTTTGATCGAGTTCCGGCTCGCACAACCAGTGACGCTGCCCGTCGTCAGGTAATGCGCGGCGCCGAGAGGAACACGCGGGTCTCAACCGCGCTTCTCACGCCCTAAAAAGATGAAGCTGGATCGGGGTCAAGCATTACCCTGAAATCAGACTTATCGCTTGGCTAGACAAAATGGGATATGACGAGGAACAACGACACTAACTTCAAACCTAGAAGGCGCAAGCAGCTTGCGCCTCTCAGAGGAATCATCAACAAGGAAACAAGGAGAAGATCTATGAAGAACAGCTTGGTTGCAATTGGTTTTTTACTGTTGCTCGCGATGACAGCGTACGCCCAGGAACAACCTAAGTATGAGTTGAGCTTCCAATACAACTATGTGCATGTCAACTCGACCGGCACCCGAAGCATACCTGATCCGCGTGTGCCGGTCGTTAATCCGCTTGCGACTAACCCGACGCTCACGTTCAGCATCCCGGGTTTCAGCGCCCACGGAGGAACGTCCTCCTTTGCCTACAACCTCAACGAGCATATTAGCGGAGTGGCGGAGTTCGGGGGGTTCCACAATAACAACATCTCGGACATCCAAATTGACAACACCTCGTGGTCATTCCTCTTTGGGCCGCGTTATTCGTTCAAGAAGCGCTCCTCCAGGGTCATCCCCTCGGTGCATACCCTCTTCGGTTGGACACACAGATCCGCGAGCACGGAGCTTCCAACGCTATTGGTGGTGAACCCGCTAGGGACGACGACCACGTACCCGGGAGTCCGCATAGAGAACAATGATACGGGGTTCTCGATGGCGCTGGGCGGAAGTCTCGACATCAAGCTGAGTGAGAAGGTGGCGATCCGGCCGGTCCAGTTGGACTACTATTTTGTCCGCCTGGACAGCGGCCATGCGGGTAATTTCAACGACTTCAACCATAACAACCTCCGCTATCAGGTAGGAGTTCTTTTTCGGTGGGGGAATAAGTAGAGCGCTTCACCAACTGGCGTGCGGCGGTTTTGATCTCGGGCGCTTGAAACAGACGGCTGTTTCCGGCCAGTCCAAGTCAGGCTGACATCATTGCCAACGCCGTTCGGCCTCAAGATGGCGGCGGAGAAATTCATGACCAACAATTATCCCAGACCCGGAAGGCGCAATGGCCGACGCCTTCCGGGTACATCATCAAATAAACAGCAGAAGGCGCAGGTCACTATGAGCCGCTGCTACCATGGCCGCAAAACCACATCGCCCTGCGTGAGCTTGGCCCTGCTGAGTATCCATGCTGAGGATCAAGGATTAAGACATGACGACCGAACAATTACGACTTAAAGAAGCGCGTGAGCAAGCCGTCCCCTGGCGGAAGTGGGGGCCTTACCTTAGTGAGCGACAGTGGGGGACGGTGCGCGAGGATTACAGCGAAAGCGGTGATGCCTGGAACTACTTCAGCCACGATCAAGCGCGTTCGCGCGCCTACCGCTGGGGCGAGGACGGTCTGGCCGGCATCTCTGATGACCAGCAGCACCTCTGCTTTGCCCTCGCCTTGTGGAACGGCCAGGACCTGATCTTGAAGGAGCGCCTCTTCGGCCTGACTAACAGTGAGGGGAACCACGGCGAGGACTGCAAGGAGTATTACTTCTACCTCGACTCCACGCCGACCCACTCCTACATGAAATACCTCTACAAATACCCGCAGTCGCGCTTTCCCTACGACGACCTCGTCGTCACCAGTCAGTGCCGGAGCCGTCAGGACTTCGAGTATGAATTGATTGACACCGGGGTCTTTGACGAGGATCGGTACTTCGACGTCTTCGTCGAGTATGCCAAGGAATCGCCCGAAGAGATCTTGATTCAAATCAGCGTCCACAACCGAGGCCCCGCCGTGGCGGAGGTGCATTTGCTGCCGACGCTCTGGTTCCGCAATGACTGGTCATGGACCGAAGGCGCCAAGCGGCCGGTGCTGCGTCAGGTGAACGGAGAGAAAACTTACGCGGTGGTCGAGGCCCATCACTCCAAGCTGGGCGTGCGCTATTTGTACTGCGAAGGAGACGTGCCGCTCTTGTTTACGGAGAATGAGACCAACAAAGAGCGGATCCTGAGGAGTCCCAATCTGACTCCGTACGTCAAGGACGGCATCAATAACATTATCGTTCAAGGCCAGCAAGCTGCGGTCAATCCGGAAAAGCGCGGGACGAAAGTTGCTCCGCATTATCATTTCAGTGTGCCGGTGGGAGGATCACAAGTCGTTCGCCTGCGCCTCTCGGAGAGCAACCCGGTCAAGCTTAAGCAGGCCAACGGGTCGTCGAAAATGCCATTCGGTAGCCATTTTGAAAAGGTGCTGCGCGCACGCAAGCAGGAAGCCGATGAGTTCTACTCAACGGTCATCCCGCCGTTGCTAAGCGCCGATGCAAAGAACGTCATGCGCCAGGCGCTCGCGGGCATGCTCTGGACCAAGCAGTTCTACTACTACGACGTTGACCGCTGGCTCGAAGAACGCGGCGCCGACCCCTTCAAGCCCATGCGGCGCGCCGCCCCACGCAACGAGCACTGGCACCACATGTACAACGCCGAGATTCTCTCGATGCCGGACAAGTGGGAATATCCCTGGTATGCGGCCTGGGACCTGGCCTTCCACGTTCTCGCGCTAACGCTGGTGGATGAAGACTTCGGCAAGCAGCAGCTAGACCTCATGCTGCGGGAAGCTTACCTGCATCCCAACGGGCAATTGCCCGCCTACGAATGGAACTTCGGCGACGTCAATCCGCCCGTCCATGCCTGGTCCACTATCTTCACCTATCGGCTGGAGCAGGCACGGCAGGGCAAAGGAGACATCGCCTGGCTGGAACGCGCTTTCCACAAGCTGATGCTCAACTTCACCTGGTGGGTGAACCGCAAGGATCGCGCGGGTAACAACGCCTTCGAGGGCGGATTCCTGGGGCTTGATAACATCGGCGTCTTCGACCGCAGCTCGCCGCTCCCGACCGGCGGTTACCTGGAGCAGGCCGACGGCACAGCCTGGATGGCGCTCTTCTGTCAGAACATGATCGAGATCGCAACCGAGCTGACGATCCACAATCCGGCCTATGCGGACATGGCCGTCAAGTTCGTCGGGCATTTTATGTGGATCGCGTCAGCCTTGATGCACGCTGGCGACGATGTCGGCATGTGGGACGAGCAGGACGGATTCTTCTACGACGTGCTCCGGCTGCCCGACGGCCGGGCGGAGCGACTGAAGGTGCGCTCGATGGTCGGGTTGCTCCCCTTGTGCGCGGTCACCGTCTTCGATGGCAAGGTTATGGAAAAGCACCCGGAACTCCGCGAGCGCTTCCGCAAATTCATCGAGGCGCGCCCGGAGTTGCGCACCTTCATCCACGATCCGGTCAAGCTCGGCCACAAGGGCCGACGGCTGGCTTCAGTCCTGGACGAGACGAGGCTCCGGCGGGTGCTGGCGACGATGCTCGACGAGAAGGAATTCCTGAGCCACTACGGCATTCGCTCCCTTTCGCGCTACCACGCTGAGCATCCCTATGTTGTCCATGTGGAGGGGCAGGAGTACCGGGTGTCGTACCTCCCAGCGGAATCAGACACCGGCATGTTCGGCGGCAACTCAAACTGGCGCGGCCCCATCTGGATGCCGGTCAACGGCCTGATCGTCCGGGCGCTGCTGCAGTATTACAGCTACTACGGAGATGATTTCAAAATCGAATGTCCCACCGGCTCCGGTCGGCAGATGACGCTCTATCAGGTCGCCGAGGAGATCACGCGCCGACTCTCCAGCATCTTCCTCCGCAACAAGGATGGCGAGCGGCCCGTCTACGGCGAGACCGAGAAGTTCCAACACGATCCGCACTGGCGCGATTACCTGCTCTTTTACGAATACTTCCATGGCGACAACGGGGCCGGAATCGGCGCGAGCCATCAAACGGGATGGACTGGAATCATCGCCCGCGGCATGCATCTGTTTGCGACCAGCACGGCCGAGCAGGTCCTTGAGCTCGGCAAAGCTGCAGCCCACATCGAGACCGCGCCGAAAACCAAGGAGGCCAAGGGGGTTGACAGAAAAGCTTCACTCGTTGCGGCCAGCTCCCGATCGTGACTGGATAGAAGCGAGCGCTCCGGGCGCGACTCGATCAACCGCAGCCTCTGGCGGCGTGTTCGGCGTCTGGCTTCTCGCCAGCCTGCTCTTGCTCTCCGGCAGTGCCTTGGCTCAGGACATGGAGCCGAGGTCTTATTCAAATGCCCCGGTGGGCATGAACTTCTTGTTGGCAAGCTATGGACACACCTCCGGCAGTGTGGTGGCTGATACATCGCTTCCAGTCCAAGACGTGCAGGCGCAGATTCACAGCGCGGCCATCGGCTATGTGCGCGCCCTGGATTTCTTCGGGCGCTCAGGCAAGGTCGCGCTCATTGTGCCTTATACGATCGGCACGGCTTCAGGGCTGGTGGCCGGTCAGTTTAAGACCGCCAGACGGTCGGGACTCTCCGATCCGCGGATCAAGGTTTCCATGAACTTCTTCGGCGCGCCAGCGCTCCGTGCGCCCGAGTTTGTCAAATACCGGCAGAAAACGATTGTCGGAGGGAGTCTGCAAATCACTCTTCCGCTCGGGCAGTACGACCCGCGCGAACGCATCAACCTGGGCGCCAACCGCTGGTCATTGAAACCGGAACTGGGCGTCTCGCGCGCGCTGGGCAAATGGTCGCTGGAGCTTTACGGCAGCGTCACGTTCTTCACCAGCAATCATCAATATCTGCAGACTTCCACGCGCCGCCAGCAACCGATTGTGGCCGTGCAGGGACACGTTGCCTATAGCTTTCGCCCGCGTCTCTGGGCGGCCTTCGATGCAGTCTATT
>Ga0070694_100002841_pt1 | contig 10286 bp, 6 predicted proteins | sample KBSK1251metaG_FD_65470 | JGI IMG/M metagenome (GOLD analysis project Ga0070694, IMG submission 65470) | Corn, switchgrass and miscanthus rhizosphere microbial communities from Kellogg Biological Station, Michigan, USA - KBS K1-25-1 metaG | ecosystem: Host-associated > Plants > Roots >... | reverse complement strand
GGGAAGGTGAAGACGCCCGTGCCGGTGCTGGCGCGCCACGACGGGATGTTCCGCCGCAGCACCAGGCTGCGGTACGCGACGCCGCTGTCGATCACCGCGACGACGATGGATGAGGTGGCGCCGGGGTTCAGATCCCACGCCCGCTCCATGTCGATGGCGGGGAAGTTCCACTGCTGCACGTACAACGGATCGTTCGGCACGAACATCGGGTGCACGATGTAGCGCGCCTGCGCGTACTCGACGTCGGGCTGTTCGGCGAGCGCGGCCGCGGCCGCTTCCGGATCCGCGCCCTCGTCGATCGTCACGATGTTGAAGTCGGCGTAGGACGGCGCGTCCATCGAGGAGGCGCCCACGCGGCCGATCATGATCTGCTGCGCGGCGGGCGCGGTGCCCGGGCGGAACTTCACGGCGATGCTGCCGTGCAGGTACGGCGCGCCGTCGCGGCTCGACAGGTCGGTCGGGTACGGCCGCGGCGGCCGCGGCGCGTCCTTGTCGCGCAGTCCGTTGTCGATGCCCGGCGGCGTCCGGTCGGAGATGAAAGTACGAAACCCGGGCGTCGAGTCCTGCGCCGCGACGACACCGATGGCGATCGCGACGATCGTCAGGACGCCACCTGTCTTGGAACGAAACATCAAGGCCTCGAACGAAGGTGGGCAGGCAGGGGATTTCAATGTTACTGCAGGTGCGAGAGGGGATCGATCCCGTACTCCGCCGGGTCGAGCGGCTTCTCGATCATGTTCGCCTGCTCTTCAGTGGTCTCCCAGAGGTTGATCTCGTAGGGACGTTCGAGGTCGGCATTGTCGCGGTCCCTGATCACCTTGACGCGCGGGCGGTACGGATCGGGCGCGTACGCCTTGACCACCACGGCCATCTCGCCGGTCTGTAAACGGACGAGGTTGCCAGCCGGGTAGATTCCCACCAGCTGCGCGAACCGGCGCACGAGGTGCTGGTCGAACTGTTTTCCGTCGTTGCGCTGAAGGACGGCGAGGATGCGATCGGTCGGGAACGCCTGCTGATACGCCCGCTGCGACCGCATGGCGTCGTAGACGTCCGCGATGCCGCACATCATCGTGGCGAGGTTGAGCTGGCCGCGCTTCACGCCGTTCGGGTATCCCGTGCCGTCGAGGCGGAGGTGATGCTCGAACGCGACGATCGGCGCCAGCGTCGGCATCTCCGGGGTCCGCCTGAGGATCTCCGCGCCCTCGACCGTGTGACGCTTCATGATCTCGAACTCGCGGTCGTCGAGCTTGTCCGGCTTGTTGAGGATTTCCGTCGGCGTCTTCACTTTGCCGATGTCGTGCATCAGCGCCGAGAGGCCGAACTCGCGCAGCAGCGCCCCGTCGATCTTGAGGCCGCGCGCCTGACCCATCGTCAGGATCGAGACGTTCACCATGTGCGTGAACGTGTAGTTGTCGTAGTTCTTGAGCGCGGTCAACGCGAGCAGCGCAGTGCGGTTCTGCGCGACCGCCTGCGCCAGCGAATCGACGATGCCGCGTCCGGCGTTCGGGTCGGGCTTGCCCTCGGCCTGCGCCGTGTCCCACAAACGGCCCGCCACCGTCACCGCGTCTTCATAGAGGCGCTTGAAGGTCGCCATGTCGCCCGCGGGCGTGTCGACCTTCTTTTCGACCTGGAGGCGGCCGACACGAATGTGTTTGAGCGCTGCCAGCGCCGACACGCGGTTCGGATCGGCGGCCGCGAGCGTCTGAATCAGTTGCGTGATTTCGGCGGTCTCCACGCCACGGTCGATGGCAATGCGCTCGACGCCGGCCTGCTGCAGGCGCCTCATGAGCTCGCCCATGTTCTCGGCCGCGCGCGGCACCGGAATCTCGCCGACGACCAGGTCCTCGCCGACGATGCCGATCGTGAGCGCCGTTGACGAGGCGTGAAGGACCGCCAGCGATTCGCTCAGCGCCGCGATGCTGCGCACGACGATGGGATGACCACTGGCGTACAGCTGCGCGCTGCGGATGGCCGACGCCAGCTTGCGCACGAGGTCGTCGGCGAACCGCGCGCGCTGGATCGCGCTCATGCGAGCTCGCGCGTCGAGGAGGGCAGGTAGCGCTTCGCCGCCGAGCGGACGCCGCGGCTTCCCTGCGCGACGGCCTCCTGCAGCACCGCCATCGTCTCCGGCGCGCCGATGTGACGCAGCGCCGCGGCCGCGGCCTGGCGAAGCGCGGCCGTGCGGAACGGCGCCCACCATTCGCCGCGATAGAGGATGTTGCGCAGCGTGCGCGTCGATTCCTTGTGCGGCGCAAGGCTGCCGAGCGCTTCGATGATCTGCGCGTGCACCGATACCATCTTGCCGCGGGGCGACGTGTGATTCAGCACGTAGCAGAGCATCGGAACCGCCTTGTCCTCGCGCAGGCCGATGAGCTGCGCCAGGATCGTGTCGCGCGATGCGGTGCCTCCGACGAGCGCCTTCTCGAGAATGGCGAACGCCTCGTCCGTGCCGATCTGCACGATGGCCCGGATCGATTCGCGCTGGACCTGCGGATCCGCGTCGTCGAGCATCGACGCGAGCTCGGGAAGCGCCTCGCGTCCGCCGAAGACGCGCATCAGGTCAATCGCCATGCGCCGGACGGCGGGGTTCGGCGAGTTCTTCAGCTGCTCGACGGACTGCCGTCCCGCGGCGCCGAAGCCGAGGAGCAGCTCGCGCAGGTGGCGGATGGCGCGGCTGTTTTCCTCCGCGGCCAGCGCGATCGCGAGCGGCCGCACCACCGGTGGTCCGAGCGTGTGCGCCAGGCGGCTCAGCGCCTCGACATCGTCCAGCTTCCGCAGGTGGAAGACGATGTGACGGACCATCTGTCCCGCGGTGAGCTTGCCGAGAACCGTCTCCGCGGCGGGACGCAGCGCGGCGCGCCCCTGCTCGCCGCGTTCGGCGACCAGCCGGTCGAGCAGCGCCTGCGAGATCTCGATGTCGCCAAGCAGCGTCCTGCGCTCGATTTCGTCGGCCGCGACGGCGGCAATCGCCTTCCACGCGTCGGGGTCGGCTTCGAGGCGGAGCAGGTCCTGGATGAGCGCGAGGTCGAGGCTGCGGATGGCCTCGTCGCTGACGGAGTTCTTCCACGCCTGCTGCCGCTCTTCGGGGTCGTCGTTGAGACGCTCGAGTTCGGTTGCCTGCAGCCGTGTTCCCGACAGCTCGCGTCCGTACTCGGCGGAGACGAACGGCTTGTCCGAGTACGACATGAGCATCTCGGCGGCGCCCTTCCACAGATTCTCGAAACCGGCCTCGCCCCCGAGCGGTGACTCCGCGGCCGCCTCCTTCGCGAGGTCGAGGAGCCGCTCCTTCCGGTCGTGCTCCGGAACGAGCGCCTCGAAGGCGAGCGCCAGCCGATCGCTCGCGCCGTGCTCGGCGACCACGGCATTGGCCACGAAGCTCGCGATGGTGTTGTCGCCCATCTGCGAGAGGATCGCCGCGGCCAGCTGCGGCTCTCCGCCCTCGGTCGGTTCGCGCGCCTGCTGGATGAGCGACAGCATCATGTCGGGCGTCATGTGCGCCGCCGAATCGGCAATCGTCTGCGTCACCGCCGACTCGTCGAGCTCGCCGCGCGCCTTCAGCCGTTCAATCGCCTTCTGAATGAGCCCGAGCAGCGCCGCGGCTCGCGCGCCCACCGACGCCGCGCCAGGTGGCGCCGACTGGACGGCCTGCAGCAGCTCGTTGAAGCGCTCGGGGTTGTCGAGCGCGCCGATGACGGCCTCGAGCGTCCGCTCGTCGATGCTGGCGCTGGTGTCGCCCAGGAGGCAGAACTCGATGATGCTCTTCCACGCGGCGGCCTCGCCGCCGCCGCGCTCGCGGAGCACCTCGGCGTAGTCGATCTCGCGAATGTCGAAGTGCGATCGCCCCGATTCGGCCCACGCCTTCGCGATGCCGCCTTCCGCCATCAGCTCGTCGGTCGGGCGCGCGAGCAGCAGCAGCAGCGTCCGCCAGTCGGTCGCGTCCGCGTCGCGCTCGATGCGCAGCTCGCCAACCAGGCGGTCGTGCAGCAGCTCCGCGAACTCGCCGATGGAGGCGTCCGGCTTGCTCGGCGTGCGGCCCTCGATCACCAGCGCGTCGGGCAGCACGGTGATGGTGACGTCGCCCTCGGCGGTCAGGCGCCCGGATGCGTTGACGACGCGCCCCAGCGCACCCTGGATGGCGGGGTGTGTGGCGGGGTAGAGCGACACCGAGCGCGCAGCGGCCTTGCAGGTGCGCGCGAAATCGGCGAGCGCCGCGCTCTGCTGCGCGGACATGTGCTCGGTTGACGCCGGTGTGGCCATGCTCTACAGCACCGTCAGCGGATCGAGGTCGATCGAGTCCGGATCCACGGCTTCGACGACGGCCTTCGGGAACGCGCCACGCGAGTCGCGCTCCCAAGTATTGACGAGAATCTCGCTCTCCGTCCGCTCGCCCTTGGCGTCGTAGATGATCTTCACCTGCGGGCGGAACGGATCCTCCGGGTGTTCCGCGGTGACCACGCCCACCTCGTCCGTGCTGAGGCGCACGATCGTCCCGATCGGAAAGAGCCCCATCAGGTTGACGAAGCGGCGCAGCAGCACCTGGTTGAACGCGGGGTTCCCCTGTTCCCCCATGATCGACCGGATGCGCGCGGTCGCAAGCCCTTCACGATAGGGCCGGTTGCTGCGCAGCGCATCGAAGACGTCCGCGATGCTCACGATCTGCGTGCACAGGTTCAGCTTGCGGTGGCCGATGTTCTCCGGGTAGCCGCTGAGATCCTGCCGCAGGTGATGCTCGAAGGCGACGACGGGGGCGAGCGCCGGCATCTCGGGCGTCCGGCGCAGGATGTGCGCGCCGTCCACGACGTGCATCTTCATGATCCCGAATTCTTCCGCGGTCAGCTTGCCCGGCTTGTTCAGGACCTCGAGCGGCGTGTTCACCTTGCCGATGTCGTGCATCAGCGCCGCGAAGCCGAACTCGCGCAGCAGCGGCCCCTCCAGGTTCAGCGCGCGCCCCTGCGCCATCGCCAGCGCCGCCACGTTCACCATGTGCGTGAACGTGTAGTTGTCGTACTTCTTCAGCGCCGTCAGCGCCATCAGCGACGTGCGGTCCTGCGTGACGATGTTCGCGAGGCTGTCGATGATCTTGCGCGCGCTCTCCGGGTCGGGCTTGTCGCCCGACTTCGCCTGCTGCCAGAGCGATTCGGCCGACTCGACCGCCGTGCTGTACACGCGGCGCGCCGCCTCGATGCCCATCGCGTCCTGCGGCGTGTCTTCGACCGACAGCTTGCCGATGACGACGCGCTTGACGCCGCGCGCGGCCAGCCGGTCGGGCAGCGCCGTTCGCGAGCGGCGGTCCGCCAGCTCGGAGAGGAACGCCTGGATCTCGGCCGCCGTGACGCCGCGATGGAACGTGATCTTCTCGATCTCCCGATCGCGAAGGCCGCGAACGAAACCGGTGAGCGAGGCCGAACCCTTGCCGAGCCGCGTGTCGTTGACGACCACGTCGTCGCCGATGAACCCGACGACCAGGAAGGAGGCGTCGGAGAGGTGCGCGGTGCACGAGGAGGTGAGCGACGCGATCGACCGCTGGACGAGAGGATGCTGCGGCGCGTAGAGCTCGGCGGCTCGAAGGCCCGCGGCGAGTCGTCGGACGAGCTCGTCCGGGTTCCGGCTCATGCGGGCACGCCCTTCTCGCGGACGATCCGCCGGAGCAGCCGATCGCCGGTGCGGGCGGCGTCGGCGAGCGCGGCGGTCGCACGCGGCGTGCCGATGGCGGTCAGCGCATCCACCGCGGCCCCCTTGAAGGCGCGTGCCTTCTTGCGCCCGAAGAATCTCTTGCGGCGCATGATGGTCCCGACGGCCGGGACCGCACGCTCGTCCTTCAACTGACGCACCGCATCGAGCGTGTCGAGCACGGTCTGGTGGTCCTGTCCGAACGGGTCGCTCTCGGTGAGGATGCGGTTGAGCATCGGAACCACTCGTGGATCCTTTTCGGCCACCAGCGCCTCGACGACAGCGGCCCGGCCCTCGCCGGTGGCGGCGCGAAGCGCCGTCTGGACGGCCCGGGCGGCCGCGGGGTCGTCGATGCCCGCCAGCGCCGCCACCGCCTGGCGCAGCACGCGGGGGTCGCTGCGCCGCAGCAGCCCCTGCAGGGGGGCCACCGCATCGGGACTGCGGGTGGCGCCGAGCAGCGCCGCGGCGGTCCGCTGCACGAACCACCGGCTGTCGTCCACGAGCGGCGCGATGTAGTTGACGCCCGCCGCGCCGAAGCGCTGGGTCAGGTCGCGCGCGCGCACGAACGCGGGCGTCTCGGTGTCGCTCTGCAGCACCGGATGCAGCGCGCGGATGGAGATCGGGCCGATCGACTCGCAGCACTCGATGAAGGTCGCAAGCGTCGCCTCGTCGAAGTCGCTGAGCATCGAGGCCGCCTCGCGGAGCGCGATCGACTCGCCGGCGGTGCTCAGCGCCGCGCGCGCCGCGGCCGGCGCCACCTTCCCTTCGCTCGCCTTCCGCAGCTCGCGGAGCACCAGCGCCGAATTGGAAAAATCTCCCGACAGGAACAGATCGTCCACGAGGATCGCCATGTCGCCGGCAATCTCCACGGCGCGGTCCTCGTTGGTCTCGATGCGGAGCAGGTCCGTGATCAGCAGCACCGAGAGCGATCGGACGTTGTCCTGCTGCAGCGATTCCACCCACTCGGACAGCTCCGGCGGCAAATCGCGCGAGGCGAACATCTCGCTGCGGCCGACGGCCCCTTCGAGCGACGCCTGGTACGCCTGCGAGACGAACGGCGCCTCGTTGTAGGTGAGGAGCAGCTCCTCCATCGAGTTCCACACGGCCTTGAACTGGCTGCTCCGGCCGAAGTCGTGCTCGCTGAGCAGGTTCTTCGTGGTGCGCAGGACGCGCTGCTTGCGCTCCGCGTCCGGCGCGATGGTGTCGAAGATGCGCGCGAGCCGCGCCGAGGCCTTGCCGTCCTTCGACAACGCGGTCGCCAGCAGCTCCGCGACCTTGTCGTCGTCGAAGGCCTGCGCGATGGTGCTGACGACGGGCGCCTCCTGCATCCCTTCGTCGGTCTGCATGATCTGCATGACGACGTGCGGGTCGAGCGAGGTGGTGGCCGCCGCGAAGTTCCGCATCACCTGCGGGAGGCGTTCGGGGTCCATCACCGTGACGATGCCGGCGAGGTGACGGAACGTGGCGAGGACGATGGCCGCCTGCGTCGTGATCATCGGCGAGCCGTCGATGTTGCACTTCGGCGCCGAGACCGCCGTCGCCAGCTCCTTGATCTCGAACGCGCTGCCCGCAATCTCGAGGAGCCGCTGCTGCTGCACGGAATCGAAGGTGGTCCGCCCTTCGACGATGGCGTTGACGACCGAGCGCCAGATGTCGTCGCGCTTCTCGACCTCGATGTCGACGTTGCGGTCCTCGAGGATCTTTTCGTAGTCGATCTGGTCGATGGCAATCGAGGTGTGCGGTGCGGCGTCCCACGCCTGCGCCGGCCCGCCCTCGGCGCGCAGCTCCTCGGGGTTGCGCGCGAGCAGCGCGAGCAGCGACTGCAGCGCAGCCGGCTCGGGATCGCCGAGGAACGTGAGCTGGAGGAGGTCGTGATCGTGGAGCAGGCGCGCGGCCTCGGTCACGGACTGCTCCTCCGGCAACGGATACCCGGCGACGAGCAGCGTCTTCGGCGTCACGCCGAAGGTAAAGGCGGCGCCGGCGACGGTCTGGCTGATTGTCTCGCTGAGGCGTGCGATCGATGCCGCGAGGGCCGGGTGCTCCGGGGGATAAAGGGCCCAGTTTCGTGCCGCGGTGGCCAGCGCACGGGCGAGCGCGATCGATTGGCGCGTCAGCTCCGGAGACAGGGTCGCCTGGGTCATCTGACGTGTACGATTATTGAATAGAATGCCGGTTTCATGCGCGCCGTCGACGTAATCGCGAAAAAGCGTGACGGCGGCACGCTGTCGCGAGAAGAGATCGAGTTCTTCGTCAACGGCGTGAGCCGCGGGACGCTGCCCGACTACCAGGCCTCGGCCCTGCTGATGGCCATCGTGCTCCGCGGCATGACGATCGACGAAACGTCATGGCTGACCGACTCGATGGTCAACTCGGGCAACCGCGTGGACCTGTCGGACATCCCCGGGGTCAAGGTCGGCAAGCACAGCACGGGCGGCGTCGGCGACAAGGTCTCGATCGTGCTCGCGCCGCTCGCGGCGGCCTGCGGCGTCATCATGCCCAAGATGTCGGGCCGCGGTCTCGGCCACACCGGCGGCACGCTCGACAAGCTGGAGTCCATTCCCGGCTACCGCGTCGATCTCGGCATCGAGGAGTTCAAGGCGGTGCTGAGGGACGTCGGCACCAGCATCATCGGGCAGACGGCGTCGCTGGCGCCCGCCGACAAGAAACTCTACGCGCTCCGCGACGTCACCGCGACCATCGGCAGCATCCCCCTCATCTCGGCGTCGGTGATGAGCAAGAAGCTCGCGGAGGGCAGCGATGTCGTCGTGCTCGACGTCAAGTGCGGCGACGGCGCGTTCATGAAGCACGAGGCGGAGGCGCGGGAGCTTGCGGCCTCGATGGTCGCGATCGGCACGCGCGCGGGCGTGCGCACCGAGGCCTTCATCACCGGGATGGACACGCCCCTCGGGCGCGCGATCGGCAACTCCATCGAAGTGATCGAGTGCATCGACACGCTCAAGGGCGAGGGGCCGGACGACCTCACGGGCGTGGTCAAGCGGTTCGCCGCGCGCGCGCTCATGCTGGCCGGACGCGAGTCGAACGAGGGTGATGCGCTGTGCCGCGTCGAAGCCGCGCTGTCGTCCGGCAAGGCGCTCGAGACGTTTGGTCGCATGATCGAGCGGCAGGGCGGCACGCGCGCGGTCGTGGACGATCCGTCGCTGCTGCCGTCCGTCAAGGGACGCGAGCAGTTCACCGCGCCGCGCGCCGGCTACGTGACGCGCATGAAGGCCGAGGCGATCGGGCTGGCGACGAACCTGCTCGGCGCCGGTCGAACGAAGGTGGGCGAGCCGATCGACCATGCCGTCGGCGTGCGCATGCTCGTCCGGCCGGGCGACCGCGTCGAGCGCGGACAGCCGCTCATCGACATCCTCCACCGCAGCGGTCGCGGGGTCAACGCGGCGCTCGCCTTGTGCAGCGATGCGGTCGCCATCGGCGACGAGGCGCCGCTGCAGCGGCCGGTCATCCTGGGAGACGTGCGATGACGGGAAGAACCGTCGGACTCTGCCTGCTGATTGCGTGCGCGCTTGCCGCGGCGCCCGCGTGCCGCCGCGCGCGGTACGGGGCAGACGACACGTCGAGCAAGCACGTCGGCATCGTCTTCGACATCGGCGGCAAGGACGATCGCTCGTTCAACGCGGCGGCGTGGGCGGGCGTCAAGTGCGCGGAAACGGGCACGCTGCCCGACGGCAAGGCCAGCTGCGGCAAGCCGCCGCTCGGCATCGTGCTTCGCGACGTCGAGCCGGGAACGCCGAACGCGATCGAGCCCGCGATGCGGGCGTTCGCCGAGCGCGGCTACGACCTCGTCATCGGCGTCGGCTTCACGCAGGCGCCCATCATGCAGGTGGTCGCGCGCGACTACCCCAACATCCACTTCGCCATCATCGACGGCGTCGTCTTCCAGGACGACGGGAAGACGCCGATGCCGAACGTGGCCGGCCTGCTCTTCAAGGAGCACGAGGGGTCGTACCTGGTCGGGATGCTTGCGGCGAAGACGTCGCGCACCGGGACCGTCGGGTTCGTCGGCGGCATGGACATCCCGCTGATCCGCCGCTTCGAGAAGGGCTACGAAGAGGGCGCGAAGGCGGTGAACCCGCGGGTACAGGTCATCCAGAATTACGTCGGCGTAACCGATGCCGCGTGGAACAATCCCGGCAAAGGCAAGGAGCTTTCGCTGGCGCAGATGGACAAGGGCGCCGACGTGATCTTCGCGGCGGCGGGCAATTCGGGGCTCGGCGCCTTCGATGCGGTGGAGCAGGCCGGCACCGAGAACGGCCGCGCCACGCACTACGTGATCGGCGTGGATGCGAATCAGAACGGCGTGAAGCCGGGATTCGTCCTGACCAGCATGATCAAGCGCGTCGACAATGCCGTGTACGACATCGTCAAGGAGGTCGCCGAAGGGAAGTTCACCGGCGGGTTCCATGTGTTCGGCCTCGAGAGCGACGGCGTCGGCTACGTGATCGATCAGTACAACCGCGACCTGGTCCCGGCCGACGCCATCCGCGCGGCTGAAGAGGCCAGGAAGAAGATCATCTCCGGCGAAATCAAGGTGACGGACGCGATGGCGCAATGAAACTCGAGCTGCGCGGCATCACGAAGCGCTTCGGCGCCGTGCT
>Ga0070694_100002840_pt1 | contig 10289 bp, 9 predicted proteins | sample KBSK1251metaG_FD_65470 | JGI IMG/M metagenome (GOLD analysis project Ga0070694, IMG submission 65470) | Corn, switchgrass and miscanthus rhizosphere microbial communities from Kellogg Biological Station, Michigan, USA - KBS K1-25-1 metaG | ecosystem: Host-associated > Plants > Roots >... | reverse complement strand
GCGGTGCTCTCGAGCGCCTTCAGCCGGCTCATGATGTCGCCAGCGCTGACCGGCTGGATATTCTCCTTCGCCCGTACGTCGCTCATCATGTTGACGCCAGCGCCAATGAGGGTGCCTGTCATTGCCATATCGGCCGCACGGTCTCTCTGCGCCACGTTGGCCATGCCTACCTGCACACCGCGGTCGGCGCCGTAGCGCTGGTTGGCAGCGCCCATGTCGCCAGCCAGAATGCCCTGGCGGCCCTGTTCACCGGCCTGCGTCTGGCCGATGGCCATGCCTTCCGCGCCGAGTCTGGCCTGGTTGTTCTGCTGGTTGTAGCCAGCGCCAAGCTGGCCGTAGCCGAGGCCAACCTGGCCGGCAGCGCCCGCCGCGCCCATCTGCTGGCCCGCCGCGCCGTAGCGCTGGCCCATGATGCCCACATCGCCGGCGCGCACATTGCCAAGCGCGCCCTGCTCCATGCCCATGGCCCCCAGCTTCGTCTGGTTCCAAGCGGCCGCTTCGTTGGCGCGCAGCGAGGCTGCGGCCTGGTTCGTTTGCTGGTTGCTTGTAGCGCCGGCCCTCATCGCCGCGCGCATGCTGTTGGCGCCACCTGCTCCAGTGTTGGCAAGGGCCAGCGCGTTGCGGTTAGCCGAGTCGCGCCCGGCTACAAGCTGAGCCTGCGCCGCGCTAGGCCCTGGCCCGCCTTCGTAAAAGGAGCGAAGGCGCCCGATGGCCGCCATGCTATCGCCGCGCGCTGCAGCCGCGTCCGCTGCGTTGCCCTCTGCCCTGCCGTACGATGCGTTGGCGTCGTCGTAAAGCCCGCCAGCGCGCGCTACGTTGCGCCGTTGGTCGAGTCCGGCGTTGTACATGCCGCTCTCGGCATTGCCTCCGAGCTCGCGCCCAAGCCAGCGCGTGTCTTTCGCTCCGGCCTGTCCTAGCTGGCTCGAGCGCTCCGCCTCCGCGTCCGCCCCTAGCCCTCCATACCGGTACCTGTCCCTAGGCATAACTCGCGCTCCTTCTGCTCCGTATGCGTCCTGCTGGTCGTCGAAGGCGCCGCCGAGTGCTGAACCGCCCCCGTACCCGAGCAGCGCGCCACCTGGTCCACCCACGACAAAGCCGCCGATGCCGCCGGCAATGCCGCCAATGGTGGACCCAATGCCCATCAGGCCCTCTTCTCCTGCGACAGCTTCTTGAGCCCGCCGCTCTGGTACACCTCACACGACAGCGCATTCAGCGCGGCGCCCTCGCCCGGCGTAGGTACGCCAGCGTCGTCACACGGCGTGACCTGCAGCCAGAACCTGAAGCTATCGCCACGAACCTGCGGCAGCCGGTATTCAAGCTGGTCTGTCCAGTCGGCAGGAGCGAAGGTCCCTGTCGGCGTGTCCCACGTCGTACCGCTGTCGCGCGAGACCTGGAGGTTGACGTTGACGAAGTCGCTCAGCGCCTCGCCAAGCAGCATTGCCCCTCGGCACCGGCCGTAGCCGTTGGCGCCGAAGAACCGCACGTCACCGGTGATGAGCTCGCCGGTAATCCATGTGGGCGATGCACCGTCAAAGTCATCCGTCCAGGCGCTCGTCTCCTCGACGTTGCCATTGAGGAGCAGCTTGCTGCCCCAGGTCGTCAGGCTCGAGAACACGCGGGTGCTGCCGACCTCCAGCTGGAACGGCTCATCTGTCACCCATTCGCCGGTGTCGGTATCGAAGATGATGAGCCGGCCGTCATCGTCGATGTCGTCGCCATCGGCGAACCGCCGGCAGGCGAATACAGCGATGCTCTCTTCTGGCAGGTACGTGGCCGACGTGATGAACGGATAGGCCGTGAGGGTGTCCTGGATGGTCTTACCGACCCACACCGGCGCCGCCCCACCGCGCGGCAGGAGGAACATTCGATTGCCCTTGCCCTGGAACAGCAGACCCTGCGGCACCTCGAGAATAGAGCGAAAGGACGTGAACCCGGTATCGCTCGGCAGCTTGCGCGGTGGGCTGAACTCGCCCGCGCCTGAATCGTCTGGCCCCTGGCCAACGACAGCCCATATGCTCTCGCGCGAGCCAATGAACCAGCTCCCGTCGAGCTGCGCCACGCCGGTGACATCGCCCTCGATGGTGCCGCGGAATGCCTCGTCAGACTGGAACGCTACCGCCAGTCCAGGTCTGGACTTTTTGGAGAATTGGTACATCGACGGGTCTTCAAGGCCGCCCATCAGCAGACGGTCCTCGCCGGCCCAGACGTACTTACACGGCGGAGGCTCCTGGTTGTCGAGGGTGTTGCCTATCTGCGTATAGACAATCTCGTTGTCCTCGATGTCGATGTCGGGGTGCTCGTCGCTAATCACCAGCGCCGTCGCCAGGTCGGGCGTGTACACGTACCGCTCGTTCGGGTTGAGTAGGTGAAACACGGACTCGTTGGCGAGCGTGCGGTACACCTCGACGAAGATGGTCGTGGTGCCGTTCGCCGTGCGATCGCTGAACGGTGGCGGCGCCACGGTAATCTCGAAGCCCTGGTTCTCGCCCACACCCTCGGCCTCTCGGATGGGGCTGACCTGGGAGCGATGAATTCGCCCGCCAGCATCAATCCACTTCCACAGGACGCAGAACTGGAAGATGCCTAGAAACTCCGTTCCGCCGCTGACCTGCTCGACGGTGAACTCGTTCGGGCCCTGGTAGAGGCCGCTCTCGTAGAGCTGCGAGCCGTCGAATTCCCTCACCCGAGGGCCAGACAGGAACAGCTGGCCGTTCAGCTTGGCAGGGTAGAGCTTGTCGACGTAGACGCCGCTGCGAAACTCGACGAAGTCAACGCGTCCGGCCGTGCGCGCGGCGCCTACTAGCGTCGGCAGCGCCGTGATATGCGTCGTGACGTCACGACCGTTTATGTCGAGCTCGCCGACGACAACCGAGTGCCGGCGCTGCTCGTATTGCTCGCCGTAGTACCAATTACCAGCCAGCGCCGCTTCCTGCGCGCATACGACCTCGCTGACAGCGCTGCCGGTGTTCGGGTCGGCAAGGAACAGGTTGCCGATGTCGACCAGGCGGTAGGTGCCGAATCCGCCAGCGAGGCCGTCAGGGTCGTCGGCGAGCACGTGCGTCTGGTCGACCGCCCACACGACCGTCTGCCCCGTCGACGCTTGAAAGGGCTTGCACACGGGCCAGAGCGCCTGCACGTAGAGCGCATTGCCGGGAGAGCCCCAGCCGCTGTTGGTCCACGCGCCCATCTGCCCAGCAGGGGAGCCTTGGCGGCCCCAGGCGAGCATGTAGCCACCTCCGCCGGTGCCGATGCATGGCGCCCCTAAAGCGTCGCCTGAGGCGTCCTTGTCGGCTACAGCGGTAAGGACGGTGCCGGTGCTGGTATAGGAGCCGAACTTGACATCGCCATCCGTTATGCAGGCAATGCCGTACTGCGTACCGCTCTGCGCCACGCCCACCTGTTTCGGCTCCGCCCCGAATCCAGTCGCCGAGAACGCCAGCGACACCGCGCCTGAGTTGACGTTGATGCGGTAGAAGGAGATAGAGCCAACTGACACGCCGGTCACGACATCCTCGACGACCACCGCGACCTCGTCGGCGTCGAACGGACAGACGTCGAAGGACGTGTGGTGGCCGGTCACTGGCACCGCGATCGAGATAGCCGGCGACAGCGTCTTGTCAGCGCCGACCAGCGTCGTCATGTTGATCTGCCAACACAGAAGGTCGTCGTCCTTCATATAGAAGACGCTGATGAGCGTGCCGAGTGCGATGCACCTCGGGTTGAAGTACGCCGACGTTGCCTCGCCGTATTCGACGATTACGCCGCTGGCGACAATCTGCATCGTCTGCCGCTCGTACACCGAGTAGAAGAGCCCGCCGCGCGTGTCGTCGAGTGAGTCCGCGTCGTTGTAAACAACGAACAGGTACGGGTCGGCGATGGCCATGTCAGAGGCCAGCGCGCTGTAGCGAATGGTAGGCGTGGCAACCGTGCGCTTAGGCGCCTCCATTGACGACATGCAGCTTGCGTAGGCTGGCGTCGTGAACGTGCCGTCGGGCTTGCGCTGGTACCACTGGGTAGGAAAGCCGCCTTGCTTCTTGAAGTGCAGGGTGCGCTTGTCCTCGTAATTGACGGCCGCCTCGTCGTTCTCTTCCTCTGCGCCTTCGATGAACACGTAGCCGTTGCGCGAGATGACGCGACCTTCCTTCTCGAACCGCACGTTCTCCGCGCGCGTCATGTAGCCCTGCGGCAGAAGACGTTTCTCTGTCTCCTCGTGCAGACCCTTGACGAACGGAACGTGAACCTCGCTCAAGCTACCCTTTCGCGATGGCCCACCAGTTTTGCTGGTCGCCGTCAGAGATGAGCCACACGTATCCGCTGTCGGTATTGATGACGTAGTCAGCCGATAGGCCTTCGATGGCGCCATGTCCGCCCGCACGCTTGAGTGTGATGGTGTTCGTCGAAGCGTTCTGCCGCCCGTCTTTCACGATGACCAGCAGGTCCTTCTTGTGAGCTGGTAGAACGAACTCGAATGGCTCCGTGGCCTCAATGATGTTCACCTGGCAGGTCTCCGGCCCGAACTGCGTCGGCCCAGCCCACGTGCTCAGCACGAACGGCGAGCGCGCGACCTGCGGCGCGTAGCGGTTGACCCAGTCCTGTACGACCTTGAAGCCAGCGGCCGTGGCGCGCTCGAGCATGCTCACTTGGCGCTTAGGCTCGTCGCCGTGGCGCACCACCTCGCGGAAGTTGACGGTCAGCTTGTCGCTCATCGCGGTTCCCTCCACGGTGACTGCACACGGTCGCGGCGGCGCATAGCAGCCGTATCAACGCCTCCAGTCGGCCCGACGCGCTGGATAGAGCTGGCAGCCGCTACGATGCGCTGGCGGGCAGCCTCGCGCTCCCCTGCGGCAATCTGGTACGTCTTCGCCATGTCGTTGTCTTTGGACGCGAGCTTGATGACGACATCCCAGGCCATGAAGTCGTCCCAGCCGGCGAAGCCGTCGAAGACGTAGGCGTCGTTGGTGATATCGGTCCACGCCGGCAGGTAGTAGATGGTCACCGGGAAGACCACGTTCGGCGCTGGCAGGAGCGCAATCCAGCCGTTGCCGACCGATGCGCCGCTCTCGGCGCCGATGTTGAAGATGGCGAAGCTATGAGGCGTCCCTGTAACCAGGTTGTCGCTTGCGAACTCGTTGCGCTCGTTGAAGCTGACCGGCGTAAGTGACCGCGGCCTAGACCGGCCAGGTATCGTGATGTCAATGGCGTGGATGCGGCACGCGGTCGCCGGCATCGCGAGCAGGCCGTACGCCTTGCCCGTATCCGGCCCGATGCCGGTAGACGTCGACGCGTTCGCCACGTAGGTAAGGCTGCCGGCCTCCGTCACGAGCTCGCGCAGCGTCTGCCATGACTCGTTCATGTGCTGGCGAATCAGCGTGGAAGTATGGCGCGTGCCAGGAGCAGGCTCGCAGTCGGCATGGCCCCGTATCCGGGTTTCCATCTGTAAAACTGTCCTGGCACGCGCCATTGGAACTACTTCTTCCCCTTGCCGCCGAGAATGAGGGCTAGGCCCCCTGGCTTCTCTGACTCGCCTTCGCCCTTGCAGGCTTCGATCAAGTCATAGAGTCCCTTAGCCGTCGGGCTCTCGGCGTATTCGCTGTAAAGCGCTTCGAAGTCCGGAGGAACGGAGCCTTCCGACTCTTCTTCCTCCAGCGGCTCTTCGTAGTCGCTCTCCTCTTCGTCGACGCTAGGCATAGGTTTCCCCATGCCAAGCGCCTTACCCATGGGTCCCATTAGCGTGACTCCCCTTCGAAGTAGACCCACACCTTGTCGCCAGACGCCGGCTCTGCTGCCGTGCCGCCCTTCGACGTGGTGAAGGTCATGGTGCCGGCCGCTGCGTCGTACGCCGTCACGGTGGCTTCCGTGACGGTCAGCAGCGGCGAGTAGAGGCCGAACTTGAATCGCCCTTTGCCGGCCGGATGAATCGGGACGTTCGTCCCGTCATAGATTCCGGTGCCGTTCTTGGCGAAGGCGATTCCGTTAGGACCGCGGAGAAGCGTGCCAGTAGCGCCTGAGGCGCCAATGGGAATCTCCGTGGTCCATTTGATGGTGTCCGTGGTTCCGATACGGCCTAGCTCCTTGAAGATAGGCCGGTCTCGCAATGCAGGGTTAGCCATGGTGATTACGGCGCGAGCAGCGGACAGCGCCCGACTGCGTTCGGCTCCTTGTGGTAGTAGGCGGGGTACGACACGAGCCGGAACTCGTACGTGTCCGCCGTTGCGAGGCGGAGCATCTGCATGCCGTCGCCGTTGAGCACCTTCGGAAACCCGTCGACCGTCTTGAACTTGATGGCCTTGGGGTCGTACGCGTAGACACTCGTCACCGGCATGTGCGGCGAGCCGTAGATTTCCACCGTCCCGCGGGCGGTAGCCATCTTCAGACCCGTATACGAGCCAGTCCCGACCTTGCCGTCAATGGGACGCTGACCGCGCGCCTCATAGCTGTTGGCAAGAGCGAGCCACTGGGTGTCATGAACCAGCACGCGCTTGGCGGGCTGACCCACTGCTCCCATCTTGGTCAGGAGCATCTTGATTCGATCCTCCAGGCCAAGGCCCGTCACGTCGCCAGCGACCAGGCGCACGCCTGCTCGACGAACGACGTCCACGCGACGGTCGACACCTCGAAAGTTCGTCTCGGTGGGGTCCGCTGCCGGACACCAGCCGCCGAACGTATCGCAGATGAAGTTCGGGGTCGTAGTCCCTCCGAAGTCCGACGCGCGAAACGCATGCATGGTGCCAGTCCAGCTAGACGGGGTGCCGGCAGTGCCAGCAACAGCGTTCGCGTCAGACGTGGCGACCGTGAATACGCCGGTGTTGTAGTTGACTTTCCAGACGTAGCCGATTGAGCCAGAGCCCAAGAGCGAGTCAGTGGTCAACGTTCCATCGTTTGCGGATGCCTGCAAGAGCATGCCGCGCTCGATGTTCTTGATGTCTGCCACGTTGGTCATCGTGCAGACGCCGGTCGAGATGGTGAATGTCCCGAGCGAGTGACCAGAGTCGCGAAGCAGGTACGCTTCGAACGTGTCGCCCCAGGCTCGATAGAGGCTTTCGACTTCCTCTTTCTTGTCCCGGAGAAACGACGTCATGTCCGACGCGGACACCGCCATGGCCTTATCGCCGATGAGCACTGTGGCGAAGTAATCGCCCCAGGGGATATTCCAGTCAGAGCCGCCGAAGTTACCTCCGATGGCCGTCGCGCTCGCCGTCTGGGAGTCAACGCGCGTCGCGCCGAGGCCCTGAGCGTTCTTGTCGATGAACGGAACGATGAGCTGCCGCCCGCCGCCTCGTTCGTTGGTGTTCATCCCATCGAGGAAGACGTGGTCTTCGTTGACGAGTTTGGGCACTGCGCCCGGTTCGAATTGGTCCTTGAGATACGAATCGATGATTGTGGGAGTTGAGCCAGCCATGGGAATACCCCATCGCCGCGCTTGCCCTCACCTAGCCGTTGGCTGAATTCTGAGCATGCAGATTGACGTAGTACGCAATCAGATCCTCACCTTGCAGCTTAGGCTTTGGCGTTGGGTCCGCGGCTTCCGAACGTGATAGAGTCGTGGGTGCTTTCGCAACCCGCTTCACGTCGGAACCGCGACGGTCGGATACCACCTGGTTTTGCGTGCCAGGGACACGTTTCTCTGACGAGTCGTGCTCGCCGGTGAGCTGTTTCCACTGAGCCGCCGTCAGGCGCTCAGGGTCGTAGACGCGCTCGATGGCTTCGTCCACGGTGAGGTATTCCTCGTGCTTCGTACGAGGGTCGAACTTGTAGGAGTCGAGCTGCTCTTGATGAACGAGCTTGACGAACCACGGCAGGTCGGCCGCGCGCTGTAGGCGCTCGTCGGCGCTTGCCGACAGCTGCTCTTTCAGCTCTTCGCGGTACTCGCCCTGCCGGCGCTCGATGGTCGCCTGCTCTTCGCGCTGGCGAGCCCGCTCGTCGCGGTCCTCGAGCATCTTCTGGAGCTTCACCCGCTCGGCCTTCTCGGCCTCCAGCTTCTTGGCGAACTCGGAGACCACCGGGTCCTTGCGCAGGTCGCCACGGTGCATGCGCGCCAGGCGCTCTCGCTGCCACTCGTCCACGCTCTTGCCGAACATCAGCTGAAACGCTGCGTCTTCGTCGCCTTCCTGGATGGCCTTCTGCGCCTCGGCGAACGGGCGTAGCTGGGCAACGAGCTCGCGCGCCTCGCTCTTGACGGCCTCGTGCTTGCGCTCGACCTCGGCATGCGCCGCCAGGACTTCCGCCTCTTTCTTGCGGTTCTCCTTGCGCCATGCCGCCCACTGCCCACCCGGAATCTTCTCCGGGTCGCAGTCGATGAGCTTCAGGGCCTCGGCAATCTTGCCCTCGTGAACTAGTCGCTTGGCTTTGCCAAGGCTGCCTGCGAATTCAGGTACGCTATCGCTGTCTGGTCGAACCACATCGGCCGCTGGCCTGTCGGCCGGTTCTGCGGCAGCTTCTTTGCCGACTTTCGCCGGCTTGGCAGCTTGCGGCGCGGCCTTTTCGGCCTTCGCTTTGCCATCTTTCTTGTCCTTCGATGGTAGAAACTTGCCATCCGCGCCACGCGGTTTCTCGCCCTCCGCCGGCTCGTCCCCACGCGCTGACTCGAGCGCCTCAGTGTCGGCCGTATCGCTCTTGAGCTTCGCCTCTGCCGCCTGCTTCGCGTACTTGGCAATGAGGGCAGCCTCCTTCGCCTCGACCGAATCGGTGGCGGGAGCCGGCGCCTCAGGCGCGTTCGTGCCAGTCGTGGGGATTGCTTCTGTAGCCATTACGCCTTCCCTGGCCGGCGGTTCTTCTTGACGTTGTCGCCGTGCGTACCGGCCGGTAAAGGCGCCGCAGGGGCCGGCTCAGGCGCGGCAACGACCGGTTTAGGCTCCACCGGATTAGGCTCCGGGGGTAGCGGCACGGTCGGCTCTGCGTATTCGTAGCCGATCGGGTCGGGCAGAAACTTCTCTACTTCGTGATGCGGAACGTGCTTCTTCACACTTGGCTTGTCGTCTTTCATCTCACCCTCACTTGCTTGAGCTCTTGCGCGAGTCCCCAATGCTGGAGCGCGCCAACGAGCTGCCAGCGCCACTTGATTGCCTGGAACTTCTCCCACCCTGCGAACGTCTCTTGGGCCGCTAAGGCCATCGATGTGCGTAGCCTCATTGCAGGACGCCTCCAGGCGGCAGCGCCTCAGGCGGTAGCGCCATGTCCGGCGGCGGCAGCGCGTTCGGGTCCATCGGCATCGGCGGAGGAGCCATCGCGCCCTTCGCCTGGGCGGCTAGCGCGGCCTCCTGCGCCTTCATCTTCTGAATCTCACGGTCACAGTCGCCCATGAACCGGATAAAGAACTGAAGGTTGTAGTCTGGCGCCCCGTCGAGCTCGGCAAAGGCGTAGGCGCGGCCCACCTGGACGATGAGGTCGGCCAGCGGCATGAACTTAACCGGCGGGCGGTAGAGGAACGCCTTGCGGTTCTTGGGGTCAGTCTCGCCGAGTGCCTCAGCCTCAGGCGTCGCGTCGAGCCAGCTTTCGATGTACTTCTCGATGAGCTGCGACCAGGTATTCGTGCGCGCCAGCTCCGCGTCGATGTCCTTCGCCTGGATGACCCGTAGGTAGCCGTCCTGGGAGATAATCTGGCGGTCGAGCAGCTCAGTAGCGAGCGAGAGCCTGTCCGCCGGCGTATTCGTCAGGCCGCTGACCGCGTAGGGCTGAATCTGGTAGCTGTCTTCTTCCAGGTCGAAGTCGCGTAGCTCCAGGTCGTGCAGGAAGCCGTTGCCGCGCCACTTGACGACGTAATCCGACTTCGCCGCCTTCGACGACTCGGCGACCATCCGCCCACAGGCAAGAATCTGCCGCGCGCTGCCGACCGACATGCGCCGCTCGTAGGCTTGCCACTGCGGCGCGAACCGCTCCGTAGCGATGTTCTCAATGGTCCGCATGGCGATGGCGGCGTCGACGCCAGGGTCCTTCTGACCGGTCGCGCCCATCTGCGAAATGCCAGGAATCTCGAAACACTGGCCCTTGAGCAGCTGCCACCATTGCACCGAGCTCGAGCTGATGGCGTTCGGCGTAACGACGTTCGGCTGCGCAGCGCCCTTCTGGTAGGGCACGAGGGTCTTCGCAATGTTGCCTTCGATGCTCTCTGGCTTGATGGTGCCTTCCTCGTGAAAGACCATCTGGTTGGAGCCGTATCGCTCCGCGTCGCTCATGCGCTGGACGGCCGCATTCAGCTCGCCGACAAGGTGGTAGACGTTGTCGACGATCGACGCGCCGTATAGGCCCGTAAAGCGCTTCTCCCAGATGAAGAACTCGTATGGGAAGAAGTC
>Ga0070694_100002839_pt1 | contig 10289 bp, 10 predicted proteins | sample KBSK1251metaG_FD_65470 | JGI IMG/M metagenome (GOLD analysis project Ga0070694, IMG submission 65470) | Corn, switchgrass and miscanthus rhizosphere microbial communities from Kellogg Biological Station, Michigan, USA - KBS K1-25-1 metaG | ecosystem: Host-associated > Plants > Roots >... | reverse complement strand
TGCAAGGCGCCACGGCAAGGGTGGCATTTGCGGCAAGTCCGGCAATGTAAAATCTGTAACTTACAGAATCTAAAGGGTTCTATCGGGTTCGAATCCCACCCTCTCCGCCAATCCGTAAGCCTTTGCCTGTCAAAGTGTTGTCAGCAAACGTCGCGTAATTGCTGACCTCGCGAAAAACTTGACACGAGATGGCGGTTGAATCGCTGCACTTGTTGTCGCCGAGCGAGGCTCGGTCGCATAGCGCGAGTGGGCAAGCCCGTCGACACCGGTGTCAACTGTTTCGCATGAGACCAATCGCTGCGAGTCGCGCCGCCTGTGAGCGAGCCTACGATCATCAAGCCACGCCATTCCGGATTCCTCGCCACTACGACTTCTGGGGCGTAACCCTGACTAACAGAGCGCATGTGCGGACACCGGTTTAGCAGGCCGCAGGTCGCGGCCCACGCCGGCGGAGATCCACACATGCGCCGATCGTGGTCAGGGACGAGAAATCAGGAACCGACTGCCGCCGATCCCTGATCCTGATCATCCCCTGATTCAGTTCGTTGCTCTCGGCGGCCCCGGCATCCCGTAGCTCAGTTCCGGGATGAACCTGTAAATGTTGGTTTCGATCGGTCCCGCGAGCGTCGCGTTGCGGCGCGCGTTGATCTTCGCTTGTGCCTCCTCCGACAGGCCCGCTCGCTGCAGAAGACCCGGCTGGTCGAGCTCGGCGTACTTGGCGATAGGTCTCGCCATCACGCCATCGACACCGCCGAAATTGGTACCGAACACCAGGAAGTCGAGGACACCGGCCTTCCGGTAGGCTGGGAGAAAATCCTCCCTCAGGCTCGCCTGAAAGTCGCCGCCTTTCCCCGGAAATACACGAAAGCTCTGCACGACGACGAACGGAGCCGGCGTCGTCGAGTTGCCCATGATGCTCGACTGCAGGTTGAGAGTCTGGATGTACGTCTGCTGGCTATGGACGGTCGGCGCCAGTTTCGCGTTGTACTTGGTCGCAACGTCCGCTCCAAACGCGCGCTGCACTCCACCGGGCTGGTCAAACTGAGCGTAGTTCGTGATTGGCGTGATCGTCACGCGTGTGAAGCCAGTGCCCGCAACGCCGTTGGCGTAGACGTGCCGCCAGGGTGTGCCGTTCTTCTTCGCCGCCGGCATCGCTTGGTTCTTGATGAGGTCCTCCCACGTGACCACCATTGCCGGATTCAGCTGCACGATGGCCACCAGTTGGCGCTGCGGGGGCGGCGCCTGGGCGGGTGCCTGGGCGTGTCCAACTGCGGTCCATACAACGGCGCCAGCGACGAGCGCGGCGATCGCGTATCCAAAGGGTCCTCTGCGTCTTCGTACAAGTGATGTCATCAGGTCCTCTTCTGTGTTGTCCGGTGATCGTTGCAACGACAGGCGCCAACCAGACCGGGTCAGACGACCACGGCAACGGCTTTGATGAGGGCTGGGAGAGGTGACGGGCGCGCGCCCCGGCAACAGGCGGCAGGACTCAGGAAAGTAACGTGACTATATACCCTCCGTGGTGCGGCGCCAAGACAATCCGCGCGCACGAGATTGCTCTCCAGCAACGCAACGCCGATTCTGAAGAGGAATGGCGGCGAGCAGGATTCCTCGACACATGGCGACGACTCGGAGCTATCCTCAACCGCGGGTTGGTGCCGACTTGAATCCGAATGGGCTCGTGCCCGAGTCGCAGGCAGTCACCGATCGCGGGCTGTGGCTGCGACGCGAGCATCAGAGAGCGCGGCGTGACGACGCCTGAACGCTGGCGGCAGGTGACCGAGTTGTTTCACGCGGCGCTGGCACGCGACGAGAGCCAGCGGGCGGCGTTCCTGAGGGACGCGTGCGGCGATGACGAAGCGCTGCGTCACGAGGTGGCATCACTGCTCGACCAGAAGGAGGACGCGGAAGGTTTCCTGGAAGCCCCCGCGATTGAGGTAGCGGTGAACGCGCTGGCAGAGGATCATGGCCAGTCCCCGGCGCGCCGCCAGGGAGTCGACCGCAAGCCACGCTCGCGCGCCCCGTGGTGGATCCATCTATGCGCCGCTTCGTTCCTGGGCTACTTCGGCCTGGTGATGTTTTCGACCTTCTACCCGCCCGCAGGCATGGGTGTCCGAATTGACGAGCGGTCGGGCGGCCTGATCGTCGGGAGCGTGACTGCCGACTTCGAGGCAGACCGCGCGGGCGTTCAGCCGGGCGATCGCCTCCTGGCGATCGACGGTCGCCAGCTTCGCAACGTCCTCGACTATAGCCTGTTCAGCATCGGTGTGAGTGTCGGCGAAGAACGAACGTGGCTGTTCGAGCGCTCGGGCCGTCAATTCTCCGTCATGGATGCGCCGCATCGCCGTCAGTTTTCCCCCGATGATCTCCGTTTTCTACCGGTCCGCGTCGGCTTTCTCGCCTCGCTGGTCCTTTCCTTTGTCGTGATCTACAGCCGGCCCGACGATCGCGTCGCCAGGCTCGGCGCGCTCGTGCTCGCGTCGATGGCGTGCGCGCTGCAGTCGCCGCCAGTAGGTCTCGCAGGGACATGGCGTCACTTGCCTGTCCTCGTCGGTGCGCTGCTGTGGCCTGCCTTCCTGAGCACGCTCGCGGGCGGCGCGATCGTGTTCGGCCTTTTCGCGGTGTTTCCGCGAAGCGTCATCCGCCGCCGGTGGATCTGGATCGCCGCGCTCATGCCGGCAGCTGTTGCCACCGCGTGGCTCGGGTCCGATGTGATGCTCGTCGTCTACCAGCCGGAACGTTCACCCGACCTCTATCTACCTGACTGGTTCGCCATCGTCGTTTTCTTGAGCTCCGCGGCGTACTTTGCAGCCGGCATCGCGATGCTCGTCTGGAATTATCGCCGGTTGACCGATTTGAACGAGCGACGCCGTGTACGTGTGCTCTTGTTCGGCATGACGGCCGCCGGCGTCGGTGCACTTTGCTTTATCGCACCCATCGTCATCACGAACCTCGGCCTCGCGTCCGGCCTAAACTTCTTGTTCTCGGGTCCGACTTTTGTGATCGCCGCGCTGCTGCTCATTGCGCTGCCGTTCTCCTTTGCCTATGCCATCATCGCGCAGCGGCTGTTCGACGTCAGGATCATCATTCGGCAGGGTCTTCAGTACGCGTTCGCACGGCGGTCGATCCTCTTGCTCGTGCCCGCGCTCGCGGCGGGGCTCGTCGTCGATCTGGTGGTACACGCCGAGCGGCCGCTCATCGACATCATCCAGGCGCGCGGCTGGGCGTATGCGACGCTGGCGGGACTGGCCGCGGTGGCCTACCGGAATCGCGACGGGTGGATGGCGTCACTCGACCGCCGGTTCTTTCGTGAGCGCTACGACGCCCACCAGATCCTGAGACAGGTGGTCGAAGACGTGCGGGCGGCGGCCAGGCTCGACACCGTGGCTCCGGTGGTGGTTTCGCGCATGAGCGCCGCGTTCCATTCCACGTTCGTCGCGCTGCTGGTGTCCGAGCCGCATCAACGGGACTTTCACGTCGTAGCCGTCGCGCCCGTCACGAGTGTCGTACCGCGGCTGACGCGAGACAGCAAGCTGGTCGGCCTCGCGCGAGTGTTGGGAAAGCCGATTGATTCCTCCAGCTCCCGAGCCTTGTTCGACGACGAGCTCCCCGCCGAAGACGCGGCCGCCGTTCGCGCGATACGGGTCGATCTGGTGGCGCCAATCGTGACCGCGGCAGCCTCTCAGCGCGAAGCGTTGCTCGTGCTCGGCACGAAGCGCTCTGAAGAGCCGTACGACCGCGACGATCGCGAGCTGGTGGCCTCGGTGGCCGCGAGCCTCGCCATACTGCTGGAGCGGCGGCCGGACGAAGGCGAAACGGACGACGCCTTCGTCGAGTGCCCGCAGTGCGGGGCCTGTGACCGAGTCAACGCGACCCGATGCGCGGAGGACGGGACACCGCTCGTCCTCGTGAGCATTCCGCGGGTCCTCGGCGGGCGCTACACGATCCACCGGCGGCTCGGGCGTGGCGGGATGGGCACCGTGTACGAGGCGCGCGACGGCGCGCTCGAGCGGCGCGTGGCAGTCAAGGTGATTCGGGACGATATGGTCGGCGGCCCGGACGCGGCCGACCGATTCCGTCACGAGGCGCGAGTGGCTGCGAGCTTCGCGCACCCGAACGTGGTGACGGTTTACGACTTCGGTATCACCGACAACGCTCGTGGATACCTGATCATGGAGCGGTTGAACGGCGCGACCTTGCGGGAAACGTTGAGGCGCGACGGCCGCCTGACGCCATCACGCACGCTGCACATCATGCGCGGGGTCTGTCAGGCCGTCGATGCCGCACATCGCCGTCAACTTATCCACCGCGACTTGAAGCCCGACAACATCTTTCTCACGAAGGAAGAGGTCCCGAAGGTGCTGGACTTCGGGATCGCGAAGTTCGTCCGTCCGGCGCTGGACTCGACCGCTCTCACCGCCACAGGCGCCGTCGTCGGCACACTCGGGTACATGTCGCCGGAACAGGTTCGCGCTGGCGCGCCACACCCGTCATGGGACCTCTGGGCGCTCGCGGTCGTCGCCTACGAGATGCTGGCGGGCGAACGCCCATTTGCGGAAACGAACTCGCTCGATTGGTTTGCCGCGGTGGCAGCGGGAACCTGGATTCGCCTGAACGTCCGACAACCGGAGCTCCCGTCTTCACTGGATTCCGTGTTCGCGCGTGCCTTCTCACTCGATCCCGCCGAGCGGCCGTCTGGCGCGCTCGTTTTCATGCACAACCTCGAGGACGTTCTCGACGGCTAAGCCACGCGGCACTCGCACCCCAAACAGATCGAAACTCGGACGAGATGATGATGGCCGCCGTCTTCAAGGGATTGGCGCAGTTCCGCGTGCTCAATACGTGTCTCTACTCTGCCTCAAATTACGCCTCTAACTTATTGAAAATCTGGCTGACATAGGCCGCGTGAGTGGCAGCAGCACCCTGCCAATAGTGTGTAGAAAAGCCCTGCTCTCGGGTCGATCACCGCAAACTGCGCCTGCGCAGGCGCTGCGGAAACGAGGAAAACTAATAGGTTCTCTCAGAAGAGCCTTGCGTGGCAGCAACGTCCCGCCTGCCGATGAATTCGGTCGTGTCACCTCGCGGGCGACTTTTAGTCGTCCGGGCCGTCAGGCTTATCCGTGATAAAGAACGGATGCCACGGAACGTTCGCCGAAGCGGCTGGCGGTGCGGTTGCTGCGAGCAGTTGGCGCGCCTCAGTGATGGCGTCTTGAATTTCCTTTTCCACCGTCGCCGTTGAAAATCGAGTCCGAATCGCGGAACGGCGTTCGTGCCATTCAACGGACCGCAGTGTCCACAGGTACTGTGTCAAGAGCCGATTGTCGCGCTTGAGTCCGGCCCGCAGTATCGCTTCTCCCTTCGCGCCTATCTTGGTCAATGCGCCGTTTCCCCGAGCGTTGCTCGTGACGGCCCTGGCCTCCAGGCGGTCAGCACCAAGGGTGTCGAATGCGAAGTCAGCTACGAGGACCGCGGCGTCTTCAAAAATACCTGTACCCCAAAACGACGACCCCAACACAAAACCCCACTCCGCGGCGAAGAAATTCGGTTGCTGTTTTCGGATCTGAAAGAGACCGACCGCGTGCTGCAAACCCTTCGGAACGATCGCGTAGCACACGAGTTTGCCCGCGGCTCGTTGACGATGGGCCCACGCGATGAACCCATGGAACGCATTGACCGAACCCGGCGGCGCAGAAATGTGTTCGGCGACTTTGGGATCGCTCCCGATCAGGACAGAGAGACTGGGTGCATCGGTGAATGCAACTTCACGCAGCGAGACGAGTGTCCCCTCGAGGACGGGCAGTCCGTCGCGCCAGCGATCGTCGACCTGAAGAGTATGGATAGCGATGGCGCCGATTGTCGCATGCCGCGGCGAACAGGAACGACCAAATCGCAATCGGTCAATGGCAGCTGTTTCGAAATGGAACGCGATGAAATGTGAAAGTGACGTACAACGAATGATTTCAACCGACCCAACGGGCATTCAAATTGTAGAGCTGGGCGAAATGCCAGAAACGCGGCCAACCACGTGCCCCCAATGTGCCAGCGCCCAGGCCCAGGTGATTGCAGAATCGAAGATGCCTCCGTTGAAATACGTGCGCTGCGACAGGTGTGGCCATATCACCACTGTCTCGGCGAAGCCGGCCGGGCGACATTAACGGCGGAGTCGGCCCCAACAGAAGTCAGAGCGGCAGCGGGGCGCCTCTCCATCACGCGCGTTGACGTTTACGACGTTCCGGTCGTGCGCGACGGTCAGTCTAATTATCCAATGCGTGATCTCGCCTGGACTCGTTCGCCATTCTCGCTTTGATCTGCGCTTCGAGTTCCTGCGCCTGCTGCACGACCGCACTGAGCTTGGGAACCATTTCTGCCAACTTCTTCGGGTGTGAGTTCGCGGACGGACACGATTGGAAAGACGATGTGACTGTCGAGCTAATGAGCGTGGCCCAATGCTGGGTCCGGATCGATCGGACGAATCATCGCGCGACGCAACGCGGTCAAGAGGTGATCGAAATTCACCGGCTTGGTGAACACGGGAAGCGAACCTAATTCGTCGCGGCGACGTTCGGCGACGCTCATGCCCGTGAAGACAACCGTTGGGATCGCCCGCCACGTGGGGTGCTGACGACAGGCCGCCAGGAATTCCCACCCGTTCATCACCGGCATGTCGAGATCCACAATCAGCGCGTCCACGGGATGATCTGATCGCAGGTAACCGAGCGCCTCGGCGCCGTTGCTCGCGTCGGCCACTCGATACCCTTCATGTTCGAGCAACACGACGAGTGCATCGCGAAGATCCGAATGATCATCGACGACGAGAATCGTCGGGCGCCGGTCCGACATGATGCGGTGAGGCTCCACGAGCTCGTCGTATGTCAGCGACGCGGCGCCGGCAAATGGTCCGCCACGATTTTCGCGACATGATCAGGATCACACGGCTTGCAGAGAACCACGTGCGCGTGAGGGAGTCGGGGCGTGGGTTCGACGCCGGTGACGACAATGACCGGGATATCGGTGGTCAGCGGGTTGGCCGCAAGCTCGCGGAGGACCGTCCACCCGTTGACCATTGGCAGATTCAGGTCCAGCACGATCAATGACGGACGGCCCTGTTCGATGGATCGCAACGCCGAGATGCCATCCCCAGCTCTCACACAGTCGAATCCTCGCAATACGAGCGCGGCACAGTACATGTGTGCCAGCGGGGCATCGTCCTCAACGACCAGGACTCTTGGGCGGGACGACGGCACGGCACCGTATCTTAGCGGATTCCTTCCGTCCCGAAGCTGATCCGATCACGTCAAAAGCGGCTATCGCGCTGCGTTTGCGGCGGCGAACTCTCAATTCGGGTGCGCTCAGGGTTCCTTGTCGGTGCGGCGACGGCGCAGCTGGAGATCATCCCTCGCGGACCTTTACCGAAACCGTGACACCACCCGTGATGACGCTCGATGTGTGCTCGAGGGGGATCGCCAAGGCGATGTCAACACGGACATCTTCCTCGGCCGTTCCTTTGGACTCAACAATCGGCTGATCATGAGGACGCCCGTGTTCGACGCGGCCCGCACCATGCGTCGGCGCTCGCGCCTGGGACGACTGCTCAATTACTACGAGCGTGCTGCGTGATCAGCGGGTCGGGCCAGGATGTGGAACAAACGGGCGTGAACCCTCCCTCCCAACGGAACAACGACTCCCACTCCCGAAGTCTGCCGAGCTGCTTTCCTTCGACCTGCTGCGCGTGGGGCTCTTCAGAAGCCGCGCAGATCAGCGCGAGTGCGTTTCTGCTGAGCGCGGCGGCTGTAAATCCTTCCCCAATTCGGCACGTGCGTTGCTGACTTTAAACACTACGCTCGTTTGTTCACCGGGAATGTGTCGTTGACTACCGAACCTCGCGGCTGCTGAGCGAGGTTTGGATCGCACACGCGACTCTCGGTGCCGTGTCACCTGCGGCTACCCCTCAGGCCGACGATGACAACCCACGAACACTCAACCATTCTGCTGGTCGAAGGTGATCGCGCCACGCGGGACATGTTCCAGTTTGCGCTCCGCTTCGAGGGGTTCAAGGTGTTGGTCGCCAGCGATGGCCTCGGCTCTCTCCGTGTGCTCGAACACGAACTCCCCGATGTGATTGTGCTGGACCTCGATTTGTCATTCGTCAGCGGCATCGATGTGCAACAGGAAGTGCTGGCCCACGCCGAAACGAGCGCGATACCTATCGTTGTCGTGACGGAGACAGACTGGAAACCGACCGGCGTCTTTCAGATTCTGCGCAAGCCAATCACGGCGGATGCCCTCCTGAAGGTTATTCGCAAGGCTCTCTCACCACGCGACAGGTTGTTGCCGGCCGATCACGCGCACCGACGACGCACATGACGCAGCTGCATGCCGGACAACCCTCTACTGAGTTCGCCTCATCGCAGACCACCGCACACCCGCCTCGACAGCCGACTTCAATTCCTCCCGTTCGATGGGTTTCAGTAGATACGCGACGATTCCGGCTCGAAGGCTCTCAACGGGCCGAATCCCGTCGTCGGCGGTTGCAAGCACAATAGCGGTGAACGGTGAAACGCTGCGGATCTGATCGGCCAACCACAGGCCGCTGGCTCCTGGCAGGTGGACATCACAGACTGCGACATACGGCGCCCGCACCAAGTGCGGCATTGCCCGTAGCGCGTCCTCGACGGAGGCTACATCGTAGCCCCACTCATCGAGTGTTGAACGCCACAGTTCGCGCAACGCGGCATCATCCTCGATCACAAGGATCGACGCGCGGTCCTTTGCGATTGAAATCCATCCAAATCCGACAGCCGTGCACCTCACGCGCGTTCGCTTTCATCTGGCGCGTCTACAACAGGCCGTGGCAACTCGCTTCGGTTGTCTGAAGGCGCCCGCGAGATCCGCATTCAACCGCGTTTGACACTGCCAGTGTTCAGACTGCCGGGTCGTCGTCAGTTCTTCGGTTGTGAGCTCGGGGCCTCGTCAACTTCCCCAGAACTAACCGACCCGCGGTCCCTCTGACCTAATTTCACCAGACGGTATATTTCCCTCCCGATTTCAATCCCTACACTTATAGATGCGTGTCCGCATTCTCAAGCCATCCGAGGGTGTCGTGGACGGGGTCAGTCTCAGCCGCCTCACTCCAGGGCTGCTCTACGACCTCGAGCCGATCACCGCGAACTACCTGATCTCGCGGGGGTGCGCCGAAGCACTGACGGCCCCGGATGGGGACCTCGTCACGCCTCCTGACAATCCGACCTTCTTTTCGCAAGCCTTCGGAGGCATCCGCGTGACGCTGTCGCGCACCGAGGCTGCCGACAGACCCCGCATCACACGCAAGAAGCGATAGCGCCGGAGGCGCCACGGCGGAAGGACACAACGCGGCGAGCCGGGTAGGCTCAGGATCGATTGACGCTCTGACCAGCCGATACAATCCCGGGATGGCGATTTCACGAACTCCCGACGAGATGCTGCAGGACTACACGGCGGCAATGGGACCGAAGCTCGGTCCCGCCTTCCACCGACTGTACAACGACAACGCCTGGCTGCACATGAAGTGGAACGAATTCCTGAAGCTGTTCGTGAAGAGCCCGGCACAAATGCGCGACCTGAACACCGCGGCACCCGGCTTCTTCCATCAGGTGCAGGAGTTCTGGTGGGACGATATGCTGCTGCACATCTTCCGCATGACGGACAAGCGAACGGATGTTCTCTCCGTTTACACCTTACTCAAGGAAGCGCCTGCGCCCCTGAAGCCGATCATCGAATCGCACATCGCGGTCGTCAAGCGGGCCACCGAGTTCGCCACGCATGCGCGGCACAACAGCATCGCGCACCGGAACCTCAATGTCGCACTTGGGGTCACGCCTCTCACGATCGGAAGCCGCAACGACATTCGCGCGGCGCTCAAGGCCATCGACGATCTACTCCACGTGATCGAGCACCACTTCCTGAAGACGAACCCCACGAACTACGACTTCCTCGACAACATCGGAGGCGTGGACAGCCTGCTCGAGATCGTCGAGAGAGGGCTCAAGAGTCGTGACGCACAGTTCGGATACTTTCGGAGCTCCCATCCGCCCGATGTGAGCTGAGCTGCCTCTGTAGTGGCCGAAGGGGAACGCGTGACTTCATCAGCCGGCGTCGTCTGGGCGCGTCCGGCACTCCGGGTCAGTCCGCTGCCCTTCGGGCACGCAACTTCGCTAGATCGTCACGGTTGGTGTCGATCCCCGGACTGATAAAGGATCGCCGGAGGGAGTTGTTCGCAACGAGATTGCGAGCAACCTTGAGAGCGGGGGTAC
>Ga0070694_100002838_pt1 | contig 10289 bp, 9 predicted proteins | sample KBSK1251metaG_FD_65470 | JGI IMG/M metagenome (GOLD analysis project Ga0070694, IMG submission 65470) | Corn, switchgrass and miscanthus rhizosphere microbial communities from Kellogg Biological Station, Michigan, USA - KBS K1-25-1 metaG | ecosystem: Host-associated > Plants > Roots >... | reverse complement strand
GAGGCGGTTGTGCTCGCGCATGAAGTGGCGCGTGGAGGTGATCTGCTCCTCCGGCGAGAGGCGCGGCACGCGCAGCCACACCGAGACCAGGCTCGCGAGGCTCGTGGTCGACATCACCAGGCCGGTCGTCGTGCCGCCCGCGTCGCGCTCGACGTAGCCGCCGAAGAGCTTCGGCACCTCCTTCTCCCAGCCGAGCACGCGGATCGCGGCGCGGTTGAGCCATGCGCGATCGTAGAGATGCATGATCATGCACGGCGTGTCGCCGGTGGCCGCGTTGATCTCCTCGAGCGTCGGAAAGCGCTTCTCGGCGAACTGCGCCCAGGTCCAGCCGCCGATCACCTGCACCCAGTGCGGCGGCGGCGTGCGGCGCGCCTGTTCCTGCACGCGGCGCATGCCCTCGGCGAGGGAGGGCACGCCGTCCCAGCGCACTTCATTGGTGTACGTAAGCCCGCCGCGGATGAAGTGCGTATGCGCGTCGTTCAGGCCGGGGATGACGACGCGCCGCCCGGCGTTGATCACCTTGGTATTCGGCCCCTTCAGCGACGAGACCTGGTGATCGGTGCCGACGGCCACGATGCGCTCGCCGCGGATCGCGATCGCTTCGGCGTTCGGCTGCTTCGGATCGAGCGTCGCGATCCGCCCGTTGACGATCAGGACGTCCGCGGCTTCGGCCGGCGCCAGCGTGCCGCAGCCGCCGAGCGCGGCGAGCCCGATGCTTCCCTGCAGGAACTCACGACGAGAGGCCATCGCCTACCTCCTTGTTCTCGGATCTGAGCTCGATCCCCGAGGCCTTCGCCTGCGCCAGGATCAGGGTCGAGAAATCCTGCTCGGTCATTCCCTGCCCGATCATCTGCTGGAGCAGATCGCGCGTGATCGACGTGACCGGCATCGGCACCTCGAGATTGCGGCCGGCGTCCAGGCCGAGGTCGAGATCCTTGCGCAGGAGCTTCGGCGTGAACGTGACATGGAAGTCGAGGTTGACGAGCGCCGGCGTCTTGTAGCGCGTGAACATCGAGCCCATCACGCTCTTGTTGAGGAAATCGAGGAACGCGTGCCGCGGCATGCCGGCCTTCTCGGCGAGCAGCGTGATCTCGCACAGGCTCTGGATCACCACGCCGAGGTGGACGTTGTGGCAGATCTTGGCGATGCGCGCGAGCTCGCCTTCGCCGACGTAGCTCGAGCCCGTGCCCATCGTGTCGAGATAGGGCCGCGCGAGCTCGTAGGCGGCTTTCGGCCCGGAGACGACGAAGGTGAGCTTGCCCGCCTTGATCACCTTCGCGTTTCCGCTCACCGGGGCCGCCAGGTATTCGACCCGGTTTTTTTTCAGCAGCTGCCGCAGCTCGGCCGAGCCTTCGAGCGAGATCGACGAGCATTCGACCACCAGCTTCGGTCGGTCGGAACCGGAGAGAAGCTTCTCCATCACCTGCTTGACGTCGTCCCAGGTCGACACCATGCAGAACACGATGTCCTTGGCCGCGAGCTCCTTCAGGTCCTTGGCGAGCTTCGCGCCCTGCTTCGTGAGCGGCTGCGCCTTCTCGGCGGTGCGGTTCCACACCGTGAGGTCGCAGCCGCTCTTGGCGAGGCGCTCGGCCATCGCGTAGCCCATGCGGCCGGTGCCGATCCAGCCGAGGGTCGCGGTCTTGGTCCTAGTATGGGTTGGCAATCGGCAGCTCCTCGGCGGGATACAGCGTGATGACCTTCGCGCCTTTCGGCGTGAGCACGACTTCCTCCTCGATGCGCGCGGCGGAGATGCCGTCGGTCGCCGGGCAGTAGGTCTCGACCGCGAACACCATGCCGGCCTTGAGCTCGATCGGCTCGCGCAACGAGGTGAGGCGGGAAATCAGCGGGCGCTCGTGCAGCCCGAGCCCGAGGCCGTGGCAGAAGTTGAGGCCGAACGCATCCATCTCGCTCGCGAAGCCGATCTCCTTCGCCTCGGGCAGCGCCAGCGCGATCTTGTCGGTCGACATGCCGGGCCGGAGGAGCTCGATCGCCTTGTCCATCCATTCGCGCGCCTTCTGGTAGGCGGTGCGCTGCGGCGCGGTCGCGCGGCCGACGTTGAAGGTGCGGTAGTAGCAGGTGCGATAGCCCATGAACGACTGGATGATGTCGAAGAACGCCTGGTCGCCGGGGCGGATCAGCCGGTCGGTGAAGTTGTGCGGGTGCGGGCTGCAGCGCTCGCCCGAGATCGAGTTGATCGCCTCGACGCAGTCCGAGCCCATTTCATACAGGCGCTTGGTGGCGAGGGCGACGATCTGCGACTCCTGCACGCCGGGCTTGAGCGCCTCGGCGATGTCCTGGTAGACGCCGTCGACCATCGCCGCCGCCATGTTGAGCAGCGTGAGCTCGTCGATGTTCTTCACTTCGCGCGCCTGCAGCATGACCTGCTGGCCGTCGCGCACTTCGATGCCTTCCTTCTGCAGCGCGAACAGCATCGGCGGCTCCACGACGTCGACGCCGAGCGGCATTTTCGCGACGCCCTCCTCTTCGAGGATGGCTTTGATTTCTTTCGCCGCCTCCTTGAACAGCGTGAGGTCCGCCCCCGTTGCGCCGCGCATGCCGAGAAGGCCGGCGCGGCAGTGGTCGGTGTGCAGCCACGGCGCGTAGAGCTTGTGGTGCCGCGCGGCGCTGCCGAAGTCCCAGATATACGGATCGCCGTTGCCGGTGAGAAGCGAGTAGCGCGTGAGCTTGTCGCGCGCCCATTCGCCGATCACCGTGCTCGTGGTGTAGCGGATGTTGTGCTGGTCGAACGAGAGCAGGCCGCCGAGGCCGGACTGCGCGAGCGCCGCGCGCACGCGCGCGAGCCGGTAGTCGTGCAGCCGCCGGAAGTCGACGCGCTCCTCGAAGTCCACCTGCGTGCGCCCGGGTGCCTGCAGCGGGCGATCCCAGCGATGCTTCGGATCGACTTCGTCTGGCTTGTTGGCCATCCAGCCTCCTCGCGCGGCGATTCTAGCCCCTAAAATTCGCGACATGCGCGAAACGCTCGTCCCGGCAGCAAAGCTCGAAGCGTTCACCGCGGCGTGCCTGGAGAAACTGGGCCTGGTCCCAGAAGATGCACGGCTCGTGGCCGAGACGCTCGTGGCCGCGAACCTGCGCGGCGTCGACAGCCACGGCGTGGTGCGGCTCCCCCACTATGCGACGCGGCTGCGCAACGGGACCGTGAAGGCGCGGCCGAAGATCAGCGCGAAGCGCACCGCGCCCTCGGTCGCAGTCGTGGAAGGCGATGCCGGCATGGGGCAGCTCGTGGCGGCTCGTGCCATGAACGAAGCAATCCAGCTGGCGCGCGAAACGGGAACCGGGGCGGTCACGGCGAGAAACAGCTCGCACTGCGGCGCGTGCGCCTGGTTCGTCGAGATGGCGGTGAAGGAAGGCATGGTGGGCGTCGCGCTCACGCACACCGACTCGATCATGGTGCCGCCGGGCATGAAGCGCATCTTCCTCGGCTCCAATCCGATCGCGTTCGGCGCGCCGGGCGCGCGCGAGCCGGTGATCATCGACATGTCGACCACGCATGTCGCGTGGGGCAAGGTGCTGGTCGCGCGCCAGGAAGGAAAGCCGATTCCGCCCGACTGGGGGGTCGATGCCACCGGCCGGCCGACGACCGACGCCGAGCGCGTGGTCGGCCTCGCGCCGACCGGCGGGCACAAGGGCTATGCGCTCGCGCTGATGATCGAGATCCTGTGCGCGCACCTCGCGGGCGTCCCGTTCGCGCGCCACGTCACCAAGATGTACGGCGAGCTCGACCAGCCGCGCAACCTCGGCCACTTCATGCTGGCGATCGACGTGGCGCGATTTACCGATCCGAAGATCTTCCGCTCCAGCATCGAATCCTTCCTGCGCGAGATCCGCGAAGAAGGCGCGCTCGCGCCCGGTGACCCCGAGCGCGCCAACGCCGCGCGGCGCCGGCGCGAGGGCATCTCGCTCCCGCAGAACACGCTCGCCGAGCTCAACACGCTCGCCGGCGAGCTGGGGGTGGCGCCGCTTTGAACCTGGTCTTCGACTTGGGCGGCGTGGTGGTGCGCTGGGATCCGGACGCCATCGTGGCGGGGATTTTCAAGGATGAAGCAACGAGGTCCCGTGTCCGGGAGGGTGTTTTCGCCCATCCCGACTGGCTCGAGCTCGACCGCGGCACGCTCGGGCGAGAGGAAGCGATCGCCCGCGCGGCAAAGCGCACCGGCGTGGCGCTCGGCGAGATCAAGCGGCTGCTGCACGCGGTGCCGCCGTCGCTGGTGCTATTTCCCGATACCGTGGACCTGCTCTACCGCCTGAAGCGGAAAGGGCATCCGCTGTACTGCCTGTCGAACATGCACTTCGCTTCGATCGAGTACCTCGAGCAGACGCACACCTTCTGGGACGTGTTCCAGGGCCGGGTGATTTCCTGCCGCCTGCAGCTCTGCAAGCCCGAAGCCGGCATCTACGAGCACCTGCTGCAGACCTACGCGCTCGAGCCGGGAAAGACGCTGTTCATCGACGACGTGCAGAAGAACCTGGATGCCGCGGCGAAGCTCGGCATCCGCACGCTGCGCTTCGAGAATGCCGCGCAGTGCGAGCGCGAGCTGCGCAAGCTCGCGTTGCTCTGAGCGCTAGCGATAAGGCTTGGTGGGGCGGCGGAGCAGCGACAGCACGAACAGCGCGAGGAACACGACCGCCAGGATCCAGGCGACGTAGTGCGCGCTGGCCGCGATCGGGGCAAACCCGAGGGCGGCCGCCACGATGGCGAGCAGGAAGAATGCAAGGGTCCAGGTCAGCATGACCCTGTTGCAGCAAGCTACGTGCCCGACGCGAGCGCTTCGATGCGTTGCGGATCGAGCTTGAGCCTGCCGGCGGCGGCGCGAATCTCCTTCCAGGTCTCATCGTCCACCGGAATGCCGTCGCGCTCGCGCACGGCGCGGTATTCGCGCTCGGGCTCGCCGGCGATGCGCACGCGGTCCTGGCCGGGCGCCGTGCGCGAGGCACGCAGCCACGCGAGGAAGCTCTTCGCGTCCTTCCGGAACGCGTCCTGCGTGCCGAGGCGCGCCGCGTCGATGACGATCGAGATCATGCCGTTCAGCACGCGGCGCTGGGTCTTGTTGTCGTAGTCCGTGACGCCGCCGCCCGTGAGGGCGCCGCCGAGCAGCTCGCAGGCGACGGCGAGGCCATAGCCCTTGTGCTCGCCGAAGCACGACATGGCGCCGAGCGGCGCGACCACGCCCCAGCGCGGATCGTCGGTCGGGTTGCCCTGGTCGTCGATCAGCCAGCCGAGCGGGATCTTCGCGCGCTTGTTGTGCGCTACGCGCAGCTTGCCCTGCGCCACCGCGCTGGTGGCCATGTCGAGCACGAACGGCGGCTCGCCGGGCAGCGGAATGCCGATGCAGACCGGGTTGGTGCCGAAGCGGCGGTCCGCGCCGGCGAATGGCGCCACGCGCGCAAACGATTGCACGTTGACGAAGTGGATCGAGACCAGGCCCTCGGCCACCGCCAGCTCGGCCCAATGCCCGATGCGCCCGAGGTGGTGGGAATGGCCGAGCGCGGTGATCGAGACGCCGTGCTTCTTCGCGCGCTCGATCGCCATGCGCGTCGCCTGCAGGCCGATCGATTGCCCGTAGCCGGCGCGGCCGTCGAGCGTGAGCAGGCTGCCGGCGTCGAGCTTCACCTCCACCTGGCGGTTCGGATGCAGCCCGCCCTCGAGCAGCGCCTCGACGTAGCGCGGCATCATGCCGATGCCGTGCGAGTCGTGTCCGGTGAGATTCGCGGTGACCAGGTTTTCCGCGACGAGTTGCGCTTCCGCGGGCTCGCTGCCGCCCGCGGCGGCGATCGCTGCGATGGCCTTCTGCAGTCCGGGTTTTTTGAAAACCAGAGCCATTACTCGGGTTTGATATTTCCTTTGGCGACCACGCGCGTCCAGCGCTCGACTTCCGCCTTCATGAAGGCGCCGAACTCGTCGGGCGAGCTCGCCACGACGTCGAAGCCGATCTGGTTCATGCGCTCCTGGATGTCGGGCGAGCGCAGCGCCTTCACCATCGCGCCGTTCAGGCGCGCGACGACCTCCTTCGGCGTCTTCGCGGGCGCGGCGGCGGCCTGCCAGGAGGTGACGATGAGATCGGCGAACCCGGCCTCGGGCGCCGAGGGCACGTCGGGCAGCTGCGCATGGCGCACTTTCGCGGTCACCGCCAGCGCCTTCATGCGCTTGCCCTTGATGTAGTTGGTCACGGCGCCGAGGTTCTGGAACGAGAAGTCCACCTGGTTGCCCATGATGTCGGTCTGGCAAGCGGCGCCGCCTTTATAGGGGACATGAACGGCGTCCACGCCGGCAGCCTGCTTCAGCAGTTCCGCGGTCAGGTGGTCCGAGGAGCCGGTGCCGCTCGAGCAGTACGAAAGCTTGCCGGGGTTCTTCTTCATCGTCTCGACCAGCTCCTTCAGCGAGCTGGCCTGCAGGGTGGGCTTGGTGATCAGCACGTTGGGCGTGGTCACGGCGAGCGTGATCGGCGCGAAGTCGCGCACCGGGTGGTAGCGCAGGTCCTTGAACAGCGCAGCGTTGATCGAGAACACGCCGATGGAGCCGACGAGCACGGTATAGCCGTCGGGGTCCGATTTCGCGACGTACTCGGCGGCGATGCCGCCGTTGGCGCCGGGCTTGTTCTCCACCACGCCGGGCTGGCCGAGCAGCTCCTGGAACTTTCCCGCGATGGCGCGGCCGACGATGTCGGACGAGCCGCCGGGGACGAAGGGAATGATCACCTTGATCGGCTTGGTCGGATACTGCTGGGCGGCGGCGGCGAAGCTGAACGCGCTCAGCAGCGCGCAAGTCAAGAGGCGGTTCATCGGGCTCCGGGTCGGGTTGCGATCGAGGAAGGGCGCGAGTTTACTTCGATCCTGCGGTAAAGTGCGCCTGTCCAGGAGGAAACCCCCGATGAAACTGCTCGCCGGCGCTCTCTCTTTTGCCTTCGCGGCCGCGGCATCCGCGCAGGCCTATCCCACCAAAGCGATCCGCGTCATCGTTCCGTACGCCGCCGGCGGAACTTCCGACATCCTCGCGCGCCAGATCGGACCGAAGCTCACCGAGGCGTGGGGCCAGCCGGTCGTGGTGGAGAACAAGCCCGGCGCCAACGGCAACGTCGGCGCCGATTTCGTCGCCAAAAGCGCGCCCGACGGCTACACGCTGCTCCTCACCGACCTCGGCGGCCTGGTGATCAGCGCGAGCGTCTATCCCAAGCTGCCGTTCAATCCGTCGAAGGACTTCACGCCGGTGGTGATGGTGTCGTACTCGCCGCACGTGCTCGCGGTGAATCCCGAAGTGAAGGTGAAGGACGTGAAGGAGCTCGTCGCGCTGGCCAAGGCCTACCCCGGCAAGCTCAACTTCGCGATCTCGGGAATCGGCGGCGCGCCGCAGCTCGCCGGCATCGAGTTCGCGCAGCGCACCGGCGTCGACTGGACCTACATCCCGTACAAGGGCGGCGCGGACGCGGTCACCGGCGTGATCGGCGGACAGGCGCACGTTCTCTTCAACGGCATGCTCGCGACCTGGCCGCACGTGACGAGCGGCAAGCTGCGCGCCATCGCCATCTCGGCCGCGAAGCGCGTGCCGAGCGCGCCGGACACGCCGACCGTCGCCGAGCAGGGACTGCCGGGCTTCGAGACCGGCTCCTACCAGGGCGTAGTCGGTCCGGTCGCCATGCCGCGCGAGATCGTTGCCAAATTGAATGGCGAATTGATCAAGGTCCTCAACACCGCCGAGATGAAGGAGCGCTTCGCGAAGCAGGGCACCGAAGTGCGCACCGACACGCCCGAGAGCCTTGGCAAGTGGCTCGGCACCGAGCAGGCGAAATGGGCCAAGGTAGTCAAGGAATCCGGAGCGAAGTTTGAGTAGCAGGAAGAAACCCGAGGAGCTGCGCAGCCATCGCTGGTTCGGGGTCGATGACCTGCGCTCGTTCGGCCATCGCTCGCGCACCGCGCAGATGGGCTACGACCGCAGCGACTACGCCGGCAAGCCGGTGATCGCGATCATCAACACCTGGTCGGACATCAATACGTGCCACACGCACTTCAAGCAGCGCGCCGAGGAAGTGAAGCGCGGCGTGTGGCAGGCGGGCGGCTTCCCGGTGGAGATGCCGGCGATGTCGCTCGCCGAAGTGATGCAGAAGCCGACCACCATGATGTACCGCAACTTCCTCGCGATGGAGACCGAAGAGCTGCTGCGCTCCTATCCCGCCGACGGCGCGGTGCTCATGGGCGGCTGCGACAAGACCACGCCCGGCCTCGTCATGGGCGCGACCAGCATGAACCTGCCGGCCATCTACCTGCCCGCGGGGCCGATGCTCTCGGGCCACTGGCGCGACCACACGCTCGGCTCGGGCTCGGACACCTGGAAGTACTGGGCCGAGCTGCGCGCGGGCAACATCACGCGCAAGGACTGGCAGGAAATCGAAGACGGCATCGCGCGCTCGCCCGGCACCTGCATGACGATGGGAACCGCGGCGACGATGATGTCGCTCGCCGAGGCGCTCGGCCTCACGCTGCCCGGCGCGGCTTCGATCCCGGCGCCGGACTCCAACCACTCGAAGATGGCGACGCTGACCGGCAAGCGCGCCGTCGAGATGGTGTGGGAAGACCTGAAGCCGCAGGACCTGCTCAAGAAGGAGTCGTTCGACAACGCCGCGGTGACCCTGATGGCGATGGGCGGCTCGACCAACGCGCTCATCCACCTGGTCGCGATGGCGGGGCGCGCCGGCGTCAAGTTCCCGCTCGAGCGCTTCAACGAGTTCTCAGCGAAGGTGCCGCTCCTCGCGAACGTCCGTCCTTCGGGCGACAAGTACCTGATGGAGGACTTCTACTACGCGGGGGGACTGCGCGCGCTCCTCGCCGAGCTCAAGGATCTCCTGCATCTCTCCGCGCGCACGGTCAACGGCAAGACGCTCGGCGAGAACCTCGAGGGCGCGAAAGTCTTCAACTCGGAGGTGATCCGGGCGCGCGCCAACCCCTTGAAGAAATCCGGCGGCCTGGTCGTGCTGCGCGGCAACCTCGCGCCCGACGGCGCCGTGATCAAGGCCTCGGCGACCGACATCGTCAAGCACACCGGAAAAGCAGTGGTGTTCGACGACTACAACGACATGTCGGCGCGCATCGACCGCGACGATCTCGAGTGCGACAAGGATTCGGTGCTCGTGCTGCGCAATGCCGGCCCGCTCGGCGGCCCGGGCATGCCCGAGTGGGGCATGCTGCCGGTGCCGAAGAAGCTCCTCAAGCAGGGCGTGCGCGACATGGTGCGCATCTCGGATGCGCGCATGAGCGGCACGAGCTACGGCTGCTGCGTGCTCCACGTCGCGCCCGAATCCTTCGTCGGCGGGCCGCTCGCTTTTGTCCGCAGCGGCGACCTGATCGAGCTGGACGTGGAGAAGCGCGCGCTGAACCTCAAGGTTTCCGCCGACGAACTGCAGCGGCGCAAAAGCGGCTGGAAGGCCCCGGCACGGAAATACGAGCGCAGCTACGGCGCCATCTTCGCCCAGCACGTGAAGCAGGCCGACCAGGGCTGCGACTTCGACTTCCTCGAAGGCACGGCGCGGGTCCCCGATCCGGAGATCCACTGATGGACCTGCCGCACAACGCTTTCAAGCGCGCGCTGCGCGCCGGCCAGCCGCAGATCGGCCTGTGGTCGAGCCTGTCGTCCAACTACACCGTCGAGGTGATCGCCGGCGCGGGCTTCGACTGGATCCTGCTCGACAGCGAGCACTCTCCCGCCGACATCGAGAACCTGCTGACGCAGCTCCAGGCCGCGGCGCCCTACCCGACGCATGCAGTGGTGCGCGTGCCCTGGAACGACATGGTGACGGTGAAGCGCGTGCTCGACATAGGAGCGCAGTCGCTGCTTGTGCCCTACGTCCAGAACGCGGACGAGGCGCGCAGCGCGGTGGCGCATACGCGCTATCCGACCGCGGGCGTGCGCGGTGTGGCGGGCACCACGCGCGCGACGCGCTTTGGCCGCGTCAAGGACTACGCGAAGCGCGCGCACGAGGAAATCTGCCTGCTGGTGCAGGTGGAGACCCAGCCGGCGCTCGCCAACATCGAGGCGATCTGCGCCATCGACGGCGTCGACGGCGTGTTCATCGGCCCGGCCGACCTGCACGCCTCGATGGGCTACGCCGGCGAGACCGCCAACGCGAAAGTCAAGCCGCTCATCGACGACGCCATCCGGCGCATCCGCAAGGCCGGCAAAGCGCCCGGCATCTTGACGCCGAACGAGGCCGACGCGCGCCACTGGCTCGACTGCGGCGCGCTGTTCGTCGCGGTGGGCTCCGACGTCGGCATCCTGGCGCGCG
>Ga0070694_100002836_pt1 | contig 10297 bp, 6 predicted proteins | sample KBSK1251metaG_FD_65470 | JGI IMG/M metagenome (GOLD analysis project Ga0070694, IMG submission 65470) | Corn, switchgrass and miscanthus rhizosphere microbial communities from Kellogg Biological Station, Michigan, USA - KBS K1-25-1 metaG | ecosystem: Host-associated > Plants > Roots >... | reverse complement strand
TTTCGCTGACAGCGGAGCTTCGGGTCGCACTCCCGGCCTTCCACGGCACTGGTGTTTGAACAGCGGCGCCGCATCGTTATTAGCATCGATCGCACGCCGCTCGCGGATTGATCTCGCGGATTGATCCCGGATGTTTGTTATGGTGTGCGCCTCATGATTCCGGCCACTGGTCCGCCGGACACGCTGCAGCGTGAAGCTGACAGGAGTTGGGTGTATGCCACTGACACACCAGGTCGCCCTTGTTCCCGAAGGCGTTTCCATCACGCCGTCGGAGCTGACGCGCGTCGCGTCGGCGCTCTCCAAGCAGGTGGCCCGTGACTTCGGGCCCATCTGGAACATTCAAGCCAACGTCGATCCCTTTGCCACGCTGGACGATGTGCCCAGCGACTACTGGCCGGTCATCATCACGCGCCACGTCGACGATGCGGCGGGGTTTCACGACGACGAGCACGGACAGCCGTTCGCGCTCGTGGAATTCGATACGGACTGGTCGCTGACCGCGAGCCACGAGTGCCTGGAGATGCTCGCCGATCCGTTCGGGCGGCGCCTTCGTGCGGGGAATCTGCCGAAGCAGGCGATCAAGCTGGGGCTACCGGAACGCCGTGTCAGGTTTCTTGTCGAGGTGTGCGACCCGTCGGAAGGCACCGCGTTCGCGTATCAGGTGAACGGCGTCCTCGTGTCGGATTTCTACACGCCCGATTATTTCGACCCGGTTGCCGTCTCGAGCGTCCGTTATTCGTTCACGGGCAAAATCAAAGAGCCGCGATCCGTGCTCAACGACGGCTACATCAGCTGGCACGAGCCCGTTAGCGGCCACTGGATGCAGCTCCGCATGTTCCCCGACGAGCTGTCCTCCAAGAAGCCGCACGTGGTCGACCTGAATACGCAGACGACGTTCGGTAAGCTGCTGCAGACCGGCATGAGCCTCCGCTCGGCCGTCGATCGCGTGACAACGACCGCGCAGCGCATGCAGCGGGCGGGCAAATCCGCGGCACGGCTGACTCGAAGCTCGGCTCAGCGAGTCGAGCAGGCGTCCTCCGCGAACGCCGAGATCTGGCGCCGCCAGATCGACCGTGTGAAGACCGCCGTTCGCGCGGACCGCGCCAAACGTCGAGGAACCCGCAAAGGCAGGTGAGCGATCATGCCGGACGATACGGCGAAAGCGCGTGCTGCGAAGCTTCGTGAGCGGATCCGCCAGAAACGCGCCGAGGCAGCAAGGCCCCAGACCCCGGTTCCCGACAGCGGCCCGAGGCCCGGAGAGAGTCCGAATGCGTACGTCGAGCGCCGGACGCGCGAGACGTTGAAAAGGAAACGCCGTTAGGTCGTACGAGCCACGAGAAATTCCGTCGCGGCGACCGACAGCACGCCTGGCTGAACGTTGTGAGTCTGACCCGGCAGCTCGCGGTGCTGCGCGCCGGGTATGACAGCGGCCACCGTTCTCGCGGCGTCCTTCAGACGTTCTTGCGTTTTCGACCCGTGCATGACGAGGACCGGCGTACGGATCGAGGCGAATCGTGCGCGCGGCACCTTGAACTGCGTCATCACGGCAGCGTCGTATGGCAGGGTGTGCGCGACCGCCTTCAGCTTGCCCCAGATCCATGGCATCAGCGGCATCATGAACACGACGGGCGCCGGCACGTTGACCATGTCCTTCATAAAGTAACGGACGGCGCCGCCCCGGTTTCCGCTTGCCACCAGGCGCGCCAGTTCGCGCTCGTGCGCGTCCCCATGACCCGCCCCGCCTTCGTCCACGTATGGCGGCTCGTAGGCGACGACTTGTTCGATCGGCAGGCCGCCGGCCGCCGCCTCCAGCGCGAGCACGGCTCCGGAGGAGAGGCCAATCAGGGACGCCGATCCGCCGGCGGCGGCGATGAGCGCCGCAATGTCTTCCACCTCTCGCGCTGATGAGTAGGGTGTCGTGTCACCGCTGTCGCCACGGCCACGCCGATCGTACCGGTAGACCGTGAAGCGCGGCGCCAGCTGCGACGCCAGCTTGTCCGACGGCCCGAACGCGCGGCTGCACATCGCGCCGTCGACGAGGATCAATGTCGGTCCACTGCCGGTACGGTCGTAGGCTATCCGCGTGCCGTCCTTCGAGGTGACGTAAGTCATGGAATCCTCCGCAGTGTGTCCATCCCTGCTACATTGCGTAGTCGAACGGCGGCGGCCAGAATCGACAGCCACGGCTCAGGAGAGGAACCCATGTATTCCAGGCAGTTTATCGTCGCGGCATCGACTGCTGGACTGTTCGTCCTCATCGGGTCCCCGCTCCCGGCGCAACGCCCGGCGCCCGGACGCGCGCCTGACGTCATCTACTACAACGCCAGGGTCGTGACCGTAGACGACCAGTTCTCGTACGCGCAGGCGGTCGCCATCGCGGGCGACAAGTTCAGCGCCGTCGGCACGAACGAGTCGATTCGCCGCCTCGCGGGCCCGGACACCCGGCAGGTCGACCTGCGCGGCATGACCGTGATCCCCGGGCTCGCCGACAACCACCTTCACAACGCGGGCGGTGGACCCGGCGTCGATCTCTCGCGCACCCGCAGCGTCGATGACGTGATCAAGGCGCTTGGCGATCGAGTCCGGCGCGCGGAGCCGGGCGAGGTCGTCATCTCGAACAACGACTGGCACGAGGCGCAGTTGAAGGAGCAGCGTCTCCCGCTCCGGCGCGACCTCGACGCGGTGGCGCCGATGACGCCTGTCGTGCTCGTGCGCGGCGGCCACGAATACGTCCTCAACTCCGCTGCGCTGGCGAAGTGGAACATCACGAAAGCCACTTCGCAGCCGGCGGGCGGCCGCATCACGCGGTATCCGGACGGCGAGCTCAATGGTGAGCTCGTTGACGTGGCCAAATCGCTCGTGACGCTTCCTCCCGACACACCGCGGACGCTGGAGCAGCGAATCCAGGATCAGATTGCCGAATACAACAAGCTGCATGCGGTCGGTCTCACCGCGGTGCGCCATCCGGGCGACTCGATCGACAACTACCGGATGCGGAAGGAAATGGAACGCCGCGGCCTGCTGACGATGCGCGTGACGCAGCTGCTGCGGCTCGGCGGCGCGCCGGCGGCGATCGAGCAGACGCTGAAGTCGTCCGGGCTCTCGCCCGCTGACGGCGACGCGCTGCTGCGCCTGGGCGGCATGAAGATGGGCGTCGACGGCGGCTTCGAAGGCGGCTTCATGCGGGACCCGTACGAAGAGCCGTACGGCGAGGGCGGGAAGTTCCGCGGTCTTCAGACGATGCCGCCGGCGCAGTTCAACGAGACGGTGAGGCTCTACAACCGTCTCGGCTGGCGCGTCTTCACGCACGCGGTCGGCGACGCGGCGGTCGACGAAGTGCTCGCCGGGTACGAGGCCGCCAACGCCGACGCGCCAATCGTCGGCAAACGCTGGGGCATCGAGCACGCCTTCATCGGGCGCCGCGACCAGCTGCCGCGCATGAAGACGCTCGGACTGCTGCTGTCGCTGCAGGACCACCTCTATCTCGCCGGTCCGAGCCTCGTGAGGTATTGGGGCAGGGAGCGCGCATTCCTCACGACGCCGGTCAAGATGTACCTCGATGCGGGTCTGCCGGTGTCGGGCGGCACCGACTCGAGCGTCGTCCCCTACTCGCCGCTCTGGGTGATCTACCACTTCGTCACGCGCGACACGATTTCCGGCGGACCGATGGGCGTGGATCAGAAGATCTCGCGCGAAGACGCGCTGCGGATGGTGACACGCAACCACTGGTACCTGACGTTCGAGGAGAACACGAAGGGGATGATCGCGCCGGGACGCTTCGCCGACATGGTGGTGCTGCCCGAGGACATCATGACCGTGCCGCCAAAGCGCATCGAACAGATGCGGGTGCTGATGACGATGGTCGGCGGCAAGGTGGTGTATCGGGACGCCGACTTCCGCAAAATCACGACCGAATAGCATCGGCGGCCGACATGGGTTAGGATGCCGCGCGTACACTCGAATTTTGCAGGAGGGACGGCCATGACACGAAGGCGCATCGGTGTTCGGGTCGGCACAATCCTCATCGCGGCGGCGGCCATCGCCGTCACTTGCCTCGCCGGCGCGCAGACCCGCACGGCACCGCGATACGTCGCCGACGTCAACTGGCCGAAGCCGCTGCCCAACCAGTGGATCCTGGGCGGCCTCGGCGGAACCTGCGTCGATGGGGCGGGCCACGTCTTCATCCTGAACCGCCAGGATGTCCTCGACGGCGAGCTGAACACCGGCCGGCTCGCGCCGCCGATCATCGAGTTCGACGCCGACGGCAACGTGGTGAATTCCTGGGGTGATCTGAAGCAGCTCGACCCCCGGCTTCACTCCTGCCACGTGGACAAGGACAACAACATCTGGATTGGCAGCGCCCCGTCGGGGATGGTGCAGAAGTACACCCATGACGGAAGCAAGATGCTGCTGCAGATCGGCAAGAAGGGTGTCGTCGATTCGAGCGACGGCACCGTGAAGGGAAAGCCTCTCAACTCCGCCGCGCCGATCTTCTACATGCCGTCGAGCATCTACGTCGATCGGCAGAACGGCGACGTCTACGTCTCGGACGGCGAAGGCGCGGGCGGCAACCGCCGCGTCGCCGTGTTCGACTCGAAAGGCACGTTCCTTCGCCAGTGGCAGCCCGCCGACATGGAGACGGTCCACTGCATGACCATCGGCAACGACGGTCTCGTCTACGTCTGCAACCGGAACGGCTCGCGCATCCAGGTGTACGACAAGATGGGCGCGCTCAAGCGCACGATTGACCTCCCGTGGACGCCCGTGACGCCGCCCGCGGCTGGTTCGGCGGCCGCATTCGGCGGCGCCGTCGTGGCGATCGACTTCTCGCCCGATCAGAACGTGCTCTTCGTGATCAACCAGAACAACGCGACAATCGACATGGTCGATCGGGCAAGCGGGAAGATGATCGGCCATTTCGGCCGCTCGGGAACCTTCCCGGGTGAATTCAACCAGGCGCACGGCATCGCGGTAGACGGACGAGGCAACGTCTACGTCGCGGAAAACCGCGGCCGGCGGATCCACAAATTCACGATGGCGCGCCAATAGCAAACTCCCAACTGCCAAAATCCAACTCCCAAGGTGGCTTCAGATCTCCTTGGAAGTTGGAAATTGGAAGTTGGGAATTCGATAGCGGTCGCGCGAGACGCGCGATCGCTATCTGCCGAGCGCGAACACGGCGCCGGTCGTCACGCGCAGGCCGTGCGTCCGTGCGCCTGTCTGGGGCGACAGCAGGTTCGACCCTCCGGTGAAAATGAGCTCGTAGTCGCCGCCAAGGCGCAGACCAACCCTGTTGCGCGGCCAGACGGTGACACCGCCGCCAAGGTGGAACGTGGCGTTGGTCGAGCGTTCCGGCCCGTGGGGCTGGTAGTGCGCGACGCCGATCAGGAACTGCCCGAACACGGTTTGACGGGCCAGTCGCCGGTTGAACCGCGGACCGGCCGCGAACTCGTACGCCTTGACGCTCTGGCCGCTGACCCTCGCCACGTTCACCGCCCCCTGGCCGACGAGGGCGAGCAGATTCGTTTCGTTCGCGGCCGCTTCGACGTACACGCCGTGGAGCGTCTCCTTGACGTTCGACAAATCGACGCCGAAGCCGCGTTGGACCCGCAGCAACCGGTAGCCGGCCGAGAGCTCGAGTGGCGGAGCGTCCTGCGCCGCCGCCGGCAGCGCCACGCCCAGGACGCCCGCGCAGAACACGACCGAACGCATCCGCGTGACCCAGCCTCGCAACGACATGACCAACCTCCTTCGCAGGAGAAGAGCACAAAGAAGGGAAGCCACAAAGGGCACAAAGGTCACGAAGTTAAAGAGCACAAAGAGAATTTTTTTCTTTGTGCTCTTTCACCCTTTGTGCTCTTCGTGTCCTTTGTGGCTCCTCTCTTCGTGGCCTTCGATCTCAGAAGCTGTAGACCAGCCCCACCTCGGCAAGGCGCGGCCGCGTGATGGCCGACGGCACGTTGAAGTTCGGTCCCGACAGCGGCGTGACGGCGGTCGGGGTGTTGATATTCAGCGCGTTGTAGACGTTCACCTGCACGGCAATGCGTTGTCCGTTCCGCACACGGAACCCCTTCTCGCCGCGAAGGTTCAGGACGTTGATCGTGTCCAGGCGCCGAGCGCCGATGGCTTCCACGCGCTGCCTGTTCTGCGGGATGGTCCGTCCCCCCGTCACCGACACCTGTCGCGCCCACGGATCGCCGCTCCGCTGCTCGAAGTTCGCCGAGGCCGTCACGTCCCACGGGAAGACGTAGGCGCCGGACATCCGGCCGATCCACTCCCACGTGTTGTTTTCAGCGAAGATCTCGGCGTTCGGATCGAACGTGGCCAGGATGACGGTCAGCCCGCCGCCTCCCGTGAAGTCGGTCAGCCCCGCGGTGTTGGAGACGAACGGCACATGGAGCTTCGTGGCGGAGTACGACGCCATCATCATCCAGTGGTTGGACATGCGCTTGCTGGCTGCAACTTCGACGCTCCTGTAGTTGCTCTCGGACCGCTTGTCGTTGACGAGCATCGGCTCCTGGAACGCGGCGCCCTGATACGCCACGGGGTACTCAAAGTAGGTCACCATCGTCCCCGGATCGTCGGCGGTGCCGAGCCGGCCATCCGGGCCGGGATCGCGAGCCGTCACGGGGATGTTGTACACGTCGTACGGCCGCTTGTTGTTCTGGACACGATAGGTGTTGTGTTCCCGCGAGTAGATGCCGGTCGCCCTGATCGCGAAGTTCTGAATGAGCTGCCGCTCGAAGGACACCGAGAACTCGTCGGTCATCGGCTCCTTCTCGTTCGGGTTGGGCACGGCGCCCGAGAGCGCCTGACCGACTTCCACGCGTCTGGCGACGAAGTCCGGCCCGTTCGGATCGAAGTTCACCTCGCCGGGGTCGAACCGCTTGTTGGCGTTGGTGTCGTGCCAGGTGTAGGTCGCGACGCTGTCGGCCAGCGCGTTCGCCATCTGCAGCTCGTCGATGCCGCGCTGATGGACGTACATCCCCCAGCCTGCCTTGAGCAGGGTCTTGCCATCGCCGGTCACGTCATACGCGAAGTGCAGCCGGGGCGAGACCGGGTTCCAGATCTTGAACTGGATGAACGGATAGCACTGCGCCGGGAACACGACGTCCAGCGGCGGCCGCGACGCCACGCGGCACTGCTCCGGCAGGAACCCGTTGTCGCGCGCGTAGCGCACCCCCAGGTTCAACGTGAGCCGCCGCGCAATCGTCCAGTCGTCCTGCACGTAGGCCCCGAGATAGTTGACCGGACTGGATGGATTGGTGGGGTTGCTCTTGGCGTCGAGCTGGAACGGCGCCCCGTTCCTGAAGATCAGGATGTAGTTCTGCGCCGCCCCTCGATCGACGGTCGATCGATCCGCGTGCGCGCCCGGCGTGTCGTCGAATCCCACCTTGAAGTCATGGTTGCCCCACAGGAGTCCCGGCTTGTACCAATTGAGGACCCCTTTGACGCCCTTGCGGCCCTCGTGCTGCCGTGTCGCGGCGACCGAGTTCATGCCGGTGATGATGCCGGTCAGCTGATCGCTGGTGGCGACGTTGTCCGACGCGCCGTTGCGCCGGTAGTACCAGTTCCAGAACCCGTACTGGAACGACATGAACCGGTTGCCCCTGGCCATCTGCCATTCGACCTTGCCCGTGTGAACCGGAACATAGGTCACCTGGCGCGACTCGTACGCCGCGAACTGCGTCGCGGCGCCGTCGCCCGTCTGGCCCAGATGCTGGTAGAAGCCGACGATCTTGGTGGACGGGGTGACCTGATTCGACAGCTTCATCGTGGTGAACCGTTGAAGCTGCTTGCTGATCGACGGTGCGCCGTCCGGGTTGAACCCGCCCAGGCTGAAGTTGTCGTCGCGGCGCTCGCGCGCCTGAGCGTAGAACCAGAGCTTGTTCCGGACAATGCGGCCGCCGATCTCGCCGGATCGATCCCACCGCGTGGCGATCGGGTTGCCGCTGGTGATGCCTTGTGCCCTCAGCTTGGCGTCGATGTTGTCGGCCTGCAGCTTCCGGTCGGATTGGATCATCGTGCCGCTGCCGTGGAAGTCGTTGCCGCCCGACTTGATGACGATCGAGATCTGAATGCCGCGGCTCGGGGCTTCCGCCGAATTGGCGACGCTGGTGATCGACGCCTCCTCGAAGACGCTCGAATCGAACCAGTTGCCGCTCTGGTTGCCGCCCTTTGGCGAGGTGGTCACCACGCCATCCAGTTGCTGCCAGGAATCGCCGTTCTGGCCGAAGGCACGGAACAGCGGGTTCGCCGTAGGCTGGCCGATGTCAATATTGGTGCGCACGCCGGGCGCCTGGACCATCATCGACTGCAAGCCGGCGCGGCCGGTCGGAATCAGCTCCAGCGTTTCCCTCGTCAACTGCGTGCGGGTGGACGTCGCCGCCACGTCCACGATCGGCGCCTCGCCCGACACGGTGACGGTTTCCGCCAGCGTGCCGACTTTCAGCGCGATGTCGATTCGTGCGGTAAACCCCGCCGTCAGCCTGATGTCCTGGCGGCGCAGCGTCCCGAAGCCCGCGAGCTCGTACTGCACGGTATAAGTGCCGAGCGGGAGCGCCGTCAGGCGATATTCACCGAGCTCGTTGGTGACGTCGGTGACCTGCGGGACCTGGAGCGCCGGACTGGTGGCCGTGACGGTTACGCCCGGCAGGACGCCGCCGCCTTCATCCGTCACCTGGCCGATGATGCTCGCGTCCTGCGCGAGTGCCTGGCCGGCCGGTGCGAGACAGACCACGGCGAGAACAAGCAGAAGACGCTTGTTGATGCCGACGAATCTACAATCCATTGGGCCTCCTCCCTTGAACGCGGTCACGCGTCGACACCGGTGGAAGCGACGCCGGGGCAAACCTACGGATAGTTGTTCGAGGAAAAAACCGCGAGGCGGGATCGATGCGTCATCGATGCCTCTTTCGTGAGACTTAGTGGAGCAGAGTATCCCGCCCGGTGGAGCGGCTGTCAATCACGGAGTCGTCCGGCTCCCGCCGCCGGCGTCCCACAGCGCCTGCATCCGTGCGTCCGAGCCGGCAAAGAGATTCTCGGGGAACCGGCGGTAGGTCAGCATGTCAGCGTAAATGCGATCGTTCTCGAAGAGGTTCATCCCCATGCCGGCCAGATACTCGAGGCGCAGGTCCCGATCGCGGTTGATGATGGCCCCGCGCAGCCACTCGCCGAGATCCGCGGGCCGGCCGGCGTAGGTGGCCAGCAGCTGCACCGCCGACGGGAAGCCGACCTCGCGGAGTGATTGCGCCACGCCCGCGTAGGCAGGGCTCGCGAGCCGATTCTCGATCTCGTCGAGATCGATCCGCAGCGGCTCGGCCTGTCCCACCAGCACCACGTCGTAGCCGCGGCCGTCGCGCGTGTTGCCGAAGATCGCGCCGTTCGGGAACACGTCGAAGAACGTCGCGACCTCGCTCTTCACCGCATCCGGGCTCGTCTCGTACAGCTGCACGAACATCGTGACGATGCCGCCGGGGTTGAGGTGGTCCCGGACCGTCTGGAAAAATTCCCGGGTGAAGAGCGCGGCCGTGCCCTTGACCCACGGATCCACGAGGTCGGTCGTGACGGCGTCGAATTTCTCGTCGCTCGTCTGGATGGCATGCCTCCCATCGTCAACGCGGACCTGGAGCTTCGGGCTCTCCGCGACGCGCTGGTTGACGTCGGCGAAGTACCGGGACACGACCCGCGGGACGAGCGGCTCGATCTCGGCGATGGTGATGCGCTCCACTCGCGGATCGAGCGAGAGGGCGCCGGCCGTCACGCCCGCGCCGTACCCGATGACGAAGACCGATCGCGGATTGGCCGGCAGCAGGGTCGTGAGGTGGCCGAGCATCCGCTGAAGGCGCATGTCCTGCGCGGTGCTCGACGCCTGAACCTTGCCCGACGCGTGGTACTTGAGGACGCCGGTGGAATCGCGCGACACGGCGACCGACGAGTGCATCCCCTCGCCGACATAGATGATGTCGGTGAGCCCCACCCATCCGGGCGCGAACCGCCCGAACGCCACCAGCCACGACGACACCGGGGGCACGATGACGGTCAGCGCGAGCAGGGCCACCGCCGCGACCAGGACCATTGAGCGCTTGACAGCGCCCGAGGCTGGGGCACGAACGAGCAGCAGCAGACCCCCGATCGTGCAGACGACCATCAGCAGTTGCTGGGCGTGCTGAGATCCGATCCAGCCGACGAGAACAAAGCTGGCGCTGAGCGCCCCGGCGATCGCGCCGATGGTGTTGGACGCGTAGACGCCGCCGACGAGCGCCGCCTGGTCGTGCGCTGTCCGGTTCGCTGCAGC
>Ga0070694_100002833_pt1 | contig 10302 bp, 6 predicted proteins | sample KBSK1251metaG_FD_65470 | JGI IMG/M metagenome (GOLD analysis project Ga0070694, IMG submission 65470) | Corn, switchgrass and miscanthus rhizosphere microbial communities from Kellogg Biological Station, Michigan, USA - KBS K1-25-1 metaG | ecosystem: Host-associated > Plants > Roots >... | reverse complement strand
TCGACTGAAGGCCGGACGCCGAACGTGTTGAGTTTCGGATCGAGGTTGTAAACACCGTCGAGCAGGAAGTTGTTCGCATCTTCACGTGCGCCGTTGACGCTGAACGCAAAGTCACCACGAACAGATCCAGCAGAACCTTGCGCAGGTGGCACAGCACCCGGCACCAGCAGGCTCAACTCGTAAAAGTTTCGACCATCGAGCGGCAGTCCCGTAACCTGACGGTTCTCGATAACAGTGCCGAGCGACGGCGAGTCTTTTTTCAGATTAGCTTCAAAAGTCGATTCGATTGTATCCGGCTGGATCGGGCCGACACGCAACGTTATGTCGTGACGCCGAACCTCATTCACGAGGAGTTCCAGTTTTTGGCTCGGTCTGGCGAAACCTGTCTTTTCAACTTCCAACGTATAGGCGCCGGGAGGAATTGATGAGATCGCATACTCGCCGGAGTCGCCGCTCGTCGTGGTTCGAACCTCGCCGGTTTCTATGCTTTTCAAATTGATCGTCGCGCCCGGAACGGCTGCCTGGTTCTCGTCGTAGATGGTTCCGCGCAGCGAAGCACGATGCGTTTGAGCGTTGACGGCGACCGACGCTAGAAGAGGCAGAACAAGCAGGAAGAGAGTTCGAAACTGAAACTTCAAAATTTTGATGCTCCCCGTTCGAGATTTTGGATTGGACCCGGTGCTGGCAGACCTTAGCAAAAACGCTTCTATTCTGTCTAAGCCTCAGATGTTAGAATGCCGGCAAAGATGAAGAGATTACGGAAGAAGTCTTCAGTTAGTTTCAGTTCTTCTCTGTGCAACCTCAGTGTTCTCTGTGTCTCTGTGGTGACTGAATTCTGACGCAAAGAGAACCACAGAGACACAGAGAACACTGAGGTTGCACAGAGAAGCAGTTAAGCTTTCGTTTTAGAATCAAGATCAGGCTCGGAGGTCCAAATGCTCTGGATCCTTTTCGCTCTCGGCGCGGCACTTTCCTGGGGACTGTATGGTCCTGCTTTGCATCGCGGCCAGACGGAGCTCGGCAACCCGATGCGCGCCCTGCTGTGTGTGGGTGTTGCTTACTTTTTGATTGGTGTTTTGGTCCCGGTGATTACCCTGTCTTCGCAGGGTCAACTCAGCGGGTTCTCGATGAAAGGCTCTATAGGTGCGACCGTCGCAGGCGCATTGGGCGCAATCGGAGCCGTCTGTATCATTTTTGCGTTTCGCTCAGGCGGGTTGCCGACGTACGTGATGCCGCTCGTCTTTGCGGGGGCGCCGCTCGTCAACGTGTTGTATTCGATGTGGCTTCATCCACCGAAGACTTCGCCTAATCCGTTGCTCTATCTCGGCTTTGTTCTGGCCGCACTCGGCGGCGGTTTGGTGCTTTACTTCAAACCGGCGTCGTAAACAGAACCTTTTCGTGTCTCCCCTAAATCTTTGATTTTTTACACGAGGAGATCAGAATGAGAAGCATGCGGATCTTATTGCTTGCAACGGTGGCGCTGTGTGCTCTGTCCCACCAGGTGGTGGCCCAGGTTGCTCCTACGGCCGCAAACTGGCCGCAATGGCGTGGTCCAAATCGTGACGGCATTTCGAAGGAGACGGGGCTGCTGAGGCAGTGGCCCGAAGGTGGGCCAGCACTCGCCTGGAAAGCGACTGGCGCAGGACGCGGCTATTCGTCTTTCTCCGTGGCGAACGGCAAGCTCTACACGCTGGGCCTGCGCGGCGAGCGCGAGTTCGTGATCGCATTTGATGTCGCAACCGGCAAAGAGGCATGGGCCACTGCGCACGGTTCAGCATTTCGCAACGATCGAGGCGATGGTCCAAGAGGCACACCGACAGTTGACGGCGACCGCATCTACGCACTCGGTGGCGATGGAGATCTATCTGCTCTCGACGCACGGACCGGCAAGCTCATTTGGACCAAGAACATATTGAAAGAATTTGGCGGGTCGAATATCACCTGGGGCATCAGCGAGTCGCCACTCGTGGTGGGAAACAAGCTGCTGGTGAACGCGGGTGGGCAAGGCGCATCCATCGTGGCGTTGAACAAGACTGACGGTTCGCTGATTTGGAAGAGTCAAAACGATGAGGCGGGTTATTCCTCGGCGATTCCGCTCGAGGTAAACGGCGGAACTCAGGTGGTTTTCTTTACTGCCGCACGTGCTGTAGGACTTGACCTCAAGGATGGGCGTTTGCTGTGGGACTATTCGAAGCCTGCAAACCGCACGGCCAATGCGGCGACGCCGATCGCACGAGGTAATCGCGTGTTCATCTCGTCTGATTATGGTACGGGCGGCGGTGTTGTCGAGATCAAACCCGACAACAAAGCGGAGGAGGTCTGGTTCAGTAGGGACATGAAGAACCACCACAGCAGTTCGGTGCTGATTGGAGATTACCTCTACGGTTTCTCGAGCTCGATTTTGACGGCGATGAAGTTCGACACCGGTGAGATAGCGTGGCGCGACCGCAGCGTAGGTAAAGGCTCACTGGTCTATGCGGACGGCAATCTCTACTGTTTCAGCGAGAATGGTGTGGTTGGTCTCGTCGAAGCAACGCCGGCGGGGTACAAGGAAAAGGGACGCTTCCGGATTCAGCAGGACTCGTTGCCGACGTGGGCGCACCCGGTGGTTGCTGGTGGGCGGCTGTATCTGAGAGATCAGGACACGATCTACGCGTACGACGTGCGCGAGAAGAAGTGAGCGAGTATAGGTCCTATTGGTCCTATAGGACCTATTTCTTCTCTTGCTTCAGATAATCGCGCGCTTCCCGTAGTTCCGGCAGACCTTCGTCTGCTTGCTTCCACTGCTCGACGAACTTCGTGTAAGCAGCGGTCGCTGCGGCCGAGTCGCCGCTTTGGGCGGCTGCGCGGGCGGCGCCCAGGAGTGAGCGGGCGCGATTGGGTTGACGGACCAGCGCTTTCTTGAATTGTGCGGCAGCTTCTGCGGGTTTTCCGGCACGCAGGAGAATTTCTCCAAAGAGTTCGTGTGTTGGTTTGATGAGGCTGGGTGGGCCATACGGTGCGCTCGTCTGCTCTTCGAGCATAGTCGCGTTTTTCATCAGCTCGATCGCTTTAGCGTGATCGTTTTTCATCGAAGCGCTCAGGGCCTTGATCTCAAACTCTCTAATCGCGGTATTCGATCCGACGTTCCGCAGTTTCTCCAGGTTCTCATCGATCGCGGCAGAGCCTTCGACAGCAGCCGCTAAACCGCGAACGAACGGCGGCAGAGTCAGGTTCGCTGTTGAGGTTCTCACGGTCGCAGCGGAATTACCCCCATGTCCACCGTGATTGCCAGTTGCTGAAGATTGATCCGGCGCTACCGCGCTCGGTTCTGTTGGAAATAGTTCGGTCGCAAGGTTCCAGCGTTCGGTCTCGACGACGAAAGCCGCAGCCATGTTTGCGTAATTATTTTCGTAATAACCTGGGCGCAACTTGTTGTCGTACGTCGATTCAGACATCACTTTCTTCATCAACTTCAGCAGTTGCTCGGCCTCCTTGTAACGTCCTTGTTGCGCGTAGGCATAGAGCAACCAGTGCAGGCTGTGATAATCGCGCACGCTAAGCGACAGGTTTTTGCGCTTCATCCATGCGTCCGACGATTCCCACGCTGCTTCATTCGACGCTGCCGCTTCGGGCCACATTCCGAGTTGCACGAAGATGTGCGACGGCATGTGACGCGCGTGATGTGCTTCGGGAGCGATGTCGGCGTAGCGACGAGCAGCGGGCAGTGCGAGTATGGCGTGCTCCGGATCGTCATAGGCGTGGATGATGTAATGGGCGGCGCCGGGATGATTCGGGTTCTTCTTGTAAACGTCCATCGCGATCGAGCCTGCTTTTGCCTGCAAGCTAAAGGTTTTGTCGTCACCCCTCACCAGGCCCAGCAGCGAGAGCGAGTAAAACGCGGCTGCATCCAAATCGTCGGGATACGCGCGATAGATCTTCTCCATTGCTGCCGAATACGCGGCATCGCGGGATCGTTTGTCGCCGTCGCCGTAAAGCAACCGGACGGCGGCGATGTAAGCGCGCTCTCGATCGCTCAGCTTCGGTGTTTCTTTGATCTTGGAGAGAACCTGGCGTGCGGCGGCGATGTCCTGCTCCGACCAGAGCGGGTGATTGTGGGCCATCGCTTCGCCCCAGTAGCCCATCGCAAAGTCTGGATCGACTTTGGTTGATTCGCGAAACGCCTCGAGCGCTTCCTCGTACCAAAACGAGTGCAACGCGGCCAGACCACGCAGGAAGTGCGCCTGTGCCTTTTCCGAGCCGGAGGTTGGAAACTCGACCTGGCCGAGTTTGGACTCCTGAGCCGATGCACAAATCACACAGGTGAAACAGATGGCACAGAGCAGAATTTTATTTCTTACCGATAGCATAAAGGTGTCCTGTTGTCCGGATGTAGATCCTGCCGTCTGAGATTGCAGGTGAACTCAACACGTAATCATTCAGTGGGTTCTCCGCTAGAACTTCGAACTTTGGACCAGCGGCCACCACGGTCGTCAATCCGTCTTCATTCGTCACATAAACCTTCCCATCCGCAAGCACAGGGGAAGCGCTGTACGTGCCCGTCTTGATACGCTGCTGCCCGTAGACCTCGGCGCCAGTTTTCGCGTCGAGACACCACATGATCCCGCGATCGTTGACGATGTAAAAATACTTTCCGTCCGTGACGGGCGTCGGCACATCAGGCCCGTTGACTGTGGACCAGAGCAGATGTGAACTGGTGACGTCGCCACGACCACCTGCTTTGAGCGCCAGCAAAGGCTTCACACGCGTCGGCGCATAGATGATCTCGTTGAAAATGATCGGCGACGCGACGATGCGATAGAACTCGTTTTTGTCCGGGTTAAGACCGTTGGCGCGCCAGAGTTCCTTGCCTGTTTCAGGATCGTGACCCGTCACACAATCGCCGCCGGTGATCACGATCTCGGTAGCCTTACCGTATCGAAGCAAACCCGGCGTGGTGTACGAATCCGGAGACTCACGAATCGCGCTGGTTGGACGATCGACTTTCCACAACGTCTTGCCTGTCTTCTTGTTAATGCGCATCACGTAAGAAGGGTCATCTGTCTTCATCCCGTGAAGCACCTGCACGTACAACGAATCTTCAAACAGAAGCGGAGACGAAGCGTAGCCCCAGTTCAGACCAAAGTTGCCGTAATCTTTTTGAATGTCTCTGGTCCACAACTCTTTACCGTTGAAGTCGAAGCCTTTCAGAATCCCGGTTCCAGTCATCACGTAGACGGTTCTGCCGTCGGTGACCGGAGAAGGCGACGACATGTTCTGCTTGCGCATCTTGACGTTGCCTGCGCCGAGTGGTTTCTTCCAAAGCACCTCGCCTTTTGACTTGTCGACGCACCAGATCTCAAGGTTGTCGCCTTCGGCAACGTTCAGAAAAATACGATCGCGCCAGATGATCGGCGTCGAGCCACTAAAACCGGGCATTGCGACTTTCCAAACGACATTCTCTTCAGTGGTCCATTTAACGGGAAGGTTCTTTTCGTTACTCACACCGTTAAGGCCAGGCCCTCGCCACTGCGGCCAGTTCTCAGCCTGAACCATGACAAACGAGAAGAGGACCAGAGCAAGAACCCCGACAGTTCGCTTCCGCATTCTTGTGTCTCCTTTTGTGCCTTTTGTGGTCCAACCTACTCAGCCCGTAACGCCGGCAATAATGGCGAGCGCAGAGCGGCGAGTGTAGCCACGAGCGATGCAGTTGCACCTGAAAGCAAAACAGCCAGCAGTAACAGACCGAGCGAAAAATTTGGAAGCCGGCCGCCGCGCTCGAAGAGCACAGGCGCGATCGCGAGCAGAGCGCAGACAAAACCCACCGCTAGACCAAAGCTAAGCATCAAAACGTTTTCTGTGATCACCATCGCCGCGAAGTGTGAAGAGTTATACCCCACGGCACGCAATAGGGCCAGTTCTCGGCGTCGTTCGAACACGTTGCGCAACAAAACGGCTGCCATTCCGAGCGTGCCGAGTGCGAGGCCGAGACCGCCGAGCATTTGAAATGTCGAAAGATACGTGTTCTCCACTCGATGAAAGTTTGCGAGGCGCTCTTCGGTCGAGACGACGTCAAAACCGAAGTCTGATAAACGATCTTCGAGAACCGTTGAAACCGGGTTGGCCTGTGTGCTCGGAACATCGACGAGGAACAAGCGGTAACCTTCCTGTTCTGGAAAGAGCTTGAGAAAGTTCTTTTCAGACATCAGCAACTCGCTTTGAAAAATGCTGTCTGACAGAGCACCGACGATGCGCAGCCGGAGTGGTCCAGTGGCGTGATCGATCACCAGCTCGTCGCCGACTTTCAGGTGTAGCACGTAGGTCAACGAGTTTGCATCGCCGATGACTGGCACCACGCCGTTTTCAAGTTGCCGATCGAGGAGCAGCCACGGGTTCTGTTTCTCTTCGTTGCTCGTCGCTAAAGAAGTCTGAAAGGTGAAACGATTGTCGTGGATGAAGCTTTCCGGCGGAGCGACGATCTTCGGATTGCGAGGTTGATAGAGATTGAGGCAGCTCGTGTCGTCACCAGGGCGGACGCGGAGGTTTACGAGCCGCACGTCTTTCAATGCGGCGTTGTCGTTTGAGTTGTTTAGATTCAGCGACTCACGACCCTCGAGGGTGTTCAAGTCATGGACCACCGGAAGCAATGATTCGGCGAGGAGAGGGAAGCCGCCGGTACCGGATTTTCTATCGTTTGCGGCAATGCCTGAGCGGCGGAACGAATCAACTGCGACGATGATGAACGCAGCCGCGGCGATCAGCGTGATACAAAGCACCGTGCGACCGGGACGATAGGTGGCGTTGCGAAAGCCGAGGCGAGCGATGGTCCACCAGCCGGAACCCTGGATCGGTTTTCCTTCTTTACGTTTTAGCCAGCTCGAAATGAAAGAAACCGCCGCGATCAGCAGCACCACGCCACCACCAAAAAAAGCCCCTGCTTGCGGGATGAGACGAATTGCGCCGGCGATTAGTAGCAAAACACCAATGGCGGTCAATAAAGTACTGACGAAAGCTCTTCTCTTTGCCTTTGTGTCCTTGCGGGAGAATTCTTCTTGTGAAAGCGACCCCGAAAGCAGACCGCGCGTCGAGGATCGTCCCAGTCTCCTTAACGTAAGAAAGATGCACACAACGGCAGCAACCACACCGCCAACCGCCCCAACCACCATCCACAACCACGAAACATGCAACGTCAACGATGTCGTTCCAACCGCATCCACCCACCACGTTCTCAACCCGTGCATCAACAACGCCGCATATCCAACGGCACCCAGCAGCCCAAGCAAACTCCCAATCACGGCCAGCAGGATCCCTTCGACCAGAAACAGTCGTCGAATACTCGCATCCGAGAACCCGATCGCCTGAAGCGTTCCGACCTCACGCGCGCGCTGCTCGATTCCGAGCTTGAAAAACAGCGTCGTCAGCATCAACGCCGAAACCACGAGAAAGAAACTGAAGTACAAAAAGTACTCGCCAAAATCTGTCGCGCCACGCGACGCCGCCTGCCCCTCATTTCGAACGGGAATAACTTGAAATCCCATCAATTCGGGATTCAACGACTTTCGTAGACTCTTGCCGTAGTCCTCTGCCGAGAGCTGATTTCCACGCGATTCAATCCTGATCGAGGTGAGTTTACCGAAACGCGTTTGCCACAGATTCTGCGCGGCGGAAAGCGGAATAAATGCCTTGGGCGTGGTCTTGTACTGGTGCCAGTAGTCTTCGTCCTCTTTTCGCACCCGGTTGAGATCGATTGGAAACGGCGGATCCCAATCAGAGAGATTTTCCGATCCCGTGATTCCCGGATACTCGGGAACGAGATCACGATCCGCCGCTAAACCTTCGATCGGAAAGACTCCTGATAACACAAAGTCGGCCTTCTTTGTTTCCAGCCGCCCGTGTTCGTGCCAGAGATAATACTCAAGCGAAATCGTCTCACCAGGTTGCACGTTGAGATCTCGCGCGGCCCAGTCGTTGAGGATAATTGGCGGATGCTGCAATGCCTGTTGTGGCGGTTTCGCAAGCGTGGCGAGCGTCTCATCGTCCAAAGCAGTCACGAGTGAATATGGAATCGAACGCTTGTCGGTGCTGATGCTGTTCGCGAGGTAAGAAAGCACTGGGATGGTTTTCAGCGAGAGTTCACTCGCAGCTTTGTTTGCTGCGACAGCGACGTAATCGTTGATGATCTTGCTACTGCTTTCCAGTGAGATGCTTTGCTGGTTGATAGGTCTGAGGTTGAGACCGAGATCATCGAGCGTAGATCTCTCGTTGATCAACGTGTGAAGTGATGGGTTCGCTGAACCGCCCGCAATTAGTATGGTGTTAACCCTACCGTCCTGCTCCAACTCCTTTTGCAGCAAGCTCAGCGAAACGAACACAGCCCGCACCGATCCCTGCTGTGGTTGAAGTGAAAACTCTCCCAGCGAATCGCCGTTCAGGACGCCACTTGTAATCAAACGAATCGTCCGACCTGGATCTTCCTTCCGCCCATGCAGTGACTCCACAGGAATCTCGGATGGTTTTTCCAGTCTCAGCAACACCGAATCGCCGGCACTTGCGCCGAGTTCACTCGCCAGACTCTCACTCAGCAATGAATTCCGATTTTGCGGCGCCTGCACGCCCGCCACACCGTTGAAATTCCAGAATCTTTCGTCAACTCCGTAAACCTTCACCGACCCTGCTCGGCGTTTGCTCGGTTCGTGAACCACGACACCATTAAGCGTAATCAATGGACACGTCTTGCCATTCTGCGCGAGCTCGACCGCCAATTGTTCTCGGAAGAATCCGGCCGACGTAATCAGTTGCTCGGTGTTACCAAGTCGCCGCGAAGACAAGTCTCGAAGACTGCCACGCACCGATTCGCCGATCAGCAGTGCGCCTGCAAGCACGGATACAGCGATGGCTACGCCGAGCACTACGACGAGATTGGTCTGCCAGTAGTACGCGAGACTGCGTTTTATTAAGCGCGTGGTTTGCATCAGAGGGATTCGAGATGCTGGTTCCTGAGTTCGAAGCGATGGGGAAAACGAGACGCGAGTTCTTTGCTGTGAGTTACGACGATCAAAATCGTCTCTGCCTGCTTGTGCGCTTCGAGCAGCATGTCTGCTACGACTTCCGCTGATTTTTGATCCAGATTGCCCGTGGGTTCGTCGCACAACAGGAGTTGAGGCTGCATGATCAGCGCGCGCGCCAGCGCGACACGCTGTTTCTCACCCCCCGAAAGTTGCGCGGGACGGTGATCGAAGCGTTCGGCGAGTCCCACTTGTTTTAATAATTCAGTTGCACGTCGCGACGGTTCTCCATTCCTTGTTGTTGAGACCATCGTCGGAGTGAGTACATTTTCGATCACGGAGCACTGCGGCAGCAGACAGTGGTCCTGAAACACAAATCCGATCTGTTGGTTGCGGAACGCAGCGAGTTGTTTCGCGTTAAGCAGAAAAGGATTCTGACCTTTCAGCGTGACGGTGCCACTCGACGGCGGCTCGAGTGCGCCGAGCATGTACAGCAACGTACTTTTTCCGCTTCCGGACGGTCCCATAATCGACACCGCGGAACCCGGCGGCAAAGCAAGCGAGACATCAGTAACGATGCGCAACGGTCCCGCCGGAGTGGGGTACTCCTTCGATAGATTCTTAACTTCGAGCAAGCCAGCAACCTCCTCTGCGTAACTCTGCGTCCTCTGCGCCTCTGCGGTTAAATCGCCGTCTTAACCGCAGAGGCGCAGAGGACGCAGAGTTACGCAGAGTCAAACAAGCCTTTGCCAAACGAAAACAGCCCCTCTAGAATCAGTCAATTCGCGATGAGCCAGTTCGATTCGAACAAAGACTACTACGGTGTTTTGGGCGTCGACAAGGATGCCTCTCAGGTCGAGATCGATCGGCAGTACAAGCGCGAGGCGGCGAAACATCATCCCGATCGCGGCGGCAGTGAAGAGCGGATGAAGTCGTTGAACGAAGCGTACGGCGTTCTCAAAGACAAGTCTTTGCGTAGTTCGTACGATGAGGTGAGGCGACCAGGAGCAGGATCCGCCGCCCAGGGAGGCTTCGTTCCGGTCACGACGCCGACGGCTCGCGACGTCGGTGTTTTAGGTCACTGTCTCAGCGCGATGCTTTGTCTGATCGGCGGCGTGTTTTTGCTGCTGCTGGTGCGTTTTCAGTGGTTCTGGTTTCTGTGGCCGCTGGTGGTTCTTGCGTTGATGATCCTGGGGTTCGGAGTGCTGCTGGCCCGCAGCGCGATGGTGGCGGTGAATGATTCGCTCCCGGTTTCAAATCGGTTGAAGCGTCACACCAGAATTCAGGAAGCCGCTTTCTGGGTCGTAATTGTGAGCGG
>Ga0070694_100002828_pt1 | contig 10307 bp, 6 predicted proteins | sample KBSK1251metaG_FD_65470 | JGI IMG/M metagenome (GOLD analysis project Ga0070694, IMG submission 65470) | Corn, switchgrass and miscanthus rhizosphere microbial communities from Kellogg Biological Station, Michigan, USA - KBS K1-25-1 metaG | ecosystem: Host-associated > Plants > Roots >... | reverse complement strand
CCAAACCCAGGCTGCGTCTGCAGCGTCTTGCCCGATATTGCGCAGCCCACAATGCGCGGAGTGCCTGACAGGCTGACGAACTCGCTGCTTGGCATGGACACTGAGCCCACCACGACACCGTTCGAGCGGATGAGCACGTCGGTGGTTTGCGGCGCGATTCCCATCTCTACGCCAAGGCGAATACGTCCGTCGGGATTGTCGATGCGGAGCGTGCCGAGAGCCGTGAACGCTTGCAGGCCGGCTGTTCCATAGCCGCTGACCATGAGCAGGGCGTTGGTTCCGGGCAACTCCAGCGGCACCAAGTCCATGTCGAACGCGGTGACACTTGGCAGTTCCACAAAGACTCCATCCTCCACATTCGATATCGATGTCAGGTTCCCCACCACCAGCCGGTTGGTCACAGCGGAAAGCGTCGCCTGCCCCAGCGCTTTGTGTCCGTGATAGAACATCCCCACCCTGGCATCGGTCAGACAGAACGACCCGAAACCTCCGGCGGTGACATCCACGCTGGAGATAAACTCCACCGAATTGGTGGGATCGTCCGGGCGGATAAACAGTGTTCTCCCGGCCTCCAGGTCGACGGGATGGTCAGGAGCCAAGGCGACGGAGATCAGCCAGGCGGAGTAGGCCAGTTCGACCATGGCACCGAAGCTGCCGTCCGGCAGGCGCCACCACGGATTCGCACGGCACCCCTGGGCGTTGCCTTGCACGTCGATGACGGCGACGGAGTTGCTGATCCGGCCAATGAAGGTCGAGTCGACAAACACGCTTAGGCGCGTCGCCCCCAGGGCCGAGAAATTCACGGTCACAGTCCCGCGACTATTGCCGACATGGTCGCCCCGCACGGTCGAGACCAGCTGATTGGTGACGCCGGCGAAACGCCCGTAGGCTTTTCCTTCCATCCAGTAACCTTCATAGGCGTCGCCAGTGAGCGGATAGAGGAACACGCCCGCCTCAGCTTCCCCCAGCAGGACCGAGACCCCGCCGTCGATGGAGTCGTGGACAAACAGGACCCCGTTATCCACGAGTTCCAGGGTGGAATTGCCCAGAGGTACATTCGTCAGCCCCAATGCCTTGAGTGGGCCATTGGTCGGGTCCGCAGCGAAAACGCCCCATGGCAGCCAAGCCGCCGCTAACCCCAAGAACAACGCCAAGGCGCAGCCTGAAGAGTCCCGTTTTGCCCGTCGTTTCACATCTGTATTCATGATCACAACACGCCGCGTTGGTTCCCTCTGCTGGGGGAGAGAGTTAGGGTGGATCACTCAGCACGCACCCGATTGTGTTAAACGTGCCAGCGAACCTGTTCTTTCAAAAAAGTGCTTCCGCCCGTGTCGCGAAGCTTAAAGCTCTCGCACATAAAGGTTCATCCACTCCACCCCGGGACCGGTCGGCACCAATCCGAACCGGCCGCGCCCCGGCACACCCTCCGGCATGCGAGGACGGCTCATCACCTTGTCGCCCTTGCGAATGGTCACCTCACGCCCCATGACCGTTATCTGGTAACGCTGATATTGCCCCGGCTCGGGCTCGGGCAATTCGGCAACAAACGAGTCGTGCTCGGAAACACGCAACTGCAGGGCAGGGGAGGCGGAGGACTTGGAATCAGCGGCCGCAGCGGGTTTGGCGGCGCGGTAATCGACGACGAATTCAGCGTTGCCGAACTCGGCTTCCGTCACCAGCGCGGCTTGGCTGCTCTTTTGTTCCGGGACGGACTTTTCGCGCAAGCGCTCGCCGGCCACGTGCCAGACCGCCGCCGACGTGGCGTTCGTGCGCCAGCCCCGAAGGTCCAAGCCCGTGAAGAGCGCGCGCCAGCCTTGATCGGGCGGCGCGGTCACCTCAGGAGCTGCTCCGGTGGAAGGCAGTTCCTGTATCCGGATGTTGCGAAACTCCACCGGGGCGCCTTCGGACTCGAGCGCCAGATAACCCTTGCGATAGTCGCACTCTTCGCCGCCGGAGACTTCGGTTCCATTGACGCTAAGCCGGAGCACGCCATTGGAACCAACAATCCGATAATGATTCCATTCGGGAGAACCTTTGCTGTGTTCGCTGGAGGGAAAACTGCGCATGCCATTGTGCCGGCCGAACGGCTTCATGGTCGCGCCGTGAATGGGGAAGACATCGCCATGCGAGGTGTACCACTGGCCCTTGCCCGCCACGTTGTAACCGTGGTCCAGCACCTGCACTTCAATGCCCCGCAAGAACGGCACGCCCGGCGCCGCAATCGCAGTTCCCCAAATGAACACGCCCGAATTACCGCCGCTGCTCAGATGCCGCCACTCCACTTCGAGTATGAAGTTTTCGTATTGCCGGAGCGTGCGCATCGCGCCCGTCGGCTTGCCGGTGCAATGGATAACCCCGTCCCGCACGCTCCACGTCTCCGGCGCGCAATTGGCATTCGTCCACCCTGCCAAATCCCGCCCGTTGAACAGCGAAACAAACGCGCCATCCGCTGCGAAAGCCGCCTGGCAAACGCCGATGATTCCGAAGGCGAGACAATGCAGGAGTTTCATAGAACCAACTTTACGCGGAGAGCGATTTTGGATTTTGGATTTGCCACTTGCCACTTGAAACTTGCCATCTGCCATCTGCCATCTGCCAGCTGCCATCTGCCAGCTGTCATGTTCCGCTCACTCCCCCACCAGATGCTCGATATCCTCGCGGGAAACCGTAAACACGTCCATGTCTTTGTTGACGGCCCCTAGGCTGACCAGGCATTCGGTGAAGAGCTCCCGGGTGCGCAATTCGAGATCTTTGGCATCCAAATTGGTCATGACTTTGATGATGCGCGCGCCTTTGCGGACGTGGGTTCGTTCGTCGGAGCGGATGAAGTCGCTGATGTGCCGCAGGAGTTCATCGTGCCGTTCGCGGGCGGCGTCGATCAGGTTATTGATGGTTTTGAGCACGCCGACTTCGCCGAAGAGGTTGATCTCCGCCATGGCAAACGCCGGTTCCATCGGGCCGCGACAGGTCGAGCCGGTAAGGCGGTTGGGTAATTCAAACGGATCGTAGCCCGCCGCCAGTAAGGCTCGATGGCCGATCTCCGTGTGGCGGGCTTCGTCCCACGTAATCCGGGCGAGGTCATATTCCGCCTGGAAATCCTGGAAACGAATGTCCCAGATAAAGGTGCCGAACGCTTCGATGGCGTCGATCTCATCGCGTTGCGTGCGAATGAAGCGCAAGCGCAACGCCTCGTAACTATCCTTGGGAAAGCGTTCCTGGGCGTCGGCCACGTCGTAGTCGCCGGTGTTCTTGAAGGTGTCGAAGCGAACATCGCGCAGCGGCACGGTGCCGCGCACAAACGGCTTGGCCGCGCTGCGTAAGGGCGCCGGCGCTTCTCCGCGCGTTTCGCTTCCGGTTACCCCGCCCATCGAGCTCAGCAACCGCTGCAGATGCCAGCGCCATGCCGCCAGCGGACTCTCCTCCACTCCACCCGTCACATACGCCGCTATCGCTTCGTCCGCCCATGCCAGCATCGGTTCGTAGTCGGAAAGAATCCGGCGCAGACACCGGATCGTCGGCACATCCGTGACGGGGTCGGTGTCATCGATGTGATGGCGGTAGGCTGTCGCCAGCGCGCGGCCCAGAACTTGATGCGCGCCCACGAGCAATTCCGGCGCGTTGGCCGCGCTAAGTAGTTCATCGAGCAACCGGTCAATCCCCGCGTCGCGGAACTGGTCGACATCTGGCAGCCGCAGTTCTTGTTCACTGAGACGCTCCCGCAGCAGGCGGGCGGCATCGCCGTGGTAAAAGATGTGCCGCCCGGTTTCGAGCTTCACCTCAAACTCAGGGAGCGAAAGTGTCCAGGCGCCCAAGGCCTGCATCAAGCGGCGCTCCAGATAAAAGAAGCGCAGCAGACGGCGTGCATTTTCGTCGACGGAGAAACGTCCGCCCAGCAGCCGATGGTCGCGGGGAAAGCGATAAGGATAGGCCTGGCGCCGCGCGGCCGCCGCCGCGCGCTGGCCGGCCACGGGCACATACGGGATGGCCGAGCCGTTGGAAGAAGCAAAAGCGGGGGCAGGGGAGGGGAGCGAAGCCGGCGTACTCATAAGATGGCGGTTCGTTAAGGTTCAGGTCATGGCAGGTAAAACTTTAGCGGAGCTTCTCCGGCGCGGGCGATTCCGCGATGAACCGCAGCGCTTCATCGATAAGGATCTCACCGGTCTTTTCACCCAGGCAAGTGCGGGAGACGTAGCTGTAGGTCTTAAAACTGTTCCAGTCCACGCGAGTGAGAATATAACCAAACGCGTCGTTGGTCAGGCCGAACAAGAGGTTGTGTTCCCCACGCATGTTCCGCTTCAGAAAAAAGCCGATGTTGGGCAGTGCCTCCCCCGGGATGGTGAGAATCTGCGCATTGCCGACATTCACCAGATTAAATTGCGTCGTGACGTTGGTGGCGTTTTTGGACGAGGACGACAGCGGCGACGCGGCCATGACCGCGCGCAATTCGGGCGAATCAACCGGGAAAGTCAGCGAGCGCGTTTCGCAATGCAGCCCGGGAGATTTTTGTTGGGTGGCCGGCTCGATGATGCGCAGGGCTTCGTCGGCCAGCAGCGTGCCGATACGCACGCATTCCTCCCAAGTGCGCTGGTCCTTGCCGGCCGGTCCGCGATTGTCCGCGGTGACCATGCCCCCTTGGGCGCTGTTCATGAAAATTCCCACCCCGCCGCCTTTCTCCTGAAGACGCTCGTAGAGCGGCCCGATCAGGTCGGGGCTGCAGATGCCGCGACCGGAGCCGATGACTTCCGGATGGATCGCGTAGTTCACCAGCGTGGCGAACGGCTTGCCATCGGCGCCGATGGCTTGAATGACATGGCAGCGCGGGTCATAGAGCCGATCGGCGTAGTAGTTGTAAGCAATTTTTCCCTTCGCCTCGCCGGTGGCGATCTTCAGGCTGGCGGGACGAAGACCGTCCGCGGCGGCGTTAATCGCTTCTGCCATCCGAACGCAAACACTCTCCAAATACTTCGGGTCGGCATCGGTACCTCCTTTGCCATTGGGGAAACCGTACGGGTCCGGCGCGCTGTGGGTATGCGTGGCGCCAATGAGGATGTGCTCCGCCGGAATGCCACGCACCAGCGCCCGCACCTTGTTCCCCAAGGCGGACGGGAAGCCGAGAAAATCCGCGCTCACGAACGCCACCTTTGTACTGTCGTCCGCCAGCACCATCGCGCGCACGGTCAATTCGCCCTCCTTCTTTTCGGTCGGGCGCGATGGGCCGATCCCGCCCGAGACCGGGAGCAGCGGGTCCGGAGTCACGACACGGGTCGCGAGGCCCACGCGAAATTCAGCGCGCGCGGTGAGCGTCAGGGAGAGGAGACCAACGAGCAGGGCAACGAGCCGCATTTGCATGGGAGTCTTTTAGCGCATCGCCGCGCCGCGGTCTAGCCTAGCCTGCTCCGTTAAACGTTGAGCGTTGAGCGTTGAGCGTTGAACGTTGAGCGTTCAACGAGCAAAGCTAAGCGTGGGATTCCTCGGGCCCGAACATTCAACATTTATTCAACGCAAGAGGGGGCTGGGGTTCAATGCGTGATTAAAACGTCGGTCCCAGCTGCCACGGAGCGAATTCTTCATCACCCAGCCCAGCCAGCTCGCTCTTGGTCCGCTCGCCGCCCGCCACCGCTAGAATCTTCTCGAAGATGCGCCGTCCCACTTCTTCCACCGTCTCGGTTCCGTCGAGAATGGTTCCGGCGTTGATATCCATGTCGTCCTCCATCCAGTGATAAAGCGCGCTGTTGGTGGCAACTTTCAAGCATGGCGTGGGCTTGCAGCCATAAACGCTGCCGCGTCCGGTGGTGAAGACCGCCACGTTGCAACCGCCGGCGACCAGCCCGGTCATGCTCACGGGGTCGTAGCCGGGGGTATCCATGAAGCAGAGGCCGCGCGTGGTGATGGGCTCGGCGTATTGATAGACCGCCGACAACGGCGCCTGCCCAGCCTTGGCCACCGCCCCGAGGCTCTTCTCTACAATCGTGGTCAGGCCGCCTTCCTTGTTGCCAAACGAAGGATTGTTGTCGATGGAGGCACGATGGAGGCGCGCATGCTCTTCCCACCAATGGATGAGTTGCACGAGCTTTTCTCCCACCTCACGCGACACGGCGCGGCGCGTCAGCAGGTGCTCGGCGCCGTAAATCTCCGGCGTCTCGCCCAGCACCGACGTGCCGCCATGGCGCACCAGTTCGTCCGAGGCAACGCCCAGGGCAGGGTTGGCCGTGATGCCGCTGTTGCCATCGGAGCCGCCACAATTCTCCGCCAGCACCAATTTGCTCAGCGGTTGGGGCGTCCGGCGCATGGCGTTGGCCGGCGGCAACAGTTTCAGCACCGCCTCGACGCCCGCATCCACCGTCCGCCGCACCCCACCCACTTTCTGAATGTTCATGAAGACCGGGGCGGCTTCGCCCGGCTGGAGCTGGTCGAGCCGGTGATTCTGACGCAAGGCGTCGATTTGATTCACCTCACAGCCCAACCCGATCATGACGTAGCCGGAAATGTTCGGGTGCCGGGCGACGCCGGCCAGAACCCGCTGCAAGACGCGCTGTGGCTCGCCGGGATCCATGGCGCAACCGGCCTTGTGCGTAAAAGCGATCACGCCATCGACGTTCGGGTAATCCCGGTGAAATCCATCATGCCGAAACCGATCGCGCACGTAGTGCGAGACGGACGCCGAACAGTTCACGCTGGAGATCACGGCGATGAAATTCCGTGTGCCGACGAGGCCGCCGGGACGCGCGTAACCCTGAAATGTGCGGGCGTTCTCGATTGGGAGCACCAGGGGCCCGGCTTCGGTGCAGAAGGCGTATTCCCGCGAAAAATCGCGCAGCACCAGGTTGTGGCTGTGCACATGAGCGCCCGCCGCAATGTCTGCCCCCGCAAATCCGATAATCTGCCCATACTTGCGAACGGGTTCACCCTCCGGAATGTCGCGCAGGGCAATCTTATGCCCGGCGCCGATGGTCTCGCGAACCTGAAGGCAGCGGTTCGCGCCGAGCAATTCATCCCCGGGTTTCACCGGGCGTTTCAGCACCGCTACATCGTCGCCAGGACGCAAAATAAGCGCGCAGTCGTCTAGTTCGTGTCGCCGCATGAGACGCCACCGTAATGGTCTTGGACATCTTTGGGGAGACCTTTCCAGAACCTTGCGGACAGAAGGCGCGACCGGTGTGGCCTCGGAAATGCTTAAACCCCGCCCGATGAAAAAACTACTCGTCGTGGCGGTCGTCGGAGTCGCCCTTACTTACTCCGGCAACTGGCTCAGAGCTGACGACAACGACAGCCAGGGCCAGAATAACAAAAAGGAAAAAGGCGTGCCGCCCGGTTTAGCCAAAAAAGGCGGATTGCCGCCCGGCCAGGCCAAGAAGATTCAAGCGCGCGAAGCGCCGGCACCCAACACGCCTCCCACCGCCGCGCCGGCCGCGCCCGCACCGACAACGACCGCAGTGACGCCGCCGGCGCCTCCGGCCACGCCGACCACCCCAACGCCTCCAGCCCAACCGCCGCCCGCGCCGCCGAAACCGGCGACGGACGTGGCCATCAAGGCTGACCCCACGCCCAATACGCCCACGACGACCACCACGGCCACGCCGGCAAAACCGGCGGTAAAAGTAGATAAAGACGTCCTGGAACGCCGGGCAAAACTCGAGAAACAGGTCGGTGAACTCGATGCCATGGGCAAACAATCGGCCGTGAAAGATCGGCTGGCCGTGCGCCTGTATAAGCGCATGGACCTTCCGTTGAGCACCGTCGACACCCAGCAAAAGGCCAACCCGGACCTCGGCATGGGCGGCATCACGGTTGCCAACTACATCGCCCGCTGGGGCAAGATTCCCGCCGACCAGGTCTTTGCGGAGCACAAGTCCGGCAAGGGCTGGGGCGAGATCGCCAATGCGCACAAGGTGAGCTTGCACGATTTGATCGACAAGATGGGTGAGGCGAAGACCGCGGCGCGGGATGCGGAGCACGATGCGGCCAAGTAATTGCGATTAAGACGCGCAGGATTTGCCCGGCACCTAGGCAGGAATGGCACGAGGTTCGTGCGGTTCCTGCCTCTTTCTTTATTAAACATAACAAACATTGTGCGCAGTAAATCTAGCCGGGGCGCACTGCCGTCGGTTCAACGATTCTCCAGCTCCCAAGCTGGACTTCCTCCCCAACCAAGCGCGGCGTTCTCCCCGCTTGAGCGTCCGCGCTTGCACGCGGGCGTCGGGATGGCCCAGGGCGTGGTGTCCGGGTGCTGAAGCGGGCTGAAGCCCGCGCTCCTATCTATTTCCCCAGCCGAACCGGCTCGTTCGGCCGTCTTGCGCCCCGAAGGGCCAATAGACGAAGAAGGAGCGGCCGATGACGTTCTCGCGCGGGAAGGGTCCCCAACCGCGGGAATCGTAACTGTTGAGCGTGTTATCACCCATAACCATGTAATGGTCCGGCGGCACGGTATACTCCGTATTTTCGTTGGGAAAAATCGGCGCCAGACCCGACATCCCATTCAGGTGGCCGGAGTAGACGCTCTCCATGGCGGGTTGAGCGGGGTCGAAGCCGTAGACGTTTTCGAAATGGGGCGTGGTTTTATCGAGCCGTTTGCCGTCGATGTAGAGGTGGCGGTCGTTGCCGATGCGCACTTTCTCATTTCCCAGCGCCACCAATCGTTTGATGTAAAACTGGCCGTGCTGCCGGGGATCCATGCCTTCGATGTCGCGGGTTTCGAAGACAACGATTTCGCCGCGTTTCGGGCGGCGGAAATTGTAGGTCATGCGGTCGACGAACAGATGATCGCCGCTATAGGACTTCATCTTGATGATGGTTTCGCCGGGTTTAAACACCTTGGGATTGGTGCGACCAAAGCCGTCGACCAAGCCGGCGCGCTGCAGCAGTTTGTCAGGCGGGAACCAAACGGTGTAGGAGTCATTTCCGACGGCGAAGGTCTGCTTCAAATTGAAGAGGAGGAACCGGACAGGTTCATCGATGCTGGTTTGCATGCTGCCTTCGGAGCGGGCGACGACGACGTCGTAGCCGACGCCGGTGAACCAATAGAGAAGAAATCTTTTGAGGCGACTGGGCACATCGAAGTCCGGCGATGGGCGCAGGTCGGAGCCGAGCGAGCCGAGGCGCTGAAAATCGGGATTGGAGGTGACGCCATAGAGGGTGGGCTGCATGGAACCGGTGGGAATCTTGAACGGCTGCGCGATGAAGGTGCGGATTCCCATGGCCACGGCGATGGCGACGAGGAGAACCTCGACATTTTCCCGCATGCCGGCGCTGGGGTAAGGCTTGAGCCATTTGTTGGCGGTGGTCTCCAACTGTTCCATCTGGCTGAGGACGGCCTGGCGGTCGAGGGGGCGGGCGCGGCAGACCTGGCGGATCTGTTCCAGCGCGGCGGTGACATTTTCGATGGCGGGCGGGGCGAGGAGGTCGCGTTGGGCGGAGAGGATTTTCCAGACATGCTTGCGCATGTGCGTCGCGTGGCGGACGGCGCTGGAGAGGAACCAGTTCAAGTTCATGATGGCAGCAGGTGGAACCGACGGTCAGGCTTTGAGCACTTCGATGAATGCTTCCTGGGGAATGTTGACCGAGCCGAAGGATTTCATGCGTTTTTTTCCTTCTTTTTGTTTCTCGAGCAGCTTTCGTTTTCGCGTGATGTCGCCGCCGTAGCATTTGGCGGTGACGTCCTTGCGGACGGCGCCGACGGTTTCGCGGGCGATGATCTTGCCCCCGATGGCGGCCTGGATGGCCACGACGTATTGCTGACGGGGAATGACTTCCTTGAGCTTGGCGGCCAGGGCGCGTCCCCTGCCCTCCGCCTTGTCCCGGTGCACGATGCAAGAGAAGGCGTCGACGGATTCGGAGTTGACCAGCATATCCAGCTTCACCATGTCCGAAGTGACATAGCCGGCGTGTTCGTAATCCATGGAGCCGAAGCCGCGGGTGATGCTTTTGATCCGATCGTGGAAGTCGATCAGAATTTCGTTGAGCGGAACGAGGCTGGTGAGCATCACGCGCCGGGAATCGAGCGTTTCGGTATGATCGACATTGCCGCGTTTTTCCGCCACTAACGCCATCATATCGCCGATGTATTCGTTGGGGCAGATGATGAAGGCCTTCACGACCGGTTCTTCGAGCTGCTCGATGTAGTTGGGCTCAGGCAGGAAGGCCGGATTGTCGATCTCTTTCTTGGTTCCGTCCGTGAGGGTGAGCCGATATACCACGCTGGGATAGGTGGCAATGATGTCCATGCTGTATTCGCGGCGCAGCCGTTCCTGCACAATCTCCAGATGCAGCAACCCGAGGAACCCGCAGCGAAACCCGAAGCCCAGCGCCAC
>Ga0070694_100002827_pt1 | contig 10307 bp, 9 predicted proteins | sample KBSK1251metaG_FD_65470 | JGI IMG/M metagenome (GOLD analysis project Ga0070694, IMG submission 65470) | Corn, switchgrass and miscanthus rhizosphere microbial communities from Kellogg Biological Station, Michigan, USA - KBS K1-25-1 metaG | ecosystem: Host-associated > Plants > Roots >... | reverse complement strand
GACGGGGCGGTCGGTCCCTACGTGAGCTACATCGAGAAGTTCCGCGGCGAGTTCGAGGCCCTGATCCCCCACGATGCCTAAGCTCACGATCGACGGCAAGGAAGTCGAGGTCGCTCCGGGCACCAACCTCATCGAGGCCGCCCGGCAGGCCGGCTCCGAGGTGCCGCACTACTGCTATCATCCCGGGCTCAGCATCGCGGGCCAGTGCCGGCTCTGCATGGTGGACATCGAGAAGAACCCGCGCCCGCAGATCGGCTGCAACACCCAGGCCGCCGACGGGATGGTCGTGCACACCCAGACCGAGCGCGTGCTCGAGACCCGCAAGTCCATCATGGAGTTCCACCTGGTCAACCACCCGCTCGACTGCCCGGTGTGCGACCAGGCCGGCGAGTGCTGGCTGCAGATCTACTACATGCGGCACGGTCTCTACGACCCCCGCATGGTGGACGAGAAGGTCCACAAGCCGAAGGCGGTGCCGCTCGGGCCTCACGTCATCCTGGACGCGGAGCGGTGCATCCTCTGCTCCCGCTGCGTGCGCTTCTGCGACGAGGTGACCGGGACCGGGGAGCTCGGGATCTTCAACCGGGGCGATCACTCGGAGATCGGCCTCTTCCCGGGCAAGGCCCTCGAGAACAAGTACTCGGGCAACGTCATCGACATCTGCCCGGTGGGCGCGCTCACCGACCGCGACTTCCGCTTCCAGGTACGCGTGTGGTACCTCGACACCGCGCGCTCGGTCTGCAGCGGCTGCGCGCGGGGCTGCAACATCGAGGTGCACACGAGCCGCCGGCGCCCGCACCACAACCAGGGCCGCCGCATCGCGCGCATCAAGCCGCGCCACAACCCCGACGTCAATCAGTGGTGGATCTGCGACGAGGGGCGCTACGGGTTCCGCTGGATCGACGACGACACGCGCCTCGTGGCGCCCACCCGGCGGGCCGGCGGGAAGGACGCGGCGCTCGGCTGGGACGAGGCGGTCGCGGCCCTCGCGGAGGCGCTCAAGCGCTACCGCCCCGAGGAGATCGGCATCCTCGCGTCGCCCCAGATGTCCAACGAGGACCTCTTCGCCCTGCAGCGCGTCGCGGCCCAGCTCGGGGTCGGCGCGGTCGACCACCGCGTGCCGCCGCGGGTGACCGGCGACGAAGACAACCTCCTCATCCGCGCGGACAAGAATCCCAACCGGCGGGGGGCCGAGCTGATCGGGCTCGGACAGGCGGACGGCCGCGCGATCCTGGACGGGGCGCGCCAGCGCCGGGTCAAGCTCCTGTGGATCTTCCAGCACGACCTCCTCGACTCGGGCTGGCCCCCGGCCGACGTCACCGCGGCTCTGGCCGGCGCCGAGATGGTGGTGTTCCAGGGACCGAGCGCGAACGCGACCAGCGCGGGCGCGCACCTGGTGCTGCCGAGCGCGGCCTACGTCGAGCGCGAGGGTACCTTCACCAACTTCCAGGGGCGCGTGCAGCGCTTCCGCACCGTGGTGGAGCCGCTCGGCGAGGCGATGGCGGACTGGTCCATCCTCGGCCGGGTCGGCCGCGCGCTCGGGGGCGCGGATCCGGTCTTCGCCGCGACGCGGGCCGAGCAGGTCTTCGCGGGCCTCGCCGGGCAGGTGCCCGCGTTCTCGGGCATGAGCTACCGCGGGCTGCGCGACGCGGGCCAGGTGGTATCGGCATGAGCGGCCTGGCGCTCGACCTCCTGCTGCAGGCGATCCCGGTCGGCTTCGTGATGTTCGTGGTGCTGAACTTCGGTGGGCTCCTCACCTGGGTCGAGCGCAAGCAGTCCGCGATCATGCAGGACCGCATCGGGGCCAACCGGGCGTCCATCTCGGTGCTGGGCTTCCGCATCCGCATCCTGGGCCTGCTCCACCCGCTCGCCGACGCGGTGAAGATGCTGACCAAGGAGGACTTCACCCCCGCGCGCGCGGACGTGCTGATGTTCAAGCTGGCCCCGTTCGTGTCGGTCTTCTTCGGCCTCGCCGCCTTCGCGTCGATCCCGTTCGGCGACACGCTCCAGATCCTGGGCCGCGAGATCCAGCTGCAGGCGGTGACCCTCAACGTGGGTATCCTCTACGTGCTGGCCATGATCTCGCTCGGGGTCTACGGGCTGATGATGGCGGGCTGGGCCTCGGCCAATAACTACGCCCTGCTGGGCGGCCAGCGCGCGGCCGCCCTCATGATCTCGGCGGAGGTCGCGATCGGGGCCTCGATCATGGGCGTGGTCATGGTCTACGGCTCGCTCAACATGCAGGACATCGCGCGAGGGCAGGGCCAGCCGCTCCTGCCGCAGCTCTTCGGCACCTGGATCCCGGCGTGGGGGGTGCTGACCCAGCCCGCCGCGTTCATCCTGTTCCTCACCGCGGGCATCGCCTCCACGAAGCGCATCCCCTTCGACACCCCCGAGGGCGAGTCGGAGATCATCGGCTACTTCGTGGAGTACAGCGGCATGAAGTTCGGCATGTTCGCGATGGCCGACTTCCTCGAGACGGTGGTGATCGCGGGCATGACCACCGCGCTGTTCCTGGGCGGCTGGCAGGTGCCGTATCTCCAGGCCTCGGGCTTCGTCTTCCCGTGGGGCGCGAGCGTGGCGCTGCCGCACCTCGTGGTGGCCGCGCTGCAGATCGTCTCCTTCCTCACCAAGGTCGTGGTCATGCTCTGGTTCCTCATGCTCATCCGCTGGACGCTCCCGCGCTTCCGCTACGACCAGGCGATGCGGCTCGGCTGGCTCGCCCTGTTCCCCCTGTCGGTCCTCAACATCCTCGTCACCGCGCTGGTGCTGCTCGCGGTGGGGAAGGGCTGAGCCGTGGCGTCCTACCAGACCGAGAACACCCCCGCCGATCCGCGCCACTCGAGCCGGCTCAACCTCCGCCAGCGCTTCTACGTGGTGGAGGTGCTGGTGGGGCTCGCCCTCACCTCGCAGCACTTCTTCGTGAACATGTGGCGCCACACCCTGCGGACGGTCTTCCGGAGCAAGACCGCACGGGGCGCGGTCACCATCCAGTACCCGGACGAGCGCCGGCCGTACTCGCCCCGCCTCCGCAGCCTGCACCGGCTGGTGCGCCGCGAGGACGGCTCGCCGCGCTGCGTGGCCTGCATGATGTGCGAGACGGTGTGCCCGGCCCACTGCATCTACATCGTGGCCACCGAGCATCCGAACCCGGAGATCGAGAAGGTCCCGGAGCGGTTCGATATCGACCTCGGCAAGTGCGTCTTCTGCGGCTACTGCGTCGAGGCCTGTCCCGAGGACGCCATCCGGATGGACACCGGCATCCTGGAGTTCGCGGCCTACGACCGGGCGAGCATGGTCTACACCAAGGACACGCTCCTGGCGCTCGAGCCGGCCCGCGCGGACGGCGCTCCCGCCTCCCCGGTCCCGATCCCGCCGTCCCGGAGGCCGGCGTGAGCTTCGTCACCTTCTTCGTCCTGGCCGCGCTGGCGATCGGCTCGGCGGCGGGCCTGCTCCTGCGCCGCAACCCGATCCACGGTGCCCTGTTCCTCGCGGTCAACCTGGGCACGATCGCGGCGTTGTTCCTGACCCTGCGGGCCGAGTTCCTCGCCGCGGTGCAAGTGATCGTCTACGCGGGCGCCATCGCGGTGCTCTTCGTGTTCGCGATCATGGTGCTGATTCCCGGCAAGGAGGAGACCGGACCCGATCCGCTCCGGGGCCAGCGCCTCCTGTCGATCCCGGTCGTGGCCGTGTTCCTGGCCCTGGTCGCGATCGTGATGGGCTCGGCCACCCTGGCCGGCGGGGCCAGGCCGCCGGTGCCGGGCGGAGCCGACGCGCTGGGGCGCGTGCTGTTCACGGACTACCTGTTCCCGTTCGAGGTCACCTCGGTGCTGCTGCTGGCCGCCATCGTGGGCGTGATGGCGCTCACCAAGCGCAAGGCCTAGGAATGGTTCCCGAGTCCTATTACGTCGCCCTCTCCGCGATCCTGTTCAGCATGGGCGTCCTCGGGGTGCTGATCCGGCGCGACCCGCTCGTGATCTTCATGTCGATCGAGCTCATGCTCAACGCGGCGAACCTCGCCCTGGTGGCCTTCGGCCAGCGGCACGGGACGGCCGAGGGGCAGGCTCTGGTATTCTTCGTGATGTGCGTGGCCGCCGCCGAGGTCGCGGTGGGCCTCGCGATCATCGTGGCGATCTTCCGCCAGCGTCGCCGCCTCTCGGTGGACGAGCTCAGCACGCTACGAGGGTAATGACGAAACACCCTCTCCCTCCAAGGGAGGGAGAGGGCAGGGTGAGGGCGGGGCGGGGCTGAGGGGTGGACCCCCTCACCCTGCCCTCTCCCCCGAGGCGGGGGAGAGGGAGATTGGCAAGTCCAAGGAGAGACTTGATGGCGCAGACCAAGATCGCGACGCCGTCCACCCGGCTCGATGGAGAGCTGGCGCGGCGGCTGCTGACTCAGATGGCGCTGATCCGGCGCTTCGAGGAGAAGGCCGCCGAGATGTACGCCCTCGGCAAGATCGGCGGCTTCCTCCACCTCTACATCGGGCAGGAGGCGGTCGCGGTCGGGGCCACCTCGATCTGCCGCCCCGACGACTACGCGGTCTCGTCCTACCGCGAGCACGGCCATTGCCTGGCCAAGGGCTCCGACCCGCGCCGGATCATGGCCGAGCTGTTCGGCCGCATGGGCGGGCTGAGCAAGGGCAAGGGCGGCTCGATGCACCTCTTCGACAAGAGCGTCAACTTCCTGGGCGGCCACGGCATCGTAGGCGCGCACCTGCCGCTGGCCGCGGGGGCGGGCTTCGCGATCAAGTACCAGGGAGGCGACCAGGTGGTGCTGTGCTACTTCGGCGACGGGGCGGTGCCGGAGGGCGAGTTCCACGAGTCGATGAACCTGGCCGCGCTGTGGAAGCTGCCGGTGATCTTCATCTGCGAGAACAACCGCTACGCGATGGGCACCGCGATCCACCGCGCCCTGGCCCAGACCGAGATCTGGCGCTTCGCGGAGACCTACGGCATGCCGGGCGAGGCGGTCGACGGCATGGACGTGCTGGCGGTGCGCGACACGGTCGGCCGGGCTGTCGAGCGGGCGCGGCGCGAGAAGACCCCCGCGCTGGTGGAGGCGCGCACCTATCGCTTCCGCGGCCACTCCATGCGTGACCCCGCCGGGTCGGTCTACCGCACGAAGGAAGAGGTCGAGCGCGAGAAGCTGCGGGATCCCATCGCGCTCTTCAGCGACCGCTGCCTCAAGGAGGGCGTCCTCACCGAGGCCGACCTCAAGAACGTCGAGAAGGCGGTGAACGACCTGGCCGACGAGGCGGTCGCCTTCGCGGAGGCCTCCCCGGAGCCGCCGCCGGAGGAGTTGTTCACCGACGTGTACAAGGCCTGACGCCATGTCGGTGATGACCTACCGCGAGGCCCTCAACGTCGCGCTCCGCGAGGAGATGCGGCGCGACCCGCGCGTGTTCGTGATGGGCGAGGAGGTCGGGCTCTACGACGGCGCGTACAAGGTCACCCAGGGGCTGCTCAAGGAGTTCGGCGACAAGCGCATCATCGACACCCCGATCTGCGAATCGGGCTTCACCGGGGTCGGAGTCGGCGCGGCCATGCTCGGGCTGCGGCCGGTGATCGAGATGATGACGTTCAACTTCTCGATCCTGGCCCTCGATCAGATCGTCAACTCGGCCGCCAAGATGTGCTACATGTCCGGCGGCCAGTACAATATTCCACTCGTGGTCCGCGGGCCGGGAGGGCCGGCCGCTCAGCTGGCCGCCCAGCACTCCCAGTCGATGGAGACGTACTTCTACCACGTGCCCGGGCTCAAGGTGGTGCGGCCGTCGACTCCGGCGGATGCCAAGGGCCTGCTCAAGTCGGCCATTCGCGACGACAACCCAGTGATTTTCATCGAGGCTGAGACCTTGTACGCGGTGAAGGGCGAGGTCCCGGACGACCCGGACTTCCTGATCCCGCTCGGCCAGGCGGTGATCCGCCGCGAGGGCACCGACATCACGGTGGTGGCCTACATGGGCATGCTCTACCGGGCCATCGAGGTGGCCGAGGAGCTCGCCAAGGAGGGCATCTCGGTCGAGATCGTCGACCCCCGCACGCTGCGCCCCATGGACACCGACACCATCATCGGGTCGGTGCGCAAGACGCACCGGGCGGTCGTGCTCGAGGCGGGGGCGGGCTTCGCGGGAATGGGCTCGGAGATCGCGGCCCAGATCACCGAGAAGGCCTTCGACGACCTCGACGCCCCGGTGGAGCGGGTCACCGGCGAGAATGCTCCGATGCCGTACGCCAAGAACCTCGAGCTGCTCAAGACGCCGTCCAAGGCCAAGATCGCGGCGGCCATCCGCCGGGTGTGCAATCGATGATCACCAAGGTGTTCATGCCGAAGCTGTCGGACGCCATGGAGACCGGCAAGGTCATCAAGTGGCTGAAGAAGGAGGGCGACGCGGTCAAGGGCGGAGACGTCATCGTCGAGATCGAGACCGACAAGGCCAACGTCGAGATCGAGGCCTTCGGCGGAGGCGTGCTGCGGAAGATCGTGATCGATGAGGGCGGCCAGGTGCCGGTGGGCGACCTGATCGGGGTGATCGCGGATCCCACGGAGGACATCTCGAGCCTCGCCGCCGCGCCGGCCAAGCCCGCTCCGGCGGCACCCGCCGCGCCCGCGGCCGCCGCGCCGGCTCCGGCGCCCGCGCCGCGGCCGGCGGCGGCCTCCGCCGCCGCCCCGCCCGCGGGGCCGCTGCCCGCGATGGAGGTCTACCAGTCGGTGCCCGCCACGACCTCGGTCGTGCCGATGGCGCCGGCGGCCGCCGCGTCGGCCCAGCCCGCCGCCGGCCGGATCAAGGCCTCGCCGCTGGCGCGCAAGGTCGCGGGCCAGACCGGCGTCGATCTGCGGTTGATCCAGGGGACCGGCCCGGGCGGCCGCATCATCCGGGCCGACGTGGAAGCGGCCCGGACCGCGCCCCGCCCGGCCGAGGGCGCACCGGCGGCCGCCGCGGGGGGTCGCCCGCAGGCCGTCTCCGCCCGGCCCGCCTTCGTCGTCCCGCCGCGGCCCGAGGCGGAGTACGAGGACGTCCCGATGTCGGCGATGCGCGCCGCCATCGCCAAGCGCATGCCGATGTCGAAAGCGCCGGTCCCGCACTTCTACGTCACCTCCGAGGTCGACATGGACGCGGCGTGGGCGCTGCGCGAGCAGTGGAACGGCCTCGACGGCCAGCCCAGGATCTCGGTGACCGACATGGTCATCAAGGCCGCCGCGCTGGCCCTGTTGAAGAACCCCGGGGTGAACGCCCAGCTGAACGGCCCGGCGATCCGGGTCCACCACCGGGCCCACATCGGCATCGCGGTGGCGCTCGAGCAGGGCCTGATCACCCCGGTGCTCCGCGACTGCGACGTCAAGCCGCTCGGGCGGATCGCGGTCGAGTCGCGCGATCTGGCCGAGCGCGCGCGGGGGGGCAAGCTCCGCGCGCAGGAAATATCCGGGGCCACCTTCTCGATCTCGAACCTCGGCATGTTCGACGTCGAGGAGTTCTCGGCCATCATCAATCCGCCCGAGGGGGCCATCCTCGCGGTGGGCTCGGTGCTGCAGAAGCCGGTGGTGGACGGCGACGAGATCCGGATCGGCCGGCGCATGAAGATGACGATCTCCTGCGACCACCGGGTGATGGACGGGGCCATGGGCGCCCGCTACCTGCAAGACCTCAAGCGGCTGCTGGAAGAGCCCCTGCGCCTGCTGGTGTAGCCGGTGGCCACCCAGGCGTTCGACGTGGTGGTGGTCGGCACCGGCCCCGGTGGCTATGTGTCCGCCATCCGCTGCGCCCAGCTCGGCCTCAGCGTGGCCACCGTCGAGGATGATCGGCCGGGCGGCGTCTGCCTCAACTGGGGCTGTATTCCGACCAAGGCCCTGCTGCGCAACGCGGAGGTGGTCGGGCTCTTCCAGCGCGCCCAGGAGTTCGGGATCGCGGTGGGCGAGTGGAAGGCCGACTACGCGCAGGCGGTACAGCGCTCGCGCCGGGTGGCCGACCGCATGGCCAAGGGCGTCGAGTTCCTGTTCCGCAAGAACAAGATCACCCTGTTCCCCGGCCGGGGCACGCTCAAGAGCGCCCGCGTCGTGGAGGTGGCGGGCAAGGACGGCACCCAGACCCTGGAGGCGCGCCGGGCGGTCATCCTCGCCACCGGGTCCGAGCCCCGCTCGCTGCCGGGCGTGACCATCGACGAGAAGCGGATCATTTCCTCGACCGGCGCGGTCACCAACGAGAACCGCCCCGGCTCGCTCGTGGTGATCGGGGCGGGCGCGGTGGGCATCGAGTTCGCCGACGTGTACGCGGTCTACGGCGCCTCCGTGACGGTGCTCGAGGCGCTGCCGCGGGTGCTGCCCGTCGAGGACGAGGAGGTTGGGGCCCAGATCGCGCGGCTCTTCTCTCGCCGGGGCCTCACCATCCGTACCGGGGTCCGCGTGAAGTCGGTGACGCCGGGGCCCTCCTCGGTCGCGGTGGCGGTGGACGCGGAGGGCAAGACCGAGACGCTCGAGACCGACCAGGTGTTGATGGCGGTGGGGCGGGCCGCCCGCACCCGCGGGCTCGGGCTCGAGCCGCTCTCGGTCGCCACCGAGAAGGGCTTCGTGACCGTGTCGGCCACCATGGAGACCTCGGTGAAGGGGCTCTACGCCGTGGGCGACATGGCGGGCCACCAGATGCTGGCCCACAAGGCGATGGCCGAGGGGGTGGTCGCGGCGGAGGCCATCGCGGGCCAGTCGCCGCGCCCGGTGGACTACGGCAACGTGCCGTCCTGCACCTACTGCCGGCCCCAGGTCGCCTCGATCGGCGTGTCCGAGGCGGTGGCCCGCGGGGGCGGGCGGGAGATCGCGGTCGGGAAGTTCCCGTTCACCGCCAGCGGCAAGGCGGTCGCGCTCGGCGACACCGACGGGTTCGTCAAGGTGGTGGCCGACAAGAGCACCGGCGAGATCCTCGGCGTGCACATCGTGGGCCCCGAGGCCACCGAGCTCATCCACGAGTTCGCGGTGGGCCGCACCCTCGAGGCGACGCTGGAGGAGATCGTCCACACCATCCACGCCCACCCGACGCTCTCCGAGGCCGCGCTCGAGGCCACGCTCGCCGCCCTCGGCCACCCCATCCACATATGATCTTCCCTTCCTGACGAACCCTCTCCCCACCGGGGAGAGGGCAGGGTGAGGGGGGTGAGGGGGAGGAGATGGAATTCACGCTGACCGCCGAGCAGGAAGCGCTCCGCCTCCGCGCCCGCGCCCTCGCCGACGGAACGTTCCGCGAGCGCGCCGCGCGCTGGGACGCCCACGAGCAGTACCCCTGGGACAACGTGAAGGACCTGGTGCGGGCCGGCTTCATGGGCCTCACCATTCCCCGGGAATACGGCGGCGCGGGCGCCTCCATCTTGGACGTCCTCCTCGTGGTGGAGGAGATCGCGCGGGTGTGCGGGGTCACCGCGCGCATCGTGGTCGAGGGGAGCCTGGGCGTGGTGGGCGCGCTCGCGGCCTACGGAAGTGAAGCGCAGAAGCGCCGCTACTTCCCCTGGGTGCTGGACGGCGACAAGCCGGCCATCGCGATCACCGAGCCCGAGGCGGGATCGGCGGCCACCGACCTGGCGACTCGCGCGGACGAGGCGCCCGAGGGCTACGCGCTCACCGGCGAGAAGCGCTGGATCACCGGGGCCGGGACCTCGCGGCTCTATCTCGTGTACTGCCGGATGAGCCGCGCCCCGGGTGCCGCCGGCATCGGCGGGATCTTCGTGGAGCGGGACACCCCGGGCTTCCGCATCGGCGATCGCGACCACACCATGGGCCTGCGGGGCATCCCCGAGGGGCGCCTGCACTTCGACGGCTGCCGCGTCCCCAGGGACCACGTGCTGGTGGGCCCGCCCGAGGGCTTCAAGCAGCTCATGCAGGCCTACAACGGCCAGCGGCTGGGAGCGGCCACCGTCGCGCTCGGGCTGGCCCAGGGCGCGTACGAGCTGGCGCTCGCCTACGCGGGGCAGCGCCGGCAGTTCGGACGGGTCATCGGGGATTTCCAGGGCATTCGCTGGAAGCTCGCCGACATGGCGATCCGGCTCGACGCGGCCCGGCTCCTGATCCATCGCGCCGCCGCGAACGCGGGCCACGGGTTTCCGGATGCGCTCGAGGCGGCAAAGGCCAAGACCTTCGCGGCCGAGATGGCGCAGGAGGTGACCGGCCAGGCGCTGCAGATCCACGGGGCCGCCGGCTACGGGCGGGGGCTGCCGCTCGAGCGGATGGTGCGAGACGCCCGGATGTTCGCGATCGGCGGCGGGACCGTGGAGATGATGCGGAACCTCATCGCCGATCGGCTGCTGCCCACGCGGGCCGACTTCAGG
>Ga0070694_100002826_pt1 | contig 10309 bp, 6 predicted proteins | sample KBSK1251metaG_FD_65470 | JGI IMG/M metagenome (GOLD analysis project Ga0070694, IMG submission 65470) | Corn, switchgrass and miscanthus rhizosphere microbial communities from Kellogg Biological Station, Michigan, USA - KBS K1-25-1 metaG | ecosystem: Host-associated > Plants > Roots >... | reverse complement strand
GCGGCCGGTGCAGCCGCTTGGGCAAGCAAGGTGTGCATATTTCGTGCGACGGTTTTACGCGCCCCAACACGCCCCCGTCAACCGTGCGAGCAGAAATATTTTTAGGAGAATGGGGGAGCTGGCAGAAAGATTACTGGCAGAAAAAATGGGGAAGTTGGCAAAAAATTGAGGGCAAAAATTGGAAAGGGATGACGAAGCGAAAGAACCAACCGATTCGGCGAACCCAGCAAACGCCTCTTGTCTGGGCGCTAGTCCACGGGAACCTTTGTCTAGTATCGCAGCCTAAGTCGCCAGGCGAGCTCTCATTTTTTTCGCCCGTAATTTTTTCGCCAATCAGTTTTTCTGCAGAATCAGCCGCCTGCCGATTTTCCCCCCACATCTTTCTGCCGCTTCAGGCACGAACCTTGAGGAGGTCGCGGGCTTGGGCCATGCCGGGGGCGGGACGGCCGTATTCGCTGGCGGTAACGCGTGCGAGGGCCATGAGTTGGCGCCAGCGGAATTTCGGGCGGGCGGACGCGAACTCTTCGCTCACGGTGCGATAGAATTTTTCTGCGTGCAGCGCCCCATCTTCGCTGACGGCGTAACGGAGCATGAGATCGAACACCGGGCGGGCCGGATGACCGAGTTCGCCATAGCGATGGATGATCGCGGCGGCACGCGCCTGGAGATTCTGCCGGATCATCTCTTCGGCTTCGCGGAGTAATTCCTCCGGCGTGGAGGCTTTGATTTGGTCCAGGTGCCATTTGACCGGCACGGGAGGCCAGTTCAAGAAATCGCCGCCGCGCCCGACGCGGTCCAAGGCCACTTGATACGCTCCGAGAATGAGGCAGGCGAAGGTGTTTCGCGGCCGGCTGACGCGCGCAAGGTTGCGCCAGGCGTTGGCGCTGTCGCAGGCGTGCACGCCGATGCTGTCGCCATGCACGGTGCCGGCCAGTTTGCCCGGCTGTTCATCGCGCGGAGTGCGTCCGTGATCGCGCAGGATCAGTTGATTGGCCGCCAGGGAAATCGCTTCGCCCACCGCATGGGGTGTAATGCCTTCGGCCAACGCCGCGGCGGCGGCTTCGGCGGCCCCGGTCGGAGTGGCTTTGAAAATCGTTTCGCTCAAGGCATCGACCCAGGCGTCGTCGACTTCGCGTGTGCCAGGGGTGCGGTCGAGCAAATGATGCGATTCCAGCAGCTTGGGCAGCACGGCGCGCGGATCCTCCGGAGTGATCGGACGGGAAGAGGATTCGGCCCGGACGCAATAGCGCACGGATTGGCGGAGCAATGTGTGGGCCTGCTCGCGTCCGATTAGATCAAGAAGGTCCCAGGCGCGATAGGGCAGAACGACCCGGTGCACCTCGGTTTGGTCTTGGACGGCGTAGAGCAGATGATTGAAGGCGTCATCCGCCGACATTTGTGCCAGGGCGGCGAACGTTTCTTCGGCTTGCTTGACGTCTCGCTGCCGGACGGCGTCGCGCAAAACTTCGCCTTGGCCCTTGCCTTCGGGCAAGCGCCCAGCGTGCACGGGGTGCAATACCTCCTTGCTGCGCCCGCCAAATTCCTGGATGCGATTGGTATTGCGATAAAGCACTTTGAAGATCGGCAACGGCTGCAGGGATTCGGGCAATTCTCGGGCCATGTGCAACGCGGGCGCGAGCGCCATCATGGTGTGGAATCCGATGTAATCTTCGCCTCCGAAGGTGCGTGCATTGGCCAACGCCGCTCCGGCCACCAGGCGGCGCAAGTCGGTGCCGGCGCGCAGCCGCTCGACCAGCACCGGCAAGAGCCGTTCGGCGGGCGTCTCCTGCATGAGTTGGACGAGAGGTTCAAGGTCGCCAAAGGTCAACGTCTCCGGCGCCTCGGCGGCATGAGCCGGGGCCAGGCCGAGTTCCGAGGCCAAACTCGAACCAACACTGGCGACAAGGGCACCGCGTCCGACATCGGACAGGAAGCCACGACGTGTTTGGGTATGAGAAGTGGATGGGTTCATAGGATCCTCCGGGTTTGGCGGCTGAAGGCCATGGTCCGGTGATAGGCCGAACACGCGAACCGGTCAACCTAAATCTCGTCCCGAGTTGTGCCACATCCGGTGATGGCTGGCGGCGGGGGGAGCTTTGGCGCCAGCGGAAGCGGTCCAATGGCGGCGCTGACCAGCGTGACAACGTGCCAGCGCGCGGATGGGCGCGAATCGGCTTCCCGCGTCACGGTTCTTTTACTACCTCGACATCGACGCCGACGGGCAGTTGGGTGCGGAGTTTCAGCACGTACGTATACCGTCCCGGGCCGAGCGGTTCGCCTTGAGACATGGAGGCCATGGAAACCTGACTGGTTCCGAGCCGGAGCACTAGATCCGGATACGGAAAGGCAACTTCAACATGACGATACTCCGAAGTGGAATTGGGTTTGAGATCACCGAAGGAATTGGTCTCCAGCACAACCTGCAAATACGGTTGCGCGCTCGGATTTGCCACGCGGATGTCAGAGGGGCCCCTCCTCTTGCAGCCGCTGCACGCCAAGCCGAGCAGGGATAGAACTGCGATGAGGCGAATGGAGACGTGGTTCACGAGCTGAATGGTAAGTCGCCGAGTCGTGCCGGGTCGAGTCTAATGGTGGGCGGGTTTCGGCGCGGACTGTTGAGAACTGAATCGTTTAGCCGGGCCCACACTATGTTTAGGGAAATGGAATGAGTTGCAGCGGGCATTGAGGTTTCGCGATACGTGTTTGAAACGTATCCACCTAAGCTCCTCCCGTCTTCGCCCTGGCGGACCAGGACGAGGCAGGCAGGAGAGGAAATTCGCTCGGCCGCTCCCGGAACGCTCCGCCGCGTTCGATTTTCAACTACCGTGGTACGGATGCGGGAATTCCATTCGCGGTTCAAACAAACTCATCCTTTTCTGAAAAGAACGATGCGATTCGTATTGGTGCCGCGGTTCATGTTGTCGATCCCCCAGCAGTTGGCGGTCTTGGTGAATTCCTGATCGTTAATCAGGACCAGGAGCGGCTCCAACCCCGCGGCGACGCCGCACGGCAGGACGGCCTCTTCCAGGCGCGTCTTGCCTCCGTGCACTTCGCCCACCTCGAAGGCCACGTAGCCCCGTGGCTTGAGCACCCGGGCCAGTTCGTGAAAAACCGAGGTCATCGCCTCCTGCCATTTCTCGAGGCCGCTGGGCACGGTGAGCTTGACGGCATTGACGTCGATGCCGAGGAACCAGCAGCGCAGCCAATTGTCCAGCGCATACTGCACGACGTTGAGAAAGGGCGGCGAGGTGACCACCAGTTGAACGGAATCGGAGGCAATGGCAGGTGTTGCATTTGCCGGAGCTGTCACCAGCAGCGCGCGCTCGGCGACCTCGGCCAGCCGGCGACGCTGCTCGGCGCTGAGTTCACCGGTCAGCTGCTTGGACTTCTTCAGGATGATCCTGGGCACAGCGCGCCGGGGCGGAACTTGCTTGCGGCGTTCGTTGATCCGCAGTTGCGACTTGACGGAAACCGCCTGGTTTGGCGGCAGCGTGTAGACGGAAAAAAAGCCGGCTGAATGGCCGGTTAGCCGGTTCAACGCCACCAGGGCGATCCAATCGTCGAGGGCATCGAACGTTCCTTCCTGACGGCGCCGGAGCAGATAATCCTTGAGCGCGCAGATCTCTTGAAGCGTTTCGGGATGGTAAAAAACCAACAATTCCTCCGGTCCTTGCTGGGGCGTCCCGAACGGAATCTGACTCAGGCGCGCCTGCACTTGGGCCAGCGTGGGCGGGCGCAGGCGCGGTCCGACAAAGGTGAGGCTGAGCGGGTTGATGTCGCAACCGACCGGGCAACGACCGAGCAAGGCCGCCTCCAGCAACGTCGTGCCTCGGCCCATGAAGGGATCGTAAACAACGTCGTCGGGGTCCGTGAGCCGCTCGATGAAAAAACGGGGGAGCTGCGGCTTGAAACAGGCCCGGTAACTGACCTCGTGCAGGCTGCTCGCCTGCCGTTGGCGCGCCGTCCAGAATTCATTGACGTAAGTCCGAACCTGGAGCGGCCGTCCGTCAAAGGCGGTGGCGGACGTTGTCAATTGGCGCGTCGCCTGACCAAATTCACGAAACGACACGAGTTCGTCTTCAAATTCTGCGCTGCTGGGATGTCTCGGGACGCGTTCTGGAGCCGGTGGCGTAGGCAACGCCTGAGATGGTGAAGGCTCACCAAAAAGCGGCAGTTCCAGCTCGGTGGCCTCCAGTGGATTGGCGCGTTCCACGGTCGGTGGTCGGTGCATTGGCTGTTATTGAACGGCGAATCCCGCGAGCGGCGCAAGCTGTTTTCATTTCAGGAGCGTGCGGCCGCGGCGCCGTAGCGCAGGCTTCCAAACCTGCGGACTGTCCGAGTTGCACGAAGCCGTCCGAACGTTCTTACCCCGTCGGCATTGAAGCCAGAGCGGCGATTGAAGAGTTTTTGTAAGAATCGAGCGCCGGTTCCGTAAGTAATAGGTGAAGGCAAACGAAGGCAGTATGAAGCGCAACAGACAGGCAGCAACGAAACGGACTCCGCGAGGTATTTGCGGGGGACGTCTGTTGAGCCCGCGGCCCGTGATGATGGCTCTCCGCCACCAGCCCCAGCCAGGGTTGTCTTCCCTACCTCAAATCCCCTTACTCCTTCTATCGCTCTACCCATTAAAGGAGGAGAAATGAACGCAATGGCTGAATCGCGGCTGGGGCGTGTGTTGCTGCACGCCCTGTGCCTCGTCCGAAACCCCGGACGCCGTCGCTGGCACTGGCAGGGAATCGTGCGGGAAGTCGGCGGACGGTGAGAGCGCGGGTGTCGGGTGTCCGGGGCGCGTATTGGGTGACAGCTGACCCGTCACGGGTGAAAGGTGACGGGTGTCGCGGCAAAGGATGGGAATAACGCTCAACGACGGCAAGGCGCTTACGTTCCGGAGGCAACTTCTCAAATTTGATTGATCGAGGGTAGGCACCCCGCCATCCACCCGCCCCCGGCACCCGCCACCCAACCCTCGTTTCCGCAGCCCCTTCCTCCTTGCTTTGGCCATGGCGGTTCGATAGCCTGCCGGATAGCCGCGGTACGGTCGTTAAAGTTTAATTCAATAACCTCGGCGGTTTCGTCGTCTGGACAGTCTGCCAAAACAACCGGAAACGGATGAAACTACGTTGCAGCATTTTGCTTTTAATTGGCCTCGGCGTGAGCGCGCTGGAGGCTGCTTCGATCTCCACCTCCACGCCACCGCCTGCGCCGCCGCCGCTGCCGTCCATCAAGGCCCTCAAGTTGGAGCCCGCGACGCTGACGCTGCGCGACGGACGCGACGAGCGGCGTGTCCTGGTGTTGGGTAAGACCGGGGAAGGGGACAAGACAATTGACTTGACGACCGAAGCGTCGTTCAAAGCGGTGAAGGGCGAGGGCGCGGTTGAAATCGATTCGTCGGGCTACCTTCGAGGCCGAGAAAAAGGGACAGCCGAAGTCGTGGTGTCCGCGGGGGGACGCGAAGCGAAACTATCGGTGACCGTGGAGGATGCGTCTTTACCCGCCGTGCGGTTCGTGCGCGACGTCGAACCCATTCTGAGCAAGGCCGGCTGCAATCAAGGCACCTGTCACGGCTCGGCCAAAGGCAAGAACGGCTTCAAGCTCTCCCTGCGCGGTTACGATCCTGACTACGATTATCAGGCGCTCATCTCGGATCTGCTTGGGCGCCGGTTCAACCGCGTGAACGTGGATGACAGTCTGATGCTGCTGAAACCGCTGGCCGAAGTGCCCCATGAAGGCCGGCAGGCGTTGAAACCCGGGTCGCGCGAACATCAACTCCTTCGCCAATGGATTGTCGAGGGTGCCCGCACCGAAGAGGCTGCCGTCGGACGCGCCAAGTCGATCGAAATCCTGCCCTCGGAAGTCGAGATGGACCTGCCCGGGCGCGCCCAACAACTGCTGGTGGTGGCCAAATACCCGGATGGCTCGACCCGCGACGTCACGCGTGACGCGGTGTTTTCCGTCAGCAATGGCGATGTGGCGGAGGTGAAGAATGGGTTGGTGCGCGGATTGCGCCGGGGCGAAACGGCTGTGCTGGTTCGTTACGAAGGCGTCTATGGCGCGCGCCTGGTCACGGTAATGGGCGACCGCTCCGGTTACGAGTGGGTGAAGGTGCCGGAGCACAATTTCATCGATCAACACGTCAATGCGAAGCTGCGCCGGGTGAAGACCCTGCCGTCGGAGGTCTGCTCGGATGCCGAGTTTGTCCGGCGCGTTTATCTGGACCTGACCGGCCTGCCGCCCAAGCCGGAAAGGGTTCGCGCGTTTCTGGACGACAAGGCAAAAGAGAAGCGGGAGAAGTTGGTGGAGAGCTTGCTGGCGAGCAACGATTACATCGAGTTCTGGGCCAACAAATGGGCCGACCTGCTGCAGTGCAACAGCGAAAACCTCGGCCAGAAATCCGTTTGGCTCTATCGTGATTGGATCCGGCGCCAGATCGCCGACAACACGCCGTATGACAAGCTCGTGCGCACGCTCCTCACCGCGCAAGGCAGTTCCTACGAGAATCCCGCCGTCAATTACCTCCGTGTCCTGCGCGAGCCGGGCAAGATGACCGAAGACGTGAGCCAGACGTTTTTGGGAGTGCGTTTCAATTGCAATAAATGTCATGACCACCCGTTTGAGCGCTGGACCCAGAACCAGTATTACCAGATGGGCGCGTATTTTGCGCAGATTGGATTCAAGCGGGGGCAGGTCGGGCGCGAAGTGATTTTTGCCGAGGCTGGCGGCTCGTTCCAAATCACAGCGGAGGAAGTGGTCTATCGCAAGCCCGAGGGAGGCGAAGTAAAACATCCCAAGACCGACAGCCCGGTCTCGCCGCACGTGCCGATTGGGCAGGCGCGCGAGCTGGCCGGTGGCGATGCCGATCGGCGCGATGTGTTCGTGGATTGGCTGGCGTCGAAGGACAACCCGTTTTTCGCCAAAGCCATGGCCAACCGGATTTGGAGCTATTTCTTCGGCAAGGGCATCATCGAGCCGGTGGACGACATCCGCGCCAGCAATCCGCCGAGCAACCCGGAACTGCTCGAGGCGCTGGCGCAATCGTTCGTGGAGTCGGGTTGGGACATGCGGCAGTTGATGCGCACGATCTGCCGCTCGCGCACCTATCAGCTTTCGATCGTGAGGAACAAATGGAACGAAGATGACACGATCAACTTCTCGCATGCGTCCCCGCGCCGTTTGAGCGCTGAACAGATGGTCGATGCGCTGAGCGTGGCCACCGGCACGCGCGTCCAGTTTAATGGCGTCCCCAAGGGCATGCGCGCGGTGCAAATCCCCGACGGCATGGTGACGGGGAACGATTTCCTCACGCTTTTCGGCCGTCCGAAGCGGCAGTCGGCGTGTGAATGCGAACGTTCCAGCAGCCTGACCCTGTCGCATGCGCTGAGCCTGATTAACGGCACGACCATCAGCGACGCCATCAGCGCCAGCGAAGGCCGCTTCGCGAAATTGGTGTCCAGCGAAAAGGATGACCAAAAGCTGGTGGAAGAGATTTACCTTTCCTGCCTGAGCCGGCCGCCGACGGAGAAGGAGATAAAGGCCGTGGAATTCAAGCCCGGCGGCAATCGTTTGGAAGTGGCGCAGGATCTGGCCTGGGCGCTGCTAAACAGCCCGGCCTTTCTCTTTAATCGCTGAACCGCCCATGCCCATGCCCATGCCCCAGCACCCTCCCACCAAAAGGAACTGTTTATGATCTCGATCCCCGGAAAACCTGGCAGCACCTGCGACGGTTGGAGCCGACGCGAATTTCTCCGCATCGGCGGCGCCGGCATGCTCGGCGTTAGCCTGGCGGATGTGCTGCGTCTGCAAGCCACGGCGGCGACGGCGCCCGAATCGGCCAAAGCCAAAGCCGGTTGGGGCAAGGCCAAATCTGTTTTGTTCATCTTCCTCCAGGGCGGCCCCAGCCATATTGATATTTGGGATCCCAAACCGGACGCGCCCTCCAACATTCGCGGCGAGTTCAAGCCGATCCGGAGCAAAGTCCCGGGTATTTGGCTGAGCGAAGTGATGCCGAAGCTTGCCCAGCAAGTCGACAAATGCACCCTGATTCGCTCTGTCAGCTACACGCCCGCCGGATTGTTCAATCACACGGCGGCTCACTATCAAATGATGACCGGCTATACGCCGGACCGCGTCTCTCCGTCCGGCCAACTCGAACCGCCGGCGCCGAACGATTTTCCGCACGCCGGCTGCCAGATTGCGCGACTGCGCCCGCCGGAAGTTCCCATGCTCCCCTTTGTGATGCTGCCGCGTCCCACCCAGGAGAGCAACGTGATCGGCAAGGGCAGCACGGCAGGATTCCTCGGGGCAGCGCTGGACCCTTACTATTTCTACCAGGACCCGAACAAAGAGATTAAGCTCGACGATCTCACGCTGCGCAAAGAGGTGAGCAAGGAACGTTTGGCCCGGCGGGCTTCGCTGCTGAAACAGGTGGAGAGCCAGATGCCGGAGATGGAGCGGGCGGTTGAGAAGTATGCGTTGGACGCGTATTACCAGAAGGCATTCGACCTGGTGAGCAGCGGGCGTGCGCGCAACGCGTTCGACCTGACCCAGGAACCCGACAAACTGCGCGAGCAATACGGGCGGCATACATTTGGGCAAGGCTTGCTGCTGGCCCGCCGCTTGTTGGAAGCGGGCACCCGCTTTGTGCAGGTGAACTGGCCGGCCGTGGCCAACGGCAACCCCGTCGTCGATGCCTTCGACACTCACGCGGCGAATTTTGGGCCGCTCAAAAACCTGCATTGTCCGAAGCTCGACAGCGGCCTCTCCTCGCTGCTGGAAGACATGGACGCGCGCGGGTTGCTGAAGGAGACGCTGGTGTTGGCGATTGGTGAATTTGGACGCTCGCCGCGGCTGGGCGTGAGCACGTCCGGCAACGGCAACGCGCCGGATGGCCGGGACCACTGGCCTTATTGTTACACCGCGATGATCGCCGGCGCCGGCATCGCCCGCGGCACGCTCTATGGCAAGAGCGACGCCACCGGGTCGTCTCCCGCCGAAAATCCGGTGCACCCGACGCAGTTGTTAGCCACGATTTATCACGCGCTGGGCATCGACCCGCACACCATCGTTTACAATCACCTGAACCAGCCCCGCGAACTGGTTCAGGCCGAGCCTGTGCCAGGGCTCTTTAGTTGAGCGCCGCCGTGTTTTTTCTTTACCGCGCCTGGGAGCGCGCCAGAACCTTGGCGCGGGGGAAATCGCCTTTCACGCCGACGATGAAACATCGCTGCTTGTCCGCTGCCGCCGCTTTGGTCTCCTTCGCTGCGCCGGCCCTCTTCGCGCAAACGGTCCCGAAGATCACCGCCATCTCGCCGGAATGGATCCAGCGCGGCACCACCCGCGAGATTGTCGTCACTGGCGAGAATCTGGGGGGCGTCACCGAAATCCTCTTCAACGGCGACACCGGATTAACGGCCAGTAACGCGACAACTCCTGCCGTGCCGGTCAAATCATCAGTGCAGATCGAGTCCACCGGTGGCGGCATTGCTCGCGTGGAGGCCGCCCCCAAGCGTGATGAAAAGAAGCTCCTGCTTCGCGTCACCGCCGGTCCCGAGGCTTCTCTGAGCGCGCGCGAACTCCGAGTTCTGGCTCCCGGGGGCGTGAGCAATCCGGTCAACTTGAACGTCGGCCAATGGCCCGAGATCAACCGGCGCGACGGCAACACGTCCTTGGCGGACGCCCAGCCGATCGAACTCCCGGCCGTGCTCTCGGGTGCCATCAGCGCCGCGGCCCAAACCAACGTCTATCGGTTCAAGGCCAGCAAAGGCCAGGAGTTGGTCTTCGAGGTTGATGCCGCCCGGCGCGGTTCTCCACTCGACTCGTCCCTGATGGTCCTCGATCTGGAGGGCAAAGAGTTGGCTCGAAATGAGGACGCTCTCGGCCTCGACAGCCTCCTGTTTTTCACCGCCCCAGCCGACGGCGAATTCCTGGTCGCCTTGCGCGACTTCCGCTACCGCGGCGGCGGTGAGTACTCGTATCGCCTCACGGCGGGTTCCGTGCCGTATCTCGAAAGCTATTTTCCCTTCGGCGCCCAGCGCGGCAAGAGCGTCGACGTCGGCTTGCAAGGCTACAATCTCGACGGCACGACCAAGATGTCCCTGAGCATCGAGGCCAAAGCGCCGCGCCGTCAGGAAATACGCGTCCGAACACCGCGCGGCTATTCCAACCTCGTCCCGTTCGACGTGAGCGACCTTCCCGAAGTCGACGAATCCGAACCGAACAACACCCTCACCAACGCGCAGACCCTCACTCTCCCCACGGTGGTGAATGGGCGCGTCGGGGCAGCAAAAGATGTGGACCAATTCCGCTTCAAATC
>Ga0070694_100002825_pt1 | contig 10310 bp, 9 predicted proteins | sample KBSK1251metaG_FD_65470 | JGI IMG/M metagenome (GOLD analysis project Ga0070694, IMG submission 65470) | Corn, switchgrass and miscanthus rhizosphere microbial communities from Kellogg Biological Station, Michigan, USA - KBS K1-25-1 metaG | ecosystem: Host-associated > Plants > Roots >... | reverse complement strand
AGCGTGAATCCTGGCGCGCGCACGAGCGAACGAACCGCCCGCGCGAGATCGTGGCCCGTTCCCACGATCAGGAGGTCCCACATCAGCGCGATCCACGTCGCCGCGACTGCGCCTCGGCCGCGCGCGCGGGCGGCGTCGAGCAGCAGCTCCGCGTCTTCCTTGATCGCACGCTGCTCGTGCGGATCGCGGCCGCGCAGCAGCCCGAGCAGCCGGCCGTAGACGCGAATCATGCGCGCGCCGTCCTGCGCAGGGCGCGGCTGGCGCGCGCGTGGCCGACGATCGCTTCGAGGCGGCGGATCTCGGCGCTCAGCACGCGCTTGCCGAGCGGCGTCAGCGCAAAGTATCGCCGCCGTTCGTCATCGTCGCTCGGCCGCTTGTCCGACTCCGCGATCAGGTCGAGCTCTTCGAGCTCGCGCAGCGTGCCGTACATCGCCGCCGGCCAGACGCGGACATGGCCGTCGGTGCGGGCGGCGACCTCCTGCATGATGCCGTAGCCGTGGCGCGGGCCGTCGGCGAGGGCCAGCAGGATGTGCAGGGTCTTCGGCTTCAACGGCAGAAGACGTTCGACGCTTCGAGGGCGGTCCGGCATGTTGGAGAGTATATATATGATTTCGTATACAGACAAGAACACCTTGACACGCCGGGAGGGGTGAACAAGACTCGCGCCGAGAAACGCCCTTGCACTTGCGCCTCGTCGACGAAGTCGGCGCCGACCTGAAATACACCTTCCGCCAGCTTCGCCACTCGCCGGCGTTCGCCGCCGTGGCCGTGCTGTCGCTCGCGCTCGGCATCGGCGCCAACACCGCCATCTTCAGCCTGATCAACACGGTGATGCTGCGCCAGCTGCCGGTGCGCGAGCCGCAGACGCTGGTGGAGCTTCTCAGCAGGTATCCCGGCGATCCGGACTTCAACGGCTTCTCGCCGACATTCTATGAACGCTTTCGCGACCAGAACCATGTCTTCGCCGACCTGTTCGGCCTGTCCTATGCCCGGTTTCAGGCGAGCGGTGAGCGATTCGACAGGGAACCGGTCGACGGCGCCTATGTCGCGGGGAGGTTCTTTCCGGCGCTCGGAATCCAGCCGGCGATCGGCCGTCTCATCGATCTGCCAGACGGCCAGACCGGTCCCGACGCGGCGGTCGCGGTCGTGAGCTGGTCGTACTGGGCGCGCAGGTTCAACCTGGATCCCGCGATGCTCGGCACGCGCATCGTGCTCGATGACGTGCCGGTCACCGTGATCGGCGTCACGCCGCGCGAATTTTTCGGGCTCGAGGTGGGCACGCGGCCTGAGGTGTGGGTGCCTTTCGGGATGAAAGGGACGCCGCAACCGAGTCGCCGGCTCAGCGACCAGTTCGCGCTGAAGCTGATGGCGCGGCTGAAGCCGGACGTGTCCATCGATCAGGCGCGGGCGGAGATGGACGTGCTGAACCGGTCGCGGATCGAAGAGCTCGAGCGGATGAGCACGAATCCGGGCTGGCGGCAGGCCAGGCTGGGCGTCGAGCCGGCCGGCGCGGGGTTCTCGACGCTGCGAAATCACTACGACAGACCGCTGCTCGCGCTGATGACCGTCGTCGGGCTCCTGCTGCTCATCGCCTGCACCAACATCGCGAGCCTGCTCCTCGCGCGCGGCGCCGCCAACCAGCGCGAGATGGCGGTACGCGTGGCGCTCGGGGCAGGACGCTTCCGGCTGGTCCGTCAGGTCTTGACCGAATCGCTGCTGCTCTCGGCGGCGGGAACCCTGCCGGGCATCGCCCTCGCCTATTTCGGCGTCGCCGCGCTCGTGCGCATCGTGACCTCCGGGCGGATGATCGGGCTGCCGCAACGCGTCGACTTTCAGGTGCAGCCCGATGTGCAGGTGCTGCTCTTCACCGCGATCGTCGCCGTGGTCACCGGGGTGCTGTTCGGGCTGGCGCCGGCTTGGAGCGCGTTCGCGTTCGCGCCCGCGCAATCGATGCGCGAGAGCGGAGCGGCCGCGGAAACGCGCTCGCGTCGGCTCGTTGGCAGGAGCCTCGTCGTCGTGCAGGTGGCGTTGTCGGTGGTGCTGCTGAGCGCGGCCGCGCTGTTTGTCGCGCACTTGTCGAGTCTTCGCAACGTGAACCTGGGCTTCCAGCGCGAGTCGCTGCTGCTGGTGACGCTGGATCCGCAAGGCAGCGGCGACGACCGTGCTCGACTTGTCGCGCGCTACCGCGATCTGCTCGAGCGGCTGCAATCGATCCCCGGTGTCCGCTCCGCCACAGTGAGCGCCGTGACGCCGCTCCAGGGGCCCGGCGCGGCAAGCTTTGCACGTGTCGAAGGGTCACGGCAGAAGCCGGACGATCGGCGCTACCTGTCGTTGAACTGGGTCGGTCCGCGGTACTTCGAAACGCTCGGCACGCCCCGGATTACCGGGCGCGACTTCCGGTTCGACGACGCGGGCCGCGCCCGGGTGGCGATCGTCAATCTTGCGATGGCGCGGTACTACTTCGGCGACGGCAGCCCGCTCGGCAAGCACGTCACCTTCGACGGCGACGCCGCGCCGTACGAAATCGTCGGCGTCGCCGGCGACGCCAAATACCGCGACCTGCACAAGGAGGCGCCGCCGACGGTGTATCTCAACAGCTTCCAGGACGGACGCATCGTCTCGCAGGTTGCGCTTCGCACCAGCGTGCCGCCGGCCGCCGTCGCGGCCGACGTGAGGCATGTCGTTCGCGAGGTGCTGGAGACCGCGCGCGTGGCGAACGTGACGACGATGAGCGAGCAGGTGGATGCGTCGATCATCCCGGAGCGGTTGATTGCCGCGCTGTCCGGTTTCTTCGGCGCGCTGGGGACGCTGCTCGCCGCGATTGGCCTGTTCGGGCTGCTGGCGTACGCGGTCGCGCGCCGCACCACGGAAATCGGCGTGCGCATGGCGCTCGGCGCAACCGAACGCGACGTCACACGGATGGTGCTGTCGAACGCGCTTGCGCTGGTTGGCGCAGGGCTGGCCGTGGGCGCGCCGCTCGCGTTCTGGAGCCAGCGGCTTGCGCGCTACCTGGTCGGCGATCTGCCGGTCAACGCGGTGGCATTCCCGATCGGCGTCGCGGCGGCGGTGACCATCGCCGTCGGACTGCTCTCCGCATACGTGCCGGCGCGGCGGGCGGCGCGCGTCAACCCCATGGACGCGTTGCGCCGCTCGTAGCAGCGCGCAAATGCGCGCGCCTGCTGGGCGGGGTCGAAGGGCCCTCCGGCGTATACTCGCGCCGAGTATCTCACCTAATGGCTGAAGCCCTCTTGAAGGTGGCGGAACGCGTCGCGCGCCTCAGCGCGTGGCGGGTGGAGCTGCCCGATTTCACGTCGACCTGGTCGGACGGAGTCCGGGCGATTCGCGAGCTGCCGCTGGGCTTCGTGCCGATCCTCGAGAGCTCGATCGACAGCTATGCGCCGGAGGATCGTCCGGTTGTCCGCGCGGCGGTGCGCGAGTGTATCGAGTCGGGCAAGTCGTTCGATCTCGAGCTGCGCCTGTTTGCCGCGCCTGCGCGCCAGCTGTGGGTCCGTGTCATCGGCGAGGCGGTCCGCGACGACGCCGGTGCGATCCGGCGGATCGAGGGCGTGATCCAGGATGTCACGGCTCGGCGCAACGCCGAGGACGATGCGCGCCGCCTCTCGGCCTCGGTCAGCGAGACGCTCGAGCACATCAGCGACGGCTTCTGCACCATCGATCGCGACTGGCGATTTTCGTTCTTCAATCGCGAAGCCGAGCGGCAGGTCGGACGTCCCCGCGAGTCGCTGATTGGGCGTGTCGTGTGGGAAGCCTTTCCCGAGCTGCTTGGGACGATATTCGAGATCTCCTATCGCCATGCGATGGCGACCGGCGAAACGACCGAGTTCGAGGCGTGGTTCGAACCGCTCGCCTCGTGGTTCAGGGTCCGCGCATATCCGTCGCCGCAGGGGCTCGCCGTCTACTTCTACAACGTCACCGCCGAGCGCGCGGCGCGTGAACAGGCGCGCATCAGCGAAGAGCGCTTCCGCCTGCTCGCGCAGGCGACGAGCGACGCGATCTGGGACGTCGACCTCCGCACGAACGAGATGTGGCGCAGCGGGGGCTTCGAGACGCTGTTCGGCGTGCCGACCAACGACGGCCCGGTGAAGGTCGACTGGCCGTCGCACATCCACGCCGAGGACCGCTCGCGGGTGGTCGAGGGGATCACCCGGGCGCTCGAAGGCCGCGGCAACTCGTGGAGCGACGAATACCGCTACCAGCGCGCGGACGGCAGCTTTGCCTACGTTTCAAATCGCGGCTACATCATCCGCGATCCCGACGGCAGCCCGACGCGGATGGTCGGCGGCATGACCGACCTGACCGAGCGCAAGAAGCTCGAGGCGCAGTTCCTCCGCGCTCAGCGTCTGGAAAGCGTCGGCACGCTCGCCGGCGGCATCGCGCACGACCTCAACAACATCCTGTCGCCGATCCTGATGTCGGTCGGGCTGCTGAAGCTCGAGGAAGACTCGCCCGAACGCCTCGCGCTGCTCGAGACGATCGAGGCCAGCGGCCGGCGCGGCTCCGACATGGTGCGCCAGGTGCTGGCGTTCGCGCGCGGCGTCGACGGCAAGCGGATCCCGGTGAGCATCCGGCACCTGCTGCGCGACGTCCAGAAAATCATGCGCGACACGATTCCGAAGAACATCGACGTCCAGTTCGCGTCGCCGGTCGACCTCTGGACGGTGACCGCCGACGTCACGCAGCTGCACCAGGTGCTGATGAACCTCTGCGTCAACGCGCGCGACGCGATGCCGGACGGCGGCCTCCTGAAGGTCGAGGCCGCGAACCTCGTCCTCGACGAGGTCTATACGACGATGGTCGGGGCGCCCTCGACCGGCCCGCACGTCGTCGTCACGGTGTCGGACACGGGCACCGGCATCAGCCCCGCGGCGCAGGAGCGCATCTTCGAGCCGTTCTTCACGACCAAGGAGATCGGCAAGGGAACGGGCCTCGGCCTCTCGACCGTGCTGACGATTGTCAAGAGCCATCGCGGCGCCATCGACGTGCACAGCGAAGTCGGTCAGGGCACCACGTTCAAGATCTACATTCCGGCGGGCGGTGAGGCCGCCGGCGTGGAAGAACTCGAGGCGCCGCTGCCCCACGGGCAGGGGCAACAGATCCTGATCGTCGACGACGAGGAGCATGTCCGCGACCTGACGAAGAAAATTCTCGATAAGTATGGCTACCAGGCGCTCGTCGCCCGCCACGGGGCCGAAGCGGTGGCGATCTACGCCCAGTGTCGCGACGTCGCCGTCGTGATCACCGACATGGCGATGCCGGTGATGGACGGTCTCGCCACGATCGCGGCGCTCAAGGCGATCAATCCGATGGTGCGGGTGGTCGCGTCGAGCGGACACTCGACCGCCAACGCGCCGGCGCGCGCATCCGCCGCCGGCGCCGACGCATTCCTGAACAAGCCGTATACGGTCGACCAGCTCGTGCGAACGATCGACGACGTGCTGCACCATCGTCCGGCGGGGATGCCGGACGCGACCACATAGCCAACCGGCCGCGGCCGGCCGGCGCAACGGAAGAAAGGACGCCAATGGCGCTCGTTCTCGTCGTCGACGACGAACCCGAGGTTCGGCAGCTGCTGGGACAGGTGATCCGGAAAAACGGGCACGACGTCGTCGAAGCCGACTCTGCGGATACAGCTCTCGCGAGCATGGCCGAGCGCGCGGCGGACATCGTGTTCACCGACATCCAGATGCCAGGCCACGACGGCCGCTGGCTGACGATGGAACTGCGGAAGCGCTACCCTGCCACGCCCGTGGTGCTGGCCACGTCGGTCACCGACCTCGAGCCGGCGATCACGTTGAAATTCGGCGTGCTGTCCTATCTCGTGAAGCCGTTCGACCTTCCGGCTGTCGGCCGCGCCCTGAAGTTGGCGGTCGACTGGCGCGCCGCGAACGCGGCGGGACATCATCCCGTCGACGAGCTCCAGCTCGAGACGTGGTTGAACTCGCTGCAAGTCGTGTAAGCGGAGAACCGTTCGCCGGCGTCAGGCGACGCCTCTCTACTGGCAGCGAAAGTTCTTCGCGTCGTCCGTGCTGCCGGTGCCGGTGTAGCGGGCGCTCGCCGGGTAGGCGCACAGCGGGCGGGTGCGGTCGGCGACGCCGTCGGTCATGTGCGTCGCGACGATCGACTGCGGTTGGTCCCCGACTCGACCCATCGATCGAGCGCGCCAACCTTGTCGAACTGATCGGTGCCCGGCCCGCCCTGGCAGTGACCCATGCCCGGCACCATGAACAGCGCCACCGAATTTGCCGCCGCGCGCCCGACGGTGTCGTTGATCCGCTTGAACATGATCAGGCTGGTGTCGGGGGAGACCAGCGGATCGGCCCAGCCGTGGTACATCAGGAGCTTGCCGCCGCGGTTGAAGAAGCGCGAGAGGTCCGGCTCGCCGCCGTACAGCAGCCCCTGATCGGCTTTCACGGCGCGCTCGACGTCGTCCGGCACTTTGATCGTGCGGTAGTCCCAGTCCGGCGTGAAGACGATCTTACGCATCCCTTCGTGCGATTCGCCTGACGGCGCCGGTCCGGCCACGCCTCCCCATCCGAGCTCCGATCCCGGATAGTAACGGCCCGGGTGCAACACTGCGCCGCTCTTCGGATCCCGGATCGGCGAGGCCATCGCCTTCGCCGTTTCGACCTGCTCCTTCGTCAGGCAATCGGGGCGATCCTCGGCCGCGCACGTCAACGCGGCGAAATCGAACGAACAGCGCGGCGGATTCTCGATCAGCGCGTCCTTCACGCCATCGAGCGCATCGCATTTGGCGACGACCGCGTCGTGAATCATCCGGTACTTGGCCGGCGGGATGACGGCCGCGGGCGAGCGATTGACGTAGGTGTTCAACCACACGCGCGCCGCGTAGAGGCGCATCTGATCCCATGACGGATCGCCGGCGACGATGCCGTCGTAGTCGTCGGGGTAGCGCTGCGCTTCGATCAGCGCCTGCCGTCCGCCGGTGGAGCACGAGCTGAAGTAGGAGCGCGATGGTCGCGCGTCGTAATGCGCGGCCACGATCGTCTTCGCCGCGACGGTCATCTCGTGGATCGCGCGATGCGCGAAGTCGACCAGCTTCTCGGGATGTCCCTTCACGAAATCGGCGTTGCCGCCGACGTGGCCGGTGTCGGTGCCTGCCGCCGCGTAGCCGGCCGCGACGGCGCCGGCCATCGCCGGATACGGAACGGCTCCGCCCAGGCCGCCGTTGCCTGCTGCTTGAATCTTGCGATTCCATCCGGAGAGCGGCAGCCACACTTCCACGCGGATATCCGAGTCGGTCGATGGCGTCAGCTTCACCATGACGCGACAGAACGCCGGCAGAGTCTTGAACGCCGCTGCGGCAGACGCGTTGCCCGCGTTTGGCGGCGTGAACGCGCCGGCCTGCACCGGCTGGGCGGACAGCACCGAGCCGTTCGACAGCTTGAACTGGCCGATCGACTCGCACGCGATCGGGGCGGCGCCGGCAACGCGAGGCGCGATGGCGACGGCAATGGCAAGCAGCGTTGGGATTCTCATGTCGCCTCCGATGAGTGGCGAGCCGGATTATACGCACGGATGGCGACGGCGAGCGGCGCCGCGGCGAACCTGAGACAATGCCTGCAAATGTCAGACGCTGCACGCCCCCGCTTGTTGGACGCGCTGCTCGACGCCCTGCTCGACTCGTGGGAGAGGAACAACACCATCCTGGTCAACCTGCTGCGGGCGCTGCCCGAGAGCGCGCTGGACATCCGGGCGCGCGACGACAGCCCGACGATCGCGGCGCTGTTCACGCACATGCACTACGTGCGGCTGGTGTTCGTGCTCGAGGACGCGCCCGAGTTCGCGCGCGAGCTGCCCGAGGAGTGGGTCGCCGCGCCTGATCGCCGGCGCATCGCGCAGATGTTGAACGAGAGCGCCAAGGCGGTGCGGGACGCGGTCAAGGGCAAGCTCGAGAAAGGCGAGGCGATGAACCTCCACTACGACCACCCGATCCTGTTTCTGCAGCACATGATCTGGCACGAGGGCTACCATCACGGCCAGATCAAGCTGGCGCTGAAGCTCGCCGGGCGGCCGATGACCGATGCCGAAGCCGGGCCGCTCACGTGGCGCGTCTGGATGCAAAAGACGTGAGCGGGCACCGGCTTCGTGGGTGAAGGCCGAGCGCTCAGAACATCATCGGTGGATCACGAAGGCAACGTCGAACCCATCGGTTCCGCGAGCCCGACCGACGATGTCCCCGCGCGGATTGATGCCGGTCAGGACGGTCGCCGGATATCCGGCAATATCGACGGTGGTATACCCCGATGCATCGAGCACGAATCCGTGGACGACCTGCAGCGCATCCCGGTATTGACCGACCACGTCGCCCTGCGGGTTGATCCCGACGCCAATCGTGATGGCGCCGGTGGACGCGGCACCCGGGTAATCTACCGTGCTGAATGTGCCGTTCGAGAGCACGAACATGTGGAACACATTGCTCGTGTCGCGAAACACGCCGACGATATCGCCGTTGGAGTTGATGTCGACAGCCTGTGTCAGGTTCGCGCCGGGCGCGTCGAACGACGTCAGCACGCCTTTGCGCAGCACAAACGCATGGAAGACGCCATCGGCGTTCTGATAGGCCCCGACCACGTCGCCGCGCGCGTTGATCCCGAACGGCTGCGTGCTCGTGGCGCCAGGAACATCCAGCGTCGAGTACTCGCCGTCGCGCAGCAGAAAACCATGCAATGGCGCGACACCCGTATTCGTGTACCACCCGACGACATCGCCGCGAGGATTGACCTTGATCGGCGCCGTCGCGAGCGCGCCGGGGTAGTCGATCATCGTGAGGCCTTCCGGGCCGCGGTGGAAGCCGCGAAAGCCCGGACCCGCGGGTACGTAGATTCCGACGATGGCGCCTGACGGGCTGATCCCGAACGCTCGCGTATGAACCGCACCAGGTACTGAAAATGTGGTGACCGTCTGCGCCCACACGGGGGCGGCACCGAACAACGCACCGAGGAGGGCCATCCAGGCTGCACGACGACTCTGTCGCTGTGACATAACGAGTCTCCTTCCGCAAAAAATCGCGCGGACTACCGTGCGAGTGGGTTCGACCCGGAATCGGCGCCTTATACATCCGATGGTGTCCACAACGCCAGCGAACGTGCACAAGATGAAGCGCCGTACGTTTCTCGCGTCCGCGATGACCGGCACGGCGCTGCTCCGCGCCGCGCTGCGCGCGGCGCAGGGCGGCGGCACCCGGCTGATCCTGCTCGGCACCGGCGGCGGCCCGCGGCCGCGCAAGGCCAGCTCCGGATCCGCACAGGTCATCGTCTGCAACAACACGGCGTATGTCGTCGATTGCGGCGACGGCGTGGCGCGCCAGCTGGCGATCGCCGGCGTGCCGTTGGCGACGCTGCGGCACGTCTTCATCACCCACCAGCATTCGGATCACACCGCCGACTACGGCAACTTGATCCTGCTGGCGTGGACCGCGGGCCTCGCGGCGCGGGTCGACGCCTGGGGACCGCCGCCGCTGCAGAAGATGACCGCGCTGTTTCTCGAGATGAATGCGTCCGACATCGACACGCGAATCGCCAACGAAGGGCGCGTGCCGCTCGCGCCGCTGTGGCACGTTCACGAGCTGCGTGAGGGCGGCGCGGTGATGGCGGATGACAACCTGAGGGTGACCTCGGCGCTGGTCGATCATCCGCCGGTCGTGCCCGCATTCGGCTACCGGTTCGACGCGCGCGACCGATCGATTGCGATCTCCGGCGACACCGCACCGACCGACAGCGTGGTCACGCTCGCCCGCGGCGCGGACGTGCTGGTGCACTCCGCGATGTATCCCCCGGCGATCGATCGCCTGGTGGCCCGCGTCCCGAATGCCGCGGCGCTCAAGGCAAGCATCCTCGCGCATCAGACGTCGGCGGGAGACGCCGGCCGGATCGCGCAGGCCGCCGGCGTCAAGACGCTCGTGCTGTCGCATCTCGTGCCGCCTGATGACCCGGAGGTGAGCGAGCAGGCGTGGCGCGACGCTGCCCGGAAGCATTTCCGTGGCCGCGTGATCGTCGGCAGAGATCTGCTCGTGCTGTAGGTTCCGGCAATAGCGCTTGATCGTTCTCTTTAAAGTGGCTATTCTAGCCTCATGAAGAGGGCCAGTATAACTGAGGCGAAGAACAATCTGAGCGCGCTGATTGATCGGGTCAAGAGCGGAGCCTCGATCCTGATCGTGGATCGCGGCCGGCCGGTCGCGCGGCTGGAACCGGTTCGGGGCGCCGAAAGCGACGCAGACGGTCGCTTGGCGCGGCTCGTCCGCGACGGCGTCGTCAGGCCGTCGCGCGGCG
>Ga0070694_100002823_pt1 | contig 10314 bp, 8 predicted proteins | sample KBSK1251metaG_FD_65470 | JGI IMG/M metagenome (GOLD analysis project Ga0070694, IMG submission 65470) | Corn, switchgrass and miscanthus rhizosphere microbial communities from Kellogg Biological Station, Michigan, USA - KBS K1-25-1 metaG | ecosystem: Host-associated > Plants > Roots >... | reverse complement strand
GCTTCGGACTTCACCCACTCGTTCACTTCCCGGCGCAGATCCTTGGGCAGCGCGGGGTGATCCATGACGATCGTCTGGAAGTTCGTGGCCAGGTGAATCTCGATCGCCTCGCACTGGGGGAACTGCGAGAAGGCCTCCGGTGGAAGCGTCGAGGCGCCATGCTGCACCGCCCCGCCCAGCCCGTACTTCTTGCGGCCGGCCTGCGACAGCGCCTTCAGCGCCTCGAGGTCGAGCTGGACCTTGGCGATCGATCCGTCCGGCAGCACGACGCCGCCATGGCTCGTCCCAGTTTGCACGGAGATCTTCGAGATGCCTGGAGACGTGCCCATCGCGTGGAGCGTGCGGTTGTACCCCTGCATGAACGCTTCCAGCTCGTGTACGTCGCTGTTCTTCCCACCGACCTCGCCGATCTCGGCGCCGACGGAGACGGTCACGTCTTGGGGCTCGCGATCGCGAATGAACCTGGTGAGCTCGGCGGCGCGCTCGTAGTTGGTGCGCTGCTGCTCGTCGAGATTGGGCTGCGACAGGTCCACGAGCGTCGAGGTATCGACGTCGATGTTGTAGAAACCGGCGTGCAGCTCTTCCTCGATCAGGGCCCGGAGCGCTTTCAACTCGCCCTCGGCATCGGCCGCGTATTTCTTCGCGTTGACCTGCACGTGATCGCCCTGGATGAAGAGCGGTCCGACAAAGCCCTCGCGCAGCGCCGCTGCGGTCATCACCGCGACGTACTCGGCGGGACGCTGATCGGTGTAGGCGATCTCGCTGCGGGCGATCTCGCAGATGATGGCGCCCGCGTCGAGACGCTTTGCCGCCCGGAAGATCGCGCGCCCCGTGTCGTAGGACATGATGCGCACGTTCATGGCCGGAGTGGTGAACGCCGGGACCTCGCCGCGGCCGCGCGCCAGGTAGAGCTCGTGAATCGACGCGGGACGGACGCCGGCGCGCTGGCCGATCTCCCACAACATCCAGCGGGCGCGGGTCTTCGCGTCTTCGTTGCCGAACACCGCCTCGCGCACCAGCGCGTCCATGGCGGCGCTCTGCCGAACTGCAGGATCGTCGAACTGTTTGAGAGTCGCTTCCAGTGCCACGGGACCTCCTGGCCGCGGAATTTACGCCCCGGCTACGTCGATCACCAGCCCGTCATGCGCGGGGGCGACCCCCGGCGGCAGCATGGCGGCCAGCGCGACATGGGTGAACTCGTGGGTCAGATGCGTGAAGAACGTGCGTCGCGCGCCGATCCGCTGGGCGGCGTCGATGGCTTCTGAAATGGACAGATGGAGGGGATGTGGGCGCGAGAGCAACGCGCTGAGCACCAGGACGTCGAGCCCGCGCAACTGCTCGATGGCGCTGTCGGGGATGGTCTTCACGTCGGTCAGATACGCCATGGCGCCCACCCGGTAGGCCAGCACGTCCTGCTTCCCATGCGGCAACGCGAGCGGCAACACCTCGACCCCCGCGATGGTCACGGTGACCCCGGGCTCGAGGACGCGGGGCGCGAGCTCCGGCTTACTGGTACCGACTGGAACGACGAACGTCGGATCGAAGATGTACGGAAATTTCGCCGCGAGCTCGGTCATCGTCTCGCGCGAGCCGTACGCGGGCAGCGCGGCCCCCTGGCGGACCGACAACGCCCGCAGATCGTCGATGCCGTGCACGTGATCGGCATGCGCGTGGGTGAACAGCACGGCATCCACGCGATCGACACCCGCGGCCACCAGCTGCAGCCGGAGCTCGGGCGGGGTGTCGATCACCAGACGCGCGGTGCGGGTCTCAATGAGGGCGGCGGTGCGGGTCCGGCGATCGCGCGGGTCAGACGACGTACAGGCGGCACAGCGACAGCCGATCTGCGGCACGCCGAACGACGTGCCGGTGCCGAGCAGGGTCAGCCGCACATCACACCCGCTCGACTTTGATGAGGTTGGTGCTGCCGGAGACCTCCCATGGGAGTCCGGCGGTCACCACGATGCACTCGCCCTGCGTGGCCAGGCCGCGTTTGAGGATGAGGCTGCGAACGACCTCGAGCATGGTATCGTATCCGGGCACGCGGTCCACCAGCACCGGCACGACTCCCCAGACGAGCGCGAGCTGATGGTACGTCGTCTTCACCGTCGTGACCGCGAGAATGGGGACGGGTGGTCGCAGCGCGGCAACTTTGCGCGCCGTGAACCCGCCCTGCGTGAGCGTGACAATGAGCGGCGTCCGCAGCATGCGGGCGACTGCCGCCGTGCCCCAGGCGATCGCGCCCTCGGTGGTCATGCCCTCGCCGCCCGTGCGGCGCTCTTCGCGATGCCGCACCGGATGCCGCTCCATCTCGCGAATGATGCGGTCCATGGCGCGCACCGCCTCGATCGGGTACTGCCCGACCGCGGTTTCGGCCGAGAGCATGACCGCGTCGGTCCCGTCCAGAATCGCGTTGGCGACGTCGGACGCTTCGGCGCGCGTCGGCCGAGGGTTGTGAACCATCGATTCGAGCATCTGCGTCGCGGTGATGACGGGCTTGCCCTGGTGGTTCGCCTCACTGATGAGCCGCTTCTGCACCAGCGGGACCTGCTCAAAGGGCAGCTCCACGCCCAGATCTCCGCGCGCCACCATGACCGCGTCGGAAACCGCGACGATTTTCTCCAGATTGTCGAGCGCGGTCGCCTTCTCGATCTTGGCGACGAGCTTGGTCGACGAATCGACCAGCGTCCGCAGCTGCTCGATGTCCTCGGGACGACGCACGAACGAGAGCGCCAGGTAGTCGACGCCGGCCTTCATCGCATGCTGCACGTCCTCGCGGTCCTTCTCCGTGAGCGCCGGAGCCGAGACCTGCACGCCGGGGAGGTTCATCCCCTTGTGCGCCGTCAGAATCCCGCCGTCCACCACCCGCGCCCGAACCCGTGGCTTGTCGACCCCGATCACCTCGACGGACAGCAGGCCGTCGTTCAGCAGGATCCGCGAGCCGACCTTCGCGTCGTTGGCGAGACCGTCATAGGTCGTGGGGAGCTCGTCGTCCTGTGCATCGTCTTCGGGCGCAAAAACGATCTCCTGCCCGCGCCGGAGCTCGCGTGGCGCCGCCAGATCGCCCACTCGGATGCGCGGGCCCTGCAGGTCGAGCAGCACCGCGATGGGCACATCGTTCTTGGCAGCGACCTTCCGGGCCTCCGCGATCCACTGGGACCGCAGCTCGGGGGTACCGTGCGATGCGTTGATCCGCAGCACGTTCGTTCCGGCTTCCAGGAGGGCGGCGATGCTCGACGCATTCCCCGTAGCGGGGCCGAGCGTCGCGACGATTTTCGTTTTGCGGATTGGGGAAGCGGCGTCAGATCGGTTATCCACAAATTCACGTAGGGTTGGCTATGTGGAAAAGTGGCCATCTTGGAACGAGCTCGCTCGACACTCGGACGAACCACAATGGGAGGCCGAACAGTGGAAATAATGCGTTGAGGCGAAAGCGCCTAACAGCACTCCTTGAAGTACTTCGTGAACTGACCGTCGGCTGACGGCTGATGGCAGACGGCTGCATAAAGTTTCGCACATCTGCATATGATCTCAGCGGACCACCTGGAGTGATTTCTGCTCGAGGCGCTGGCGCAGCTCCTGGAGCACCTGAATCGTGCGCGCCATCGCGGAGGCGGGCATACCCTCGATCGTGCGGGCCGCGAGGCGGCGCTCGAGCTGCCCCACCCGCAACAACACCTCCAGACCGTGCCGTGTGAGCGTCACACGGACCCCACGGTCGTCGTCGGGGTCGGTGGTGGTCTCCACCAGCGCCTTCGCCTCGAGCCGCTGAATAAACGTCGTTGCGGCGGCCCGTGACACGCCCAGCTCGCGGGCGACGTCGCTGGGCCGCGCACCGTCCGGCCCGCCCAGATCCACGGCGGACATCACGGCGTGCGCGCGCTGGGAGAGGCCGAATGTCTTGTAGGCGCGGTTGCCTGACCGCTCAATCGCCTGCCGTGCAGCGATGACGGCATCGGTGAGCTGGAGGGCCAATTCAGAGCGGTCAGCCATCTGCCATCTGCCGTCTGCCGTCTGCCGTCAGTGGGATATAGTTAACATGTTGATAGTTAACATACGAAACAATTGCGTGCCCGCAAGTACTGAGCAAAACAGATGGCTGATGGCAGACGGCAGACGGCAGATGACTTGCTCAACAGGTTTCTGACCAGTCCACTTTCGATTCCCGCTTGCACCGCGCGCATTTCAGGGCGTCGGGTTTGCTCGTGAAGTCCTGCCGCTCCTGGCAGTGCGGGCAGACCGCATAGGTGGTCGTCAGGTCCTCCCCTTCCCTGCCGCCCAGGGTCGGGCGGAGCACACCGGTACGGACGACGATGCTCCAACGATCGGGTGGCACGTCGCGCACCGCCACGTCGATGCGACTGACACGCACCGGCCGTTGGCGCACCTCGATCACGACCTTGCCGTCGGTCGTCTCCTCCAGGATCGGATACCACGCACCGCGCCGAAGCACGTCGGCGACGTTGTCGAGGCAGCGGGCCCAGCCGATCGGACGAGAGGAGGAGGACGGTGAAGAAGGGGCCATGTCCGGGCCCAATGTAGCACTTCCCGCTAGATTTCGTTATGCGCGCGATCGGTACGGTTTCCCGACTGCAGATTCAACGCGGGTCACTCAAGACCGGCGACAAGCCGCTGCGCCGCTACGACCCCGCTCCCCTGCTCGTCGTCCCTCGGCTCAACGTCACACCCGATGGCGCCCTCGGCGGCCGCGAAACCGGCGAGTGGATCGTGGATGTGCACCACCGCGCCCATCCGCTCACCAAGAATGCGGATGGCCTGCACGGCATCTCGCTCGGATTCACGACGCACTACGACGCGATGCGCGAACACTTCGGCGAGCGGATCGCCGTGGGATGCGCGGGCGAAAACATCATCGCGACCACCGACAAGCACTTCACCTACGACGAGCTGTCCGGCGGCGTCGCGGTGCTGGCGCCCGATGGCACGGAGCGCGTCCGGCTGCGCGTGCTGGAGGTGGCACACCCATGCAAGCCGTTCACGGGGTGGGCGCTCGGCAAAACTGTCGAGCCGGCCGAGCTGAAAAAGCATCTGCAGTTTCTCGACAACGGCATGCGCGGGTTTTATTGCGTCGGTGAGGGGACGGGGACGGTGTGGATGGGAGATGCGATCGCCATATTGTAAACGAAAGGGGTCAGGAGATCTTCTCCTGACCCCTCGTTCCCGATAGCCCCTCGGCCTCTCGGCCGCTCGGCCTCTAGGAAAGCTCGTCCCACGCCATCGCCGCCGTCTTATGGCACCGCGCGCACGTCATCTCATTGGTGCGCGCTTCGATGCCCTGGCGATGCCGACAGGACGGGCAGACGGCGTACGTGAGCGGGAACAGCCGACCCAAGCGTTCGATCACCCGCGGCTCGCACTGCACAATCGTCCACCGCTCTGGCGGATGATAGCGGATTTCCAGGAAGCGGCGGTCGACCGGAATGTTGTGCCGGTTCACGTCGAGCACGACGATGTTGCTCGAGGAGATGCGAACGACGGGGTACCACGCACCACGACGCAACGTGTGCGCGCCGGAGGGACCGACGCGCGCCCAACCTTTGACCTGCAACTTCGTCGGAGTGATCTGCCGCGGGGCGGTTTCCATGGCTTTAAGACTACCCATGCGCGCAAGTACCGGTCGTGACTGGAGTCACAACGGGTACGGTCGTGAACTGGTCAGCCGCATTCCGAAAAGCCGCAAACGTGACATTTCGCACATCCCTCGATGAACGCGAGCTGCGAGCCACAGTCGGGACAGGCGCCGATGAAGTCCTGCTCGGGTCGCCGGGTCGCCTCGATCACGGCGTCGCCGCTGGTGGCGCGGATCACCGCCGGCGCCCCCGCCGGCGCGCCTTCGAGCAGCTCCTGCTGGACGCCCTGCTTGTCCTGCATCCACTTCTCGATGGCGATACCGATCGCGTCGGGCACCGACATCACCTTGTTCGGGCCGAGCCCGACGGCGCGGTCGGAGGAGATCCCGCGGAGCTGGCGGTAGATCTCAGGCAGCGGCACCCCCGAGCGGAGCGCGAGCGAAATCAATCGCCCGATCGCCTCCACGTCGGCCATCAGCGCACCACCCGCCTTGCCGAGCGACATGAAGACCTCGAACGGCTGGCCCTTGTCGTCCTCGGTGATGGTCACGTACATCGTGCCGAGCGGTGACTCGATCCGGCGGGTCGACCCCTTGAGGAGATCGGGGCGTGAGCGCTTGGCGCGGCGCTGAAGATTCTCCGCCTCCACATCGTGCAGCCGCTCCTTGGTGAGATGCAGCTCGGTTTCGAGCTCGGCCATACGACCCAGGGCCTCGGCGAGCGCGTCCTTCCCTGCTTCCACGACCTTCTTGGCGGTCGAACCGGTGGACAGCACCTGGTTCTCGCGCGCCCCGTCGCGGTACACCGTCACGCCCTTGCAGCCCAGCTCGTAGGCGTAGCGGTAGATCCGCTCGACGTACTCCTCGGTGGCGTCGTGAGAGAAGTTGCAGGTCTTGGAGATCGCCGAGTCGGTGAAGTCCTGGAAGGCGGCCTGCATCTGGATGTGCCACTCGGGCGTCACGTCGTGTGCCGTCACGAACACGCGCTGCCATTTTTCGGGCACCTCGGTGAAGTGGATGTGCCCGGCTTCGGCGATCCGCTTCATCAGGTCTTCCGAGTACCAGCCTTCGCGCTTCGCGATCGCCACGAAGTCCTCGTTGACGTCGGGCATCAGCACGCCGGCCTGGTTGCGCATGAACGCAACGGCAAACAGCGGCTCGATGCCGGACGAGCACCCCGAGATGATTGAAATCGTGCCGGTGGGAGCAACCGTCGTCAGGTTGCAGTTGCGCAGGCGACGCATCGGACGGATCCGCTCGCCGCGCGCGTTCCGGGCACACGTGGCATCGGGACCCCAGATCGACCGCTCCCACTCGGCGAACGTGCCGCGTTGCTTGGCGAGCTTCTCGGACGCGACCTTCGACTCCTCGTCGATGAACTGCATCAGCTTGCGACCGAGCGCGACGCCTTCATCGGAGTCGTACGGCATGCCCAGGCGCACGAGCAGGTCGGCCCACCCCATGATGCCGAGTCCGATGCGGCGGATCCGCTTGGCAAGATCGTCGATCTCGGGCAGCGGATATTTGTTCGCGTCGATGACGTTGTCGAGGAAGTGCGTGGTGAGGTGCACCGCCGTGCGGAGGCCGTCCCAATCCACCTCGCCGTTCTTCACGAACAACCCGACGTTGATCGAGCCCAGGTTGCAGACGTCGTAGGACAGCAGCGGCTGCTCGCCGCAGGGGTTCGTCGCCTCGTAACTGCCCAGGTGCGGGACCGGGTTGTAGTTGTTCGCGCGGTCGATATAGAACACGCCCGGCTCTCCTGTCTTCCAGGCGCCGTGCACGATCTGCTTGAAGACTTCCTGGGCGTCGAGCTGGCCCACGACCTTGCCCGTGCGGGGGTGGATCAGGTCGTACGGCTTCCCTGCTTCGAGCGCCACCATGAACGCATCGGTGACCGCCACCGAGATGTTGAAATTCGTCACCTGCGTGAGGTCGTCCTTGCAGTGGATGAAGTCCAGGACGTCCGGATGATCCACGCGCAGGATGCCCATGTTGGCGCCACGCCGCGTGCCGCCCTGCTTCACGACGTCGGTCGAGGCGTCGTACAGCTTCATGAACGAGACAGGCCCCGAGGCCACACCCATGGTGGAGCGGACCACGTCGTTCTTGGGGCGGAGCCGCGAGAAGGAGAAGCCCGTCCCGCCGCCCGACTGATGGACCAGGGCCATGGCACGCAGCGTGTCGTAGATGCCGGAGCGGCCATTGGAGAGGGCGTCTTCCACCGGGAGCACGAAGCAGGCGGAGAGCTGGCCCAGAGGTCGGCCGGCGTTCATCAGGGTCGGTGAGTTCGGCATCCACACCCGGGTCGCCATCAGCTCGTAGAACGTTTCGGCAAGGCTCTCGACGGCGCGATTCGAGGCGCCGTACGTCTTGTCCGGCGCGGCGATCGTCCGCGCAACCCGCCAAAACAGGTCCTCGGGACCCTCCACCGGCTTCCCCTGGTCGTCCTTGACCAGGTAGCGGCGCTCCAGGACCGTCAGGGCATTTGCATTCAAATCGAGCGGACGGCTAGATGCAGTCATGCGAATCTCACGGCGAATCGAGGTGAATTTGGGAAGTTAATCGAACGTGGAGGCCCAAGGTAGGCGCGTGATTGATGCCGGGCAAGACTGAAAACGCGTGTTGCCGCGACTCGCTCTCTGAGTATTAACATCACAAAGTTGTTCGCTCGACTGGAAACGCCCCGCTGCGGTGCCGCGCGGCCTCTGCGACATAGTGCGCCCAGGTGCCCGCGATCCGCGCGCGCAGACCATCGTCGACGTGACGCACGACACGCGCTGGCACACCCATGACGAGCGAGCCCGGCGGAATGCGCATCCCCTCCGTGACGACGGCTCCCGCCGCGATCACGCTGCCCGTTCCCACGTGCACATCGTTGAGCAGGATCGATCCCATCCCGATCAGGCACTCGTCTTCCACAATACAGGCGTGCAGGATCACCCGGTGCCCCACACCCACCCGCGCGCCGATCAGGGCGGGCTTTCCTTCATCTACATGCACGATGGTGGCGTCTTGCAGGTTGGTGGCCTCCCCGACCACGATCGGCGCCATGTCGCCGCGCAGGACCGCCTGGTACCACACACTCGAGCGCGGTCCCAGCGTCACGTCGCCCATGACCACGGCGCCGGGCGCTATGAACGCGGTCGGATCGACCTTGGGCTGTTGGTTGATTACTGCCGCACCGGTTGGAACGGCCACTGTACCCACGCTTCGGTGGGCTCGCCGTTCTTCTGAGCCGGATTCCAGCGCAGGTTCTTGGCCATGTCGAGGGCTTCGTTGTTGAAAGTTTCGACGTTGGACGGCACGAACACGCGCGCCTCCATCGTGGTCCCATTGCGGGAAACCCGCACGAGGAGAATCGCCTGGCGCGGGAAGATCGGCGCATCCGGTGAGACCGGGATGAGCGTCGACGAGAGCGGAACGGGCCGCGAGTCGAAACAGAGGTTGTCCTGGTTGTACGCGGGGCCGAACTGATCGCAGGGGCCGGCGGCATCCTCCCCCGTGCTCTCCATGGCGACGCGCATGGTGAACGTCTGCCCCGGCGTGATGGTGACCGGGCGGTCGAACGTCTGATAGCCCGCCGCCCGCACGGTAAGGCGATGGATGCCTGACGGCAGGTCGATCTGATTGCCGGAGACCGGCTGCCCTTCGATCGCCACGCGGGCGCCGCGCGGCAGTCCCTGGAGCACCAATCGGCCTGGCGGTCCGGACGGTGGAGGGGGGGGGCCGACAATGGCGGTACGGCTGGTATCGACGCGCGGTGTATCCACCGCGATGCCGCCGCCGGCGGAATCGCGGCGTGTGGCACTGTCGGTCCCAATGCCCAACGTCGTATCCACGGGCGGTTTGTCGGCCGGCTTGGCGAAGATCAGACCCTGCTTGTACGCGTAGAACCCGCCGCCGCCGAACACTGCCCCGACGATGAGCAGCCAGACCAACAAGCCGGCCAGCACGGAGCGTTTCGGTTGCGCGACCGGGATCGGCACGGGTCCGGCTCCGCCGCCGACTGGCGTACGCATCCCGGTGGCGCGTGGCAACGGCGTCGTGGCCGCGGATGCGATGCTCGCGCCCGCCATCGACGGCATCGCCTGCGTCGCGTCGGTCGTAAACGTGACGGACCGCCCGCCTTCGAGCACGGCGACGAGCTCGTCGGCGTTCTGGAAGCGCTGTGTGGGGGTCTTCGCCATCATGCGGCGAATGATTTCGAAGAGCTGGCGCTTCTCGGGCGTCTCGAGCGGCGGCGTGGGAATCTCCTCCATGATGTGCTTGTAACCGATGGAGAACGAATCCTCCCCGTCGAACGGCACGGTGCCGACCAGACACTGGTACGCGACGACGCCCAGCGAGTAGATGTCGCTGCGGCCATCGAGCGGCTGGGCCTTGGCCTGCTCGGGACTCATGTAGTGCGGCGTGCCGATCGACATGCCGGTACCCGTGAGCTTGCCGCCCGACACGGCCTTCGCGATGCCGAAGTCCGTCACGACCGCATGCCCGTGCTCGTCGAACATGATGTTGTCGGGCTTGATGTCGCGATGGACGATTTCCTTCTTATGCGCGTAGGCGAGCGCGCGCGAGACCTCGGCCAGGATGCGACGGATTTCCTGCGGCGCGAGGCTGCCGCGGGCGCCCAGGATGCTCGAGAGTGGCTTGCCCCGCAGGAACTTCATGACGAAGTAGATGATGCGGCCCGATTTTCCGACGCGGTAAATCGGAATGATGTT
>Ga0070694_100002822_pt1 | contig 10314 bp, 5 predicted proteins | sample KBSK1251metaG_FD_65470 | JGI IMG/M metagenome (GOLD analysis project Ga0070694, IMG submission 65470) | Corn, switchgrass and miscanthus rhizosphere microbial communities from Kellogg Biological Station, Michigan, USA - KBS K1-25-1 metaG | ecosystem: Host-associated > Plants > Roots >... | reverse complement strand
CTCGAGTTGTGGTTCAATCGTTTCATCGATTAGCCCCAAAGTCGCGCGTTGCACTTGGAGGAGGTCAGTACCACCTGCGGTAGCGGGTGGGTCAACCGTCCCATCATGCGTGATTGTGATCGTTGACCCACCCGCTACCGCAGGTGGTACTGACCTCCTCCAAGTGCAACGCGCGACTTTGGGGCTAATCGATGAAACGATTGAACCACAACTCGAGCATCAAGAGCGTCCACAGTTGCTGTGAATAATCGCGTTCGCCACGCGAGTGCAATTCAATCAACTGTCTGACCCCCTCCGGCTTGAACAAACCTCTCCGTGAGGCTTTTTCCGAGAGTACAACTTCACGCAAAAACGGCTGCATCTTGCCGCGAAACCAATGACCGACCGGCACTCCAAAGCCCATCTTCGACCGGTTGAGATTCTCGTTTGGCAACAACTTCCGCAAAGCTTTCTTCAACACATACTTGGTAGTCAGTCCTCGCAGCTTGAGGTTTTGAGGCAAGCTCGCCGCAAACTCGATCACATGATGATCGAGAAACGGCGAGCGCGCCTCGAGTGAAACAGCCATCGCTGCGATGTCGACTTTGACCAGCAGATCGTTCGGCAAGTAAGTCATCTGGTCAGTCAAGAGCATCGCATCGATAACGCCGATGCCGTTGGCCCGCTTGAACCACTCGCCCAGCAAGCCGGTTGCATTAGCGGCTCGCGTTTGTTCGCGAAAGAAATCGGAATACAGCGGGCGCTTTGTTTCTTCGTTGAAGACACTCACCCACCGTGTATAGCGATCGACGCGCGGCAGCGAGACTGCGTCAAGCAAACGCTTCGCGGATTTCACTCTGCTGCGCTTCATCGGCGAAGTCGGAATGCGATTGACCGTTTGCTTGATCACAGATTCACGCAGGAACGACGGCACCCTTCGATACTTTTCCGAAAGTCCCATCGCAAGGTAGCGCTTATAACCTGCAAACGACTCATCACCACCATCGCCATTCAAAGCAACCGTCACATGCTTGCGCGTTTCTTTCGCGACGTAATACGTAGGCACCGCCGACGAATCGGCGTAAGGCTCGCCATAGTGTTCGACGAGCGTCGGCAACACTTCAAGCGCATCAGGCCGCACGATGAATTCGTGATGGTCGGCGCCGACATGTTGCGCGATCCGGCGTGCGTGATGAATCTCGCTGAAGTCCTGTTCGTCAAAACCGATCGAGAATGTTTTGACTGGTTCGCTCGACTCCTGGCTCATCAGAGCGACCACGGCACTCGAGTCGATGCCTCCTGAAAGAAACGCGCCGAGCGGCACTTCTGACATCAACCGAACGCGCACGGCGTCTCTGAGAACCTCGACGGTGCGTTCGCCGGCCTCTTCCTCGGAGATCTCGAGTTTCTTTGTGAAATCAGGTTGCCAGTAGCGTTGCAGATCGATCTGGCCTTTGCGCCAGCGCAGCCAGTGTCCCGGTTCGAGCTTTCGAATCGCGCGGTAAGCGGTCAAAGGCGCGGGAATACACATGAACGAAAGATAGTAATCGAGCGCCTCCGGTTGAATGTCGCGACTGATGTCTGGATGTAGCAGCAGCGCACTGAATTCAGAACCGAAGATCAGGTTTCCGTTTACGTGCGCATACAGCAGAGGTTTTTTGCCGACGCGATCGCGCGCGAGAAACAGTTCCTGAGTTCGTTCATTCCAAATCGCGAACGCAAACATCCCGCGGAGGTGATTTGGACAATCAGTGCCGTATTGATCGTAAGCGTGAACGATGGCTTCCGTGTCGCTGTTGGTGTAGAAGGTGTGTCCTAGTTTTTCCAACTTCTCACGCAGCTCGAGATAGTTGTAGATCTCGCCGTTAAAGACTATCCACGAGCTGCGGTCCTGATTGTGGATGGGTTGCGCGCCGCTTTTTAGATCGATAATCGCGAGCCGGCGCATGGCGAGGCCGACTGAACCATTGACATAAAAACCGTCGTCGTCCGGACCACGATGCCGAATCGCGTTGTTCATGCGCGACAACAACTGCTCGTCAACCGGCTTTCCGTCGTTTCGAACGATGCCTACAATTCCACACATGGTTTCAGGTGACGTATATTAGCCAACCCTATGCCAAGACCCAAACTCATCGCGCCCTGTGAAGGAACCCTGGTCGATCTGACGGTCGCTCCGGACGGGCTGGAACACGCTAAGTCGTTGCCGGCAGTGCACCTTTCCGAGCGGGCGCTGTGCGATCTCGAACTGCTCGCGACAGGCGCCTTCAGTCCGCTCGACAGGTTTATGGGCTCGGCAGACTACGAGCGTGTCGTGAATGAAATGCGGCTGGCTGATGGCCACCTGTTCCCGATACCCGTCACGTTGCCGGTCGCATCCGATGAGCCAATAAAGTTAGACCGCGAAGTGTCGTTGCGTGATTCTCGGAACGACATTGTAGCGACGATGATGGTGGAAGAGATTTATGAATGGGATCTCGCGGAAACTGCGCGCGAGGTTTTTGGCACCAACGATGCGCGCCACCCACTCGTCGCCGAAATGCATCGCTGGGGAACGCGAAACATTTCCGGTCAACTGAAAGTTCTGCGGCTGCCAGTCCATTTTGATTTTAGAGAACTGCGTCTGACTCCAGCAGAAACTCGCAGACGCCTCGAAGCAACCGGATTTGAAAACGTCGTCGCCTTTCAAACAAGAAACCCGTTGCATCGAGCGCATGAAGAGATGACGAAGCGAGCGATTCAACAAGTTGATGGAATACTGTTACTTCATCCCGTCGTCGGCATGACCAAGCCTGGAGACATCGATCACTTCACACGAGTACGAACCTACAAAGCACTCGCCGAAAATTATTACGACTCCAATCGCATTTTGCTTTCGCTACTGCCGCTGGCGATGCGTCTCGCCGGTCCGAGAGAAGCACTATGGCACGCGTTGATCCGGCGTAATTACGGCGCCAGTCACATGATCATCGGACGAGACCATGCAAGCCCTGGCAACGATTCGAATGGGAAACCTTTTTATCAGCCATACGCCGCACAAGAGTTGGTGCAGCAATTCGAGCCTGAAGTCGGCGTCAAAGTGTTACCGTTCGGAGAGTTTGTTTACCTACCGGAAGAAGATCGTTACGAAGACGCTCGTGCACTGACGGCAACGGTGACGACGACGCCAATCTCGGGAACTCAGGGCCGCGAGTGGTATCGCAATGGTAACGAAAACTTACCAACGTGGTTTGCACGTCCGGAAGTTGCTGAATTGATCGCACAAACGTATCCACCGCGTCACAAGCAAGGCTTTTGTGTTTGGTTTACGGGGTTGAGTGCGGCGGGCAAGTCGACGACGGCAGAGATTCTGACGGCGCTGTTGCAGGAGTGCGGCCGGCAAGTGACGGTCCTGGATGGCGACATCGTGCGCACACATCTATCGAGCGGGCTCGGATTCAGCAAGCACGATCGGGATCTAAACATCCGTCGCATGGGTTTCGTCGCCAGTGAAATCGTCAGGCACCACGGCGTAGCTATTTGCGCGGCCGTGAGCCCGTATCGTGCGACGCGAAACGACGTGAGGAGCATGATTGGTGCTGACAAGTTCGTCGAGGTTTTCGTGGATACGCCGCTCGACGAATGCGAACGTCGCGACACGAAGGGAATGTATGTGAAAGCGAGACGCGGCGAGCTCAAAAACTTCACCGGCATTGACGATCCTTACGAACCACCCGTTGGCCCGGAACTCACGATCGAGACAGTCCAGAAGACGGCAGAGCAGAATGCATACCTAGTTTTTTCTTATCTTCGTGAACGCGGCTGGCTCAGGTAAAAACAGACACGGAGACGGGGAGACGCGGGGACGCGGTGATGCTGCTCCGCGTCCCCGTGTCTCCGCGTCCCCGTGTCTCCGCGTCCCCGTGTCTCCGCGTCCCCGTGTCTCCCCGTCCCCGTGTCTCCCCGTCCCCATGTCTCCCCGTCCCCGTGTCTCCCCTTCTACGGTCTAACCTGCCGCTGCCTGTCTCGGTTTTCTTTCTTCTCTTTCAGCAACACGAAACCAACCGCGACAAAGACAAAATAGAACACCAGCAACTGCGCGCGCTGGCGATAAGCCGTGCCAACGTTCCCTTGAAACACCGAATACGCGAGGGAAAGCATCGTGGTGAAAATCAGCACTGGTGAGATTTGGCGCAGCCGGTACTTGAGTGAGTACCAGATGCCGAGCACAAGTAACGGGAACGACAGCCACCAGATGATCATCTCCGGAAGCGTAATGCTTTGTCGCAACGAAACGAGTTGCCATGGAAACGGTGCAAACAAAAGGTAGATCAAACCTATCGGAATGGTGGAGATAGCACCTTCCGTTGTAGACACGTCCACGTCTCTCCCAAAACCCGATCCAGCGCGCGACAAGTCAGCTCGGCTCCTTTGCACAGCTTCCAGCGTTCCAAAACGTTCGAATTGCCCGCTGGCATACCGAGTTACGCCCAGATACATGAGAGACATACCCACCAGGATGAGGACGGCGAACTGGCGCGCGAAGTTTGTGGGTGTGATCTTCTGCAAACCAATAACGAATGCCCCGCCTATTGCGACGGCGATCATGTAGAACACATAAAAGCGTAAACTGAGAATAGAAAACAGCGCCACGATCAGAATAGCCACCTGGCTGACGGACCATTTTTCGTTAAGCCGAATACTCGCAAGAATCGCTAGTACCAGGAAGAAAACGACCGCTGCGTCCTTCAACCCCTGCGCGGACCAGAGAACCAGCGAAGGAAAGAATGCGACACAAATAGCCGCGATTTTTGCTACCCGAACGTTCTTGTAGACGTGCTGCGCACAATTGTAGACAAGAACCGCCGTTGCCGCTCCGAGGATTGCATTCAGAAACTGTATCGCGAGCGTGTTGCGTCCAATGACGTAGTACGCAGCACCGACCATCTTCGTAAATCCCCAGGCGGATGCCGATCCTTCCGTAAATCGATTGGCGATTATTTGATAATAGGGGTCTCCTTGCCACGCCTTCGCTTGTGCCCAACCATAAAAGTCGTAGGTAATCGCATCGCCGCCGAAAAACTCCTGCGCGTTGAATATAAAGATGCCGACCGCCACAATCATTCTTGTCAGCAGGCCCCAGGCAAAGAGTTGCAGCAGGAAAGATCCTTCCTCCTGATTTCGATAAATGAAGAAGCCGACCACGGCGCCGACGAACGTGCACAACAACGTCGCCTGGGCCCCATCAGCGGTCGAATAGGTTTCGTAGCCCGGGAAAGAATCAACTATCGTCGGCACCGTGAAAACAATCACGACGCAAACGAGCAGGTACGAACACACCAATAGAACTTTCAACCGGCCTGTTCCTTTCGTACGACGAGATGATTCTCTAATACCAGCGCGTCGAAGCTCGCGCGACTGAAGGTCTTGATTGCGTCCTCGGGTGAGAGAACGATTGGCTCCTGGACGTTGAACGAAGTGTTAAGCACAAGCGGCACACCGGTCAGCTTCTCGAACTCATGTATCAACTGCCAGTAGCGCGGATTAACATGACGGCTTACGGTCTGCGGGCGTGCGGTGCCGTCGACGTGAACTACCGCCGGGATGTTGGCGCGCTTTTCTTCAAGGACGTTCAATACTGTGATCATGAATGGATCGTAATGGGCGTGTCCGAAGAGTTCCTGCGCAGCATCTTCCAACATCGACGGCGCCAACGGTCTGAACCACTCACGCAGTTTCACCTTTTTGTTTAGCAGCTCACGCATGTCTGAGCGCCTCGGGTCTGCCAGGAAGCTGCGATTGCCCAGCGCCCTCGGACCAAACTCCATCCGGCCTTGAAACCAACCGACGATCGCGCCATCGGCCAGCATTGCTGCGACTCTGGGAAGCATTTGTTCGTCAGACAACGTTTCAAATTTCAATCCCGACGCGCGCAGTGCCGAGGCACACTCTTCAGAAGTGAAACCTGGACCGTAGTAAGCGTGTTCCATCCGGAACTTGCGCGGTTGGTTCAATCGACTGTGCCACACGAGGAGCGCCGCGCCGAGGGAGCAACCCGCGTCGCCCGCCGCAGGCTGGATGAAGAATTTTTTGAACGGAGTTTCGGTCATGATGCGACCATTCATCACCGAGTTGAAAGCTACACCACCAGCCATGCAAAGGTTTTCAGAGCGAGTCTGCTCGTGGAGTCCGGAAAGCAAATGCAGAGCAGTGTCTTCCAAAACTTTCTGCGCGCTTGCGGCGACGTTCCAATGCTTTTGGACAAGCTCTTCGCCTTTCGCTCGTGCTGGACCAAGCGCTGTCGTGAAGGCTTCGCTGAACTGGTAATACTTCGCAAGGTGATGGTCTAGGACACGGATGTCGAGCCGGAAATCGTGATTACCGTTGACCGAGAGTACGTGCTTCGCAAAAAAGTCGTAGTACTCAGGCTTACCATACGCAGCGAGCCCCATGACTTTCCACTCGTCACCTTCGAACATGTCAAACCCGAGATAGTTCGTGACCGCGGAGTAAAACTGGCCCAGCGAGTGAGGGAGCTTGATTCTTTTCATCGGGCGAATGGTTCGATCCTCGCCACGGCAGAATAGCGTCGTCGTGTCTTCACCGGTTCCGTCCCACGTCATGATGGCTGCCTGATCGAAACCTGAGACAAAAAATGCACTCGCCGCGTGGCACTGGTGATGTTCGAGAAAGTGAAATTTGAAGTCGCTGTTGCCGAAATGTTCACGAATTCTGTGCGGGTGTCGCAACATGCCGAGGTAACTCTCGCCAACCTGCGAGACACCGCGGTCGACGCGAGCCTTGAACATGTCGCGCGAGATGATCGCGGCCTTCAAAGCCTGCATCGCCTTGTGACGCAACACCCATGGCTTCCAGTACAAACCGATATGCGCTACGTCGGCGATGCCAATGCGTGCTTCATCCAGGCAGTATTGCATCGCATTGTAGGGAAACCCGCTGTGGTGTTTGCGTCGGGAAAAGCGCTCTTCCTCGGCCGCGGCAACGATTTCTCCATCTTTAATAAGCGAAGCCGCCGAGTCCCCGAGCGTAGTTAAACCAAGGATATACATTCTGGGCTGTCAATATACACAAAGTTATTGATGAATGCAGTTGAGGGGTGTGCGGAAGGCGGATAGTTTCGGTTGCGACCTCATCTAGGCATAGCTGATTTTGAGTTTTGGTTTGGGCAAGGCCTGTACATCAACGATCTGTGGATGCCAGCTTCAAAACCCGAGGTCGAGAGACCTTAAATTTCTACCGCTACGTGAAACCATCCACATGTTATGCTCGGTCTCTCTTATCACCTTATTCAATATTCCACGCACATCCGTTCCGGAGATATTTAGATCAACTTTCTCATTCGGGTAAGGGCTCGAATAAACGTAGCCATAATGTGAAGCTGTAATTCCGTTCGCTTTAAGTAAAGCCACGACCTCGGGCAACTCAGTAATGGCATCCCTGATTTGGAATTTGCCAAGCTTCTTTGGCTGGTCGAATCGACGAATTGGAGTATTCAGAAGCTTTTCAACAAAGTCATCCCTCGAGGTAATTGGTATGATGTTGATAACGCCGTCTCGCAGCTCCCATCTGTAACCCATTTCCTGCCCAACAATTTCATTGAGCACATCCTCAAGTGTTGCGTTCTCAAGGTCGATGTTCAGATGATACTGAGCTTTGTGACCTAAAGCCTGCTCAAAGCCAATAGGAATCTTATAATCCCCACAGAGGGTGCTCAGGGCATACAGAAATGTGGCCTTCTCGATATGTAGCGTGATCCGCTGCTCGAGCAAATTGATCCTTGTTGTCTGGGCAGATGCCGAGGTCTCACTGATCATTAATTGACCAATTATGGCAGTCGCCAGCATGAAATATATGATCCGTCGTCTCATATACCCTCCAGAACTTCTATTTATATCACTCAAAAACCAGAAATTAAATCTTCATGGCTATTTGGGTCTCGACACGGTTACAGGCCCGACGCTAACGCTGAAATTATTAATGTGATTACCTCTTGAGTTCGTTGCAGTCCGGCGATTTCCTTCGTCATTGAGATTTGTAATCGTTCGCCGATAAACAGCCGTTGCTATCACTCCTTGACCGGGAGCTGAGATTGTTAAGGTCTGCTCCGTAACAACCCTGACTCGGCTTTCGACCTGATTGTTGATGACTTTAGCCGCCTCTTGAGACGAGAGTTTTTCTAAAGTTACTGTTGAATTACCACCTACAACATCCGTGAACGAACCATTCGAATCAGTCGTGACGGTCCTTGAGTTCTCTTTGAACGGCAACGCCGGCTCAGCTTCAATTAGTTTGTTAGTCTCGGAGACAGTCAAACCGGCGAGTGGTTTGCCAGACTGATCACTCACCGTAACAGTTAGAGGGGCTACTACACCGGTGGCATAGCTGCCGTCAGGCAGCGGAACATTCATCATCGGCACTGTACCATTCGTTGCACGAGGATCTGTAGTCGTCGTTACCGTTACTTTGGGCAAAGGAGTCTCAGCCGGTTTTGGTTGCTGATCCTTCTTCTTGGGATCTTGAGGATTATCATCCTCGAGGCCATTTGGATCGATCAGGCTCAAAGGATTATTCAGCACATACGAATAGCGATTCCAACTTTGAGGAGCCCCAGTTCGGGCGCTGGCCTGGAGCGGATCGGTTGAAGTAAATCGACCTTGAGTGGACGCAAAGTACCGCGCGAGGAAGTAATCAAGTCCTGTCTCAACATCCCGCTCCTTTGACGTGAATTGCTGGCGCACGCCGTCAACGGCGGCATAACCTTGTGCAACTGTGCGGCCGCCCGTTCCCGCGAAGAGCTCCTCGCCAAATGGTAGGTAGTCGTGTCGCTTCACGTTTGCCAGTGTGCCGGTCTGGTCAAACACCATCCGCGGTGTGCCGAGGTGATCGCTGACCAGCCAGTTGATTGCGGCGCTTGAACTAAACTTCCCGGCGCGATCCCAGGTGGCGCGTCCGCCCCACATGGAGAAGGCCATGCCATTCAATGTGTGACCTTCGAGCCCGACCAAACTTGCCGGCACCTCCAGTCTCACCCAACTGCCGGCGGCAGGTAATGGTCCCATGTAGCGGCGGCTATTCGTGCCGTCTACACCCCAAGGGAGATTATTTGCTCCCCAATAAGCACGGTGCTCCCAACTGCCATCGTTCCATTGCAACATGATCTGGCTCGGCACATTGCTCGGATCAATGTAAACGTATGCCACAAGCTTGTCACCGGCACTCACGCTCAACGTCGCAGTTGCGCCGTAAAAGTAGTGCTGATGCAAACCGGCAACAATGTTCGATTGATGCGCTGTACTGCCGGAGAACGAGCCAGGGTTCGAATTAACCCAGTTCCAACTCTCGCTATCACCCGCGATTGCCGCACCAGCGGGCACCGTATCATCTGACCAAACGGTGTCGAGCGCCGTCGTCACCAGCAACTGTCCATTGCGATAGCCATACTCTTTCTGTGGAGTCGCAGCCGCAGTTGTCGCAGCATACTCAGCGAGCAACTCGCCATCCATTCCATAAATGTGCCAGGTTTCCTGGTTGTTAATCTTTCTGCGCGTGCGCTGTCCATCCGCGTTGTAAGTGTAATTGGACCAGGCACCCAACTTATCCTGAATCGCCGTGATGTGATTCTCGGCGTCGAAGAACGCATCGCCGTAGCCCGTAAATGTATCCCGCTTCTGATTACCGGCCTCGTCATAGCGAATTCGCCTCGCGGCTTCGGTAAGCGCTAAATCGCCCGGCGCATACAACCGGTTCGTCGCATCTTCTTTTTCAAAGCTCGTGTTGAATCCAAGAGCAGGAGAGCTTGGCGTGAGGTTGCGATTGCCCCAGCGATCGTAGTTGTATTGCTGGCTGCCACTGAGGCTAGAGCCGTTCAGATATTCGCTGATAGCCGTTAAGCGATTCAATGCATCGTAGGCGTAACGATCTTCAAAATAGACACTATTGATGATCGTCTGGCTCATCAACACATTGCCATTGTTGTCCGTGCCGCTGCCGCAGAATTGCCAGGCTGTACTGTAGTAGTTGACGAGCGCCCCCAGTTCGCCACCCATGTCGTCGTTTACGTTTGAGGCGCGCACATCACAGAGCTGGCCACGTGTGTTGTAATGTAACTTGTGGTACACCGACGTGTTAGTGCCATATTGCTCGCGGCTAAGGCTGCCCCAGGAACTGTACTTGACTTCCCTCGCATAGGTCCGCAGCACGCCGTCACCAAGATTGCCCGTAAAGGCGAGGTTCGCCCCGTCCTTATCTCCTAAGCGACCAGCTGCATCGTAGTTGTAGGTCACAAAGTGCCCGGAGGGGTATGTCACCGACTTCACACCGCCGGCCAGAGTGTAG
>Ga0070694_100002806_pt1 | contig 10341 bp, 8 predicted proteins | sample KBSK1251metaG_FD_65470 | JGI IMG/M metagenome (GOLD analysis project Ga0070694, IMG submission 65470) | Corn, switchgrass and miscanthus rhizosphere microbial communities from Kellogg Biological Station, Michigan, USA - KBS K1-25-1 metaG | ecosystem: Host-associated > Plants > Roots >... | reverse complement strand
AGGCCCTTGGTCTTTAATTCTTCGACGATTAAAGAGACCGTCGATCGCTGCAAGGCTGTCTCATGAGAGATTTCAGCCCGCGAGATCGGTTCCTTTTCGCGCACGTAGTTAAGAACAATTTGCCTGTTAATATGGCGAATCGTATTTGACCGGGCGACATTCGTCTTTTTTAAATTCATTCGCCGCATTGATCACTCAACCTCGCGACACACTCTTGACCGGAAAAGAGCCGGAGCTCAGGGAACAGATGTAACGTCGAATCTGGGACAGACCTAAAGCGCGCTGAGCTTAAGATCCTGGCTTGAGACAGTCAAGGCTCGCTCCAGCTGGCGTTTCGTCGTAACCCCAACCTGAGGGCTTTTTGAGGCCCGGCAATCTTCTGTGATAGGTATCGAATAATCCAACGCATTCTGACGATGAGATTTTCGACTGTAACCAAATAACAAGCTCCTCACCGCAATCGATTCCCATCCAAATTGAGAATTTCTTACGAACTCAGCCTGCAAACGTCGTCGCGCGTAATCGGCTCGATTAAAATGGCTGGTAGAAATCCGGTGGCCGTATCTCTATAAATGTACCGGGAAACTTTGAGGACCCGGTTTTCGTTAAGGGCGATGGTTAAGGAGGCTTTCCATGATTTGTCCCCGATGTGCATCTGAGCAAAGTGACGAGTTGAAGTTCTGCAAAGCGTGCGGCGCGAACCTCGAGGCTGTTCGCTACGTTCTCGACAACCGCGAGATACCAGCAGGCTTTGACTGGAGCAAGACCTGGGTCGCCGACATGTTCCTTTCGCAGGCTGAGCAAAAGCGGCGAAAGCGGCAAATCGAACTGCAAAGTGGAATTACGCCCGAAGAAAAACGACGGACTGAAATCAAGGCTGGCGTCATCACAGCTGCCACCGGATCGGGCGTTGCGTTGCTTCTCTACTTTCTAATGCAGGGAATCATTTTGAGCGGCAGGGCCGCTGGCTCTGAAGAAATACTTAGCCGCCTATGGATTGCCGGAGTGATTCCGATTTTCGTCGGCATCGCGCTCATCATCAACGGCGTCTTCGTCAGCAGGAAGCAAGTAGATAATCGTGAAAACCTGGTGACTGATCCCAAATCTTTGGCCGGGCACCCTGACAACCGCACCTTAGGCGTCGGAGACATCGACCTGGCCGGCCCAGCTACATTCAGCGTAACGGAGGGAACAACCAAACACCTCGACAAGCTCGACAACAAATGACAGAGATTCCTGAAGCTGCCATTGAAGTCATCACCGGGCCAAACTCATCGCGCGCCGATCGTCACGGTGGCGCCGGTTAAACCACTCGAAGTCGCCTTCAACACAATATCGCCTGCCCGGCCGCGGGATTGGATAATTACCAACGCCATACCGTGGGATGCCTGGCGGCGATTCTTTTTGAATGATTCATGGCTGATCTCGCTGCCGTTATCTACGCCCGCGATGAAGCCCGGACCACTCAGACTAAAATTAATGAGACTATCTGCACGCGGCACGAGCGTTCCATTCTGATCGACAATCTTCACCGTCACAAATGACAAATCCGTACCGTCAGCCTTAATGATTTTGCGATCGGGAACCAGCACAATTCGCGCCGGCGCTGCGGCGGTGCGCACCTCGTCCGTCAATACGACTTTGCCGTTCCGGCGCGAGATTGCTCGTAACGCCCCCGGTTCAAAAGGAACGCGCCACTCGGCGTGCAGATCATCGCCTTGCTTCCTGCGGGTGCCCAGTGATTTTCCGTTGAGAAATAACTCGACCTCGTCGGCGTTGTTGAAGTAGGCCCAGACGTCAACGTTGTCGCCATTTTTCCAATTCCAGTGTGGCAACAGGTGGAGCACCGGTTTGTTGGTCCACTCGCTTTGATACATGTAGTAACTGTCTTTCGGAAACCCGGCGAGATCTATGATTCCGAAATAAGAACTGATCGCCGGCCACGGATAAGGTGTCGGCTCGCCGAGGTAATCCCAGCCCGTCCAGATGAACATCCCCGAAAAGAAGGGATACTTCTTCGCTAGCTTCCAGGTTTCTTCATGGGTCGATCCCCACGGCGTGCTGCAGTTGTCGTAGGACGAGCATGAGTAGTCTTTATTTCCGTCTTTGAGTGGCTGATCCCAACGCTCCGGCCAGCGCCGGATGGTATTTGCCGGTAAGTCATAGCTGGCGCGAGTGGCCAGTGCGGAGGTGGTCTCGGCGCCGATAATTGGCCGGCCGGGAAACATCTTTTGAAACTCCGGAATCTTGTTGTGTTGATAGTTGAGGCCGACCAGGTCGAGACCGCCGTCAATTATCAACGTGTTCTTCTCACTCACAAAGTTGCACGCCGAGGTAATCGGACGCGTCCTGTCCAGATTACGCACTATCTCTGAAAGCTCTCTGCCGATCTGGCCGGCTTCGGGATTCGGTGTCCACTGTTCGGCGACTTCATTGCCGATGCTCCAGATGAAGATGCTGGGATGATTGCGATCGCGCAGCACCATATCTTCAAGATCGCGCCGGTGCCATTCATCCCAATCAAGGTGATAATCGAATTTCGTCTTCTCTTTCTTCCACACGTCGAATGCTTCATCCATCACGATGAACCCCAGGCGGTCTGCCAGTTCGAGCAACTCCGGCGCCGGCGGATTATGCGAAGTGCGCAGGCCATTCGATCCCATCGCTTTGAGCATTTCCAACTGTCGCTCCAGGGCTCGGCGGTTGATGGCCGCGCCCAGCGCGCCGAGATCGTGGTGATTGCAGGTGCCACGAATCTTTACCGGCTTGCCGTTGAGAATGAAGCCCTTGTCGATCTCGAATGAAAACGACCGAATACCAAGCGGCGTCTCGTATCGATCGACCACGCGGCCGTTCTGTTCCAACTGAGAAACCACTTTATACAGGTAGGGCTTCTCATCCGACCATAACGCGGGATGCGGCACCCAGATCGTCTGCTTCACTTCAACCTGCGCGGATCTCGCGAAAACATTTTTCTCGGTCGTGCGGGTGACTTCGCGTCCGGCTGCGTCGTAGATGATGCTTGCCAGGTTTACGGGCGCGGCCTCAGTCGACTCGTTGCGCACCTTTGTCACGAGCTGCACAGTCGCTGATTGTTCACTCACCGCGGGAGTCGTGACGTAGGTGCCCCAGTGCTCGACGTGGACTTTTTCAATTGTGGTGAGCCAGACGTTGCGGTAGATACCAGACCCGGAATACCAGCGCGAATTTGGCTGCTCGGAATTGTCGACCTTGACGGCGATGACGTTTTTCTGGAAGCCGTAATTGAGAAAGGGCGTCAAGTCATATTCAAAAGAGCTGTAGCCGTAAGGTCGCTTGCCGAGATAGTGCCCATTGATCCAGACCTCGCTGTTGCGATAGACGCCGTCGAAGTCAATGAAAACCAGCTTCCCCTTTGCGATGGCCGGCAGGTTGAAGGTCTTGCGATACCAGCCGGTACCGCCGGGCAGCGCGCCGCCTCCGGTGCCGGCAGGGTTCTTTTCATCAAACTCACCTTCAATGCTCCAGTCGTGCGGCAGATTCAGCGTTCGCCATTGTGAATCATCGAAGCCTTGATCTTTCGCGTCCGGCACATCGCCAAGATGAAAGCGCCAGCCTTGATTAAAGAGCAGCGTCTTGTCCGGCCGCGGGTTGGCGCCAATGTTAACCGCGGAACACACAATCAGCAGGCCCAACAGGCTCAGCCAGCAAATGCTTCTCATTTTCCTTCGCATTTCTCCCTGTGCCGTTCAACCACCCAAACCCAGCGCTTTCACTGTCGCTGTATCGGGTGTCGCGTGGCCGTCGGTCTTATTAACGACCGAGAATCCACCCGCATAGTCCCACATGGTCCAGCCAATGCCATGCCGTTCAAGCACGGTGCGCATGTCGGCGATCCACCGCACACGATCCTCCGGATTCGAGAATCGCCGGTACGCGCCGAACTCGTTGCAGGTGACCGGCACGTGATGCTTTGCTCCCCACTCAGCCGCCATGCTGATGTCCCGATCGATCCGCTCGGCGTTCCAACGCTCCTGCCCATAGTGCACGAGGTTCAAGCGGGCCGGCTCGTCAGCAATCGTATCCAGCATCTTTGCGACCGACTCAGGACTCGAGGGATACGGCACTTTGCTATAGAACTGCAGATGTGGGCCGGCCCAGTTCGCGCCCTGATGCGTAAAAGGAAAAGGATCGTAATAGTGGAAATTGTAAATAACATTCGGATCGCTGTAGGGCTCGAGCGCCAGCATCTCTGCCAGCCCGGACCAACGATGACCCGAGGCGATGATGGTGTGCTTCGGTGCGCCGGCGCGCATCGCCGCAATCAACTTTGCCTGAATGCCAAACCAGCGATAGGGGTCCTCAACCATCGGCTCGTTGATGGTTTCCAGAAACACCATTTCCGGATCGCGCTGCGCCAGGTGCTCGGCGAGCGCGCGCCAGAACTTCACAAAATCCTCCACCTGGCGGGCATCCTTCAGTCGCAGCTTGAATTCATCGGCAGGATGGATATCGACAATTACCGCCAATCGTTGTGCCAGAATCATGTCCAGCGCCGCGTCGAAATAGCGAAGGTACTCAGTCCTCAGCGACCCCGGATCGTTCGGATTAATCAGCGGCGCCGGCTCAACCGTAAAGCGCACATGATCGAAACCTAATCTCTTGATCAGAGCGATATCTGCGGCGGTGGTGTGCGTATCGAGATGTTCCTTTGAATAGGTACTTGATTGCGCGAACCAATGGCTTAGATTGATGCCATGCCTGAGCCGCGCGAACCGCGTCCGGAGTACTTCAGTTCCCTGCCCCGCTTGTGCCGGAGCCGCCAGGGTCGAGTTCGCGATTGACAGAAACGCCGAAGTGACGGATAGAATGACGGCGAAAATTGAGACTCTTCGTCTGAGCATGCGGCATCTTTTAGCAGGCATGTTTAGGAAAAGCAAAAACTTTGAGGTCGAATAGGCGCGCGGAACGAGCGTTTGTTTCACGCGCACGCTTTCAAATTCATTCGCGTGAGGTCGTCTTGAAAACAAAATTCCGCCGGCGGTTACTGCCATTCTTACTGCTGCTGATCCCTGTTTCTGCCAGCTCGCAGCCGAACCCCGGCAGATTAGTGTCAGGCAAACTCACAGTGCCCATCAATGCCGGCTGGCAATTTCGCGAAGCCCACAGTGACGTGTGGCATACGGCCACAGTTCCGGGATGTGTCCATACTGATTTGTTGGCCAACAAACTGATCGGGGACTCCTTCTATCGTGAAAATGAACTGCCGCAACAGTGGATCGGAAGGACTGATTGGGAATATCAAACGCACTTTGTCCTGACGCCGGCCACGCTGAGGCGTGAGCACGTCGAGTTGGTCTTTGAAGGTTTGGATACCTATGCGGAAGTTTATGTAAATGATGTGCTCGTCTTGAAGGCCGACAATATGTTCCGCACCTGGCGGGTCGACTGTAAGTCCGCGCTGACCATCGGCGACAACATCTTGCGCGTGCGCTTTCGCTCGCCGATTAACGAAGTGCTGCCGAGGATGGCGCAGATCAAACCCCCTCTTCCCGCGCCGAACGATCAGGGTGAACTGACCTCGCCCTACACGCGCAAGGCGCCTTATCAGTACGGATGGGATTGGGGGCCGCGCTTCGTCACGAGCGGCATTTGGCGTCCCGTGTCTTTGGAGGCGTGGAACCAGGCGCGGGTCAGCGACGTGCAGATTATCACCAACAAGATCGCCGCGGATTCTGCTTCGTTAACTGCGAATGTCGAGATTGCCGCCAGCGCGACGAGTCGAGCGATCTTAGTTCTGAATAACCTGACGAACCACACGGTCGCCGCGCGCAAAGAAATTACGTTAACCAGCGGCACGAACCGAATCTCGGTTGACTTTACCGTTCCCCACCCGCGGCTCTGGTGGCCCAATGGCCTGGGGGATCATCCCCTTTACGATTTTCAGGCACAGGTAATCATCCAACGCAGGTTGATCGATCAGAAACGCACTCGCATCGGCCTGCGAACTTTGGAACTGCGCCAGCAGCCTGATGAAACCGGCAAGAGTTTCACTTTTGTCATAAATGGTGTCCCGGTCTTCGCCAAGGGCGCCAACTGGATTCCGGCCGACAGTTTTCCCACGCGGATCACTAAGGCGAAGTATCGGCAGCTGGTCAGCTCAGCCCGCGATGCAAACATGAATATGTTGCGCGTCTGGGGTGGCGGCATTTACGAGAGCAATGATTTTTACGAGGCCTGCGACGAGATGGGAATTCTGCTGTGGCAGGAATTTATGTTCGCCTGCAGCCTTTATCCGGCCACACCGGAATTTCTCGACAATGTGAGACAGGAAGCCATCGATAATGTCACGCGTTTGCGCAATCACCCCAGCATTGTCGTGTGGTGCGGCAATAATGAAATCGAAACCGCGTGGATGCACTGGGGCTGGAAACAAAAACTGCCGGCGAGCATGTGGGATGACTATCGGAAACTCTTTCATGGCGTCTTGCAGGAAGTGACGGCGGCCTACGACCCTACCCGCCCGTACCGGCCCAGTTCGCCGAGCGCGAACCTTGAAGACGATCCGGAGGCACAACGGATCGGCGACACACATTACTGGCAAGTCTGGCATGCCGCAAAGCCGTTTTCAGGCTACGAGGAGCAGCGCCCGCGATTCATGAGCGAATACGGCTTCCAGTCGTTTCCGGCGATTGAGACAGTCCGCACATACACCCACGCGAGTGAACGTGAAATCCAGTCGCGCGCCATGTTGGCCCATCAGCGTCACCCGCGCGGCAATCAACTTATTCGCGAGTACATGCTGCGCGAATACCCGGAGCCCAAAGACTTCGAATCGTTCCTTTATGTTAGTCAGGTCCTGCAAGCTGAGGGCATCCGCACGGGCGCGGAGCACCTGCGTCGAATCATGCCGCACAATATGGGATCGCTGTATTGGCAGATTAATGATTGCTGGCCCGTGGCTTCATGGTCGAGCATCGATTACTACGGCCGCTGGAAGGCGCTGCAATATTACGCGCGCCACTTCTATAACAATCTGCTGATCAGTCCCCATGTCGAGGAAGAGCGCCTCAAACTCTATGTGGTGTCTGATCAGACCACTCCGACGCCGGCAAAAATCAATGTGGTCGTAATGAATTTCGATGGACAGGTAGTGCAGAGCTTTGATCGCGAAATCACCATCGCACCACTGGCCAGCCTTTCCTACTTCGAAATCGCGCTGAGCGATCTCTTAAAAGATGTGGACAAGAAAACCTCTTTTTTGTATTGCGAGCTCCTGATCGGCGGAAAAGTGGCTTCCACCCGGGACCAGTTTTTCGTGCCTTTCAAAGAGTTGCACCTGCCGCACCCACAAATCACGTACGAGGCCGCGCCGGCGCGTGACGGTTTCCAGTTGACGGTCAAGTCCGACAAGTTCGCCAAAGCTGTCTATCTCTCAGTCGACGATCATGACGGCTCGTGGTCTGACAATTATTTTGACCTGGTACCCGGAAAACCGTCCGTGATTCAATATCGCGCGCGGGCCCCGTTGACGCTTAACGACTTGCGGCGGCGGCTAACAATTCGCTCGATGGTTGACGCGTTTTGATCGATCATAGCTTTTGCGTAGCCCAGGTGTTTAGAGACTGTGTCAGAACCGCGAGCGGTAGCGACCGGATCAGGAAGAGCCGCGAAATTCATCTCGGCCCGCATGGCTGCAATCCTTTTCCGCGAGGTTTCGTTTTTGATTGGAGGAGATTCCCTGATCCGGTCGCTACCGCTCGCGGTTCTGACACACCCTCTTTGCGCCTGGGCTGGAGAAAATGTCCCGGGGAAACCGGGCCATATCGATTTGTCGTTGAGATTGAGAGTAATCAGCGATAGTCTGCGCAATCGTAAAGACGAAATTTAGAACGGAGGAATGGAGTCAAATGGCGATTTCTAAATCCCGTCTCCTGATCGGGGCATTCGTCGCGGCGACTGCGTTCATGGTTTTCGCGCCGTACGCCGGCACTTCAGCACAGAGCGACAAAACAGAAACCGGCAAACTGGTGTACGCCGACTTCGAGAAAATGGAGAACGGCCGGCCCATAAGCAGCGGCGGCGGCATGGTGCAACTCTTTGGCGGCCAGGAAACTACTCCGGTGCAATTCAAAGGCCTGGCCAACGCCTCGCCTGGCGCTCCCGACATCGTGGTCATGAAGGGTAACGAGAAGAACCACGTCGCCACGTTTGAGTACACTCTAACCTCTCCCAACCAGTGGGCCAACGTCACGCTCGAAGTGCAGGGGCACGCTAATAAAGACGGTAAGCCAGTTGCCGACGATGTAAGCGCTTACAAAAATTTGGCGGTCCAGCTTTATGTCACGGGCGTCGAAGGTGTGCGTATCGAATTCATAAGTCATGGACAGGGCATTAATCTTCCCTTCGGTTTCCCGCAAGTCCCGCTGAAGTTAAAGCCCGGCCTCAACACTTATTTGATTCCGCTGAAGTTACTGGCGCAACCCTCCTGGGTCGAACAAAAGGTCGATCCTAAAGAGGTTCTGCGCAAGCTTACGGCAGTCAGCATCAGCGTCTATTGCAACGGGTGCTCGCCTCAGCACGGCGTGGTGGGGGTGGATAATCTTGTCTTTCAGAATTAGCGCCTGGATCAGGAAATCAGCGCGGCTCGCGCTGCAGGTCGGTTTTTCGTTTCAGCTGCTGTCGATCGCAGTCCTCGCCCAAGAGCAGCAGTTTGCTTCGCTTGGCGATTTCAAGCTTGGCAGCGGCGAGGTGATTCGCGATTGCCGCGTCGGCTATCGGACCTTCGGTAAACTGAACAGTGACAAGTCCAACGCCGTTGTCTTTCCGACCTGGGCTTCGGGCACAAGCGAACAACTCAAGTCGAACATCGGCCCGGGCAAGCTCATTGATAGCGAGAAGTATTTCGTTATCGCCATCGATGCGCTAGGGAACGGTGTTTCCTCGTCGCCGTCGAACAGCCGTTTGCAGCCGCGCATGAGCTTTCCCAAATTCACCCTGCGGGACACCGTAGAGACTCAACACGAATTATTAACGAAGATACTGCACCTGAATCACGTTAAAGCGGTGGCCGGCGTTTCGATGGGTGGCATGCAGACGTTTCAGTGGATGGTTGCGTATCCGGAATTCATGGACAAAGCAATTCCTATCGTGGGCTCGCCGCGCCTGGCGAGCTACGATCTGCTTCTGTGGCAGGCGCAAATCGATGCAATTATGAACGACCGCGGTTGGAACAACGGCAACTACACCACGAACCCGTCACGCGTGGTCCAGTTTGAATTTGGCGAACTGTTGCTGACGACGCCGGACAATTACAACCGGCAAGTTACGCGCGAACAACTTTTCGACCGGCTGCGAAAGGAAGAGAGCAATGCCGGATTCGATTGTAACGACAAGATACGACAAGCACAGGCCATGATGGCTCTGGATGTGTCACAGACTTTCAATCGGTCGATGGACCGAGCGGCGCGGGCGGTAAAAGCAAATGTCTTTATCATCGTTGCCCGGATGGATCACGTTGTGACTCCCGGCCCGGCGCTCGAATTTGCGCGGCTGCTCCAGGCGAGAACGCTCGAGCTGGAAGGCGATTGTGGTCATCTCGCGCCGTCATGCGAGTCGCAAAGAGTGAATCCCGCAGTCGCTGAATTTCTTGATCGCTGAAGCTAATGAAGACCGCCGAAGTTGGCGGGCACGGATGGGGAAATCAGGAGCTGGAGTACCACACGAACCGCATTGACAACGCCTATCAATCGCAGGGTTCCCTGGTCATCAAAGCCATGAAGGAACGGTATACCGGCGCCGACAATGTCACATGCGATTACACTTCTGCGCGTTTGACTACCAAAAGCAAATTCACGGCTAAGCACGGTCGGTTCGAAGCGCGCATCAGGATTCCCTATGGTCAGGGTCTTTGGCCGTCTTCCCGCAAACCATGCTGGTCGATTACGTGCGCGTCTATCAGCCAGCGACGCCATCGGCCAAACCGGCTAAGTAAAGGACTTTTGCGTAGCCCAGGCGTTTACGCCTGGGAAGGTGGAAAAGGATTTGTTTCAAGAAGCCCCATTAATGGGGCTTTCATGGTGCCTCTCGCCTTCTCACCCAGGCGTAAAGAGGCTGTGTCAAAACTCGGAGTTCCAGCGCCAAAGGCGCGAAATGTAACAGCCTGGGCCATCGGCCCAGGTTGAGGTAGTTGCAGGACCCAAGCGCTGAAAGCGCGAAATTAACGTCAGCGCTACCAATCAGTGCTGTCTTCGTTTAACGATTCTATTTCGCGCCTTCAGCGCTTCTAAATCTGACTTGACGCTTACCTGGGGCGTTGCCCCAGGCTATTACATTTCGCGCCGTTGGCGCTCAGCGGATTGC
>Ga0070694_100002805_pt1 | contig 10343 bp, 11 predicted proteins | sample KBSK1251metaG_FD_65470 | JGI IMG/M metagenome (GOLD analysis project Ga0070694, IMG submission 65470) | Corn, switchgrass and miscanthus rhizosphere microbial communities from Kellogg Biological Station, Michigan, USA - KBS K1-25-1 metaG | ecosystem: Host-associated > Plants > Roots >... | reverse complement strand
CTCGAAGAGCGACTCGGCCTGTCGCTGCCGCCGTCGCGCGTCACCGTGCGCGAGATCCTGCCATCGCCGTTCGATTTCGGCGCGCAGTGCGTGTTCGGAATTCCGACCGACATTCCCGAGCCGAAGGGCGACGAGTCGGGACATGGCGCCGCCGTCTCACGGGTGCTGCTCGAGCTGGCGCACGCGTCCGACGGCGGGATCTTCGCGCTGTTCACGAGCCATGGGCAGCTGCGGCGCACCGCCGACTCGATCCGCGGTCATATCGGCGGGCGCTGGCCGCTGCTGGTGCAGGGCGAGGGCCAGCGCGATCAGCTGCTCCGCCGCTTCCGCGACGCCGGCTCGGCCATTCTGCTCGGAACGGATTCGTTCTGGGAAGGCGTGGACGTCCCGGGCAGGGCATTGCGTGTGCTGATTCTCGCAAAGCTGCCGTTCAAGGTGCCGAGCGAGCCGCTAACCGCCGCGCGGCTGGAGCGTCTCACGGCAGCGGGCGTGGACGGCTTCACCCACTATCTCGTCCCGCTCGCGGCCCTCAAGTTGAAACAGGGATTCGGACGGTTGATTCGGACGAAGTCCGACGTTGGGGCGGTCGTCCTGCTGGATCGGCGCGTCGTCACCAAACGCTATGGGGCGACCATGCTCGAGGGGTTGCCCCCGGCCTCGAAAGCGATCGGCAATTGGCCCGAAGTCCGCCACGAATTGGAAGAGTTCTTTGCCATGCACAGCATCGGAGCGCCACCCGTGCCGCCGGGGTAGATTTAGGGGTGTATTGGGTCGTCTGGTCCTTTGACGTGAAGCCCGAGCAGCTAAAAGCGTTCGAGCGGGTGTATGGCCCCGGTGGAGACTGGGTCCATCTGTTTCAGCGCGCACAAGGATACACGGGGACCGAGTTGCGGCGCGAGACGGATCGCGCGGGACATTATCTGACGATCGATCGCTGGAACACGCGGGGCGACTACCAACGCTTCCGAGAGACATTCCGTACTGAGTACGATGCGCTCGACGGGCGCTGCGGCCGCATGACCGATTCAGAACGGAAAATCGGCGACTTCGAAACGACGACAGAGGAGCTGTAGGTGGCGGGATTCAGCAAGCGGATCGGGCTATTGCCGGGATATCCGATGGCCGAGCTGCCCGCGATCAAGCGGCGGCTGATCGAGCAGGGTGTGGATGTCATCGATGTCGGGGCGGGGGACGCGGACTTCCCGCCGCCGGAAGTCGCGGTGAACGCGATCGCCCGAGCGGTGCAAGATCCCACGATGAGCCGCTACGCGTTTCAGCTCGGGCTGCCGGCGTTCCGCGAGGCGGCGGCGGCGTACATGCGGCGGCGCTTCGGCGTGAGTGTCGACCCATACAAAGAGCTTCACCCGCTGCTCGGCTCGAAAGAGGGAATCGCGCATCTCGCGACCGCGCTGCTGAATCCCGGTGATGTCGCGATCGTCCCCGTGCCTGGTTACGCGGTCTATCATGGCGGCACGGTGCTGTGCGATGCCGAGCCGTATCTCTACAATCTCACGGCGCGCAACGATTTCCTGCTCGAGCTGGACGAGATTCCGACCGACGTCCTGAAGCGGGCCAAGCTCGTCTATCTGAATTATCCGAACAATCCCACCGCCGCTGTCGCGCCGCGCGAGTATCTCGAGCGGGTGATCGCCGCGTGCCGCAAGCACGATCTCGTGCTCGTGTACGACAATCCGTACTGCGAAATCACCTTCGACGGCTACGTCGCGCCGTCGATCTTCGAAATCCCGGGCGCGATGGACGTCGCGGTCGAGTTTCATTCGTTCTCGAAGAGCTTTTGCATGACCGGCTGGCGGCTGGCCTGGGCCATCGGCCGGACCGACCGCCTCACCGCGCTCGCGCGTGTGAAGAACTATCTGGACACCGGCCCGTTCCTGGCCGTGCAGGCCGCGGGCGCCGAGGTCCTCAAGCACGCGGAGCAGATCGCGAGCGGATACGCGGCGCAGTTCAAGGCGCGGCGGGACGCGATCCTCCCCGTCCTGCGCGCGAACGGCTTCGAAGTGGAGACGCCGCGCGCGACGTTGTATCTCTGGATTCCGCTGCCCGAGGGGCTCGCGTCCGCCGCGTTCCAGAAGCGCGCGCTCGAGGACGTCGGCGTCGTGACGCTGCCGGGCAGCGCGTTCGGCGCCGGCGCCGAAGGATTCTTCCGGATCGCGTTGACGGTCCCCGCACCTCGGCTCATCGAGGCGACCGAGCGACTGGGAAAGGTGCTCGCCACTGTTTGAGCGTGAAGTAGCGCGCTTACCGGTCGTCGGCCGGGCGTGGATCGTCACCGCGGCGATCCACGTGGTCGCGGTGGTGCTGTTTTTCACGGTCTCGTGGCAGGCGCCGTGGCGCAAAACGAACTACGTCTTCATGGAACCGCAGGAAATCGGTGACTCGCTGGCGTTCGTTCCGGGCACGCGCGAAATCCGCGCGAAAGGACCAACGACGCGTCGTCCATCGGTTCCCACTCCACCGCCGCAAGCGCCGCCGCCCACCGTCGCTCCTGCGCCGCCCGACACGGCATCACCCATGCCCGCTTATGATCCGAATGCGAACCGAGTCGTCCCAGCTCCGCAGATCGGCGATGGCCGGCTGTGGGTCAGCCCGCGCCCCGGACTGCCCGCCGCGGTGGCGGACGCGATCTACGGCGATACCGCCGCGCAGCACTCCGCGGCGATCGGCCGGCTGAAGGCGATGGTCGACTCGCTGAACACGGTGCTGGATCAGGAGCAGCGCGAACACCGGCGCCCGTCGTGGACGATCGGCGGAACGCCCGACAAGCCCTCGTGGGGCATCGATTCGGCCTACATCCACGTCGCCGGCATCAAGATTCCGACGGCGGTGCTGGCCTTGCTCGGCACCATCAAGGATTTCCCGATGGGCAACTTTGACGAGGCTCTCAGGGCGCGGCAGCTCGCGGACATGCGCGCCGATCTGCTCCGTGCCGCCGACCGCGCGCAGACGTTGCAGCAGTTCCGCCGCTACGTGCGCGAGCTGCGCGAGCGCAAGCAAGCCGAGCGCGATGCCGACGAGCGGCGCCGCGCGCAGGATACCGTCAAAGCGGTTCCTTAGGCCAAGTAGCGCTCCGACCAACCCACCGTGAACTCGCCGCCGCACGCGTCACAGCGCATCGTCGCGACGCGTTCGACGAGGGGCGCGCGGGCGCTGCACTCAGGGCACACCCCGTAGCGCGACCCCCAGCTGAACGGGATATCGACTGCGTCTCGAGGCAGCGAGACGACGGTCCACCGGTCAGGTCGAGCGGACTCGACTTGCAGCGCTGCCACCGGGACGGTGACGTCCCGGTGTTCTACTTGCACGACGGCGTCGGTGAGGTTGGATCGAAGCACCCGATACCACGCGCCGCGGCGCAGGCGGTAGTTCAGGTCAGGTTTGATGCGCGCCCATTGCCCGATGCCGGACATTGTCAGATCCTCCCGCAGGGGGGGCGCGCGTGCCCTGCCGTACCATCTATGGGAATCCCCAACCGTCCCGTCAAGCGCCGAACCCCGCTGCCGATAGCCAAGCCATTTCGGTACAAACGCTTGCCGTTGCCAAGCCCGCGCAGCGTGTGGCATTTTCGACTCTCATGAACACCGTCCGACTCCTCGCCACCGTTCCGCTCCTGACCCTCGTCACCGGGCTCAGGGCGCAGTCCCTCGACCGCACTGAACAGCGCCTGCGCGCGAGCATCGCCGCCGCGCGCGAGGCGCAAATCGGCTACCTGCAGCGCGTGGTCGATATCCCCAGCAGCACGCTGAATCTCGACGGCGTCCGCAAGGTCGGCGCCGTCTTCCGTGCGTCGCTCGATTCGCTTGGCTTCCAGACGAGCTGGGTCGCGATGCCGGACGCGGTCGGTCGCGCCGGACATCTCGTCGCCGAGCACAAGGGAAAGCCGGGGACGGCGCGAATGCTGCTGATCGGCCATCTCGATACGGTGGTCGAGCCCCAGGGGCCAAACTTCGTGCGCGAGGATTCGAGCGCGCGCGCGGTCGGTGGCGCCGACATGAAGGGCGGGGACGTGGTGATTCTGTACGCGCTGAAAGCGCTGCAGGCGGCCGGGGCGCTGCGCGACTTGAACATCACGATCGTCTTCACCGGCGACGAGGAGCATCCCGGCGAGCCGCTCGCCGACGCGCGGCGCGCGCTGATCGAGGCGGCGCAGCACAGTGACGTCGCGCTGGCATTCGAAGCGGGCAACCGCGCCGACGCGACGGTCGCGCGCCGCGGCGCGAGCGGCTGGCGAGTGATCGCGACGGGCCGCCAGGCCCACTCGGCGGGCGTCTTCGGCGACGGGGCCGGATACGGGGCAATCTACGAGGTCGCCAGGATCCTCGACGCGTTCCGGACCCAGCTCGGCGGCGAGCAGTACCTGACATTCAACTCGGCAATCATCGTCGGCGGGACCGACGTCAACTACGACACGGTTGCCATCAGCGGCACGGCGGCGAGCAAGCTGAACATCGTGCCGCAGCGCGCGATCGCGCACGGCGATCTGCGGTTCATCTCCGACGAGCAGCTCCAGCGCACGCGCCAGCGGATGCGTGACATCGTGGCGAAGCATTTGCCCGGCACCGACGCGGAGGTAGTGTTCCGCGACGAGTACCCCGCCATGTCGCCGACGCCGGGCAACGCGCGGCTCCTCGCCGTCTACGACTCCGCCAGCAAGGCGCTGGGCTACGGCGCGGTGGCCGCGCTCGATCCCGGACGCCGCGGCGCGGGAGACATCTCATTCGTCGCGCCGCTCATCGACGGTCTCGACGGGCTCGGCGCGCTGGGCAGCGGGTCGCACGCGCCGGGCGAGCGCGTGGATCTCGGAGCGCTGACGATGCAGACGGAGCGGGCGGCGTTGCTGCTGTATCGCGTGGGGCGGAGGCCGGCATCACAGTTCGCCAGGGCAGCGACGCAGACCAATTAATGCTAGCCACACTGCTGGTGCTCGGTTGCGTGGTAGGGGCGCAGCATGCTGCGCCCCTACAGGAACCGATTGTCCTCCGCGCCGCGACTGTTTTGGACGGCCGCGGTGGCACCCAGCACAACGTCGACATCCTGGTCGAGGGAAACCACATCGTCCGCGTCGCGCCGCGCGGGGCGGTGCCCGCAGGCGCACGACTCGTCGATCTGGGCGACCGTACCGTCCTCCCGGGACTGATCGACGCGCATACGCATCCCGTTTGGTACTTCAATCGTCAGAACCGACTCCATACCAGCAGCGACGGCGACACGCCGGCGCAGTCCGCGCTCGCGGCGGCGGCGAACGCCTACGCGACGCTCATGGCGGGGTTCACGACGATTCAGAGCGTGGGATCTCGCGGCGACGCGGACCTGCGCGACTGGATCACGACGCAAGGACTGCCGGGGCCGCGGATGCTGACGTCGCTGGAGCCGATCACCGATCGCGCGCTTAGCCCCGACTCGCTGCGCGCCCTAGTGCGGCAGCGCAAGGCCGACGGCGCGGACCTCATCAAGATCTTCGCGTCGGCAAGCATCCGCGAAGGCGGCCAGCAGACGCTGTCCGACTCACAGCTCGTCGCGACGTGCGGCGAAGCCAAGGCCCTCGGCCTGCGCACGCTGGTGCACGCGCACAGCGCCGCCGCGGTGCGTGCCGCGACGCTGGCCGGCTGCACGCAGGTGGAGCACGGCATCTTCGTGACGCAGGACGTGCTCACGCTGATGGCGCAGCGCGGCACGTACTTCGATCCGCAATGCGCGCTCGTGTTCCAGAATTATCTCGGGCATCGCGCCCAGTACCTGGGAATCGGCAACTACACGGACTCCGGGTTCGCCGCGATGGAGCGCGCGCTGCCGCTCGCCGCCCAGGACATTCGCATGGCGCTCGCCACGCCCGGGCTCAAGGTGGTCTACGGCACCGATGCGGTTGCGGGGGCAGACGGCCACAACGCCGAGGATCTCATCTGCCGGGTGCAGAAGTCCGGTGAGGCGCCGATGCATGCGATCGTCGCCGCGACGTCGCTCAATGCCGAAGCAATGGGGCTTGGTGGGAAGATCGGCGCGATCGCGCCGGGGCTCGAGGCGGATATCATCGCGGTGGACGGGGATCCGATCCGCGACATCACCGCGCTGCGGCGTGTGAGTTTCGTGATGAAATCAGGAAGGATCGTCCGAAATTAGCTGTAGGGGCGCAGCATGCTGCGCCCCTACCGTACTGCGCTGCTACTGCTTCACCAGCTGCCCGCGAATCTCGCCGGCGCCGTTCTTCCTGGTGTGGATGTTGACGTAGCTCTTGCCTGCCTGGATGAAGGCGATAATGCTGTCAGCCACGGTTGCCGATCCTTGTGTAGCCGTCCCCGTGAACGCGAGGCCGGTAGGTGTCGGATTAAAGTTGACCCGAACGCCGCCCGCCGAATCGATCGGCGCATGATGAATGTGCCCCGCGGTGATGCTATCGATGGCGGACGTGATGTCGACCTTCCAGCTGAGCTGATTGCCAAGAATCGTGACGATGGCGCTGCCGGCCGCCGTCGTTGTAACCGCGGTGGGTTTCTCGTTCGCGCCATTCAGCGTCGCCGTAAATACCGACAGTCCGGCAGGAATCCCCGTCGTCGTGTTGTTGTCACTGCAGGCGACGCCTACCAGCGAAATCGTTGCGAACATCACCAGCACTCGTGATACACGCATATCCATCCTCCTTTAATAGTTATCACATGTGAAACTGCACAAAGTCTTGAAGCCGGACCCGGCCCTCCTTTCAGACGGCTGAGGGTTAGTTGACGATGACCTTCGCTGTCATGAACGGATGCGGGGTGCAGTGGTAGGGAAACGCACCCTGCGCGGTGAACTTGAATGAGAAGCGATCGCCCGGACTCAGCTCCGGGGAATCCCACCCCGCGTTGTCGGACGTCGTCGTGTGCGGCTCCTGCGGTGGCGTCTCGCAATTCACCCACGTGACGGTCGCGCCGACGGGAACGGCGAGCGAATCGGGCTGGAAGAGGAAATTGTGAATCGCCACGATGTAGTGCATCGAGTCAATCACCGTTACGGGCACGCGACATTCCGCGGCGGCGTTGATAGGGGGCCCGGTGCCGCGGTCGGAAAAGCAGGCGAGCGCGATCACGCATCCCGCGCCCAGCAAAACCACCAATAGCCGCTTCATGGCTGCCTCACGACGACAACAGCCTTCATGAACGGATGCGGCGTGCAATGGAACGCGTACTCGCCCGCCTGCGTGAACGTGTGACTCCACGTTTTACCCGGCTCGATTGGCCCCGAATCCCACGATCCATCGTCCGCGGTGATGGTATGCACGAGCGGATCGTTGTTGGTCCAGGAGATGGTCCCCCCGACGGGGATCTGGATCCGATTGGGTGCGAAGACCATCGTTTTCATTTCCGCGCGCGTCGCGTTGGCGACATTCGCCGCCCCCGCGTCACCCTTCGCCGCCGTCTTACCGCGCCGCCCAAAGTAGCGACTCAGCGTAAACGGAATCGTGAACTCAAAGCCGCCGCGGACGCGATCGATGCCGCGCGATGCGCCCTGCAGGGTTGCGGTGTTGGTGTTGGTGACTTGGAGCGAGAGCGTATGCGGAGAGTAGGGAATCGCGATCTGCAGGCCGGCGCCCCACGCGGGGTCTTCACCGGTCCGGCGATCGAGCAGCGTCGTGACGTCGCCGGCGAGCGCGAACCAGCGATTGAGGCGCAGGGTGGCGCCGCCGCCGATGGCGTAGCGCGTCGTGTCGCTGTGATAGCCGTTCGACAGCAACCGGCCCGCCGCGATCAGGCGCAGGCGTCCGACGGTGCGTGCGGCCGTCAGCTCGGCGTCGAAACTCGCCGCGGCCTCATTGTAGCCGGCCTGGAGCGCGATGCCGCGCTGGCCGTACCGCGCGAACGCTTCCCACTCGTTCGGAAACGAAGCGGCGATGTCCGACGACGTCGCGTAGTTGAAACCGATGAGCAGGGGAACGGGAAGTTGATAGCTGAGGAGGAACGTCGGTGAATTCGTGACCTTACGGAGCGGGGCATCCCCCACGCCGAATCGGTGCACGAAATTGAACTGCAATGTGCCGCGCGCGCCGAGCCAGCCGCCGGAGAGATTGGGCGGCCGCTCGAGGACGGACTGGCACGAGGCTACATCAGCGACTCCAGCGGACAGGGCGCAGGTGACTCCACACACTGCGATCGCACCAAACAGGCGCAAGCGAGCCTCCTCATAGAAGAGAAGCAGCCTCGAGACGGCGGAGCGCCGCCTCTTTGCCGACGACCGACAGCAGCTCGTTCACAGGCTCCGACACCGTTCCTCCGGTCAACGCGATCCGGATCGGTTGAAAGATTTTCCCCGCTGCCACATTGCGCTGTTCCGCCAAATCGCGCAACACCTGCTCGAGACTCTGCGGCGTCCAGTCGGGTGCATTCTTCAACGCGGTCACGCTGGCCGCGAGCGCTGCGTGATACCCCGTTGGATCCTTTGCGATCTCTCGTTGTGCTTTCTCGTCCACCTGCACGAACGTGGCGTCGAGCCGCACCGCCACCTGCCGCGCCACATCCAGCGTCGTCCGCGAGCGGGTCTTGACGACGGCGATCGCCTTCAGGATTGCGTCGTGCTTGCCGTCGATGCCGAGCTTCGCGAGCTCGGGCTGCACGAGCGGATAGAGCTCCTCGGCGGACTTCGCCGTGAGGTACTGCCCATTCATCCACTCGAGCTTCGTCGTGTCGAAGACGGCGGGCTTTTTCAGAATGCCGTCGAGCGAGAAGAGCTGCAGCAATTCCTCTTTGCTCAGGATCTCGCGATCGCCGCCCGGGCTCCACCCAAGCAACGCCAAAAAGTTGCGCATCGCCTCTGGGAGAATACCTAGGTGTTGGTAGTCTCCAACAGCGGTCGCGCCGTGCCGTTTGGAGAGCTTTTTCCCATCGGGCCCGTGGATCATCGGCACGTGACCAAAAATCGGGGTCACGGCGCCGAGTGCCCGATAGACCGCGAGCTGTTTCGGCGTGTTGGAGATGTGATCGTCGCCCCGGATCACGTGTGTGACATGCATGTCGATGTCGTCGACGACGACGGCAAAGTTGTACAACGGGGAACGATCCGAGCGCAGGATCACGAAGTCGCGGATGTCTTCGCCCTTGAAGCTGATGACCCCGTGCACCGCATCGTCCCACGACAGCTCGCCGGGCGGGACGCGCAGCCGGATCGCGTCCTCCTCCATGTACGCTTTTCCCTCTTTCAACAGCTGATCGGCGATTTGCTGATGTCGCGCGAGGCGTGCGCCCTGAAACACGGGCGGGTCGTCCCAATCCAGGCCGAGCCATTGCAGGCCGTCGAGGATGACCTGCGTGTGTTCGTCGGTGGAGCGGGCTTTATCGGTGTCTTCGATCCGGAGGAGGAACTTGCCGCCCTCGTGTCGGGCGAACAGCCAGTTGAAGAGCGCGGTGCGCGCGCCGCCGACGTGGAGATAGCCGGTGGGGGATGGGGCGAAGCGGACGCGGACGGTCATCGGTGCCGCGGAAGTTAACCGCGAGGCGCCGGTTGTAACACCACAACGACAGAATCAGCGCCGCCGGGTGACGTGCCGTGCGGCAATGTGCGGCACCGAGCTTGCAAACGCCTGGGACGCATGGCACGAACGTGCGTCATCGCTCTGCTCGTCGTCGCCGCGTGCGCGGCGCTGCCCGCCCACGCCACCGCGCAGCGTCTCGTCACTTACCAGACGGGATCATGGCGCGACGTCCCACGCCCGAACGAGTTCGCGCGGCTCAGGCTCGCGGGAACCGCCCCGGTCCGCGTGACGTGGCGGCGGAGCGAAATCGTCATGGCGAGTGTGTTCGCTGCCGCGCTCCTGATCGACGCATCCCAAACGCGCCGTCTCGCCGCGGGCGGCTGGCGCGAGTACACGGAAAGCAATCCGATTCTCGGGCCGCGCCCCAGCGTAGGACAGGTGAACACGTACACAGCGGTTGCCGGTGTCTCGGTGCTGGGCCTCGCCGCCATCGCGCCGAAGCGCGCGCGCCCGTGGATCCTCGGCGCGGCGCTGGCCGTCGAAGTCGGCACGCTCGCCGCGATGTCGCGGCAAGGTATTGGGATTCGGATTCCCTGAACGGGTGGGGACGGAGAGGGGGGGATTCGAACCCCCGATAAGGTTTTAAGGCCCTATAACGGTTTAGCAAACCGCCGCCTTCAGCCACTCGGCCACCTCTCCCGGCGGTGAATTATCCCCGTGCGAGGCTCAGGGAGCAAGGCCGACGCGGCCACTGAGCCAACCCGCCCGCACCTTCAGTTGCTGCGGCGACGCATCGGGCATCGGCTCGATCCGCCAGGCCGTGCTATCGCGCACAATCCGCAATCCCGCCCAACCCAACGCTTCGTCGTAATCCATATCCTCTGTTCCA
>Ga0070694_100002803_pt1 | contig 10351 bp, 4 predicted proteins | sample KBSK1251metaG_FD_65470 | JGI IMG/M metagenome (GOLD analysis project Ga0070694, IMG submission 65470) | Corn, switchgrass and miscanthus rhizosphere microbial communities from Kellogg Biological Station, Michigan, USA - KBS K1-25-1 metaG | ecosystem: Host-associated > Plants > Roots >... | reverse complement strand
TCTGGGAATGGGTGCAGGATTTGTACGGAGAGAGCTATTACGGGCAGAGTCTTCCCGTGGATCCGCCAGGGTCTAGTGCAGGCTTGAACCGGGTGACGCGGGGCTGTACCTGGCGCAATTCCGCCTCGAGCTGCCGGTCAGCGAGTCGCAACAACAATCCGCCCGGCGCTCGCTTCGACAGCATAGGCTTCCGTCTCGTGAGGACTCTGAAGGCGACGCCAACACCTACCGGCAACCCGAAACCAAATTCTGCCACTGCATCCAAGTCGCCACCTGTGATTACAAGCAACAAGATCGAGTTTGTGCGGATTCCAGCCGGCGATTTTCTGATGGGATCAACCAATGCAGCAAATTATGAGAAACCAGCTCATCCGGTGCGGATCAGCCGCGGCTTTGAGCTGGGAAAGTATGAAGTGACACAAGCCCAGTGGGAGGCGATGATGGGAAGTTGTCGGTGCAAGTTCAAAGGCGCGCGCTTGCCGGTGGAGATGGTTTCGTGGGATGAGGTGCAGGCCTTCATCCTCGCGCTCAATAATCGCCAGGATGGATATGTCTATCGGCTGCCGACGGAAGCGGAGTGGGAGTATGCCTGCCGGGCTGGCACGACCGGAGACTATGCTGGGAACCTGGATGAGATGGGATGGTATGGGAATAACTCAGGTAAAGAGCGGTTGGATGTAGAGGAAATTAGGCGGACAGAGGGAGCTAATTATCAGAAGCGGCTTGAAGAGAATGGATGTCAAACACACCCGGTCGGGCAGAAGAAGCCGAATGCGTGGGGTCTCTACGATATGCACGGCAATGTCTGGGAATGGGTGCAGGATTTGTACGGAGAGAGCTATTACGGGCAGAGTCTTCCCGTGGATCCGCCAGGGTCTAGTGCAGGCTTGAACCGGGTGATGCGGGGCGGTAACTGGCGGGGGGCCGCCTGGAACTGCCGGTCGTCGAATCGCGCCAGCAATCCGCCCATCTTTTTCGGCGACTACCTCGGCTTCCGTCTCGTGAGGACTCCGAGATAGTCTCGGGCACTCTTATTCTTTTGACGCTTTGGCCATCAGGAGCTAAAGCGGAATGTCGCACTGCACAGGTCGAAATTATTCTTTCCAGTTTTTGTATCGAACACTCAAACCGTTTCACGGAGGATCATCATGATTTACTTTCGGCGTGTTTGTCTCTTGCTCGTTTTGCTGGCTTCAATCGTCAGCGCCCAATCAAAGATCACCACACCCAAAGAAGAATTCGGCTTCAATTTCGGCGACGACTACCAGTTGGCCAACTACAAGCAAATCTCTGCTTACTGGCACAAGCTCGCGCGCGAATCGAATCGCATCAAGGTGCAAGAGATCGGCAAGACTGCCGAAGGGCGCCCGCATCTGATGGCGATTGTCACTTCGCCGGAGAATCATAAAAACCTGGCGCGCTACAAAGAAATCTCACAGCGACTCGCGCGCGCCGAAAGTTTGACCGATGAACAGGCGAGAGCTTTGGCTAAAGAGGGTAAAGCGGTGGTCTGGATTGATGGCGGCTTGCACGCGAGCGAAGTGCTTGGCGCGCAGCAGCTCGGCGAGATGGTTTATCAGATGGTCAGTCGCACGGATGAGGAGACGATGCGCTTCCTTAATGATGTCGTCATTCTCTTCGTTCACGCCAACCCGGACGGCAATGATCTGGTTGCTGATTGGTATATGCGCAATTCGGTGCCCGAACAACGGAGCATGAACGGATTACCGAGGCTTTATCAAAAGTATATCGGCCACGACAACAATCGCGACTTCTTCGCCTCGACGCAGCCCGAGACTGAAAACATCAACCGCGTGCTCTACCACGAATGGTTCCCGCAGGTTCTCTACAATCATCATCAAAGCGGCCCGGCGGGCACCGTGGTCTATTCGCCGCCGCTGCGCGATCCGTTCAACTACAATCAGGATCCGCTGCTCGTGCTGGGGATTCAAACCGTGGGGACAGCGATGCACACGCGGCTCGCGGCTGAAGACAAGCCGGGCGCGACAATGCGTTCGGGCGGGTCTTACGATGGATGGTGGAACGGCGGCATCCGCAACACAGCGGCTTTTCACAACATCATCGCGCTGCTTACGGAAATGATCGGCAGTCCGACGCCGATGCGCATTCCGCTTGTGATGCAGCGGCAATTGCCGACGAGCGATATTACCTTTCCGATTGCGCCGCAGGAATGGCATTTCCGGCAATCAATCGAATACTCGATTACGATGAATCGCGCCGTGCTCGACATCGCTTCGCGGATGAAGGAGAACTTTCTCTTCAACATCTACCGCATGGGCAAGAACTCGATTGAGCGCGGGGGCCGCGATACGTGGACGGCCGCGCCGCATCGTTACGCGGCGGCAGCGGCGAAGCTGGGCGTGGACATGAGCGGTGGCGGCGGGCGTGGCGGTGGTGGCGGTGCAGGCGGCGGCGCAAACGCTGAGCGTGACGCGGCGCTCTGGGCGGAATTGCGCAAACCGGAGCTGCGCGATCCACGTGGCTTCATCATTCCTGCGGATCAAGCAGACTTTGCGACTGCGACGAAGTTCATCAACGCGCTGCTCGAAGTCGGCATCACCATCCATCGCGCTACCCGCGAGTTTGAAGTGCAGGGCAAAAAGTATCCGGCGAATTCTTATGTCGTCATGACCGCGCAACCTTTCCGCCCGCACGTCATGGATATGTTCGAGCCGCAAGATCATCCCGACAACATTCCGTATGCGGGCGCGCTGCCCACGCCGCCTTACGATCACGCGGGCTGGACGCTCGCGTTTCAAATGGGCGTGCAATTTGACCGCATCCTCGAAGGCTTCACCGGGCCGTTTGAAAAAATCAGCGCGTGGAATATCAAACCGCCTGCGGGCAAAGTGACGACGACCAGCGGCGCGACTGGGTATCTGACCAGCCATCGCGTCAATGATGCGTTCATCGCGCTCAATCGGCTGCTGGCCGCAAACGAAGAGGCGTACTGGCTGCAGAGTCCGATGACTGCGAATGGCCGCACTTATCCGGCGGGCACACTTTACGTCACAGCCAAAAGTTCGACGCTGCCGATACTGCAAAAGGCGGCGGCTGATTTGGGGGTGAGCTTCGATGCGACGGCGGAGAGGCCAGCGGCGGGCGCCGTGAAGCTCCGGCGTCCGCGCATCGGTTTGTGGGATCAATACGGCGGCTCGATGGATGCGGGCTGGACGCGCTGGATTCTCGAACAATTTGAGTTCGGGTTCGACCGCGTCTTTCCGCCCCAGCTTGACGCGGGCAATCTCAACGACAAGTACGATGTGCTGATCTTCGTCGAAGGCGGCATTCCGGGCGCAGGCGGCGGTGGCGGACGCGGCGGCGGTGGTGGAGGTGGCGGCGGCGGAGCGCCGATTACCAATCTCCCGGCTGAATATCAGGGGCAGCAAGGCCGCGTCTCTGCCGAGCGCACGCTGCCGCAGCTCAAACAGTTTATCGAGAACGGGGGCACGGTCATCACTCTCGGCACTTCGGCGGCAAATCTGGCCAGCTATCTCGGTCTGCCGATTGAAAACCATCTGGTTGAAAACGGCTCGCCGTTGCCGCGCACGAAATTCTACACGCCTGGCTCCGTGCTTTCAGCGCGTGTAGACATCGCGCATCCGCTCGCGCATGGAATGACTGAGCGCACTGACATCTTTTTCGACAACAATCCGGTCTTCAAACTCGGCGCGAATGCCGCCGCGTCAGGCATCAAAGCCATCGCCTGGTTCGACAGCAAAACGCCGCTGCGCAGCGGCTGGGCCTGGGGACAGCAATATCTCGATGGCGGCGTCGCGGTGATTGAAGCTCCGGTCGGCAAAGGCAAGGTCTTGATGTTCGGCCCGGAGATTTTGAAGCGCGCTCAGCCGCATGGGACTTTTAAGTTCTTGTTCAATGGCATCTACTACGGCGGTGCTACTGCGTCGAGATAAAGTAAGAATGCGAATCAAGCGTAGATAGGCGATCGAGCAACGGATTGAAACCGCGACCTTTCATCTTCTCAGGCCGTACCCGATCACGGCTTTGGAGTGGCGCAAAGGCGGTTAACAAGCAACGATTGGGACCTCTTCGGTACAGGCCATGTCTTCTTGCGTCCGGCGAAGATGTCGCCGGTCGCGTTGGCATCCGGCGACTGGTGCGTAATTTCTTGCGGAGAGTCGGTGGGGGCTAAGGTCACCATCAGATCCAGGCGCTAACATTGTTTCTTGCCCTCTGTAATAAAAAGCCATCTCCTGCGTTTTCTCTTAGGGAGCATGCTGCCTCCGCACCATTTGTAAAGATTGAGTCCGGTCACGACCATCAGTGATTCCTATTAACCGCCAGTGGATCTTCGCGAGTGAGGAAACTATGAAAACCCAGCGTTTCTTTTTGCTTCTAGTGCTCGTTTCATTATTGCTCTTGCCGCCAGCTTTTCGTCCGGCGCTCGCAGAACAATCCGCGCCGGATTTCAGCGCTCTGGAAAAGGTCGCGCTCGACGAATTGAAGCAAACCAACACGCCCGGCGCGGCGGTTGCAATTGTCAGCGGTGACCGCGTGATCTTCGCCAAAGGCTTTGGCACTTCCAATATCGAGACCGGGGCGCCGGTCTTGCCCGAAATGCTCTTCCGCATCGGTTCGACGACGAAGATGTTCACCGCTGCCGCGCTCCTGACGCTCGTCGAAGAAGGCAAGCTCAAACTCGATGAACCGGTCGGCAAATACGTCAAAGGATTGCATCCAAAAGTGGCGCAGGTGACTGCTCATCAGTTGCTCACACATACTGCCGGAATCAAAGACGATGCAGTCATGCTTGGTCTGCACGATGATCAAGCCTTGGGCGAGAATGTACGCTCTTGGAAAGAGGATTTTTGTTTCACCGAACCTGGCAAGATCTTTTCTTACTCCAATCCTGGTTACTGGCTGGCCGGGTTCGTGCTCGAAGAAGTGACCGGCAAGCCCTATGCTGATCAAATGGCCGAGCGTTTGTTCAAGCCGCTCGGAATGAAGAGCACCACGCTCCGGCCGACGATGGCCATGACCTTCCCGCTCTCGCAAGGCCATGAAGCAACCGGGCAAGCGCAGCCGACCGTCGTCAGACCGATGGCCGACAACGTAGGCAATTGGCCCGCCGGCTCGATCTTTACCAACGTCTACGATCTGGCCCAATTCACTATTGCCTTGATGAACGAGGGTAAAGGTGACGGGAAGCAGGTCTTGCCGCCATCGCTCGTCACCAAACTCTCCACGCCTTACGCCAACGTTCCCGGCTCGGAAAGTAAGTATGCTTATGGACTGATGATTGATCGGCAACGCGGCGTGCGCCTCGTCCAGCACAACGGATCGAGAAGCGGCTACGGCTCAATCATTCGCATGGCGCCGGAGCATCGTTTCGCAGTTATTGCCCTGACCAATCGCACGGGCGTCAGTCTCGGGCAAACTGCCAATAAAGCGATGGAGTTGATGCTGCCGCTCGAAGCGAGAGCCGAAGCGAAGCCCAGACAGGAAATCGAGATGAGCGCGGCAGAGGCAGCGAAATACGCTGGCGTTTACGTAAATGGGTCTACGCGCATTGAATTGATGGTTAAAGATGGCAAGCTCTTTAACAAGCAAGGAACCAACGATCGGCCAGTGGTCAAGATCGGTGAGAATCGTTTTGCTATTGTCCTGGCTAATTCCAGACAGGAATTTGTGGTTGTGACCGGCGCAGCAGGCCAAGCCGAGTTTTTGCATGGCGGCGGGCGCAGCCTCAAGCGAATTCAGGCACAGCAATAGATCTTGTCTCATGTGCGAGGGCCATCAACTGAGCAAGGTTAATCATTTGTGCAAATGTAATCTCCGCAATATCATAATTTCGTGACAGCTTGGCCTCTTAATTACCTGGCCCGCGCCGCACCCCCAAGCGAGACGCGGGAAACTACAGCCCCGTACACCGAAAAAGGCATACTCGCGCGAAAGCCGAGGACGCAAAGCTACCAGCCTAACTCCCCCGCGTGGACAAGGCAGTGGAGCAGCCGAAGTGAATCTCTCCCCGACCGCATTCCTCTTCAGCTCTCCATCCTCATGCCGCCGGAGCAGTCAGGCCTACGAAATATAGATGGCGGCACAGCCGGAAGAGCGAACTACAGCAATTTATCAGGCGATGATCTTGATCGTCGGAGCAACGCTATGGGCGATGAAAGTTCCCCGGCTGCTCCAGATGCCTGAGAAGTCGTTGCTGGAAGTGACCTGCCTGTGCCTCATGATCGTGCTGGCGAGCGCGAAAGCAGTGATGATTCCGCTCCCCAGCTTGAAATTTATCACCGGGCGCGGCACATGCGTGACGGCGGCGGATGCGATCATCCTCTTTATGCTCGTCGTCTACGGCGATGCGCCGGCGGTTTGCGCAGCGGGGATTGATGGTTTCGTCGGCACGCGCGCGGCCACTCGGGCTTCGCACGGGCGCCGGTGGATGATCATTCTGCGCTCGATGGCGACGATGACGATCTCCGTCTCGCTCGCTTCGCAAGTGACGCGATTTTTCCTGCACACCTTCTGGGGGACGAGCAACCCCGGAGCTTTTTATCCGCTGGCTATCGCCTTAGCGGCATTCTTTATGGCGGCAGTCATCCATTTCCTAACCAACTCTTTCATCGTGGCGAGCTTTCAAGCGCTCAAACATCGCCGCTCGGTGATCGGTGAATGGGCAGGCAATTATCTGTGGATGGGGGTGACTTATGTGCCAGCCGTGTTTGCGGCGTGGCTCATCTACCTCGGCATTCAAAGCTTCGGCTGGGTGGCGTGGCTGGTGACGCTGCCGGTCTTCGGGGTCGTTTATCTCTCCTTCAAGCTCTATCACAACAAGATGGAAGAGAAGGTGCAGCACGCGGAAGAGATCAACTCGATTCACATGCGGACGATTGAGGCGCTGGCCAAAGCGGTGGATGCCAAAGATCAGGTGACGCACGATCACATTAAGCGCGTGCAAACTTATGCGCTCGGTCTGGCGCGCCTCTATCATTTGCCTGAACACGAAGTCGAAGCGTTGCGCGCCGGCGCTTTGCTCCACGACATCGGCAAGCTCGCCGTGCCCGATTACATTCTCAACAAACCGGGCAAACTCACTGCCGCCGAGTTCGACCGGATGAAGATCCACACCACCGTGGGCGCGGAGATTATTACGACTATCGGTTTTCCGTATCCGGTCGCGCCCATCGTGCGCCATCATCACGAACGCTGGGACGGGAAAGGTTATCCCGATGGACTTGCAGGCGAAGAGATTCCGCTCACGGCGCGCATACTCGCTTTGGTGGATGCCTTCGATGCGCTGACCGACAATCGGCCCTACTCGAAAGCCAAAACGCGCGAAGGGGCGATCGCTTTTCTGCGCGGGCAAAGCGGCCAGCAATTCGATCCGCAGATGGTTGAGCTGTTCGTCACGTACCTGGATGAGTTCGACCGTGAGGTAGCGGCCATTGCGCCCACAGCCTTGCTTGATTTGCAGACTGAGCGCTACGCGGAAGCCCTTGCGCCCAGCGCTACGCCCGGTTACGGCTTGGCGGCTGATAAACCGTCGGGCACTTACCTGGAGCGCATCGGCTCGGCGCACCGCGAATTCAACACGCTGCTTCAGATGGCGCATTCGGTCGCCAGTTCGCTTGAAATAGACACGACGCTCGGAGTGCTCACCGAGCAGTTGCGGCGGTTGGTTTTCTTCGATACTTGCGTCATCTACTTGACCGTGCCGGAGGGCGGAGCGGCGCAGGTGCGTTATGCCGACGGCCCGGGCGCGCAAGCGTTCACTAATCGGCAAGTGGCTTTCGGCGAAGGCATCACGGGTTGGGTGCTCGCGCATCAGGAGCACTTCTACAACACCGATCCGGCGTTGGATCTGGACGGCCTGAACGATGAGGAGTGCGAAGCGTTTCGGAATCTATATATCTTCCCGCTGATCAAAGATCAGGAGACGCTGGGCGCGGTGGCGCTCTACTCGCTCAGTCAGGAAGAGTACACGATGGATCACGTGCGCCTGATCGAGATGGCGACGCCGATTGCTTCCGAAGCGACCAACAACGCACGCTGTTACGCGCGGCGCGAAGAGGACGCGATGACCGACGAATTGACGGGCCTCGCCAATTCGCGCGCGATTTATTTATTTGCCGAAAAAGAGATCAGCCGTTGCCGCCGTTCGACGAGCACGCTCACCGTCTTGATGATGGATCTGGATCGCTTCAAGCAGATCAACGATACGCACGGGCATCGCGCAGGCAGCCGCATGCTGAGCGAGCTGGGTCCCTTGATCGCGCGCACGCTTCGTACCGCTGACTTCGTTGCCCGTTACGGCGGCGATGAGTTTTTTGCGCTCCTACCCGATACCAATTTCGAGCAAGCGCAGATCGTCATTCAGCGCATTGAAGAAGCGGTCAACGCGCATCACATGCCGGTGAATGACAGCCAGACCGTGAACGTTGGCATCAGCATTGGGGCGGCTGAACTTGGCCGCGACGGCGATACGCTCGAAGAGTTGCTCATCAAAGCCGACCTCGCGATGTATACCACCAAAGCACAGCACAAACTCGGCAAGCATAAGCTTGAACAAGCAGTCGTCGAACAAGCGGTCGGCACCGCGTAACGCAATTTGGCAAATTATTACGAAACAAAGTTCTGCTTGACGTCTATCTCTCCGCCTTTGATCGCATCAATGTAAACTGTCCATGTCGTGCCGCGTCCGACTTCGACTGGATAAGCGAGATAGAAAAGCAGCTTGTCTTTGTCGAGCTTCGGGTAGACCACCAAATCTTTGACGCTGATCTCTTCACGCCGCGCGACTTTGTAACGAAGCGGTTGACCGGCGATGCTCGTGTAGGTGAATTCGCGGTTGAGGAGTTTGCCTGAGATGGCCGTGGGTTCAATGGTCGGGCGCGTGGGCAGTTCAAGCGTGGGCACCAGGCGGCTGCTCATTTGCAGCAATGCGCCGGTCTTACTCAAGACCAAGCGCAAGTCGCCGTATCCATTCGCCAGCGGAAAGGGATAATTCATCTGCTGATAGACTGCGCGATAGATGTTGCCTTCGTTGCTGAAAGTAATGAGAGAAAGATCTTTGAGGTTGAGAGCATTGCTGCGATGCTCACTGCTCAGGATGGCGCCCGCATGCTCTATGAAGCGACGCAGCGCCTCGGTGGCTTCAGCCTCGCCGAACGTGATCCCTTTGGGATTGAGATTGATGCGATTGGCGAGCGCTGACGGCAACGCGCGCGGCGTAAAGAGCACCGGCTCAAAATCCGGCTTCGTGTCCGGCAGCCGATACTCCGCCAGGAAGAGCGACCAGGCTTCTTCAGCCGCTTGCTGGCGCGCGGCGGTGGCTTCGATCACGAGCGGATAATTTTCCGTCTTCGACTGTGGCGGATTGACGGCTAGCGGAGGCGGCGTAGCACAAGCCCAGATCATTGCGCTACAGAGCGCAGAGCAGACGAGTTTGGCGCTGAACATCATACCTACCGATTATTCACGCTCACCCGCCAAAATCAAGGCCGTCAGATTGCAATGAATCAAGGGGAATCAAGGCCAAACTTCCGGGAGCGAACTCACTTGATGTTGATTTTAACTGTATTCGCCGTCTTGCCATCCACCATCAGTACGATCTCCACTTCACCGCGACCAGCCAGACTGCGCGGATGAATTTGAAGCCAACTTGAGGTCGCCTAGACCAACTGCGCCGCGTGTTTCAATCGTTCCACCGTGCGCCGCTGGCCCATCGCTACAACCACATCGAACAGTCCTGGCCCGACTGCTTGCCCGGTCAGGGCCGTGCGCGTGGCGTTGATGAGCAATCCGGCTTTGACGCCTTTCCCTTCGGCGAAGACACGCAACGCTTCTTCGGTTGAGTCGTGAGTGAAAGTTGAAAGCGCGGCCAGCGCGTCCGCCAATTCCGGCAGCAACGTTTTGAGCGCCGCATCCTTCTGCAAATTCTTTTTGACCGCCGCTTCGTCAAATTCAAAACGAACATCATCCACAAAATAAGGGCGGCCCTGCGTCAAGAAATCCGGCAGCGTGCGGGCACGGGCGCGCAGCAAGTCTACCGTGTGAGCAAACCACTCGCGCTCGCTGCCATCGTACTCTTCGCGCCACAATCCTGTTTTCTCCAATTGCTCGCGCACCATGGGCAGCAGCGCGTCGAGCGGCATCTTGGAGATGTACTCGGCGTTCATCCAGAGCGCTTTCTGATCTGTCCAGTGGCGCTCATCGCCTTCAGTGAAGTTAAAAACGGCGTTGGCCTTGTGAATGCCTTCGAGCGCGAAGCGTTCGATCAATTCAGCGCGCGAAAAGATCTCCTGATCCGTATCTTTCGGCGACCATCCGACGAGCGCGAGAAAGTTGACGAAAGCATCGGGAA
>Ga0070694_100002801_pt1 | contig 10356 bp, 7 predicted proteins | sample KBSK1251metaG_FD_65470 | JGI IMG/M metagenome (GOLD analysis project Ga0070694, IMG submission 65470) | Corn, switchgrass and miscanthus rhizosphere microbial communities from Kellogg Biological Station, Michigan, USA - KBS K1-25-1 metaG | ecosystem: Host-associated > Plants > Roots >... | reverse complement strand
TCTGTGCGAGTATTCGCTTGATCAAGGCTACGGCTACAAGTTCGCACTGGAAGCCAAACCGAACGAACCGCGCGCCGACATTTACATGCCGACGACTGGAGCCTATCTGGCTTTCATCGCCACGCTCGACCATCCCGACATTGTCGGCGTCAATCCCGAAGTCGCGCACGAGCACATGTCCGGCTTGAATATGTCGCACGCCGTGGCGCAAGCCTGGGAATCGGGCAAGCTCTTCCACATTGATCTGAACGACCAACTGCCAGGGCGTTATGATCAAGACTTGCGCTTCGGTTCCGCCAATCCGAGGGCGGCTTTCTGGCTGGTCAAGTTTTTGGAAGATGTGGGCTATGAAGGGATGCGCCACTTCGACGCGCACGCTTATCGCACGGAAGATTACGATGGCGTCAAAGAGTTCGCGCGCGGTTGCATGCGAACCTATCTTATTTTGAAAGATAAGGCCGCGAGTTGGAATGCTGACCCGGAGATCAAAGCTTTGCTTTCTGAGATTGCGGAGACGAGCGGCGATGCGCCCACTGTTGGGCGTTTCTCAAAAGCTGGCGCGAAGAAATTGCTTGGATTTGAATATGATCGCGTCGCGCTCGCGGCTAAAGGGTTGCAGTACGAGCGGCTCGATCAATGGACTATGGACATTCTGCTTGGCGTGCGTTGAGCCAGCAGATATGGGCCTCAAGAAAAAATCACCACGAAGAACACGAAGAGCACGAAGAGAGGGAGAAAACTTTGTGATCTTTGTGGTCTTCGTGGTGAAAACATCTTCTTGTATTCGACGATGAGGTTTGTCTCGTATGAGCTTATTCCTCGGCATTGACGTTTCAACGACGGCAGCCAAAGCGCTGTTGATAGATGAAGCAGGGCGAGTAGTAAGTAGCGCCTCGACGCCGCTCGCGCTGTCCACGCCGCGCCCTTTGTGGTCGGAACAGCAACCGCAAGATTGGTGGCAAGCGACGGCGGCAAGCATTCGTCATGCTCTGAGTCAAGCCAACGTTTCCGGCGCTCAAGTTGCAGCCATCGGGCTGACCGGGCAAATGCATGGTCTGGTTTTGCTCGATGAACATGGAGAGGTGCTGCGGCCAGCCATCTTGTGGAACGATCAGCGCTGCGGTGCGGAGTGCGATGAGATTCGCGCGCGGCTCGGCAAAGCGAATCTGATTCAAATCACCGGCAACGATGCGCTGACCGGATTCACGGCGCCTAAAATCGTCTGGGTGCAAAAGCACGAGCCGGAAGTTTATGCTCGGGCGCGCCACGTGCTGCTGCCCAAGGATTATGTGCGATACAAGCTGACTGGGCAGTTTGCGATGGATAAAGCGGATGGGTCAGGCACGATGCTGTTTGATCTGAAGAAGCGTGACTGGTCTGCCGAAGTGCTTCAGGCGCTCGATATTCCGGCGGAGTGGCTGCCGCCAACTTATGAAGGGCAACAAGTCACAGGCGAAGTCAGTGCGCACGCGGCAGAAGCGACTGGACTCTGTGCGGGCACTCCAGTAGTCGCAGGCGGCGGCGATCAAGCAGCGCAAGCTGTCGGCGTGGGCGCGGTGCGGGAAGGCATTGTCGCATTGACGCTCGGCACATCGGGTGTTGTGTTTGCCGCTACCAAATCGCCTCTGATCGAGCCTGAAGGGCGGCTGCATGCTTTCTGTCATGCCTCGCCCGGCTGCTGGCATCTGATGGGAGTGATGCTCAGCGCTGCCGGAAGCTTGCAGTGGTATCACGACACTCTGGCTCCGCAGGCCAGCTTTGACGAGTTGGTAGAAGAGGCTGCCCAAGTTCCAGCAGGCAGCGAAGGCTTGCTCTTTTTGCCTTACCTGACCGGCGAGCGCACGCCGTATCCTGATCCTTTGGCGCGCGGAGCCTGGGTTGGGCTGACAGTGCGGCACAAGCGGGGACATTTAACTCGCGCCGTGCTGGAAGGTGTGGCCTTTGGTTTGAAGGATGGTTTCGCGCTGATTCAAAGCGCGGGACTCGGCGCTATCGAACAGGTGCGTGTTTCGGGCGGCGGCGCGAAGAGCCTTTTGTGGCGGCAGATCATCGCCGACATTCTGGGGGTGGAATTGGTGACGGTCAACACGACGGAAGGGGCGGCGTATGGTGCGGCGCTGCTGGCGGGTGTGGGCAGTGGAGCTTGGGCGGATGTGGAAACGGCTTGCGCTGAAACGGTTAAGGTGATTGGACGTGTCTCGCCTGATGGTCAGCACGAAAGTATTTATCAGCATATGTACGCGCATTACTGCGCGCTTTATCCAGCCTTGAGAGCAACCTTCAATGGCTTGGCATTGTTGGAAGCCTAACTCTTGAGTTGAAGGATAAGAACAGCATGACTTTCTAATCTCTATATTTCGGCTTGGCCTTTTCACGAATCTCTTTGGCGCGAGCTTCTAGCTTCGCTGCTTCATCTTCACGATTCATCCTTCGCAGCAAGGCAGCATAATTCTCTAAAACCGTAGCAGTATCCAGATGCTTTTTGCCGAGCGCCTCCTCTCGGATGTTGAGAGCGCGCTTGAGGAGCGGCTCTGCCTCCTCATACTTCCCCTGCGCATAGAAGATCGCTGCCAAGTTGTTGAGGCTGGTTGCGGTGTCTGGATGCTCCTTGCCTAACGTCCTCTCGTAGATTTCGAGGGCACGCTTGAAGAGTGGCTCAGCCTCAGTAAACCGCCCTAGCGCGTAATGTAGTGTTGCCAATTCGTTAAGGCTGGTAGCAATATCAGGATGTATTCTGCCAAGCGTTTTCTCTAAGATTTCGAGGGCACGCTTGAAGAGCGGCTCTGCCTCAACATATCGCCTCTGTGTTAGATAGAGTGCTGCCAGATTGTTGCAACTGGTAGCGGTGAATGGATGCTCCTTGCCCAACGTCCTTTCGTAGATGTCGAGGGCGCGCTTGAAGAGTGGCTCAGCTTCAGTGAACAGCCCTTGTGCTTGGTAAAGTCCTCCCAGGTCATTGAGGCTTGTGGCGGCAGAAGAATGCCCCTTGCTGAGTACCTTCTCGTAGATGTCGAGGGCGCGCTTATAGAGTCTCTCAGCCTCTTTATACAGCCCTTGTGCTTGATAGATTTTTGCCAGGTTGTTGAAGCAGGTAGCAGTGTCAGGGTGTTCCTTGCCCAATGTCCTTTCGTAGATGTCGAGGGCGCGCTTGTAGAGCGGCTCAGCCTCAGTGTACTTTTTGTGCGCTCGATAGAGTTCTGCAAGGTTGTTGAGACTGGTGGCAGTGCCAGGGTGCTCCTTGCCAAACGTCCTTTCGTAGATGTCGAGGGCGCGCTTGTAGAGCGGCTCAGCCTCAGCATACCGTCCTTGTGATTTGTATAGCAATGCCAGACCGTTGAGGCTGGTAGCAGTGTCGGGGTGCTCCTTACCACGCATCCTCTCGTAGATGTCGAGGGCGCGCTTGTAGAGCGGCTCAGCTTCGATATACCGCCCCTGTGCTCGATAGAGTGCTGCCAAATTGTTGATGGTAGCGGCAGAGTCTGGAGGTTCCTTGTCGGATTCTATCTTTTCGTAGATTTCAAGTGCGCGTTTAAGAATTGGCTCGGCCTCGTGGTATCGCCCTAGCGAATAGTAGAGTGCTGCAAGGTTGTTAAGGCTTTGGGCGGTGTCAGGATGCTCATTGCCTAACGCCTTCTCATTGATTTCGAGCGTGCGCTTGAAAAGAGGCTCGGCCTCGGCGTACCGGCCAGCTTGACACAAGCTCAATCCAAGCCAGTTCAAAGCAGCGGCATCTTTTCTCCGTGAAACTACTTCCTGAAACTTGTCTACGGATTCACTGTACTTGCCCTCTCCGTAAAGAGACTGACCGAGAAAGAAGGCTGCGTCTGCAAAATCTGCATTGATCTTTTGAGCCGCTTCCTTTCGCATCTGGTATGATTGCCTAAGCTTTTCGGTAGCCGCCGGATAGTTCTTTTCATATAAATCCGCCAGACCCTGCTGGTAAGGGTCTTTGGCCTTTCTACCCCACTCGCGAACAGCTCGGTCTACTTCTTCCGGCGACAACCCTACCGTTTCCGCCTGAAGTTTGAGCACAAGCTGACGCTCTTCATCGGAAATCTGCCGGTCGAGCTTCGGGTTTATCTCTTTGAGGTATCTTGCGGTAAACGCTTCCAGAAATTTGCCGCTGCTCAACATTTGCTTGTCGCTTCTACGCGCCACGACAACGGAGATGGCTTTGTCTGCTTTATTGTCAAAAGGCGGGACAAGTAAGTGGCCATCCCAGGGGCTGATGAACGCCCAGTCCGAACCGCCGGAGCGTTTGGCAATTTGAAGAGTGACCCCCTCGCCAGGGCGTGTTTGCGGCGGCAACTTCAGACGCACTCTTCCTCGAACCGCAATCGCCTCTGAGCAATCTCCTTTGCAGGTGATGGCAACATTGCTGACCGGCTCTTCTGCAGTGTTGGTCACATACAGTATGAGATAACCCTCTTCGAAAACGTGCCTGTATGGATGCAAGAAAGAGAGCATCAATAAAAAGCTGAGTTGAAGCGCCCCACACATATCTTTAACCTCTTATCATTTTGCTTTCGCTCGAATCTCCTTGGCGCGCGCTTCCAGCTTCGCCGCTTCATCCTCACGGCCTGTTTTGCGTAGACAATCAGCATATCCCTCTAAAATGTTCACCAAAAATCGATGTTCCGGCCCTAGTGTTTTTTCGTAGATTGCTAAAGAGTGTTTGAAGAGCGGCGCGGCCTCAGCGCACTGGCCCTGAGACTGATAGAGTCCTGCGAGATTTTTGAGAGCGGCACCCACCAATGGATGATCTGGGCCAAAAGACTTTTCCCTTATCATCAGAGTGCGTTTGAAGAGTGACTCGGCCTCGGCGTACCGGCCCTGCGCTTGGTAGAGTCGAGCAAAGCTGGTAAGGACACCGGCCACGGCCGGATGTTCTAGACCTAGATTCTTCTCCACAATTGCTTGGGCACGTTTGAATAGCGTTTCAGCTTCGGCGTATTTGCCCTCTACCCGGTAGAGGTCAGCGAGGTTGCTGAGTGGGGTTGCCACGGCCGGATGGTCCCGTCCTAGCTTATTTTCCACAATAGTTAAGGCACGTTGGTAAAACGGTTCGGCCTCAGAGTACTTGCCCTGTGCTTGGTAAACTTTAGCGATATTATTGAGCGCGACAGCCACGTTCTGATGTTCCGATCCTAATCTCTTTTCCGCAATTGTTAAGGCACGTTGGTAAAGCGGCGCGGCTTCAGCCAGTTTGCCTTGAGTATCGTAGAGTGCTGCAAGATTATTGAGTGCCGCCGCTACCTCTATATGTTCCAGCCCTAGCTTCTTCTCCGCAATCTCTATAGCACGTTGGTAGAGCGGCTCAGCTTCGGCGTACTTGCCAATCTCTTGGTAGAGGCCAGCAAGATTATTCAGCGTAACGGCGATGATTGAGTGTTCTGGCCCTAGTGTTTTTTCGTAGATTGCCAGTGCGCGTTTGAAAAGGGGTTCAGCTTCGGTGTATTTACGCTGTACTTGGTAGAGGTGAGCAAGATGATCCAGCGCAAGGGCGATGCTTGGGTGTTCTGGCTCTAGTGTTTTTTCGTAGATTGTCAGACTGCGGTTTAAGAACGATTCAGCCTCGCTGTATCTCTCCTGCGCTGCGTATATTCCAGCAAGGCAGTGGAGAACATCGGCCACAGCCGGATGTTCCAGCCCTAACTTCTTCTCCGCAATTTCTAAGGCACGTTTGGAGAGTAGTTCGGCTTCGACGTACTTGCCCTGCTTCTGATAGAGTTCTGCAATATTGTTGAGTGTGCTAACCAAGCCCGCATGTTCTGGGGTTGGTATCTTTTCGTAGATTGCCAAAGAGCGTTTGAAGAGCGGCTCGGCCTCTGGATATAACCCTTTCGCTCGGTAAAGAACAGCGAGATTACAGAGTGCGACAGCCAAGTTTGGGTGCTCCGGCCCTAGCTTCTTCTCCGCAATCTCTATAGCACGCTTGAATAGAGTTTCAGCTTCGGCGTACTTGCCCTGCGTCTGATAGAGTCCCGCAAGATTGTTGAGAGTTGCACCCATATTCGGCTCCTCTGATTCTGGGGCCTTCTCGCTGATTACCAGGGCGCGTTTGAGAGGCAGTTCGGCGTCGGCGTAGTGGCCAGCTTTAATTAAGCTCAACCCAAGCCAGTTCAAAATATCGGTCTCATCTTTTCTCAGTACAGTAACTTCCTGAAACTCTCTGGCAGCCTGACTGTATTTGCCTTGTTGATAAAGAGACTGACCAAGGAAAAAGATTGTATCTGCGAGCTCCGCGTTGGCTTTTTTAACGTTCTCTTTTCGTATTACCTTAGATTCTTTGAGAAGCTCTTCCGCTTTCGAATAGTTTTTTTCGTAGAATTCTATCAGTCCTCGATCATAGGGATCTTTTACTTTTCTTCCCCACTCACGGATTGCCTGATCTAGTTCCTCCGGCGTTAGTCCTACTGCCTCTGCCTGCTCTTTGCGTACAAGTTGGCGTTCTTCATCGGTAATCTGCTGACCTGCTTTCGGCTGGACTCTGCCATTACAGCGCTCAGTCAATGCTCGAAGGGCAACTCCACTACGCAGTATTTGTTTGTCGCCTTTAAGTACAACTACAATGGCAGTAATGTTCTCGGCTTTGCTGGCGAATGATGGAATATTCACCCTATCATCCCACGGGCTAAGCAGCACCCAGTGCGGGCTGTCAGCGCGTCTCACGATTTGCAATAAAACCCAATCGTCGGAACTCATCTGAGACGCCAACTTGAGCCGTGCTTTTCCTCGGCTGTCGCTAACACCAGTCGAACACCGCCCATCTCGACACGTTATGGCTACTGCGCTGACTCGCTTATCGGCAGCGTTTTTCACATAGAGTTCGAGATAGCCCTCCTCTATCGGTGGCCAAGGTACGGATAAAAAGGTGACAAGGAGCAAATAGCTGAGGCGTACTACTCTAACCATAAGCTTTACCTTCCGAGTGTTAAGACGGCAGGCGCATCTCCTGCCGGATGCCATAGTTTTGCGGCCTGATAGCCCTTCTTTTCAGCGTGCAACAAGACCTGCTGATTGAGCGCGGCGTGCGCGAGCAATTCAAAGTTGCCACCTTCTTTGGTTACGATGGCCTCAGCCTCATAACCGACAACAAAGACGCGTGCTCCGTTGATTGCGTGGTTCTTTCTGTCTACAACTTGCCCGCGCACTTTGGCCGAATCATCGCGCTTCAGATTGATGGTAATTGCTGGGTTGTAATCATTGCCCAGCGTCAAATCAGTCTTGCCGATAAGAAACGCGTTCTCTTTCGAGGCGCGCACGGTGAGTTTGCCGTCTGCTGGTTTGATAGAGGAAGTAATATCGAACTGCCAGCCACCTGGCATAGGTTGTGCAGATGCGCTAATATTTGCCCAGACTTTCAAATCTTCTGGCGGGCGCCCCAACGGGTCAACAACAGGCACACCTTGAGGATCAACAACGGTGACATGCACGCGATAGATTTCACTGGGCTTATAAATCAGGCTCACGAGACCAACCAGCACAAGCAATGTGAGCACTAGCCAGAAAGCATTGGGGATCTTCCGTCGCTTCGATTTGAGCCACGCCAGCATTACGCCGAGCACGACCGCGAGCGCAAAGGCAATTAGACTGATAAGAGTCTGAACGTTGGGAACCACGCTCCACATATCACTTGATTCAATCAGATTGAGCAAAGCAAACATAAGATACTCGCTTTGACATAGGGAATGGCCGCTTGAAAATTGAATAAATGAACAGGGCAATTGTACAGCACATGCGCGGAATCGTTAAAGGAAGTTGGAGAATATAGCCGTATTGTGCTTTCGCCAGTTTAGTTGATCTGACGAGGAGGTCATAAGGATAGATACCAATCTTTCTGAGTTCTCTCCTCATGGACTGGGAAGGGAGCGGGAAAGCCGCCAATCAAGATTATGGTCGAGAAGAATTTTCACCGGTTCGGAGTGAGTTGATGAGATTCGCTTTCGCCAGTTCTAAAACCTTCACTGCTTGCTCGCGCGTGATTGGCGGGAACCCTTCTAAGAAGTCATCAAGTGGTTCGCCGCCTTCGATGTAATCGAAAAGAATTTTGATCGGTACACGAGTCTTGTAGAAACACGGCTCCCCACCCTGCCGGTTAGGGTTAATCCAGATCACGTCCTCAATCACTTGTGAGTCATCATCAGTTTTTGGCGTTGTGACTGTCTCTATTGCCATATTCAGCATTATATTCACTTCTCAACGAAAATCTACTTGAGAGATTCATCAGTCAACGCTCCGGCATTCCGTCAGGCCCTTTCGCCTCTATCTTGACGGAGCGGGCTATTCGCTGAACTTCAGCAGCGGCGAGATCAAAGTCATCTGGCATTTGCCTGAACACCAATTTACTTCAGCCGCCGTTTTTGTCATCGCGACCACTGCTCAACTGCTGTTCATGCGACAGCGCAAATCTGTAATAGACGTTAATATTCAGCTACAAGCGTTTCAGCAACAGTACTAATCTAATCCGTTCGCTCATCACGATTATTACAGTCTGAGCAAACCCAAACGAGGTTTAAGGCTCAAAGAAGTCCTCTGATTGCAAGAGGGTGAATTAGTTAATTGCTATTGGGAACAGTGCTTGCCCTTTTCCAGGCGGGACAAATAATGCCGCGCTCAAGATAAATAAGCGCGAAGACTGATTAAACTGGAGGAGAGATAGCAGGGTCAGGCAGCGGTGGTTTACGTCCCGATTGTGAGGGAAGAAGTATGGCTACATTAAATAAGCGCAGCATAGTTGAAGTCCGGAACCATATCATCAATTTACTTCCCTCAAAAGACCGCGAACATTTGCTTCCGCATTTGAAACCCGTCTCATTGACTAAGGGGCAACTCGTCTATGGTCCGCGTGAAGGCATCAGGTATGTCTATTTTCCCGAAGACGGGCTGGTCTCACTGGTGTCTATGACTGATAGTGGGCAGACGATTGAAGTCGGGATGGTCGGCTCTGAAGGCATCGTCGGCTTGCCGGTGATCTGGAAAGCTTCCTCGCTTCCTTATCAAGTGATCGTGCAGATCCCTGGCCAGGCTTGGCGGGTGAGAGCTGATGTGTTCAGAAGAGAGTTCGACCGCTGCGGAAAGTTGCAAGCCATTCTGCTGCGCTATACGTCGGCTGCTTTTACCCAAGTCTCGCAAACGGTGGTTTGCAACCGCTTCCACACGATTGAAGAACGACTCTGCCGCTGGCTGCTCATGAGCTGTGATCTCGCTAAATCAGAAAATCTGGCTTTAACTCAGGAAATCCTTTCGGTCATGCTTGGCGCTACGCGCACACTGGTCACGGAGACAGCGGGCGCTTTGCAAAAGGCGCGTTTGATTAGCTATCAACGAGGACAAATTCAAATTCTTGACCGCCAGAAGATGGAAGAGGTTTCCTGCGAGTGCTATCCCATTATTAGGGACGCATTCAGCCACTTCCTCGAAACTAACATTGCGGCTGTTCACTAGCCGTTCAAGGCGACCTGCATCAGTACAATAATCCGTACAACAGATCGCGCCGTGTGTATCCGGCCATGACAGGGGAGAAGGACGCTGTTTCGTCGTATGCTAGACGTTAATTCTTGAGCGTTTTGCTAGAAATGTTGCAGAAAACCTCTTTATTATGCAGCGCTCTTGCAGTAAAAGTATCTCCATCCCCCATAACGGCTATAGCGGAAAAGATGCTTGCCGCATCATAGGCTAGGCCACTGGCACATGTTTTGCCATCGAATTACTTAGGTAACTGAAGCGCTTGGTTGGCAGTGCGCTTCTGTTCCTTAAACGCCCTAAGGATAGGCTCCCATGGCAAACGCTACTGTACTAATCGTCGAAGACAGCGCTGATGCGCGTGAACTGATCCATTGCATTTTGGACAGCGCTGGTTTTGCCGTGACTGAGGCCGAAGATGGCGAAGAGGCGTGGCAGTCGCTTGAGCATTCTCTTCCTGATCTGTTGCTGACCGACCTGACCATGCCGCGTCTTGACGGCTTTGAGTTGATTCGCCGCGTCAGAGCGCGAGTTGATTTGGCTCGTCTCCCGATAGTTGCCGTGACAGCTTGCGTCGCGGCCTATGGCGCAGAGGCATTGAAGGCAGGGGCGACCACAATCATCCAAAAGCCGATTGATCCGGACTACCTGGAGGAAACGGTCAATCAGCTTCTACCTAAAGATCGTCGCCATTGGACGGAGATTGAACAAAAAGGCCAGGCTAACGCTTACACCGATCATCAATTCATTGAGGCGGGTTGTTTGGCTTTCCTCAAAAGTGGCGCGTGACTCCGAAGCCGCAGTCCTTTTGATCAGCAGCGTAAATAAAGTCTCTCGTTGAGCGCATTAATCCGATGGGGTTAATCGGGTTAGGTGAGTTTGACAGAGACA
>Ga0070694_100002798_pt1 | contig 10358 bp, 8 predicted proteins | sample KBSK1251metaG_FD_65470 | JGI IMG/M metagenome (GOLD analysis project Ga0070694, IMG submission 65470) | Corn, switchgrass and miscanthus rhizosphere microbial communities from Kellogg Biological Station, Michigan, USA - KBS K1-25-1 metaG | ecosystem: Host-associated > Plants > Roots >... | reverse complement strand
AACTTCATCAGCGACTTCATGGCTGCGGAGCAGAACGCCACAAGAGAGCAGGCGATCAAGGCCTGGACAACGCTAAAGGCGCTGGATGTGCCGAAGGACTATCGATCGTGGAAGAGGTTCCGGTCGTCCAAAGCGAAGCAGTAGTCGACGTGAAAAGCGGTCTAACAACGGCATGCAGCCTGCCCAAACGAACGCCATAGCAAGGCTTCCAAAGATCCAAAGTCCGTGCTTCGGCCGCTGAGTCTGACTGCGTAAATCGGAAACAGGCCGAGCGCGCCGCTTTGAACGTTTCCATCAACTAGGGGTTGTGAGTACTTAACTTTCCATAAAGCAGTTCATTCTCTTCTTTAAGTAATCGAACTTGCAGTTCAAGCCTTCCCTTTGCATGGCCGTGATGGCTGCCACCACACGGAGACGCGCCTTACGACTCTTCTCTGCAGCCAACCGAACAAATGGCCTGAGTGTTTCTTTTCACTGCGATGGCTGACCGCCCCGATTCTTTTGTCGCTCACTAGCCGGTAGCTCCAACTCAGAGAGAACCTTCTCCATGCCATCAATCTGATCACCGACAGCACATGCACCAAAGCGTTCGATTAGTGCAGTAAGGACCAGTAGTCCAACTCCACCGCCTCGGTACTTGAGAAGTATCTCCAAACGGTCGAGAATCAAAAGGTTAGAGTTTCAAATCTTATCCCCCAGCAGCTTTTGCAATCGCAACAACACGGCACGTCCACGAAATAAATGTGTACATTCGGCCATTGTTGGTAGATGTGTGCCGGTACTACAATAGGTGAGTTCTGATGACCACAATAGCCTCAGTCTCACTTGGGAGGTGCATCATGACATTCAAACTGAAATGCGCTGGCGTAATTGTTTCAGCAGCGTTTGTGCTACTTCTTTTTGTTTTTCTGACAGGAACCGGGACGGGCCAGGTTGGTCGGCCAACAAACACCTCGTCGAACCAAAATACCCGAGGCGGCGATGACGACGCATCAAAGAAAAACAACACGAACACCAATAAACCAAACTTGCAAGAGCTGTTGGCAGGTTCCCGGGCCAACCAGGAAAAACTGCTGAATGAGAAGGGCCCGCAAGTATCAAAAAGCTTTAGTTCGAACCGGTTTTCGGTCGGAGCTTTCGTCCAGGCAGGCTGGGCCATGGTTGTGGAGTACAAACTAGAAGAGGGTGCTGAAGGTAAACTTGAAGTATCCACCTTTAGCGATAGGGGTCTCCACGACCATACCTTCAAACTGGCGGGGGTCGACATCGGAAATGGAGTAAAGCGTGATGTATTGCACGTTCCCGCTGACTTTAAGGAACGTGAGCCGGGATTGATTCTTATAAGTGCGAGCAAGAAAGACGACCAGGGAAAGAAACAACGCGCTAACATAAAAGTCTACAGCCTCGGCGTCGGTGTAGCGGATGACTTTCCAGGTTTGTTCAATGCCGCCGTAAGGCAACCTCAGCAACGCCCACATTTCATCCCGGCAAAATACAACTCTTTGAGACCAAACGCCTCGGATATCACGATTACTCCCGAGTTGCTCGACACCGCTCAAGGACAACTGATCAAATATATATTCATCCCTCCTTCAGATTTCGGTGCATGGTCAGCAAACTTTGGCGTCGTCGTGAACAATTCCGACGGTGAGAGTGAAGTCAGACGGGTCACAGAACAATACTTCAACACTCCACTGAACAGAGGCAATGAATCAGGTGGGACCTGGAACGGGAAAAACTCAAAAGGAAAAGTGAAAAAAGGTCAATATCAAATTGCCATTACGGCCTGGTGGTCGTCGGCAAGTCCCGGTAACGGTGCCTCATGTGTTCTTAACTCGGATAGCACTTTCATTGTTCAATAGAAGACTGCGGAGTGACGTTACCCAGCACAACTCGCTCGTACCTTACAAAACCTTGGGTTCGGCTACTCGGATCCTTACTCGTTATCGTTGCCTTCGGAGTTGTTCAGTATCGCCTGGCTCACCAACCGTTAGCGATAGAGCTCGTGGACTACAAGGTGCCTGCCATATTGCAAGGGCAGCAATTGGTGATTGATGAGCCAACATTACTTCAACCGAGTACCTCGTTGTTGATTCATCGAGGTGACGTCAATCAGGAGCCGCAGGCCTTTCTTGATCGCGCGGTTCTCACTGAACAAACAAGACGCAGGTTCAACACGGATCCCGGTTCTGCTTCCCCGCAGCGAATAGATTTTCGCTTACTTAAGGAGAGGGGAGAGCCAAAGCATCCGAACAATCCGTGCGCAACAGACTTTGAAACACGAATTGAAACCGGTCAGCCTCTTCCGAAGGCAATCGCATTTTTTCAGTCTGACGAACCTGGTGTACAAAATTACCGCAGCGTTTCGATTAAGATCGATGGACCCGTCTTATTTAAGTTGACCACCAATCCGCCAATTAATTTACCTATGGGCTCGGGGGACGACGAAGTGGTTGATGACGGACCGGGTTGTATAAAGCTAGTGACTGGTGAAAACGGCTGGCAACGAAAGGTCAAAGGATCACCCGCGCTAATCTCTTCGCAGTCAGAAGCCAATTCCGAGATAAAAATTCGCTTTCTGCCCTTGAATAGCAAACAACCGATATGGTCAGGAAATGAGGGAACCTTTGAGCCGTTTTTCAATTTCCGGTTGGGAGCCCGAAGCGTACGCATTCTATCGAATGGCAAAAACACGTTTGAAGCTACGGCGGCAGGGCCGGAGGCACTTCAGGTTGATCGATTATTAGTTGGATCAGACCAGTTGCAAACACACGTCATCGGTAAGGCACACGTTGTCGCTAACGGTGAGCCGGTGACGCAAGACCTGCTTAAGTTGGTGGAGCAGAACCGTGTGGCGGCTGGAGTCTTCGTCGCCCTTAATACATTTTTGGTGGGCTGGTTGTTCAGTTCCGTAAAAGCGTTGTTTAAGGGCAGTGAAGAAAAACCACAGAAGCGAAAGGGCTCGAAAAAAAAGTGACTTTGCACTGGATACGTGGAAGTGTGGACTTACTGAGGATTGGTAGGCGCGTTCGGATTTCAACCGCACCCCTACCGTGTCACGGTAGTGCTCTACCCCTGAGCTACGCGCCTAATAGGAAGGATTTTGAAAACCCTAACAGAAACTCACATTTTCAAATTCCGCATTGTCCGCTAAATTCCGCTCCAGCCAACCCAAAAGCGTTCGCGGAACTAGCTGAAAAGTACAAAAAATTCGGCACCATTGAAGATTCATAATTCGAATACGAACAATCCGTTTTTACTCGGTTAGGGAACTACGCGGGAGAGCATTGTCAAAGCGACACGCTGATTTCAAGTGCCGCAATGCTGGTTCTCTGAGTACAGGACTCTGAAATGAAACTCTCAAGGAAGATCGGCGCTTATTCAGAAAGCGCCAGTCTTCACCTTACGTTCCTAGTATGCTCAGTACTATTCTTAGCGGCCTACCCCGAGAGCTATCAAATTCAAAATAACCTGGACCGCTGTCGAAACCGCAGAATGAGCAGTTTCTGAGGCGCGTTCCTCATGAGTTGGTTGCGCGCTCGATGAATGAGATGTTGCCGAGCCCATCGGAGGAATATGGTCTGCCAAAACTGAGGGAGCACATACTAGTACCAAAGCTAATGAGAGGGGCGCGAGTAATTTCTTCATGTGAATCTCCTTTGAGTCTATAAGGGTAGTGAGCACCGTGCGCAGGGGCGTATCTCATCATCTGCCTGGTATCCTGTCAAGCTGGCGGCCGTATTTCATTTTCTGGCCAATTTGTGGACAAACTGAATTGACACACATCGCGTTGAAGTTGAACAGCGCGACTGTAGCGCATGGTGGTTTTCAAGTTTTCGTGCCGCATCAGCGACATTATCGTCAGTACATATAGTCGTTAGCGTTGGGATATTGTTTGAGCGCGCCGACAAATGGTCCCCTGCTGATCGACCTCGCGAACAAACGTGCTCACCCAGTATTCATCCTTCAGTTGATAGGAAAGCACCGTCACGCACTGAAGATGCCGGCTAGACATAAAACACGGGCCGGAACTGCTGATCACTTCAAATGAGGGTATGCTTGAACGCCGGTCAGACCTTATGTCGCGCGTCACGAACTCGCCCTCGCTGTTACGCCACCAGGAAAAGGTTCGCGCACATGCGGAACGCAGGTTGGCGTCTCTTGTAAATTCTGCCCCACCTGAAACGGTTGCGAGGCAGTTTCGCATATTTCTCAAGCTCGAAGATGAGCGGCTTCGAGTCGCGGATCGTCTGGATGCAGGCGGCCGTTGGATTGCTTGTGCTCGCAGCTTCACGCGCGACTTGCTGGTTCAATATATATTTCGTTACGCGTGCAGAACCGCCGTAGACGCGAAAAATACAGGGCTTAGCGGCGAGCTCGCAATCGTTGCAATCGGTGGTTACGGCCGCGCAGAGCTAGCGCCATTTTCGGACCTCGACATGCTGTTCCTCTGCCCCGGGCGGGCAACGACGCGCACCTCAATCATTATTGAGCAGTGCCAACATCTGGCCTGGGATGCCGGGCTGAGCCTGGGCTCAAAGTCGTATGCTGTGGCCGAATGCGTTCCGGCTTCGCGTGTTGACCCGCACTTTCTAACGGCACTCATCAATACCCGGCTGATTGCAGGTGACAACGATTCATATTGTCGTTTATTGGAGGTGCTCAATCGTGAACGAGAGAAGAACCAGAACCTTTTGCTGCAGACGATAAGGAAGGAACGAGACGACCTATACCGGAAGCGTGGCGCAACAGTTTATCTTCAGGAACCAAATATTAAAGACAGTGCAGGAGGCCTGCGCGATCTTCATTATGCGCTGTGGGCTGTTTACGCTATGCATGGGTCTAAGACGATCGAAGAAGTGCTCGAGCACGACCTGATTGAAGTTGAGCAGTATCAACGGACCGTTGCGGCCTACGATTTTCTACTGCGTGTTCGGCATTACGCGCACTGGATTGTGGGCCGTAAAACCGATCATCTCGGACTGGACCTCCAAGACACCATTGCCGGCAAGTTAGGTTACAGCTCGTCGTTGCATTTGAAAGCATCCGAAGAGTTCATGCGCGACTACTATCGTCGGGCGCGCGAAGTCCATCATTTCAGCGAGTCATTATTCGGTCGCGTTGTCGATCCGCCTGATCGATCCGGAGGCTGGTTTAGCACCTTGCGAACACGGCGGATCGACGAAATGTTCTCCTTGAAGGATCGGCGTTTGCACTTCGACGGCAGCCCGCATTTGTTCGCAGAAAATCCTCTACTATTTTTCAAAGTTGCGGCTTTGGCTCAGGCCCACACCGTCGGGCTCAACCCCGCGTTATCTGCCATCATCAGACGTAACTTGGCGGCCGTAGATTCGAATCTTCGCAAGTCGCCCGAAGCAGCGGATTGTTTTCTCGAGCTGTTAGAAAGGCGTGGACGTGTCGGGCACGCGCTGCGATTGATGCAAAAGACAGGATTGCTCGGGCGCTATCTGCCTGAGTTCGAGCGCGTCAGTATGCTGATTCAGCACGATCTCTATCATCATTATACTGTCGACGAGCACACGCTACGCGCGGTTGAAGCCTTGGACGATCTGCATAATCGCGAGACAAGCCTTTCCAGCCTGCGCGCGGCCTTGGAGGAAATCAAGGATGTGCGGTTACTCTACCTTGCGCTCTTATTGCACGACCTCGGCAAGGGCCGTGGGTCTGGTCATATTCCACGCGGTGCTCGTATTGCCGAGCGGATTTGTGAGCGGCTGAATCTTGATCCCGAAGAAGCTACGAAAGTTGTGAAACTCGTCAAGTACCATGTATTGATGGCCCATCTATCGCAGAGACGCGATATTCGCGAACCGCGTGTGGCGAATTATTTTGCGTCACAAGTGGGGAGCCTGGATGTTCTCAATATGCTGTTTGTGCTCAGTTACGCAGATCTCAACGCAGTCGGGCCCAGCGTCTGGAGTGATTGGAAAGGTACGCTACTAGAACAGCTTTATTCGCGCGCACGCGCCGTCTTCACTGGCGAAGCTCTGGCTATTCAAGATGATGTTCAGCAAGTCAAGGAGCGCGTAATCGAACACCTGGCGGGCACGGTCTCGATTAGCGAGATTGAGCGACATTTTGCTTTGTCTCCAGCTCGTTATTTGGAAACGACCAGTGCTGAAGAAGTTGAGTCGCATGTCGTTTTAGTGCAGCAAGTGGAGAATGAGTTCTTGGCTTGTCGCTGGCAGGACAGAGGAGAGTTTGCAACCCAATTAACGATCTCCACCCGAGACCGTCACGGGCTGTTTGCCGATATTGCTGGAACCTTGGCCGCGAGCGGGATCGACGTCTTGAGCGCTGAAGTAAATACTCGTGAAGATGGGATCGCAGTCGACAGTTTTGTTCTGCAACAGGCAGGCACCCACCGTTCAATTGATCGTCATCGCTGGCAGACGATTGAAGATTCGCTTCGAGCTTCAATCGAAGGCGAACATGACATAGCAACTTTGGTCGATCGTTGGACCAGCCGGCACGCGCCCCGGCGCCCGCAAGTCCTAATCAGAAATCGCACTAATCAGTTATCGGTTGAGTGTGACAATGAAGCTTCGGAAGCAACAACTCTCGTTGAGGTCCGCGCTGCGGATGAACATGGGCTGGCTTATAAGATTTCCCGCACGTTGACCACGTTTGGCGTCGAAATAGTGTGTGCAAAGATCGCGACCGAAAAGAGCGACGCCCTTGATGTGTTTTATGTCACAGGCTCCGATGGCTCGAAGCTGGATCAAGCTTCGATGGAAGATCTGAAGCAAGTGCTGATAAGCGCGCTTGCGAAAGGTGAACCGCGCTGAACACTATAATTGCTCCCACAGGAGGAGATAATGAAAAAGATTGAGGCAATCATCCGGCCGCACCTGCTCGACGCGGTGAAGAACGCGTTGCGCGAGATCGATGTAAAGGGCATGACTGTAAGCGAAGTGCAAGGCTATGGTCGACAAATTGGCCATACGGAAACATATCGCGGCGCTGAATACCAAATCGATTTTATTCCCAAACTGAAAATTGAAGTAATCATTCCTGATGAAATTGAGGATGCAGTCGTCCAGGCCATTTCGAAGTCGGCGCAGACCGGCAAATTCGGCGACGGCAAAATCTTCATCCTACCCATCAACGATGTCATTCGCATTCGCACTGGTGAACGTGGAGAGGCGGCGTTGTAGTAGCAATGTCTGTGCACCTGAATAAGAGGAAATAATTCTATGAACGAACGACCGAACGCTTGGCACATAGCGTTAGCGTCAGTTGGCATGCTGCTAATTCCAGGCGCGACAGCGTTAGCTCAGACAGCACCGACCACCGAAGATCGCCTACGCCAACTCGAACAAACCGCGGCGCTGGCCCAGAGTTCCGGCGACAACGCCTGGATGCTCACATGCGCCGCGCTGGTGCTGATGATGACCGGCCCGGGCCTGGCGCTCTTCTATGGTGGGCTCGTCCGCCGCAAGAATGTGCTGGCGACGATGATGCAGAGCTTCACTTTGATGGCGGTGGTGACAATACTGTGGGCACTTTATGGGTACACGCTCGCGTTCGGTAATTGGAACTGGTTCATCGGTGATTTGCGGTACGCCTTGATGCACGGCGTCGGCGCTTCCCCTAATGCGACCTATGCGCCCACAATTCCGCACGAAACTTTTATGGTCTATCAGTTGATGTTCGCAATCATAACGCCAGCTCTGATCACTGGAGCGTTTGCAGAACGAATGAAGTTTAGCGCGATGCTTGTGTTCATGGTTCTGTGGTCCACCTTTGTTTACTTTCCGTTGGCCCACATGGTTTGGGGTGATGGCGGGTTACTCAATGCGGCGCTCGGAGGCCGTGTTCCTACACTCGATTTTGCCGGCGGCACCGTAGTCCACATAAGCTCAGGTATTTCGGCACTTGTTTGCGCGTTGTACCTCGGCAAGCGTGTCGGCTTTCCGCAGCAAGCGATGAAGCCGCATAACCTGACCTTGAGTTTCATAGGCGCATGTCTACTGTGGGTCGGTTGGTTCGGTTTCAATGCCGGAAGCGCATTGGCGGCAAACAGTTTGGCAACCAGCGCATTTGTAGCAACGCATTTCGCCTCGACGGCAGCAGCGCTCGGCTGGCTCGCAGTCGAATGGTTGCGTTTAGGGAAACCGACGGTTTTGGGTGCGATTTCCGGCGCGGTAGCTGGTTTGGTCGCCATCACGCCTGCCGCCGGATTTGTCACTCCCATCGCGGCATTGATCATTGGCATCGTGGCCGGCGCAATCTGCTATTTCATGACTTCATCCGTCAAACGTCGTTTTGGGTATGACGATTCGCTTGATGTATTCGGCATTCACGGTGCCGGCGGCACGCTGGGAGCGATACTCACCGGTGTTTTCGCGACTCGCGCGGTGAATCCGGTCTTCAAAGATGCGCCAGTAGGTTTACTCGACGGCAATTCAGGACAGCTTTTGAATCAAGCTACAGGTGTACTTGTCGCAATCAGCGTTGCCCTAATCGGTTCGTTCATCATTCTCAAAGTTGTCGATCGGATCATCGGCTTCCGCGTGACCACAGAAGAGGAGATCATTGGACTCGACCTCACGCAGCACGGCGAAGAGGGCTACGAACTCGTTGGTTAGGCTCTGGCCACGAAGTTTGGAAAGACGAGTACCAGTGTTGGTCCTGTGCGTTGAAAATAGTCTGTTAACGCAGAGGCCGCAGAGAAACTCAAGCTCAATCCGCGTCGCGCTTTCGGAACTCAGCTTCTCCAGCAGCGGAAATCTGGACCCACTTCGGATCAGGTAATGCCTCGGCGTCGTAGTTGTCGTGCCAGTTCCACCATTTGTACGGCGGCGTCTGCGGGTAACCCTCCGGCGAGTCCTCCCACACCTCCTGACGCCCGAGCGCAGTTATGTCGAGATAGTTCCAAGTGTTCCCCATCTGCTCATCGCCGCGAGCGTTGATGAAGTAGGTTCGAAAAATATTGTCGGCATCGTGGATGAATGCATTCGTGCCGTGCCACTCGTCCACGCCAAAGTCTTTGTCGAAACTATCGGTGATGGTGTACCACGGCATCTGCCAACCCATCCGCGCCTTGACGCGCTCGATGTCAGGCTGCGGCGCGCGCGAAGCGAACGCGAGTGTCGTGTTGCGAGCATTGAGATGCGCGAGGTGGGCGACCTGGTCGGCTACGAAGGAGCAACCGCGGCAGGCATGCTCGGGCCAGCCGAACACTCCAGGCTCGAAGAACGCGCGGTAGACGATCAGCTGACGCCGGCCTTCAAACAGATCGAGCAGGCTCACCTTGCCACTCGGCCCTTCGAACTCGTACTTCTTCGGCACCACCAGCCACGGCATTCGCCGGCGCTCGGCTGCCAGCGCGTCACGGGCGCGGGTCAATGCCTTCTCCTTCACGAGAAGCTGCTGACGTGCAGCCTCCCACTCCTCCGCCGATACGATTGGGGGTGTCTTCATTGCGACACGCTCTTTTCCATGCTCCATATCTTTCTCGTTGCTCTGCTTCACGTTTCTCTCCTTGTTCTCTGTTGTTCTTGCCGACGTTGACAAGACTGTTGACTCGCTCAGTGTTTAGTCTTCTTTGTTTCCGGTTGCCCTCTGCGCGGCCCGCGACGATGCCGCCGCAAAGCCCGAACCTTCACCGCCACGAAACCGAGCATGCCGGCTCCCGAAGTGGCGCCTGCAACAACAAGCGCTGCGTTTGTCATACATAAAGGACACATAGTTCTTGACTCCTTCTTGATTTCTCATTGTAGTGACGGTTGAACGGGACTGATTTCTACAGGCGGGTTAACCATTACTTACTGAGGCGATCGCTTACTGGGCGTCAAACGATTGCGGTGTTCGGTCAGGAAAGCACGGACCGCGGAATCCTCGCTGAGGCCGATCGCGCGGTCGTAGGCTTCGGCGGCGGCCTGCGGACGGCCGAGTTGTCGCAGGAAGTGCGCGCGAACGGCCCAATACGGTTGGTAGGAAATCACGGCCTGCGAGTCGACCTGATCAAGGAGAGTCAGCCCTGCTTCGGGTCCTTGAACTTCGGCGTGCGCCGCGGCGCGCGCGACGGCACCTCCGATCGAGGGCGCGAGTTGCATGAGTTGATCGTAGAACGCAGCAATGGCAGCAGTGTCAGTGCGGCCTGTGTGAGCACGTTCAACGTGGACTGATTGGATGGCAGCTTCGATCTGATATCGTCCTGGTCGCCGCATTTGGAAGGCTGCAGTGAGTTCACCTTCCGCTTCTTCGACCATCGGCATGCGCCAGTCTTTTGGATCCTGTTCGGAGAGCGGCACGAACCTGCCGTCGGCACTGCGACGCGCTGGACGTCGCGCCTCGCAATAAAGCATCAACGCCAGCAGACCACGGACTTC
>Ga0070694_100002797_pt1 | contig 10358 bp, 8 predicted proteins | sample KBSK1251metaG_FD_65470 | JGI IMG/M metagenome (GOLD analysis project Ga0070694, IMG submission 65470) | Corn, switchgrass and miscanthus rhizosphere microbial communities from Kellogg Biological Station, Michigan, USA - KBS K1-25-1 metaG | ecosystem: Host-associated > Plants > Roots >... | reverse complement strand
GTTCTCGAGCTCCGACTGGATCGCGCGCTTGAGCGGCCGCGCGCCGTACACCGGATCGAAGCCGACCTTGGCGAGCTCGCCGAGCGCCGCGTCCGTCACCTCGAGCCCGTAGTCCATCTTCGCGAGCCGGCCCTTCAGCACGCCGAGCTGGATGCGCGCGATCGACTTGATGTTGTCCTCGCCGAGAGCGTGGAACACCACGATCTCGTCGATGCGGTTCACGAACTCGGGGCGGAACTGCGCCTTCACCTCGCCCATCACGGCGAGCTTGACCACCTGGTAGTCGGCAGGAGGAGAACTGAGGGCCATGCTCTGGATTTGCTGCGAGCCCAAATTCGAGGTCATCACCACGACGGTGTTCTTGAAGTCCACGGTGCGGCCCTGCCCGTCGGTGAGCCGGCCCTCGTCGAGCACCTGGAGGAGCGCGTTGAACACGTCGGGGTGCGCCTTCTCGACCTCGTCGAAGAGGATCACCGAGTAGGGCTTGCGGCGCACCTGCTCGGTGAGCTGCCCGCCCTCGTCGTAGCCGACGTACCCCGGCGGCGCGCCGATCAGGCGCGACACCGAGTGCTTCTCCATGTACTCGGACATGTCGATGCGGATGAGGTGATCCTCCGAGTCGAAGAGGAACGACGCCAGCGCCTTGCACAGCTCGGTCTTGCCGACGCCGGTCGGCCCCAGGAACAGGAATGATCCGTACGGCCGGTTCGGATCCGCGAGCCCCGAGCGCGAGCGCCGGATCGCGTCCGCGACGAGGCGCACCGCCTCGTCCTGGCCGACGACGCGCTCGTGCAGCTTCTCTTCCATCCTGATGAGCTTCTCGCGCTCGCCCTGCATCATCTTCGACACCGGGATGCCGGTGGCGCGCGACACGACCTCGGCGATCTCTTCCGCGCCGACCTGCGTGCGGAGCAATTTGGGCTGGTAGGGTTTTTCAGAATTCTTGAGCTGGGCCTCGAGCTGGGGCAGCTTGCCGTATTGCAGCTCGGCGAGCTTGTCGTACTGGCCCTTGCGCTGCAGCTCGGCCATCTGCTGTCGCAGCTTCTCGATCTCTTCCTTGATGTGCTGGCTGCCCGCGACCGTCGCCTTCTCGGCCTTCCACTCTTCCTCGAGATCGGCATAGTCTTTTTCCAGGCGCCGGATTTCCTCTTCGATGAGGGAAAGACGCTTGCGCGAGGCCTCGTCGGTCTCTTTCTTCACCGCTTCGCGCTCGATTCGCAGCTGGATCAGGCGGCGCTCGAGGCGGTCCATGGCCTCGGGCTTGGAGTCGATCTCCATCTTGATGCGCGCCGCCGCCTCGTCGATCAGGTCGATCGCCTTGTCGGGAAGGAAGCGGTCGGTGATATAGCGCTGCGAGAGCTCGGCCGCGGCGACGATCGCCGGGTCGGTGATCTCGACGCCGTGGTGCAGCTCGTACTTCTCCTGCAGGCCGCGCAGGATGGCGATGGTCGCCTCCACGCTCGGCTCGCCGACCAGCACTTTCTGGAAGCGGCGCTCGAGCGCGGCGTCCTTTTCGACGTACTTGCGATACTCGTCGAGCGTGGTCGCGCCGATGCAGTGCAGCTCGCCGCGCGCGAGCGCGGGCTTGAGCATGTTGCCGGCGTCGATCGCGCCCTCGGCCTTGCCCGCGCCCACCATGGTGTGGAGCTCGTCGATGAAGACGATGGTCTGTCCCTCGTCCTTCGCCAGCTCCTTCAGCACCGACTTCAGCCGCTCCTCGAACTCGCCGCGGTACTTGGCGCCGGCGAGGAGCGCCGCCATGTCGAGCACGAGCACGCGCTTGTTCTTCAGGCTCTCGGGGACTTCGCCGTTCACGATGCGCTGCGCCAGGCCTTCGACGATCGCGGTCTTGCCGACCCCCGGCTCGCCGATCAGGACCGGGTTGTTCTTCGTGCGCCGCTGCAGGATCTGGATGCAGCGCCGGATCTCGTCGTCGCGGCCGATCACCGGATCGAGCTTGCCTTGCCGCGCACGCTCGGTGAGATCCACCGTGTACTTCGCGAGGGCCTGGCGCTGCTCCTCGCCTTGCTGCGACGAGACGCTCTCGCCGCCGCGCACTTCCTCGATCGCCTTTTCGAGCGCGGGCTTCGTCACGCCGGCGCTTTTCAGAATTTTCCCCATCTCCCCCCGGTCGCCGGCCGCGGCGATCAGGAAGAGCTCGGAGGCGATGTACTGGTCGCCGCGCTTCTGCGCTTCCTTGTCGGCGACGTTCAGGAGCTGCGTCAGCTCGCGCGAGAGATGGACTTCGCCGGGCGTGCCCTCGACTTTCGGCAGCCGGGAGACCGCGTCGGCGAGGCTCTTCTTCAGCGCGTTGGCATTGCCGCCGGCCTTCGCGATCAGCCCCGCGACCCCCTGGTCGTCGAGCAGCGCGAGCAGCAGGTGCTGCGGCTCGATGTACTGGTGGTCCTGCCCGAGGGCGCGCGACTGCGCCTCGGCGAGGGCCTCCTGCAGCTTGGTGGTGAACTTTTCGAAGCGCATGGGCTTGATCCGTATGAAGTTTCTGCAGAGCTAGATGGGGGCTTTGAAGTCAGATTCAAGCGGGCCCATATATAGCTTGTTTTCTACCCTTGGAGAGAGCGTGGAACGGCGTACCCAGTTCAATATCGGCTACCTGCTGTTCGCCCTGCTGGCGATCGTAATGGTGCAGCAGTGGTGGCAGCAGGCGCAGACCATCGAGGTCGTGCCCTACAGCGAGTTCGAGCAGATGCTCGCCGACGACCGCATCGAGGAAGTGGTGGTGTCGGACAGCCGTATCACCGGCAAGCTCAAGTCGCCCGACAAGACCGGCAAGAAGGTCGCGGTGGCGAACCTGGTGCAGCCCGAGCTCGCCGAGCGGCTCTCCAAGTTCGGCGTCAAGTACACGCGCGTGCAGGAGAGCACTTTCCTGCGCGACGTGCTCTCCTGGGTGCTGCCGGCGCTCGTGTTCTTCGGCGTCTGGTACCTGCTGGTGCGCCGCATGGCGGGGCAGCAGGGGCTCGGCGGCGGCTTCATGGCGCTCGGCAAGAGCCGCGCGAAGGTGTACGTCGAGAAGCAGACGGGCGTGACGTTCGTCGACGTGGCGGGCGTCGACGAGGCGAAGGCCGAGCTCAGGGAAGTCGTCGAGTTCCTGAAAGATCCGAAGAAGTACGGCCGCCTCGGCGCGCGCGTGCCGAAGGGCGTGCTGCTCGTCGGGCCGCCCGGCACCGGCAAGACGCTCCTCGCCCGCGCGGTCGCCGGCGAAGCCGGCGTGCCGTTCTTCTCCATCTCGGGCTCGGAGTTCGTGGAGATGTTCGTCGGCGTCGGCGCGGCGAGAGTGAGAGACCTGTTCGAGCAGGCGCGGCAGAAGGCGCCCGCGATCATCTTCATCGACGAGCTCGACGCGCTCGGGCGCGCGCGCGGCGCGTACGGCATCGGCGGCCACGACGAGAAGGAGCAGACGCTGAACCAGCTGCTCGTCGAGCTCGACGGCTTCGATTCGTCGAGCGGCCTCGTGCTCCTCGCGGCCACCAACCGTCCCGAGATCCTCGACCCGGCGCTGCTGCGCGCCGGACGCTTCGACCGGCAGGTGCTGGTCGACCGGCCGGAGAGGGCCGGGCGCGTCCAGATCCTGACGGTCCACTCCAAGAAGATCAAGCTGGCCGCCGACGCCAACCTCGAGCAGGTCGCGGCGCTCACGCCCGGCTTCACCGGCGCCGACCTCGCCAACCTGGTGAACGAAGCGGCGCTGCTCGCCACGCGGCGCGGCGCCGAAGCCGTATCGCTGCGCGACTTCACCGAGGCGATCGAGCGCCTGGTCGCGGGCCTGGAGAAGAGGAACCGCGTGCTCAATCCGACCGAGCGCCGCGTGGTCGCGCACCACGAGCTCGGCCACGCCATGGTGGCGATGGCGCTGCCGGGGACCGACCCGGTGCACAAGGTCTCGATCATCCCGCGCGGCGTCGGCGCGCTCGGCTACACCATCCAGCGCCCCACCGAGGACCGCTTCCTCATGACGCGGGAGGAGCTCGAGAACAAGATGGCGGTGCTCCTCGGCGGCCGCGCCGCGGAGGAAGTCGTGTTCGCCCATCTCTCCACCGGCGCTGCCGACGACCTTGCCAAGGTGAGCGACATCGCGCGCAGCATGGTGATGCGCTACGGCATGGTGAAGAACCTCGGCAACGTCGCCTACGAGGAAGAGCAGGTGCCGTTTCTGGGAGGTGTCCAGAAAAAACGCGAATTCAGCGAGGCGACCGCGCGCGAGATCGATGTCGCGGTGCGCGACATCGTGAAGGGCGCCTACGACAAGGCGCTCGGGATTCTTTCCAAAGAAAGGAAACTGCTGGAGAACTGGGCGCAGCGGCTCCTGGAGAAGGAAACCCTGGTCGAGGTCGAGCTGGACGAGCTCAGGCGCGCCATCGCGCCACGGCCGGCGCTAGCGCAGCCAGCGCGAGCGTAACCGCCCACGCGACCCACGCGGTCCAGAGCACGTGCGAGGGAAAGTGCGCCCCGCGCGCGACCTGCACGGCGCCTGCCAGGAATCCGATCAGCAGAGCCGCCGCGAGCGCGTAGGGCGCTGCGCGCCTTCCCCGTAGCGCGAGATACAGCCCGAAGAGCGAAAACCCCACGAGAGGGTGCCCGGCGGGCAGGCAACGGCCGGTCTCGGGCTTGCTGCCGCCGTATTCGAAGAGGTCCCACGGACACGAGTAGGGGCTGTGGTTCTTGAGCGTGACCACCACCACCGCGATCACCGCCATGTACAGCGCGCCGCGGCGCAGGGGACGCCAGGCGACGCAGAACACCCAGAACGCCACCATCAGCCACTTCAGCCCCTGGTGGCCGACCACGTCGAATGCCCAGGCGTCCTTCAGCGGAAAGGCGCGCGCGAGCGGGTCGTAGAACGGCGCGATCAGCTCGCGATCGGCGAGCGAGGAGAGGTAGACGAGAAGCGCACCCGCCGCGAGCGCGGCGACGTGAAGACGCGGGCTAACCGCCGTGGCGCGCCCGCACCAGGGTGGCGCGCTGGTCGTAAGGCGTCTGCTCCTCGTCGCGGTACAAGCCGCTGCGGAACATGTACGACGCCGCCGAGTAGAACGCAATCGCCTCGCGCAGCACCTGCGGATCGTTCACCGGCTCGAGGATGTTCTTGTCGCGATCGACGCGGAACACCTCGGTCTTGCGGCGCGGGTGCAGAAGCGCCATGCGATCGCGCGTCAGGTAGCCGAGCGTCTGGTAGTTCGCGACGAACGCGCGGTCGGTGCCCGGCGGCGATTGCAGCACGTCGCGGCCGAAGAACTTGCTGTAGTAGTCGAAGTCCAGCACACCAAGCAGCGTCGGCGGAATGTCGATCTGCGACATCAGACGGTCAATGCGTCGCGGCTGCACGTGCTTCGGTGAATAGAAGAACACCGGGATCAGGTACTTGTCGACCGGGATGCGCGTGGTGCCGCGCGCGTTCGCGCCGTGGTCCGCGGTAATGATGAAGAGCGTGTCGTCGAACCAGCGCTTGGCGCGCGCCTTGGCGAGGAAATCGCCGATCGCGTAGTCGGTGTACTTCACCGCGCCGTTGCGCCCGCTGCCCGAGGGAATGTCGATGCGACCGGCCGGGTACGTGTACGGCCGGTGGTTGCTGGTGGTCATCACGTGGACGAAGAACGGGCGCTCGGGCTTCGTTGTGTGCTCGCGGTCGATCTCGTCCAGGACCTGGTCGAAGAGATGCTCGTCGGCCACGCCCCAGACGGTCTCGTGCTGGACCCGGTTCGAGGGAATCGCGCGGCGGTCGACCGAGCGGTAGTCGTTCGCGTCGAAGAACGCGCTCATGTTGTCGAAGTAGCCGTAGCCGCCGTACGCGAACACGACGGCGTACCCCTTGTCCTCGAACACGCTGCCGAGCGAGAACAGCATGTCGTTGTTCGGCCGGCGCACGATCGACTGCCCGGGCGTCGGCGGCAGCGCGAGCGACAGCGCCTCCATGCCGCGCACCGTGCGGTTGCCGGTGGCGTAGACGTGCGAGAACCAGAGGCTCTCGCGCGCCAGGCGGTCGAGATTCGGCGTCAGCCCTTCGCCGTTGCCGTAGCTGCCGAGGAACTCGGCACCCAGGCTTTCCACGCTCACCAGCACGACGTTCAGCCAGCGCTCCGGTTTTCCGGACTTTACGTGCCGTTCGCTGCCGTCGGCTTCCGCGCCAAGCTCGGTGCGCACCAGGTCGAGCGCCTCGGGCAGCGGAATCGTCGCGTAATGGCGGTCGTAGCTGAGCTCGTTGCGGTAGTTCGCGGCGAAGAATTCGTAGAGCCCGCTGCCGGCAAGATCGTTCGCCGCGTCGTAGGCGGAGAAGTTCTTCATGTCGCTGTCGACCCAGCGCAGCGATCCCGCGCACAGCGCGGCCCATGCGGCGACGACTGCGCCCGCGGCGCGCCAGGAGAGCGGCGCCGCCGCGCGCTCCCAGAGGGTCTTTCTGAGAAACAGCGCGCAAGCCGCAGCGAGCGCCAGCAGCGCGAGCAGCACGCGGCCGACAGGATAGCTCTGCCAGATGTTGCCGAGGACCTCGTGCGTGTAAAGAAGGTAGTCGACGGCGATGAAGTTGAAGCGCGAGCCGAACTCGTTCCAGAACAGCCACTCCGAGACCGCGAGGAGCAGTGCCGCGAACGCGAGCAGCGCGAAGAAGACGAGCGACAAGACACGGTGCGCCCGGGTCCTGGCAACCCGATCCGGCACCAATGCGAGCCAGAGCGCGAGCGGCGCGGTGAGAAAGCACGCCGCGATCAGGTCATAGCCGAACCCGTAGGCGAAGATGCGCGCCCAATCGACGATGCCGCCCGCAAACGCGGCGTCGGGCCTCAGCGCGAGGACGAGGCGCGAGGCCGTGGAGACGGCGATGAAGCATGCCGCGGCGAGCAATGCCGGTGCGAAACGACGAAGGGCTTGCATGCGGCCGGGAGTGTACCCCGCGGGGCGCAGCTGCATGTGTCCTAATGTATCAACGTTTGATTCCTATCAAGGTTTGATCAGGCGCTGCTGCTGCTTCAGCTGGCGCCAGCGCTCCGCCGCCCGGTCGTCGGCCTCGAGCGCGTTGACCCAGCGATCGCCATCGGGGTGGTGCTCCTTCTTCCAGAATGGCGCCTGGGTCTTGAGGAAATCCATGATGAACTGGCACGCGGCGAACGCGTCGGCGCGATGGCTGCTCGCGATCGCCACCAGCACGATCTGCTCGTTCACCCGCAGCTCGCCGTAGCGGTGGATCACGGTGTAGTCGAGGATCTGCCACTGCGAGCGTGCCTCCTCGACGATCTTCTTGATCGCGTTCTCCGTCATGCCCGGGTAGTGCTCGAGCGTCATCGGCACGTCGCGCACCTGGCCGACGAAGCTCGCGACCGCGCCGACGCGGTTGTCCTCCTGGATATCCAGGACCTCGAGGCCGAGGTCGAAGTCTTCTTGTTGAACCGAGATCTTCATCCGCTGCTTCTTATCCTCCCGTGACCGGAGGAAAGAACGCGACCTCGTCGCCCGGGTTGAGCGGCGCGCTTGCCGCGGCCATGTCCTGGTTCACCGCGACGCGCACCACCTTCATGTCCGCGAGCACCTCGCTCCACGCGCCGCCGCGCTGCATGAGATGCAGGCGCAGGCCGGCGACGGTGCTCGCCGAGTCGGGCACGTCGACGAGCTCGACGCCGGTGCCGAGCCGCTCGCGCAGGTTGGCGAAGAACAGAACCTTCACTTTCACCAGTAGAGCTCCGAATAGGGAAGAAAACGCACCGTTTCGCCCTTGCGTATCGCCTGGCCCGCCGGGTTGTCCACCAGGCCGTCGGCCCAGGCGGTGGAGGTGAGCACCGCCGAGTCCTGCGTCGGGTAGAGATCCAGCCCGCCCTGCGCGTTCCATTTTACCCGCAGGAATTCGCGCCGCGGGTCGGGCTCCGGCCAGTCGAAGTCCGCGCGCGCCTGCAGCATTTTCGGCGCGACCTGTGACACGCCTTGCGTACGAAGGAGAAACGGCCGCACGAAGATGAGAAACGTCACGAAGCTCGAGACCGGGTTTCCCGGCAGGCCGATGAAGAACGACTTCTCGATCGACCCGAAGGCGAGCGGCCGCCCCGGCTTCATGGCGATGCGCCACATGAGGAGCTTGCCCTCGGCCTCGACCGCGGGCTTGACATAGTCCGCCTCGCCGACCGACACGCCCCCCGAAGTCACGATCACGTCGCACTCCCCGGCCGCGCGCCGCAGCGTTTCGCGCGTCGCCTGCAGGCGGTCGGGAACGATGCCGTAGTCGCGCACGTCGCAGCCGAACACCTCGCCCAATCCGCGCAGCGTGAAGCGGTTGGAGTTGTAGATGCGCCCCGGCGCGAGCGGCTCACCGGGCATCACCAGCTCGTCGCCGGTGAAGAACAGCCCCAGTCTCACCCGCCGAAAGACCGGCAGCGAGCCGATTCCGACCGAAGCCGCCAACCCGGTGTCCTGGGGCAGGAGGCGTTTTCCGGCCTGGAGGATCTCGCCGCCCTTCCGCACGTCGCTCCCCGTGCGGCGGACCCAATCCCCGGGCTTCGGTCTCTTCTTCAGCACCACCTGGTCGCCTTCGGTGGCGGTGTGCTCCTGCATCACGATCGCGTCCGCGCCCGGCGGGATCGGCGCGCCGGTGAAAATCCGCGCGGCGGTTCCGGGCTCGAGCGGCTTGCCGACGGCGCCGGCCATGATTTTCTGGGCTACGCGCAAGCGCTCGCCATCGGCGGTTCGAACTGCAAATCCATCCATGGCGCTGTTGTCCATCGGCGGCACGTCCATGGTCGAGCGCTGCGCGCGCGCGAGGATCCGGCTGGTCGCCTCGAGCGTCGGAATTTCCTCGACTTCGGCCACCGGCCGCGCCTCCGCCAGCAGGCGGGCCAACGCGTCGTCGACCGAGAGCAGGCCGTGATTCATTTCAGTTCGAGCTTCTTCAGGATGAACTGCGCAATGCCATCGATATCGTTGAGATCGAGAAGCGGCAGCTTGGTTTCCAGTTTGGCGTCGCTCGCCACCGCGACGATGTGCGGGTCGTTGGGGTGCAGGAGCGGCTCGCCGGTCTCGGCGCGCCAGACTTCCAGCTTCGGGATCGGCGCGAACTTGAAGCCTTCCACCAGCAGCAGGTCGCACGGCGAGAGGCGCTTCACCTGCTCGTCGAACGAAGGCTCGTGCGCGCCGCGCAGCTCGTGCATCAGCACCCAGCGGCGCGACGAGGTGACGAGGATCTCGGCCGCGCCGGCGTGGCGGTGGCGGTAGGAGTCCTTGCCGGGCTGGTCGACGTCGAAGGTGTGGTGCGCGTGCTTGATGAGCGACACGCGCAGCCCGCGCTTCACGAAGCGCGGGATGAGCTGCTCGATGAGCGTCGTCTTGCCGCTTCCCGACCAGCCGGCAAAGCCGAAGGTCTTCATACGGAAATCATTTTCGCGCCGGCGAGCGCAAGCACCACGGCCAGCACGCGGCGCACCACGGGGTTCGCGAAGCGCCGGCTGCCGTACTCGGCGCCCAGCCAGCCGCCGATCAGGACGGCGGGTGCCAGGATGCCGGCGTAGGACGGCAGCGCAGCGCTCCTGGAGACGAAGATCGCGGCGAGGCCGGCGAGCGAGTTCACCAGGATGAAGGGCGCCGCGACCGCCGAGGTCTGCTTGGTACCGGCCCAGCCGAGCATCAGGAGGAGCGGGCTGAGAAAGATCCCCCCGCCCACGCCCGTGAGGCCCGCGAGCAGGCCCATCGCCGCGCCGATCGCCATCGCCCAGCCGAGCGGCGGCTCGCGCACCTCGCGCATCTCCTCGCCACGCTTGCCGCTGAGCCAGAGCTGCCAGGCCGCGTACAGGAGCACGACGCCGACGAGGATCTTGTAGGCCGGCCCGGGCAAGGTGACGGCGCCGCCGAGGTACGCCATGGGGATCGAAACCACGGCGAAGGGCCAGAACAGGCGCCAGCGGAAAAATCCCGCGCGCTGGAATTTCCAAGTGCCGAGGGACGCCACCAGGATATTGAGCACCAGGGCGATCGGGCGCATTTCCGCCGGCGCGATGCCGGCGAGCGCCATCGCGGCGATATAGGCCGAGGCCCCGCCGTGGCCGACCGCGGCGTAGCCGAACGCAGCGAACAGCATGCCGGCGGCGAGCAGCGCGACGATCCAGGGCTCCACCCCGCGCTATATATCATGGAATATAGCGCTGGAAGCGCCGCAGATCGCGCGCGATCGCCGCCGCGGCTTTCTCCTCCATGGCGCGGTACTCGGCCAGCAGCCGCAGGCCGAAAGGCGTGACGCGGGCGCCGCCGCCGCGGGCGCCGCCCGCCGCGGTGGCGACGACGCGCTCGCGATAGTCCTGGTTGAGCGCCTCGACCAGCTGCCAGGCGCGGCGGTAGGACATGCGCATCGCGCGCGCGGCAGCCGAGATCGATCC
>Ga0070694_100002796_pt1 | contig 10360 bp, 13 predicted proteins | sample KBSK1251metaG_FD_65470 | JGI IMG/M metagenome (GOLD analysis project Ga0070694, IMG submission 65470) | Corn, switchgrass and miscanthus rhizosphere microbial communities from Kellogg Biological Station, Michigan, USA - KBS K1-25-1 metaG | ecosystem: Host-associated > Plants > Roots >... | reverse complement strand
GGTATCGGCATCAACAGGATGATAGGAGACATTGGTCTTATCCTTGGCCCGCTCTTCGTGGGCTATCTTGTCTCCCTTCTCAGCAAAGATCCTGCCGTATGGCTGGTTTCATTTGGGATGACTAGCATCGTCCTAGCCGTCACTTCACTGTGGATCCTGCGTTCGACTGACAACGAAGCGAGGCAGGATTTGAATACTGCAAGATTATAGATTCTGTCTCTGTGAGGCGACTTCATTGACCTTAAATCAGTATAGCTCGGTATGTATACAAGTATTGTCCGAAGCAAGCGGGTTCCTGCCAAGTGTCTTCCGAAGAGGACCGAGGGGTACTGTAGACGTGATAGCTGACATCCTGTTCCTGTGCAAGTCAGGCCGAAACAAGACAGGCATAATGTACCAGGCTAATCTGAGCTATCAAATGCTGAAGTTCTACGTATGGCACATGGTTGCGCTGGGACTGCTTGAAGAATCGGAGGAGTTGTTTAGAACGACAGGATTGGGCGCAGAGTTTCTGGCACACTATCAGATACTCGCAGAGACATTAGCGAACCTTGGAAAAATCAACAGCACAATCATCCAGAGTGCCGGAAGGATGGGCGGGCACTCCTTAGGCAGGTAACGTCGTCAGGATAGGTCATAGAATAAATATTCTCGAACTAGAACTAAACGCGTGTCGTCTACGGAATCTTTGAGGAGAGATCATGACCTGATAGAAAAAATATTGCGGGCATTGACTGTTACGGCGGAAATGCTAGAGGAGGGCAAGTCCGTGCCTGTTCCGATTCTTCATCAGTCGATCGAATTTACAAAGAATTTCATGCTCATGTGCCATCACAGCAAGGAGGAAGACACCCTCTTTCCAGCGCTTGAAAGGAATGGGATGCCGACGGAAAGTGGGCCAATTGCGCGGATGTTGTTCGAGCACAAAATCGCAAGAGAGCTTTCCGGCAAGCTGGAAGAATCGGCAAAGAAATACTTGCGGAGCAACGACCCTGGCGACTTGATACGCGACATCAGGACCTATGTGGAGCATGTGTCGTCACATCTAACTAAAGAGAACCTTAGGCTCTTCATGATGGCAGACATGATCCTGAAAGGAAAATCTGACGAGGTAAACAGGGATCTGGCGGCATCGGAGCGCTCGACTCTCACTGAGCTGGGAAAGAGCCGAAGCCATTACGAAGAGCTAGTGAACAATATCGAATCTGGACTTGCGCCATCGCAATAAGACTTTCTGAGGATCAGGTGAACCTGATGGACATCGGCGTTGAGCAGATTCTCAAACAACTCCACACCCTGTTCTTGAAAGAAAATGAACTTGACGAGGGGGACCTAATATTTTATCGGATCAACTACCGTCTCGCCGACACACTGCACATTTCAAAAGAAGACGCAGAGAAATTCCATTCCGAATACCACGAACATAATCCGCGCAGAGTCTCAGAAGGGTATTGTGACAATTGCCAAAAGGTGGTCACACTAATACCGATAATTTACGGTCTTCAAAAGTCAGAGCTAGCGGAGATGCAAGCAAGAGAACAAAGGGGGAGGCTCATCATCGGCGACACAGGGATACTAAGAGAGGGAGCCAAGGTCGCAATGTTTGGGTGCAAAGTTTGCAGGTGTTCACTTCCAAAGTACGGCACTCTGTAATTTCGAAAAGGTTATTGCCAGAGTGGGATAGAATAAGGACGTGCATAGCCCCGTCACGACAGGCATAGCATTTGTCATACTAATCGCGATCGTTGCGGGGGCATTTAGTTATGTATCTGCCAATCCGCTAGAGATTCGAAAAGAACCCTGGTTTGGATTTCGTGGCTCTCCCCTTACTCCCGAACTCGCAGAAGCATCGGGCTTTGCGGGGCAGCAGGGTTTTCTAGTCATGGTTGTAGAGGATGACGGGCCTGCTGGGGCGGCTGGCCTGAAGGGAGGAAACAGACTTGCTTCAGTTGCAGGTGACCCTGCTTGCCTCGGGGGCGATTTGATTCTGCAGATAAACGGCAACCAGGTAATAGGCACTGAAGAAATCCTTAGCGTGCTCGAAGCAAGCGAGGTTGGCGACACGGTAGATCTGAGAGTCATGAGAGGCAGCGACCCACCGTTCAATATCTCCGTCGTTCTAGGAGAAAACCCAAACAGGCCGCCCGGCGACTTGGAAGATATGTGCAATTAGTCAAGATTTTTAGTTCTACCGACTAAATAGAATAATTTCTACAAGGAGGGCGATTGAAAGAGCAGCAGGGCCACGCATATCTCAAGAAGGCTTTCGAGAAGTCTCTTGACGTCCTTGGCGAGCGGTCAAAACGGTCGCTTCTTGTCTACCTTGAAAAAGATCTTGGCATCACATTCCGAGAGCAGGATTCTCCGAGCATAGAAGAGCTAGAATCCGCACTGAGGTCGATCCTCGGTCAGGGTGCGTATTTTATTACTAATGAATTTCACAAGAATCTCGGACGCCATGTCAGGTCGCCGGGCAAGAAAACTGTACTTGGCAGACAGGGCAAGAGTTCAGCGTAGGGTCCAGACCTGCCTGCGGGTCTGCCACGAATTGGCTTAATAATCGTGCCAACGTGATATTGTCGTGAAAGTCAGAATTCACTCAGAGCCACCCGGGCCGCAGGCGCAGAGCATCATCGAGATAATGAACAGAAACTGTTGCAATTCGACTTTTACCTATCCACTAGTAATCTCCGGAGGCGAAGGCTGCATTATCCAAGATGTCGATGGCAACTCGTTTTTGGACTTTAGCTCAAACATTGGCACGTGTCCGCTGGGATATTCGCATCCCGCAGTTCTTCAAGTGCTATCTGAATATTCAAGAAACGGGGCGCACAAGATAGCCGGACAGGACTTTTACTGCAACGAGCACGCCCAGCTATCTGAAAGCGTGAAATCCATAATCCCGTCTGGCTTCAAGATGATCTTTGTCAACAGCGGTGCAGAGGCAGTGGAAAATGCGATCAAGTTGGCGTACCGGAAGATGTCCACTCAGACGCCATCACTTCTTCCAGGAGTTTCGTGCATAAACGCTTTTCACGGAAGGACCCTTGGGGCTCTGAGCTTTACGCTTAGCAAGCCGGTGCAAAAGGCCGGGTATCCTGAACTTCCGGTTTTGCGGATAAAATTCTGTACCGACGATAACGATCCAGAACTAGATTCGATCCATAAAATACTTGAACAGACAAAGGTCGCGTTTATCATGACAGAAATAGTCCAAGGTGAAGGAGGATACAATTTCGCGAGTACCCGATTCATCCAAACCCTGAGACGGTACTCCGATCAATACGGCGTCCCACTCGTCCTTGACGAAGTGCAATCTGGAATGGGCAGAACCGGCAAATGGTGGGCATTTGAACATTACAATGTGCAGCCGGACATCATGAGCGCAGCCAAAGCCCTGCAGGTGGGCATGGCAGCGTACGACACTAAATTTGATCCCTCTGAGCAGGGAGCTCTTTCAAGTACCTGGGGCGGCGGAAGCAGGATCGACATGACCGTCGGGGCCGCGACCATCGAAGTCATCAAGAAGGAGAGGCTGCTCGAAAACGCGACTGCGATGGGTAAGAGGCTGCAAAGAGGGATTTCTGATCTATCAATGGACATTAAATCCGGGATAATTGGCGTCAGGGGATTGGGCCTTATGATCGGCATGGAATTTGAATCACAACCTCGCCGAGACAAGATAATAAACAAAGCCTTCCGAAAGGGTCTTCTCATGCTCCCGGCAGGTCAAAAATCCATGAGGGTAATTCCGCCTCTAATCATCAATAGCGAGGAAGTGGACGAAGGCCTCGATCTTTTGCAGGAGGTAGTGCTTTCCTCCTAAGGACCTTCGTGCTGGACGACTGCATAGAACGCGTTCTTGCCCGAATCGTCAAAATTGAGGTTTGGCGTGGCTATCTTCATTACCTTGGTTTTTGCGCAGTCGGCCACCTTCCAGATAAAGCCCTGCGGCAAGTTCATCTTGGTTTCATGATCCTCCCCGGTTACCGGGTTTTTGAAGTTCTCCACCTGAACGTCAAGAACTCCAGGCACCGAAAACGTGCTTTTCTTCCCATCTATTTTGACTTTGATTTCAACAAATTGGGTATCAAGCACATACTTGAAGGTTGGAGCAAATATCGCGAATGGCCCATCGCCTTTGGCCTGACCAGAAAAGATTGTGACAATGGCATTCCTCTGCTCCTGTGAGGCCTTATTGCTTACAAAAAGCTGAGTAGTGCCGTTTCCTTCGTGTATCGCCTTTGGCCAGGATCCAACAAATACGACGTCGAGCCCCGCTAGATTAACGCTACCGTACTGGCCTTCTGTGAGATGATAAAGCACCAGGGCCCTGCAGAATCCATAAGTCGGAAATCCGCTAAAATTACATGGGCAGCCAAAGTCACAGTTGCAAGTTTCAACATAGTCTGCTTTTATGGACCATTTTGGAATTTGAGCAATTTCTGCAGTCATTCATTTCTATGTCAGAATTAGATCGTTTTAAAATTATCTACAAACCGGCTAGTAGGCGGTGAATTGCGGACCCAAAGCCTGCGACGCTATTTTTAGTTCGAGGACTTCATTAGCTCCTTCGTATATGGTGGTAGCTCGGGAGTCTAGAAAGTGTCTGGCAACTCTTTCCGTCTTCCTATAACCTGCCGCTCCAAAAATCTGGACGGCTCTGTTCGCCGAGTCGAAGGTAGCGTTGCTTGCGTGAAACTTTGCGATTGCAGCAAGGCGATCTGCCTCAGTCCGGATCTCGGAATATTCTTTGTTGTTCCGGTCTAACCTTGAAGTCCAATCCTCGTGCTCATCGATTATCCGCTCCATGTACTCATTGAGCTTTTGCCTGGCCACTGCAGCGCGGTATACGAGCCACCTGGAGCTCTCCAAACTAATCAAAATGTTGGCTATGTGTTCCTGTATGAGCTGCTTTTTCGCAAGGGGGGATCCGTGCTGCTCGCGCACTTTTGCATACCTTATGCATTCTTCAAGGCAGTCGTCCATTATCCCGACTGCACCCGCAGCGACACTGAGCCGTCCGTCGATAAGAGCGCTGTAAGCAATGCTCAAGCCCTGACCCCTCTGCCCAAGTAGATTCTCCTTTGGGACGACGCAATCGTCAAAGTATACCTCCGCGTTCTTTACGGTGAGCAGGCCCATCTTGTTTTTCATTTCTTCTCTTCTCAAACCTGAGAGATTGCCCTCAATTATGAATGCCGATATTTTGCCGGTGTTGATATCCTTTGCGTACGTCGTCATGACGCCAGCAATCGTGCCATTTCCTATCCAGTGCTTTCTCCCTTTCAAAACGAAGCCACTGCCCTTGGCTTCAAATCTTGTTGTCATCGATGCGGGGTCGCTTCCGGCTGCAGGTTCTGTAAGTGCGAATGCCATGATACTTTTCCCTTTCACAGTATCTGGCAGGTATTTCTTCTTCTGCTCTTCATTCGCCCAGGATTGCAAGACGAGCTGCCCGATTGACGTGTGGACAGAAAAGAAGGTTCGCATCGAAGCGCCTTCTCTACCTATTCTCTCTATGGCCAGCGCATAAGTGAGCATGTCGTATCCGAGGCCACCATATTCCCTTGAGACTGGGCAACCCAGCATCCCAATCTTTTCAAATGATGGAACAAGTCTGTCGTTAAGTTTTTCTGCAAGATAGCACTCTTGCTCATAATCCCTCAAAGATTCGCAGACGCCATCCACCTTCTTGAGATACTCTGTCTGACTGGATGATAGTTCAAAGTTCATTTGTGATAAATTGGTAGACACGGTGGTTTTCATTCTGTAGCGTAAGTATAAAAGCCAGACTATTTTTGGAACGCTGTATGAAGTTCAAAGACTTCAAGGTAGGCCAGGAATTTGCCGTAACTACTACTCTAACTGAATTGGATTTTCACAATTACATTTCATTTGCACGCACCCGAAATATTCTTCATGAAAATCCAGAAATTGCGAAGAAGGAAGGCATCACTGGAATCATGCTCCCCGGACGTTCAATCATTGCGCGTGCCGAAGGCGAGATGACTCGCCTATCTGAATTTTCAGATTGCATCATGCTTCTTTATGGAATGGACGGCGATCCAAATTGGCAGGGCCGTCAAACGCGGTATTTGGGCGAGGTATATGCTGGAGAGGAGCTGAATATCCGTTACATCGTGTCTGACAAGAAGGAGGATAGAGGCTACGGCATCCTTGCTGTGGATTATGAAATATCTCGGTCATGCGATGGCAAACTTGTTGCCGTATCTCGGCGCAACTTGTACAGGATCAAGCAAACCAGTTAGTCAACACGCAGATATCACGGAAAATAATCTCTGATTCGCCTCCGCATTTGCTTTGCAGAAAAATTGCCATCTTATGCAATAGGTATCGGGGCGAGATTCAATGCGGCTGAAAGTTGTCTTCAAGATTGAGGTTCTTTCTTTCTGTCCGAGTTTCCGTTCTGATTTTCAATAACCATCATGGTAAGACTTGACTTTATCTTGTCCATGGACCTGACTCTAGCGATTGTACGCTTGATCTCTTCTTCGGAATCCGTATTTACTTTAACTATAATGTCGTAGACTCCAAAGACGCCCTTTACCTCTGAAACCTCAGGAATGGAAATGAGTTCCTTAATCAAAGCATCCTCCAGACCTAGATCGCAATTCAAAAGCACATAGGCCTCAATCCCTTCGGCGGCTTTGTGACTTGAGATGCCCTTTCGCTTGATATGACGCAAGGTTTCTTGCAACTTTTGAATTATTTCCTCGTCGCTGACAAGTCCTGAATGTGAATAGGCATCGATTGTAAAGATTAGGGCCTTTTCAAGGGCCTGAATTGCACCCTCTTCTGCATACGCTTCTCTATCAAGCAACGCCTGAACTACGAGCATCTTATGCGCTCTTGATAATAGCCTTTGTATCGCTGATGCTAGGTATCTTTGATTAGAGAAAAATAGCTTCCAAGTTCAATAACCTACATACCTAGTCATGGGGCATCTACTAACCAATAATAAATTACGGGCTGGAAAATAGCAAACACTTGATTCGGCTTTCATGGGTAGTATTTGTCCACGCCGTATTATTGTCAGCTGAATCGATTGTAATTGAACTACTTACAACCCGACTGGCGCTTTCACCTCTTGTGATTGCGGGAAATAGCATAATGATTGCCGGCGCCGTCTTAATCGCTGTTTCCGCTGCAACTAACAAAAAAGAAACGATATCGATTTTCCGAGCGTGGAAATATCTTGTTCCCGCCTCGATACTTATTGCCATCGGAGTTTATTTCTGGTATGACTCGGTGACAAATGTAGGGGCTTCGAAAGAAGGACTTCTTGCAGGACCGCTAGAAGTCGTTGTGATTCTGATTTTGGCAAGGGTGCTGCTCAGGGAGAGGCTTGGACGAATCCAAACCGCTGGCGCAGCCACTGCCCTCTTGGGGTTCTTTGCCGCTGTCCTTAGCGCAGGGAGCGTTGAATTGTTACTGACGTGGGGCGACGTCGAGGCTGTCCTCTCTGCTGTTTCATTTGGTACAGGAATTATCTTTGTCACGAGGCTTACAAGGAAGCATTCTGCGCTACAGGTCACTGGAGCTTCACTATTCATCTCTGGGCTGGTTCTTGCAGCGATATTGTGGACGTCCGCTCCGACTATCGCTGCTTCCGACTGGACAATATTGCTAGCCTTTTCAATATTGCCGCTGGCAGCCGCGCTCACCTACGTTTATGGTTTAGCTAGAATCGGAGCTTCAATGACATCTGTTATAGGGTCTTTTTCAATACTGTTGACGATACTCTTCCAGGTAGGCCTACTCATTTTTGACATTGATGTCATTCTCCCTTCAAATATACCACTTGCAGTACTGGGCGGATCCCTGGGAATACTAGGGATATACCTAGTTCACAGAAAAGGGAATTGATTATTATGAAGAAACATACGTAGGATCACCGTGAAGTGCCACATTTGCGACAACGAAGAATCGATGCCCTTTAGGTGTCGCTATTGTGGAAGGGACTTCTGCTCGGTGCACCGACTACCTCCGAACCACGACTGTCCCATGATCGACGAATTTTTGGCAAGGCCTGCTAGGGAGAGGGAATTCATCGAGCGTGCACAGGGGCGAGCTGGCACTGCTCAGGAACGCGTAACCTCCACTCTAAGAAATGCGGTGATCCTTAGATTTTCAAAACTAGAACTCGTTCACTTGATTATAGGCACAGCTCTGGTAACTGCGGTTGGACTTTCGCTTATAGGATATCGCGTGAGGTGGGACTTTCTCGCAATATTTGTCAGCGCTTTTTTGGTTCACGAGTTTGGCCACAAATTCCTTGCACAAATGTACCACTCATGGGCCGAGTTTCGATTATTTCTCTTCGGTGCGGCAGTGACAGCGTTTTCCGCACTTCCTATTCTTGGTTTCAAATTCATTGCTCCTGGGGCTGTCATGGTGGGTCCAATGAGGGAGAATAGGCTCGGGAAAGTTGCTTGGATTGGTCCGCTCACCAACCTTGCGATGGGCGCCGGTTTTGTCGCGGCGTATTATCTCGCCTTTGCATTAAGGTTAGCACTTCCGGTAGAGATTCTAGCAGTGGGCGCCTGGTTCAACGGCTGGATTGCGCTATTCAACTTGATACCCTTTATGGGACTTGATGGCGCAAAAATCCTTTCTTGGAACAAGATCATTTGGGTCTTATCCCTTGCTGGAGCAGTCGGATTGTTCCTTGTTGCAGAGGCACTTCGCGGCGGGGTATTTCTGGGATTTCTTGGAAGGTTCTTCTAGGATAAGAAATAAAGTGCCTCGGACTAGTCCGCAATGCCTCCTTCATGCTTCCGCCCGTCTCTGGCAGTGTATAGTGGATTTCAAACCTGATATTGCATACTACCCTACTAATCCAGAAGCATCGCATGTACTGGTTGTTGCTATGCTACTTACTCGAAGGGCATTTCCTTAAGGTTAGTGTGACCCTGCAATTCTGCGTGGTCGTCAGCGTCTGACTTGAACAGAAAAACCATCCTGCATTTGGCACAAAAGTAAATCCTGTCAATTTTCTCTACGGTCAATCCTGCCCCCGACGACATCATACGCGACTGCAATCATGGCATGAAGCTATAAAGGCTGTGGATTAACAATATAGACGCACAATAAGAAGAATCTTTACCTGCACGCTTTCTGTCAGGCAGGAAACCACAAGGTTTTTTGCGACGAACTTAAGATAGTGATCTCTAGCTGAGGTGCCAGAGATTATTCTTGGATAATTTGCAAAAAACTCTGCTTATTTCGCTGGTTTCTGTCTCACTCTCTAGCTGGATAATCGCCCGAACCTACCAGGTTGACATGATGTCGGCCATGATGACACCAACCAACCCAATTTCAGTTTCGCTATTCGTTGCAGTCTGGACAGCCGGCATGGCTGCGATGATGTTTCCTGCCATTTCGCCAGTCGTCCTACTCTACAACAGACTAATCAAGACCAAAGCAAATGTCTCTGGAGCCGTTATTGAAGAATCTGACGCCGGCCCTTATCCTCTCAAGATGGTTCTTTTCATAGGCTCGTACTTGGCCGTTTGGTCTGTAACTGGCCTTGCTCTCTTGCTCCTTTGGACTCTGCCAATAAATGCCGTTCTCGCTCCCCTGAACTCGGCTTCCCTTTCAGCGATATTTGGTGCCATACTCATCTTGGCGGGGGTATACCAGTTCAGTCCTCTAAAGTCGAAGTGCCTTGGGTACTGCGAATCGCCAATGAGCCTGTTCATGAGACGCTGGAAAAAAGGGACTTTTGGTGCTGTTTCGATGGGAACCTACCATGGGTTGTATTGCCTGGGGTGCTGCTGGCCTTACTTTTTGATAATGGTGGCCCTTGGGTGGATGAATATCCTGTGGATGGCATTATTTGCGGGAATAATCTTTGGCGAAAAGATGTGGGCAAAGGGAATCTGGGTGGCACGAGCGGCCGGAGTGGGTCTTGCAGTCGTTGGCATTCTTTCCGTCGCTGGAATCGTCACTGTAGTGCCAGCTCATGATGCCATGTCGATGACTAATGACGAGTCAATGTCCGGCATGGTCAACGACGAATCGCCGGAGGCTTCAAAGGATATGTCCCCCACAGAGACATCTGATGAGACTGAGCAAGCTGATGACAAGATGGACGGGGATCCTCCCGGAATGAAAATGTGAGTTACTCTGATATTGGCCTTCTCGGAAATCCGCACAAGGTGGGCTGCTACCTTTTATACAGAGCGAGCAGCTAGATTGGCACAGCCGATCAGTCTATGAATGACAGGGATGACTTTTTCGAAAGCTTTTGTAGAGGTGTCCTTGAGAAGGATCATTACATCCGCTTTACAGGCATATCCAATCACCTGGGGCATCTCGTCGCCACCGCATATCG
>Ga0070694_100002795_pt1 | contig 10360 bp, 7 predicted proteins | sample KBSK1251metaG_FD_65470 | JGI IMG/M metagenome (GOLD analysis project Ga0070694, IMG submission 65470) | Corn, switchgrass and miscanthus rhizosphere microbial communities from Kellogg Biological Station, Michigan, USA - KBS K1-25-1 metaG | ecosystem: Host-associated > Plants > Roots >... | reverse complement strand
GCAACACGTACAGGATGTTCAATATGTTCTGCAGCCCGCTCACCTGATCCTTCTTGAACTGGCTGCGGGTTGACGCCTTGGCGTTCGGGAAGTCCTTCAACGTGTTCTCGAGGGCCTGGGTGTTCTGGCTGGTCACCCCGCCGGTCATCTTCGCGAACGTGAAGATGTTCAGGGGCTGCGAGTAGTACTGGTCGAACGTCGGCGTCGACATGGTCACAGCACCAAAGGGCGAGCCGCCCGGCGGACTCTTGAAGACTCCGATGATCTTCAGGTTTGCCGTTTTGCCGCTCGGCACCTGAACGGATACGGGTGATCCGATGTCGAGGTGATGGTCCTTGGCGTACTTCTGCTCGACGAACGCTCCAGTCGCGCCGAGTTCGGCGAACACGGCTTGCGAGCCCTTCGTCCAGTCAACCGCCAGAACCTGCCCGGCCTGCTTATCTACCCCGGTCACCTGCACCGTCGAGCCGAAGACCCGACCCGCGTCGCCCCGTACGCCGGATACAACCTCTGCGCCGGGCGCCGTCGCAGCCGCAGCGGCGACGCTCGGGGGCAGCGGGTCGAAGTTGTTCTGCGCGGTGATGGCGTAGTCCGCGATGAAGATCTGGTCGACGGCATCTTCGAACGGCTTGATGATGCCGGCGGCGAACGTGGCCATGAGTGTCACCAACGCCAAGCCGATCATCAACGCAGCCGCCGTCGCGGCCGTTCGTTGCGGGTCGCGCTCGCTGTTCTGGGCGCCCAGGTTCGTGGTCGACCGGTCGGTGATCACTCCGGGGAACTCGACCGGCCAGTCCGGCTGCCACGAGGTGAATCGGCGTCTAGCGGCCATCACGAGGACGATCAGCAGTATCAGCGGATTCAGCACCGCACCGAGGACAAACGCACCGACCCGGCGCCCGGTCGCACCCGGGCCCCAGGCGCCATACCGCAGCAGCCAATACGGCAACGTGAAGAATGGCCAGACCAATATCGAGAAGACGATAACCGACCAGCGGGCAACCGGATTGGCCACTGCGGCCAGCGGCCGGACCAGCCGCGAAGAGAACAGCGCGACGCCGATGAAAACGAGCAGCGCGCCGCCGAGCATGAAGATCAGGACCTGCGCCGTGCCGAGACCCTTCACGAACAGCCCTACGATAATGCCGGCAAAACCGAGCGCGATCACCAGCGCTGCGCCGATGCCGCGGTACCGGTGGAAACGGCCCGGCGGTAGCGTGGCCCCTTCCTGAACGGCGGCAATAGGGGGCACCCGCGTCGCCCGCAGTGCCGGCCGAAGACTCGCGAGCACCGTGATCACTATGCCCACGGCGAGAGCGACGACGATCGTGCGGGTTTGGAATACCAGACCGTTGTTCGGCAGCGTTACGCCGAACGAATCGAAGAGCTTGAACAGTCCAATGGCCAGCAGCAGCCCCAGCAACAGGCCGCTGACCGACGCGAGCACACCCATGATCACGGACTCGAGGATGACGCTTCGCAACACCTGACGCCGGGATGCGCCGAGCGTGCGGAGGGTTGCGAACTCGCGGGTGCGCTGCGCGATCGTGATCGACAACGAATTCGCGATCACGAACGAGCCGACGAACAGCGCGATACCCCCGAAGGCAAGCAAGAAGGTCTGCAGGAACGAGATGAAGCCCGTGGTGTCCTCGGCGTTCTTGGCCGCCTGCTCGCTGCCGGTACGGACCTGCGTTCCTGGGGGGATGACCTTCGCGACCTGGCTTTCCAGTTGCTTCGGGGACACGCCGGGCTTGGCCGCAACCAGAATCTGATCGAGCTGGCCCCGCTTATCGAACAGGGTCTGAGCCGTGTTCAGGTCGAATCCGGCAATCGTGGCACCACCGATGGACGATACGGCGCCGAAGTTCACCAGACCGGAGATGCGAAATTCGCGCACCGGCCCACGGGATTGCACCCCGATGGTCTGACCGACGGCGAAGTGCTTCTTGTCCGCGGTGCCGCGATCGATGACCACCTGGCTCGGTTGCGGCCACGCGCCCGCCACCAGGGTGAGCGTATTGAATTCGGGTTTCGCCGGATCGACGCTGAAGCCGAGATTCGGCGCTCCACCAAAGGTGATCGCCTTGCCGTCGGAACCGATCAGGTGCGCGTCGCCCTGGACCTGGCCGACGGCCGACTTTACGTCGGGCAGGGCCGTGATCCGGTTCAGGACGGCCTCGTCGAACGAGGGCGCCGAGTTGGCACCGTTCCCTTGGTCGCTCGCCGAGAATGCCGGCTTGCCCGTGACCGCGACGTCGGTGTTCTTGTAGGTCTCCTTGAAGATCGAGTTGAACGCCGTCGAGATCGAGTCGGTGAGCACGTACGTGCCGCTCACCAGAGCAACGCCGAGCACGACGCCGAGCGCGGTGAGAATGGTCCGGAGCTTCCGGGCCAACAGCCCGCGCACCGCGAACTTGATCACCGGTACTCCAGCTGCTCGACCGCAGCGCGTATGTCGTGCGCCGTCGACCGGGGCAGGGCCTCGACGATGAGGCCGTCCGCCAGGAGGAGCACCTGATCGGCCATCGCGGCCGCCAGCGGGTCGTGGGTCACCATTACGGTCGTTTGCCCGTATTCGTCCACGGACGAGCGCATCAACTCCAGGATGTCAGCACTCGATCGGGAGTCGAGATTGCCGGTTGGCTCGTCGGCGAAGACGACGGTCGGTCGGGATACCAGGGCCCGCGCGATGGCGACGCGCTGCTGCTGCCCGCCGGACAGCTCGGCGGGACGATGCGACAGCCGATCGGACAGGCCGACCCGGTCGATGAGCTCGTCGAACCAGGCCTCGTCCGGTTTGGTCCCGGCGATGGTGAGCGGGAGCAGGATGTTTTCGCGCGCGGTGAGCATCGGCAGCAAGTTGAAGAACTGGAACACGAAACCGATGTGTCGTCGCCGAAGCTTGGTCAGGTCCGCGTCGCCCAGCGTGGTGATCTCGGTGTGATCAATCTCCACCGACCCCGTGGTCGGCCGATCCAACCCGGCCAGGATGTGCATGAGCGTTGACTTGCCGGATCCGGACGGCCCGACGACGGCGGTCAGCTGCCTCACCGGTATGTCTACGGTCACGCCGCGGAGGGCGGACACGGCCGTGTCACCCTCGCCGTAGACCCGGGTGATGTCTCGCGCCGTGACGACCGAATCGTTCACCACAGCGACCGCGGCGTACTCGTTGGTCATGTGACTCCCCTAGTCGTTCCCTCGACTAGGACAACACACTTCCCCCAGTGATACCCCGGTGTCGATGTTATTTGTGCATATTGCCACCGTAGGGTCGATGACATGCGGGTCGCGTTGTTCGCCACGTGCCTCGTGGACGGGCTCTTCCCGGACGTAGGCAAGGCGACGGTGCGCTTGCTGCGTCGGCTGGGGCACGAGGTCGTGTTCCCGATGAGCCAAACCTGCTGCGGGCAGCTGCTGATCAACACCGGCTATCCGCGCGAAGCCCTCCCGCTCATCCGCAACCATGTCCAGACCTTCCTCGATTACGACGCCATCGTGGTTCCGAGCGCTTCGTGCACGGCGTCGATCCGCCATCAGCACGAGACGACGGCGCAGGAGCTCGGCGACGTCCAGCTGGCCGAGGCGGCGAAGATCGTGGGACGCCATACCTTCGAGCTGTCGGAGTTTCTCGTCGACGTGCTGGAGGTCACGGAGGTCGGCGCCTACTTTCCGCACCGGGTCACGTACCACCCGGCGTGCCACGGGTTGCGCGCGCTCAAGGTCGCGGAACGCCCGCTGCGACTGCTTCAGGCGGTTCGTGGGATCGACCTGGTGCCGCTGCCGGACGCGCAATCATGTTGCGGTTTCGGCGGAACCTTCGCGCTGAAGAACCCCGACGTTTCGACGGCGATGCTGGCGGACAAGATGAGCGCGGTTCTCGATACCGGAGCGGAGATCTGCACCGCGAACGACGCCTCGTGCCTTATGCACATCGGCGGCGGACTATCCCGGCTGAACACCGGAGTGCGCACCATGCACCTGGCCGAGATCCTGGCGGCAACGGACGAGGTGCCGTGATGGGCGCCGACCTGCCAAGGGCGCCGGCCGGAGTCGGCCAGCTGCGCGGTAGAAGATCGTTCCCAGCCGCTGCGCGAGAAGCGGTGAGCAACGCTCAACTGCGTCGCAACGTCGGTGCGGCGACCGCCACGATCCAGGCCAAGCGGGCGGAGGTCGTGAACGAGTTGCCCGACTGGGCGGAGCTTCGTGCAGCCGGCGCGGCGATCAAGGACGACGTGCTCGCTCATCTCGACCAATACCTCGTCCAGCTCGAGACGCAGGTCACCGCCCGCCGGGGCACCGTGCACTGGGCGCGGGACGCCGTCGAAGCGAACCGGATCGCCGTCGACTTGGTGCGCCGAGCCGGCGCGTCTGAGGTCGTCAAAGTGAAGTCGATGGCGACCCAGGAGATCGGTCTCAACGACGCGCTGGCCGGCGCCGGAATCACCCCATGGGAAACCGACCTGGCCGAGCTCATCGTCCAGCTCGGGCAGGACACGCCGAGCCACATTCTGGTGCCGGCAATCCATCGCAACCGGGCCGAGATCCGCGACATCTTCCGTCGCGCGATGCCCGGCGTCGACCCCGACCTGACCGACAGCCCGGCCGCGCTGGCCGAAGCCGCCCGGCGGTACCTGCGGCAGAAGTTCCTGACCGCCGACGTCGCGATCAGCGGTGCCAACTTCGCGGTTGCCGAGACCGGGACGCTTGTCCTGGTCGAGTCCGAGGGAAACGGGCGCATGTGCGTCACGCTTCCGCGAATGCTGATCACGGTCATGGGGCTGGAAAAGCTGGTACCACGCTGGCGCGATCTCGAGGTGTTCCTGCAGCTGTTACCGCGATCGTCGACCGGGGAGCGGATGAACCCCTACACGTCGATGTGGACAGGGGCGACCGAGGGACAAGAGTTTCACCTGATACTGCTGGACAACGGCCGAACGGCCACGCTCGCGGATCCGCGCGGCCGGGACGTGTTGCGCTGCATTCGCTGCTCGGCCTGCCTGAACGTCTGTCCGGTCTACACGCGGACCGGCGGGCATGCGTACGGCTCGGTGTACCCGGGTCCGATCGGTGCGGTCCTGTCGCCGCAACTGACCGGGGTGGCGGCCAATGCAAGCCTGCCGTTCGCTTCGTCGCTGTGCGGCGCCTGTTACGAGGTCTGCCCGGTGGCCATCGACATCCCGACGATGCTCGTCCACCTGCGCAGCGAGGCGGTCGACAGCGCGCGGCGTCGCCGACTGTCTGCGGAGCGATCCCTCATGGCCGCGGCCGCCTGGGCGATGGCGGACTCGGAGCGCTGGACCCGGGCGCTGCGCGCGGGCCGCCTGGGCCGCTTGGCAGCTCGGCGCCGGGCGCTGCCCCCGCCGCTGTCCGCCTGGGTCGCGGCGCGCGATCTCCCCGAGCCACCGCGAGAGACCTTTCGTGATTGGTGGACCCGCGAGGGTCAGCGATGACCGGCGCTCGGGACGAGATACTCGCCCGGGTGCGGCAGGCTCTCGCCGACCGGCCCCAACCGGCACCGCCCGCCCGCGCTTACCGCACTGCGGGTGCCGCGGTGGTCGATCTGAACCTGTTCGCGGCCCGCGTCCGCGAATACGGCGCGGCCGTTATCCGGTGCGAGCCGGAGGACGTGCCGGCGCAAATAACCGCCGCCCTGCGTCGCCGTGTGGCGCGCCGGGTCGTGGTACCGCCCGGCTTCCCGGTCGAGTGGGAGCCGGAGGCCGATGTGCTGCGCGACGATCCCCCGTTGACGACGGGAGAGTTCGACCTGGTCGACGGCGCGATCACCGGCTGCGCCGTCGCTATCGCCGAGACCGGAACGGTGGTACTGGATCACGGCGCGGGCCAGGGCCGACGCGCCCTCACGCTGATTCCCGACTACCACCTCGTCATCGTCGGAGCCCAGCAGGTGGTGGCCCTGGTACCGGACGGCATCGCCGCCCTGGATCCGGCCCGGCCCCAGACGTGGATCAGCGGTCCGAGCGCGACGAGCGACATCGAGTTGCGCCGGGTCGAGGGAGTACACGGCCCACGAACGCTCGAGGTCCTGCTTGTCGGCTAATACGTCGACGAACGTCAGTCGGCCTCGGCGTCCTCGGGCTCGGCTACCCACGCCGAGAACACCGGCAGGCCGTCCCACGGACTGTCGTCCGACTCCACGGTGGCGACGACGGCGTAGGGATGGCCGAACCGCAATGTCGCGGTTCGCTTGACGCCGTCGCCCCCAAAGGCCGCAGCGAGTCGGATGCCGACAGCGGTGACCGCCGCGGCCTCGAAACCCTCACGCGAGTAGCGGGCATACGCGGACTGCCGCGCCTCGTACTCGTAGTCGCCCTTCGGCATCAGTGCGATCAGCGCTCCGGCCGCATCGTCGAAACCGAGCCCGGCCACACCAGCCAGCTCGTGGTCCGACCGCGCGGACCACGCGGGCAGTACGGCGACGCAGTCCTCCTGACGACCACCCCGATGGGATGCGGCTTCGGCGATGCTCCACAGTGGCGAGTCGCCGAGCGGCAGGTCGAACAGCGACGTCCGGGTGGCTGTTCGGGCCGCTGCCTCATGTGCTGCGGCCAGCACGTCCGCGGTCGCCACGCCCGGATCCGCGATGACGGACGTCACGGCCAGGCCCGCCTCGGACCGGGCCGTGTGGACGGCGACCCGCCCCGCGCGTTCGGTCTGCGCGATGTAGCAGTCATGACCTGACTCCGGGCTGCGCAGCACGCGCTGCAGCGCTGTCGCCCAGTCGCTGGGCCCGAGAGATGCAGCCGGCACGACCTCGAACGGGCGCTGCCACGACACCTTCGTGGCGAGGGCCGATGCGAGGACGAGGACGACGAGCGGCGTGATCTCGACCGGGAATGCCTCGATCAAGCCGTTTGTCCGACTGCGCGCCCAGGCATCGGCCACCGCTTGGGTCGGCACGTCGCCGCGCTCGACTGCGTCGGGCAAGCCGGCGAGCCAGCCCCGTAAGGCATCCGTCTCAACCGCGCGCTGATGCCATGCCGCGGCGGCGCTCGCCACGACCGGGTGCGGCTCGTCGAGCAGCCGATCTGCCGCCTCCGCGGCCAGGTCGACCGGTACCCCCAAGGCCTCCTCCAGCCGAGCGCGATCCGCGCCAACGGCAGCCGGCGCGGCCAGCGCCAGTAACAACCAGCCGCCGAATGGTGACGCTACGTGATGGGAACTTCCGGCGGGGGCGTGGAACCGCTCGGCATAGCGCGACACCGCTGCGGCTAGTTCGGCGACGTGCGAGACAGTCATGAGCCCAGCGTGCCAGGTCCGGACGGGCAGCTCCTCCGCCGTGTGAGCCCCCATGGAGCCGTCGACGGCCGGCCATGTACCACGTCGCCCAGATGACTGCTGCTCATTCGTAATCTTCGAACGGCCCGGTCGACGCCTGCGGTCGGTAGAGTCCCGGGCTCATGAGCGGCATCCGCCGCAGGGGATCGACGGTGCAGGCGAAGCGGTCTGCGCGAGTCAGGACGGAGACGAGAGGTATGCGGTTTCGGCGCACGCACGGCGTGCTCATCGGAGTAACCGCCCTCGCGCTGATCGTCAGCGCGTGTGGCGCCGGCAAGAAGAGCAGTAGCGGCGGAGGTGGGGGCAGCGCGAGCGGCGGAGGCGGCGGTGGCCCGATCACGGTTGGCACGACCGACAAGGTGACGGCGATCGACCCCGCGGGCTCGTACGACAACGGCTCGTTGCTCGTCGAGATCCAGATGTACCAATTCCTCATGAGCGTCCCATCCAAGTCCCAGACGCCGCAGCCGGACGCGGCGCAGAGCTGCTCATTCACCAAACCCACCGAATACACGTGCAAGATGAAGTCCGGTCTCAAGTTCAGCAACGGGGACCCGGTCACCGCCAAGGACGCGGCGTTCAGTTTCCAGCGCCAGGTCAAGATCAATGACCCCAACGGGCCGGCCTCCCTGCTCGGCAACATGGCCTCGGTGGCGGCCCCCGACGACAGCACCGTCGTGTTCACGCTGAAGGCGGGCAACGATCAGACCTGGCCGTATGTGCTCGGCACGGCCGCGGGGCCGATCGTCGACAGCAAGGTGTTCCCGGCCGACAAGCTGCTGCCGGACGAGCAGACGGTCGGCTCCGGCCCGTACAAGATCGCCAGCTACAGCAAGAACCAGCTGGTCCAGTTCGAGGCGAACCCGAACTATGGCGGTCCGTACAAGCCGCAGACGTCCAAGATCGCGCTGAAGTACTACACCACCGCACCCAACCTGAAGCTCGACGTCCAAAGTGGCGCCATTGACGTCGCGTGGCGCAGCCTCACGCCGACCGACATCGACAGCCTGCGCAGCGCGAACGGCGTGAAGGTGCTAACCGGCCCAGGCGGCGAACTGCGCTACATCGTCTTCAACTTCAAGACGATGCCGGGCAACAGCGACGCACAGAAGCGCGCTGTCCGACGGGCGATGGCTTACTCCGTCGATCGGCAGACGCTCTCCGACAAGGTGTACAAGGGCACCTACAAGCCGTTGTATTCGATGGTGCCCGATGGTGTGCCGGGGCACGTCGACGCGTTCAAGGACACCTTCGGAGCGGCCCCGGACAAGTCGAAGGCTTCAGACGAGCTGAAGAACGCTGGACTTACAACCCCAGTCACGCTGAACATCGAGTACACCACCGACCACTACGGACCGACGTCGGACGAGGAATACGGGGAAATCAAGCGGCAGCTGGAAGCGACCGGGTTGTTCAAAGTCAACCTGCAGGCCACCGAGTACACGACCTACAGCAAGGAGCGGGTCAAGGACACCTACCCGATCTATCAGCTCGGCTGGTTCCCGGACTTCCCGGACGCCGACAACTTCCTGACCCCGTTCTTGGTCGAGGACAACTTCGTCCACGCGCACTACTGCGACCCAGGCGCCACTAACCGGCCGTGCGACTCGGATGCAGTGGCCAAGGACCTCTCTACCGAAGCCACCACGTCGGGCGCTGCCCGTACGACAGCGCTGACCAACATCCAGAACAAGCTCGCCACCGGTGAGATGCCATTCCTGCCGCTTCTCCAGGGGCAGCAGGTCGCCGCAGTGCGGTCGAACATCAACGGCGTGCAGGACACGCTGGACCCGGCGTTCCTGTTCCGGATGTGGCTGTTCAGTAAGGGCTGATCGACAGGTACGGTCACGGAGCAGGGCGGGCGGTAACCACCCGCTCGCCCGCTCCGTCGTCCGCGAACACCCCGAGCTGACGGGAGCCGCTCGATCATGGCCGCCACCACGAAGAGCTCATCCGGATCCCTGCGCACGTATCTGGTTACTCGGCTCCTGCTCGTCATCCCCATGGTCTGGGTGCTGGTCACCCTGGTGTTCTTCGTGATGCGGGTCATCGGCGACCCCATCGAGTCGGCCTTCGGCGGGCGGCTCCCGGCCGACCAAATTGCCATCCGCCGGCACAACGCGGGACTTGATCGCCCCCTCCTGAGCCAGTACTGGGATTACCTGTTCGGCGTGCTGCACGGCGACTTCGGTCGCACGCTGACCGACAACCAACGGGTCAGCTCGGTGATCATCACGAAGGGAGCCGCGACTCTCGAGCTGACCTTCTGGGCGCTGATCGTCGCACTGGCCGTCGGCATCCCGCTCGGCCGAGTAGCCGCCCGCTACCGGGATCGGCCACCGGACGTGGTATTGCGACTCTTCGCGGTACTCGCGTACGCGACGCCGGTGTTCTTCCTCGGGTTGTTGCTCAAGTTGCTGTTCGCCATCAAGCTCGGCTGGCTGCCGGCGTCCGGACGGGCCAGCACCAATGTCGAAATCGCCATCCAGAACGTGTCGCCGAAAACGAACATCTACATCATCGACGCCATCCTGTACGGCGACTCCAGCTATGTCATCGACGTAATCAAACACGCCATACTGCCGGCCATAACCCTTGGCCTATTGACCGCTGGGGTCTTCCTCCGGCTGGTCCGAGTGAACCTGTTGCAGACCATGCGATCGGATTACGTCGAGGCGGCCCGGGCTCGGGGCGTGCCGGAGCGACGGGTGATGCGCAAACACGCTTTCCGGAACGCGATGATCCCGGTCGTCACCGTCCTGGGACTGCAGATCGCCGTACTCCTCGGAGGCGCCGTACTCACCGAACGGACCTTCGAGTGGCAGGGTCTTGGCAACGCCATCGCCGACTACATCGTGAAGCGCGACTACCTCGCCGTGCAGGGGATCGTCACGGCGGTCGCGATCGTCGTGGCCATCATCAGTTTCCTGATCGACGTCATCGCGGCGGTCATCGACCCGCGAGTGAGGTACTAGATGACTACCGCGCTTCCCGAGTCTTCCCAGACCGAAATCGTCAGGGAGCGGCGGCTATCTCGCATCCCTGGGCTCGGTGCCCT
>Ga0070694_100002793_pt1 | contig 10369 bp, 12 predicted proteins | sample KBSK1251metaG_FD_65470 | JGI IMG/M metagenome (GOLD analysis project Ga0070694, IMG submission 65470) | Corn, switchgrass and miscanthus rhizosphere microbial communities from Kellogg Biological Station, Michigan, USA - KBS K1-25-1 metaG | ecosystem: Host-associated > Plants > Roots >... | reverse complement strand
CGACCGACATGGGCGCCATCATCAACCGCAAGCAGTTCGATCGCGTGTGCGGCTACATCACCGACGGCATGCAGCAGAAGGGCGCGCGGCTGGTGCTCGGCGGCCTCCCGCCGGAGGAAGGGCCGCTGGCGAAGGGCTACTTCGTGCAGCCGACCGTCTTCGCCGACGTGAGCAACGACTGGCGCATCGCCCGCGAGGAGATCTTCGGCCCGGTGATGGTCGCCATCCCGTGGGACGACGAGCGCGATGCGATCCGCATGGCCAACGACAGCCATTACGGCCTCGCGGCGTACGTGTGGACGCGCGACATCACCCGGGCGATCACCACCGCTCACGCGATCGAGTCCGGCTGGGTTCAGATCAACCAGGGGCTCGGCCAGTTCCCGGGTCAGGCGTACGGCGGCTACAAGCAGAGCGGAATGGGCCGCGAGTACTCGCTCGAGGGGATGCTCGACAGTTATACGCAACGGAAGAGCGTCACGATCAATCTGCAGTGGTGAGCCGTACGTAGGCCGGGTCCCGCGACGCGGCTGAGGCCTGCGCGTCGCGGACCCGGCACGCCCGCGCCGCGGACGCGGCACAAATTCTGCGACGGAAAGAGTCCACAGGGAGGGATGTATGTTCCGTGGACTTCTTTTTGTCGGGCTGCTTGGCCTGGCGCCGAGCCTGGCCATGGCGCAGCAGCCGTGCACGACCGACGCACGCCGCGTCGTTGACGAGTTGTACCGTCACATGCTCGAGCGTTCAGCCGACGCTGGAGCCCAGGGCTGGGTCGACAGGTTGAACAGCGGGACGACCGTGCGCGAGATCGTCCGGCAGATCGCGCAGTCGCCCGAGCACATGCAGCGCTTCTTCAACTCGAGTGAGGGAGCGACCGCGAACGAAAACGCGGTGGGCACGCTCTACCGCCACATCCTCAGCCGGCAGCCCGACGCGGGCGGCCTGCGCCAGATGACCGATCTCGCCAACCGGCAGGGGCGCGCGGCGGTCGTCGATGCGATCGTCAATTCACCGGAATACACGCGGACGTTCGGCGACTGGGGCGTTCCCGGCTCGGGCGGCGTGACGTTCTGCGGCAGCGGCACCTCGACGGCCAGCAGCGTGAGCAACCCTGAAATGCGGTTCGCCGATCTCGACCGTAACCATAACGGCCAGATCGAGCGGAGCGAGTGGCGCGGCAGCACGCGCGCGTTCGCGATTCACGACTGGAACGGCGACGGCGTGCTGTCGGGTGACGAGGTGAGGGCCGGCGCCGTTCCGCCGCCCGATTCGCTCGAGGCCGAGGACTACAACATGTCCGCGAGCGACCGCTTCGCGTACCTCGACGTGAACAACAACGGCTACATCGACCGCAACGAGTGGGACGGCAGCCTCGACACGTTCTATAACCTCGACCGCGACAACGACAACCGGATCTCGCGGGCCGAGTTGAACAACGGCCGCCGCGCGTCGTTCGCGGCGCTCGATGCCAACGGCGACGGCCGCATCTCGCTTTCCGAGTGGGCGTGGTCGCACCGCAGCTTCGACGACATGGATACGAACAAGGACGGCGTGATCACGCGCGACGAGTTCCGCAGCGGCGCCGTGCCGACGAGCGGACGCTAGTCAGCTGGCCGCGGGCAGCTGGCAGCTGGCAGCGACTGCCCGCAGCATGCTGCCCGCTGCCGGCTATTTCGTGGCGGCGGCCACCTGGGTCGTGATGGGCTGTCCCTTCGGGATCACGAACGTCGCGATCGCCTTGACCGGCGTCGTCCCCTTGTTCATCCCTTCGTGCACTTTGCCGGCTTCGACGAAGAACGATTCGCCCGCCTTGTACGGCGTCGTCGGTTTCCCTTCGTAGTCGAGCGTGAGCGTGCCTTCCTCGACGTGAATCATTGCGAGGCCGGGATGGGTATGACGCCCCTCGCGCCCGCCGGCCGGAATCTCGACCGCCACGAGCACGGCTTCGTAGCCCGGAACTGAGGTGTCGTGCTGCAGCAGCACGGTGCGCTTCACGCTGGGCGCCTGCGGCGCCTGCGCGTGCGTCACGGTTCTCGCGACGAGCGCGAGCACGGCGAAGGCCGCGAGCCATGCGGCGAGACGGATTGAACGAGTCATCATCGGCTGATCTCCTGAAGCGGTCATTCTATGGCGGGTCCGCGTTCGCGTGGAAACGGTGCTCCGCGGGACCCGCCCCACGTACGTAGGCCGGGTTCCGCCGCGCGTCCGGCGCCACCGCGCGGCGGACCCGGCATCCGCGCGGCGGACCCGGCATCCGCGTCCGGGTGTATGGTAACGGCATGCGAACGCAGCGGACCGTCGTCCTCGCTATCCTGACGCTCCTTCTCGTGCCGCGCGCGGCGGTTGCGCCGCAGGCGCAGGCCGGCGGAAGCCTTCGTCTCTACATCGCGCGGCACGGCGAGACCACCTGGAACGTCGAGCACCGGCTGCAGGGATGGACTGACGTCCCGCTCGACGAGACCGGGAAACGGCAGGCCGCGGCGCTGGCGGAATCGCTGAAGGGCGTGCGTCTCGACGCCATCTACTCCAGCACGCTGTCGCGCAGCCGCGACACGGCGCAGACCGTGGCCGGCACGACGATGACCGTGAAGAGCCTCGACAGTCTCCGCGAGCGGAATTACGGGCACTTCCAGGGCGGCTCCGACACGGCGCCGGAATATGTCCGCCGCACGGACAGTTGGGACGACCGCCTGGACGACGGGGAGTCGCTCAATCAGCTGCTCGCCCGGGCGCGCGAGGGCCTGCAGCAGATCCGGCGCGAGCATCCGGCTGGCAACGTGCTGATCGTGGGCCACCGCATCACGAACCAGATGATCCTTCGCGCGCTGTTCGACCTCACGCCGGAGCAGACGGTGAAGATCACGCAGGACAACGACGAGGTCTATCTCGTGGAACTTGACCCCGGCGCGAAGCCGCGGCTGTGGAAATTAGTGAGGGAGAAGAACCTGGGAGATCTGTGATGCCGGGTCTATAATCCGCCCGCGAGGAGGCGTCATGCGTTTGATACATCGAAATCTCCTGGTCCTCGGTGTCGCCCTGGTCTCCGCAACAGCCCTCACCGACATTCATACCTACGGCCAGCAGGCCGCGTCGAACGACTATCCCAATCCCTACAAGATCGAGAACTTCGGGCAGCTGCCGGCCGGCCGGAAGATCGGACAGACCTACGGCATCGACATCGACAGGGACGGGAAGTCCGTGTGGGTGTTCGAGCGTTGCGGCGGCGCCTCCTGCGACGGCTCGCCGCTCGCGCCGCTGCTGAAGTTCGATTCGTCGGGCCGACTGGTCGCGATGTTCGGCTCCGGCATGTTCGTCTACCCGCACGGCCTCTTCGTGGACGCGGATGACAACATCTGGGTGACCGACGGCCAGGCGAAGAACGGCAAAGGGCAGCAGGTGTTCGAGTTCAGCCCGACCGGCCGCGTGATGATGACGCTCGGCAAGGCGGGCGTCGCCGGCAGCGATCCCGACACGTTCAACCAGCCGTCCGACGTGCTCGTGACCTCGAACGCGATCTTCGTCGCCGACGGCCACGGCGGCGACAGCAACGCGCGCGTCGTCAAGTTCGACCGGAACGGCAAGTACATCAAGGAGTGGGGCAAGAAGGGATCGGGGCCCGGCGAGTTCGACACGCCGCACGGCCTCGTGCTCGATCCGCAGGGCCGCCTGCTCGTCGCCGACCGCGGCAACGCGCGCGTCCAGGTCTTCGATCAGGACGGGAAGTTCCTCGCGGAGTGGCGGCAGTTCGGCCGTCCGAGCGGCATCTTCCTCGATCGTGCGGGGATGCTCTATAGCGCCGACTCGCAGTCAGGTGTGCCGAACACGAATCCGACGCTGAAGCGCGGCATCCGCATCGGCGGCGAACGCGATGGCAAGGTGCGGTACTTCGTGCCGGATCCGGAGCCGACGGATCTTCCTGGCGGCGGCGGACGCGAGGGCGTCGCTGTGGATCGTGACGGGATCGTCTACGTCGCGAAAACTGGCGCCGGCGGGGTGTTCCGGTATACCAAGGGAGGTGCGACGAGTACGCGCTAGCTCGGCTGCTCTGGGAGAAACCGCGTCGGCGTTCGATCTTGCATGCGGCGATCGGTGGAAGGACCTGTCTCGCCGAAGCGGCCTGGCCGCGACGGCGGACGCGCCGGGAGGTGCAGCATGGCGAAAGTGCTCAAATGCGGCGAAGTGTTCTCCGGTTGCGACACGGTCATCTACGGAAAAGACGAAGACGAAGTCCTCGCGAAGGAAGAAGAACACGCGCGGCACGCTCATAACATGACCATGATCCCGATGGACACCATCAAGGAGATGGCCAAACACATCCAGGATGGTGAGCGGAAGCGGCGCTGGTTCGGCCTGCGATCGTAGGGCAGACCTTAAGGTCGGCCCCTACTTCAGTCCGAGGCGCTTCTTGTAATCGGGCCAGTCGCGCTTCAACTGTAGAAACGCCTCGACGTCCGTGCAGCGGAGAAACGGGTTCGTCTCCTTCTCGAGTGCGATCGTCGAGCTTGGCCGCGCGCCGTAATCGTGGCCGGGCCAGACGGTCGCTGCGTCGGGTATCGTCGCGAGCACCCGTCCGAGGCTGTTCCACTCGACTCGCGCGTCCTCGTCTGTCCGTGTCCCCCCGACCTTTCCGACGAAGATCAGGTCACCGGTCATGAGGATCTGGTGACGCGGCTCGTAAACCGTGACGTGATCCGCGGCGTGCCCCGGGACGTACATGAACCGCAGGCAGAGCGCACCGACGGTCAGCTCGCCCCCGTCGACAATCGCCACGCCGGGGCACGACGGGCATGCCGGGTGCGCGGCGATCGCGGCCCCGGTCAGCGCCCTCGCCGTCGCGTTGCCGTTCACGTGATCCTCGTGGCCGTGGGTGTTGATGATGTGCGTCACCGCCAAGCTCTGCTCCTCCGCGCGCGTGACGAAGAGCTCGGGTGAATAGGACGGGTCGATCAGCACCGCCTGGCGGGCGTCGCGATCGCCCAGCAGATAGCCGAAATTCCGGTCTCCACCCGCGCGAATCTGTTCGAAGACGAGCTGCATCGGTGGATGATAATGGAAGCCATGACTGCCCCGGCGGCCGAGAAGCCGCGCCCGGTTTCATTGCTTCCCGTCTTCCTCATCGTGCTCGTCGACGTGTTCGGCATGACGCTCGTGATCCCGCTGCTGGCCATCTACGCGGAGACCCTCCACGCGACCCCGCTGCAGGCGACCATGCTGGTGTCAGTGTACGCCGCGTGTCAGCTGTTTGCCGGGCCGATCATCGGCCACGTCTCGGATCGCGTCGGCCGCAAGCCGATGCTGCTCATCAGCCAGCTCGGCACCTTCATCGGCTTCATCGTCATGGCGCGCGCGCGGGCGTTGTGGGTGCTGTACGTGGCGCGGATTCTCGACGGGTCGACGGCGGGCAACCTCTCGCTCGCGCAGGCCTACATCTCGGATCACACGGAGCCGAGCCAGCGCGCGAAGTCGTTCGGGCTGATCGGCATTGCGTTCGGCATCGGCTTCTTCATCGGCCCGTCGCTCACCGGGTATCTCTCGGCGAAGTACGGGATGACGACCCCGATCTATCTGGCCGCGGTCATGTCGGCGACGAGCATCCTCTGCACGGCGACGCTGCTCCAGGGCGGCAGGCAGTCGGCGCACGCGTTCGACGATCGGGAGGCGGCGCTGCACTGGAAGACCTACGCGAAGTACTTCACGCGGCCGGGCCTTCGCGAGCGGCTGTTTCAGTTCCTGTTCTTCATCACCTCGTTCTCGCTGTTCATTTCCGGCTTCGCGCTGTTCGCCGAGCGCCGTTTCACCTACCAGGGCCACCCGTTCGGCCCGCGCGAGATCGGCTACGTGTTCGGCTACGTCGGCTTCCTCGGCATCATCCTCCAGGGCGGGTTGATCGGACGGCTGGTGAAGCGATTCGGGGAAAACGCACTCGTCGCAGCTGGCTTCGTCGCGCTCGCGGTCGGCTACTTCGGCCTCGGCATCGCGACCTCGTTCGTGGTGCTGATGATCACGGGGACGCTCGCCGCGTTCGGCAACGGCGTGATCCGTCCGGCGCTGACGAGCCTCATCACGCAGCAGGCGGGACGGCAGGAGCAGGGCGTGGTGCTCGGCATCACGCAGTCGCTGATGTCGATGGCGTCGATCGTGGCGCCGATCGTCGCCGGCGTGCTCATCCAGCGCCAGATGCTGAAGGAATGGGCGTGGGTGGCCGCCGGGCTGGCGGCCATCGGTGTCGCGCTCTCCCGCGAAGGGCTGCCGTTCTACGCGACGGCTTCGGCCGACTCGATCGGCGCGCCCTGATACGAGATCTCGATCGGGGCCGCCTGCCGGAGCGTGTTCATCACCTGGCAGGCGCGGCTGGCGATCGCGATCAGCTTGCGCGCGAGATCCGGGTCAACCGCATCCGCGGTCACGTCGACCGCGAATCCCGTAAAACGCTCAGGGGTGCCGTCGAGCGTGCCCGTGACCGCCACCTTCACGTTGGTGATTGCCGCCTCGCGCGCGCGAATCGCCGCCAGCAGGTGGCTCGTGAAACAGCCTCCAAGCGCGACCAGCTGATACTCGCCGCCGGCAGGGCCGAGGTCGAAGCCGCCCTTGGCGACGCCGCGATCGACGAGGAGCGTGTGCGAGCGGACGACCGCCCTCGAGGTCGTGTGGTTGACGTGCTCGAGGGTCGCCTTGAAGGTCGTGGCCATCCGGGAAGTCTATACCGGCATCCCCCTGATCACATTGATGAGCAGGAAAACAATTGCCACAACAAGGAGAACGTGGAGCCATCCGCCGAGTGTCGTGGCCGTAATCATCCCCAGCAGCCAGAAGACGACCAGCAGAATCACGAGAAACATCACCATCGGCGTTCCTTCCTGGGCGGACCTGAAGGGTCGGCCCCTGTGCCGATGCTAGCGAAAGCTATGCCGGAACGACCCGGTTCCGGAGGACGCCGATGCCTTCGACTTCCGTTTCCATGAGGTCGCCCGCCTGGAGCCACTCCTGTGGCGTCCGCCCCATGCCGACCCCATCCGGCGTGCCGGTGGAAATGATGTCGCCCGGCTCCAGGGTGCAGCCGCGCGAGAGAACCTCGATGGTCTGATCGATCGGGAAAATCATGTCGGCCGTGCTGCCGTTCTGCTTCTCGACGCCGTTGACGCGCAGCTTGACCCTCTTCCGGTGCGGGTCGCCGAATTCGTCCGGGGTGACGATGACCGGGCCCATCGGGCAGAAGGTGTCGAGGGTCTTGCCCTTGAAGAACTGCATGTGCGCGTTCTGCAGGTCGCGCGCGGTCACGTCGTTGATCACCGTGTAGCCGAAGACGTGCGACATCGCCCCGGCGCGCGGAATGTTCTTGCCTCCGGCACCGATGACGACGGCGAGCTCCGCTTCCCAATCGACCTGCTGGGTGACGTCGCGATCCCACTCGATGTCGTCGTACGGGCCGACGACGCTCGTCGGCGCTTTCGTGAAGAAGATCGGATGGGCCGGCAGCTTGAAGTCCTGGCCGCGTGCCTGCGTGGCCTCTCGCACGTGCTCCGCGTAGTTGCGCCCGAGGCAGAAGACGTTCTTCGAGGGCCGCGGAATCGGCGCGTGCCAGCGCACGTCACCCGACGCGTACGACGTGTTGCCTCCGGGCAACTGCGCGATCCCGCCTGCCTGAATCAGCGCGAGCATGCTCGGGAACTGCGGCAGCTCGACGATCCGATCGCCGTCGATCGCGCCGACTCGATGTGTGCTGTCGGTGGAGAGGGAAAAGGTCGCGTATCGCATATCAGTGAGCAGTGGGCAGTATACTCGGCCGTCTATGCGACTCTGTCGTTTTGGCGAGAACCGACTTGGTGTTGTCGAGGACGGCCACGTCCGCGATGTCACCGCCGCGCTCGACGAGCTGCCCGCGTATCGCTACCCGCTGCCGCCCGGCGACATGCTGATGGCGAACCTGGCGACAGTCGGCGTGCGTGCGCGCGCGCTGGCGAAGGACGCCCCGCCCACGCCAATCGATCGGCTTCAGCTCCTGAGTCCCGTCGCGAACCCGAGCAAGATCATCGGCGCACCGATGAACTACCGCACGGGCCAGGACGAGGCCGCCGTCGCCAACGCGCTGTCGCTCGGGCTGTTTCTCAAGGCGAACGGGTCGCTCTCGGGCGCGGGCGCCGGCATCACGCTGCGGATGCTGGAGCGCCAGATCGACCACGAGGTGGAGCTCGGCGTCGTCATCGGCAGGCAGGGCGCCAATATCAGGCGCGAGGATGCGCTGCAGCACGTGGCGGGCTACGCCGTCGCGCTCGACATCACGCCGCACGGCAAGGAGGAGCGCAGCCTCCGCAAGTCGTGCGAGACGTATACGGTCCTCGGTTCGTGGCTGGTGACCGCCGACGAGATCCCCGATCCGCAGGACCTGGATCTGCAGCTCGACGTCAACGGCGCGCGACGGCAGCAGGGCAACACGAGTCAGATGATTCGCGGCGTCGCCGCGATGATCGAATACGCCTCGACGTTCTACACGCTGTATCCCGGCGACATCTTTCTCACCGGCACACCCGCAGGCGTCGCGGCGATGAAGCCCGGCGATGAGATTGTGGCGACAATCGAGAATGTCGGCACGCTGCGCGTCAACGTGCACGCCGCCTAGTCTCCACGCGGCTGACGCCTCGGTGCGCCTTCCGGGGCGGCGCGCGAGTACTGAACCGGCCACGCCAGCTTGACGCCCAGTTCCTGCGCCGCGTGCAGCGGGAAATACGGATCGCGCAGCATCTGGCGCGCGAGCACCACGCACTCGGCCTGTCCCTTCCGAATAATCTCGTCCGCCTGTGCGGCGGTCGTGATCAGGCCGACAGCGCCGGTGGCGATGCCCGCTTCCCGCCCGATCCGCTCGGCAAACGGCACCTGGTAGCCCGGCCCGAGCGCGATTTTCTGGTTCATCGCGAGGCCGCCGGAGGAACAATCGATCAGATCCACGCCCCGTTCGCGGACGCGCCTGGCCAGTTCCACCGAGTCGTCGACGTTCCATCCACCCTCGACCCAGTCGGTCGACGAGATCCGCAGCCACACGGGCGAGCGCTCGTTCCACACCTCGCGCACGGCATCGACGATCTCGAGGCAGAGCCGGATGCGGTTCTCGAAGGACCCGCCGTACCGATCCGTGCGCGTGTTGGTCAGCGGGGAGAGAAATTCGTGAATGAGGTAACCGTGCGCGGCGTGCAGTTCGATCACGTCGAAGCCCGCGTTGTGCGCGCGGATCGCTGCGTCGCGAAACGCGTCGACGATGCCAGGAATCTCCGACGTCTCGAGCGCACGCGGCACGGGATAGTCATCGGAGAACGGCACCGCCGACGGCGCAGCCGGGATCCATCCGCCATCCTTCGGCGAGATCCCGCTGTGCCCTTCCCATGGACGCTGCGTGCTGCCCTTTCGCCCCGCGTGCGCGAGCTGCATCCCCGCGGCGCTTCCTTGCGAGTGAATGAAGCGGACGATCCGCTGCAGCATCTCGACGTGCGCGTCCTTGTAGATGCCGAGGTCGTACGGGCTGATGCGCCCTTCCGCGGTCACCGCGGTCGCCTCGGTCATGACCAGCGAGGCGCCGCCGACCGCGCGCGAGCCGAGATGCACCAGGTGCCAGTCGCCGGCGAAGCCGTCCTCACTCGCGTACTGGCACATCGGCGAGACGACGAGGCGATGGGGAAGCGTGAGGCCGCGCGAGGCGAACGAATCAAATAACGTCGGCATGGGGTTGGGTGCCAAACGCCTTGGCCGTCGTCACCGGCGCGGCGCGATAGTGCCGAAGCTCCGGCGTGGCCGCCGCCACACACGCCACCGCGATCATGCATCCAAGGCCGCCGCTGATCACCGAGAACGGCGCGCCCAGCCAGTTGGCGACGGCGCCCGCTTCCAGCTCGCCGAGCTGGGGGCCGCCGATGAAGAAGACCATGTTCACGCCAATCATCCGGCCGCGCAGGCGATCGGGCGTTTCCAGCTGCCGGACGATGTTCCGGATGACCATGCTGACCGTATCCGCGACGCCGGTGAGCGCGAGCGCGGCGAACGTGATCCAGAAGGAACGCGACAGGCCGAACATGACGGTGGCCAGCCCGTACAGGCCGACCGCCCAGAGCAGCACCGGCCCGCGGCGGTTGATGCGGCTGGTCAGCAGCACCATCGCCGCGCTCATCATCGTCGCGCCGACGGCGGGCGCCGCGTACAGCCATCCGTAGCCCCTGGGGCCGACTTTCAGGATGTCCTGCGCGAAGATCGGCAGCAGCGCGGTCGCCGACGAGAAGAACGTCGCGAAGAAGTCCAGCAGCATCGTCGAACGAATCAGCGGGGAGCGGAAGACGAAGCGCAGGCCTTCGAGCGCGGCGTTCCACGACATGGCCGCCATGGACGC
>Ga0070694_100002790_pt1 | contig 10375 bp, 7 predicted proteins | sample KBSK1251metaG_FD_65470 | JGI IMG/M metagenome (GOLD analysis project Ga0070694, IMG submission 65470) | Corn, switchgrass and miscanthus rhizosphere microbial communities from Kellogg Biological Station, Michigan, USA - KBS K1-25-1 metaG | ecosystem: Host-associated > Plants > Roots >... | reverse complement strand
TAGACCGAGATGGCGAGCAGGTTGCCGCTCGCCTTGAGCTGCCGGAAAAACTCGAGCACGCGCTGCTTGCTGAACGGCACGGAGAATCCGCCGCGCCGGTAGACTTCCTTGACCTGCGCGTAATGCTCGTCGACAAAGCGTTCGTCGTCCTCGAAGCGCGTGACGAGGCCGAGCCGCTGCGCGCGTTTCACGTTGCGGCGCGCGTTCAGCTTGAGCTGCTTGAACGTGCGGGCTTCGTCGTGCGGAAACAGCGGCGCGCGGTAGGTGGCGACGGGTTCGTCGGTGAATCCGGCGGCGCCCATCGCGACCGGATCGAGGCCCAGGTGCAGAAGCTCGATGTGATCGACGTTGTGCTCGCGCTCGAGATACGGCACGATCGCCCGCGCGAACGCCGCGGTGTCGAACCGCGCCGGATCGAACGCGGGTCCGAGACTGACCGTCTGCCAGCCGGCGAGCGGCGAGCCGAACAGGCGCCACTTGCCGACATTGACGAGCAATCCGGGCAGGCACCCCACGATCCCGTCGCCGTTTTCGAGCAGCAGATACAGCGGGCGACCGCAGCCGCTCGCCGTCAACGCGTCGATCCACGCCCGGAGATGGGGCAGGCGATGATTCGGAAAGCGCCGAACGATCGCATCCCAGTCGCGCAGCTCGTCCGGCGTCGCTTCGCGAACACGCATGTCGGTCATCGACCATCCTCCGCAAGCAACCGCCGTGCCGCGGTCATCTCCGGCGGAGGTCCGAATTTTCTTTTACCGATGGCGATCGCGCCGATCGTCAGCAACGTCCGACCCACGATCGCGAGGTCCTTCCGAAACGAGGCTCCGCGGATGTACACGCGGTCGAGCGCGAGTTTGGTCTTGAGCAGCTTGTCGACGTACCGCGATTCAGGATCGGTGCCGGTGAGCAGCTTGTCGCCTGCTGTGTACTGGTAGATGCTGCCCGGGCTCGCGAGACCGGGCCGCACGCCGAGCGTCTCGAGATCGGGGGATTCGTAGTGGCGGCGTACGATCATCGGGTCTTCTGGCCGTGGGCCGACGATCGCCATGTCGCCGCGCAGGACATTGAACAGCTGGGGCAGCTCGTCGATCTTTGTTTTGCGAAGGATCTTGCCGATCGCCGTCACCCGATCGTCATGCAGACCGGTGATCCGCCCGCCATCACCAGCCTTCATCGTGCGCAGCTTCAGCATCGTGAATTCGCGGCCCAGGTAGCCGACGCGCCGGGCGCGATACAACACCGGACCCTGGGGATCGGTCAGCTTGATGCCGATCGCGGCGAGTCCCAGGAGCGGTGCAGTGACGATGAGCGCCAGCGCGGCGCCGACCACATCAAACAGGCGTTTCGCCATTCTGGAGCGTGCGGCGAACGGTCATGAAGGCTTCCGCGGCCTCGAGGCATTGCTGATTGCCCCAGGCGCATGCGCGATTGCGCAGCGCCTCGAGAGAGCGCGGATGGGGATATGGGCGCAGCTCGCTCGTGTAGCACGCCATGGCGGCGAGCTTGAGCTCGAGCGTCGCGGAAATGTCCACCCACGTATCGGCGGTGAACGTCCGCGGGAAAGCCCATTCGGTGCTGCTGGCGGTGTCGAACGCGTAGACGGCCTGCACCCAGCCGGCGGTGGGGCGCGTCGCGACCAGTGCGGCCTGAAACAGCAGATGGTGGTCGCGGTTGATGTCGCCGCCGTACTGGCAATACACGATGTGCGGCTGCACTTCCTTGACGATTGCATCGAGCGGGAAGATCAGCTCGGTGAGCGGCATCGTGTCGAGCCGTTGATCGGCAAAGCCGAGCGGCCGCACGTCGCACACGCCCAGCGCCTCGGCTGCACGCTTGATGTGGTCGGCCTGGCCGACGCCCTGCTGGCCGTACCGGAGCGACTCGCCCTCGCACATGATCACGGACGTCACGTGGTCGCCCCGCTGGGTGTGGAGTGCCACGGTGCCGCCGCAGCCGAGGACTTCGTCGTCAGGATGCGCCGCAATCACGAGAACGCGTTTTTGTACTTTGGGGATCATGAGAGCTCTCTCGCGGGAATCGCGGCCTGTGCCTCGCTGCCGAACCGTTTGCCGCTCCATGGCTGCTCGCTCAGCGCCCGGCCGTGCAGCACTGCGCCACTTTCGTCTTCGAGCTCGAGCAAGATCAGCGCACCTGAGCCGCAGGCGACGAGCTGGCCGCAGGCGGACGCGCCCGGACTGACGACTGGGCCGAGGACATCGCCGGGCTGCGCGCCGGGAATGGGACCGAGGTCGGGAGGCAGCGCGGCGTCCCAGACGCACCACTTCTTGCCGTCCAGCTCGCTGAACGCGCCGGGGTACGGTCGCGTCAGCGCGCGCACGAAGTCGTAGACCGCCTGGGCGGGGGCATCCCACGCGATGCGGCCGTCGGCGGGCCTGCGGCGTGGCAGCACCGGCTCCGTGCCGCGCTCCTGCGGGCGACCCGGCCGCTCGCCTTTCAGCAACCGGGGCAGCAGCTCGAGCATCATGTCCCGATTGCTCGCGGCGACCTGCGCGTAGAGCGTGGCGCAGGTGTCGTAGGGCGTGATGTGGAAGGCGCGCTGCGCGATGATGTCGCCCTCGTCCACGCCCTCCGCGAGCCACATCAGCGTGTTCCCCGAGCGCTGCTCACCGCGAATGATGGTCCAGTTGATCGGCGCGCTGCCGCGGTTGTGCGGGAGATACGAGGCGTGGGCGCCGACGAGCCCCACCCGCGCCAGGCGCATCACGGGAGGGCGGACGATCTGATGCCAGCCGATCACGAAGATCACATCGGGCGCGAGCCGCTCCAGGATCGCGTGTGCCTCGGGCTCATTGATGCCGGTGATCAGATGCAGCGGCACACCGTACTCGGCGCACAGGGGCGCGAAGTCGACGCCGCCGGAGCGTTTGGCGCGCAGCTCCGGCGTCAGCGTCAGCACCGCCGCAATCGGCGCCCCGGCGCCCAGCAACGCATGCAACGCCGGCAGTCCCTCGGCGTGAAAGCCGACCCACGCGAAACGCGGTGACTTCACCGGCGGAAGGTCTGCACCACGTCCAGAACCGCGTCGATGACGTCCGCGACGTCCTGATCGGTCAGACCGGGATGCAGCGGCAGGCTGAGCTGCCGCTCGAAGTTGGAGAACGCCACGGGGAAGTCCTCGGGGCGGTGCCCGTACTTCTTGCGGTAGTAGGGGTGCACGTGGACCGGAATGAAATGCACCGACGTCCCGATGTTGCGGGCCGTCAGCTCGTCGATGAACCGATCGCGGCCGATGCGCAGCAGCTCGGGACGGATCCGCAGCACGTACAGATGCCAGGCGTGATCGACGTGCGCGCGACGCACCGGCGGCTGCAGCGCCTCCTCAGCCCCGAACGCGAGCGTGTACGCTTCGACGATCTCCACGCGGCGACGGTGAAACCGCTCCTGCTTGCGGATCTGCCACAGCCCGATCGCCGCGGCCACATCCGTGAGGTTGTACTTGAAGCCCGGCGCCACGACCTCGTAGCGCCAGCTGCCGCCCTGATCGTAGCGCTTCCAGGCATCCCGGCTCATGCCGTGGAGTGCCATGATGCGGGCGCGCTCCAGGAATTCGGGATCGGCGGTCAGCATGCCGCCTTCCGCCGTCGTCAGGTTTTTCGTCGCGTAGAAGCTGAATGCGACGGGATTCGGCGTGGAGCCGATCGGCCGGCCGCGGAAGCTCGCGGGCAAGGCGTGCGCCGCATCCTCGATCAGTGCGAGGTTGTGCGTCCGCGCCAGCGCTTCGAGCACATCCCGCTCGGCGGGGTGCCCGGCGTAGTGGACCGGCAACAGCGCGCGCGTGCGCGCCGTGATTGCCGCCGCGACTTTCTGCGGATCGATGTTGAGCGTGTCCGGCTCGACGTCCACAAAGACCGGTCTGGCGCCCACGTGCTCGATGACGTTCGCCGTGGCGGTGAAGGTCATCGGGGTCGTGATCACCTCGTCGCCCGGGCCGATGCCGAGACAGGCGAGCGCCGTGTGCATCGCTGCGGTACACGAGTTCAGCGCGAGCGCACCCGGCGCCCGGACGAAGGCGCAGAACTCCTCTTCGAAGCGACGCGTCTTGGGTCCGGTCGTGATCCAGGGGGAGCGCAGTGTATCGACGACTTCGCGGATTTCCTCTTCGCCCACGAGCGGGGGGTTGAAGGGGAGGAAATCACGCCGCGCCGACCGTGCTACGATGTCGGTCATTGAGAGGCCGCCGGTGGAACGGGCGTAGAGGGTTCGGGATTCTCGGACGACGGGACGGACGGTGGCGTGAGATCGTCCACCACTCGACGGGTCCGTGGGATCCGCCGGCGCGGACTGTGTCCGTTGCCGTTGGAGTTTCGGGTGCGCAGCTGTGCGCCGTTGCCGTTGCGGCGCGGCGGATTGACGAGCTCCAGCCGTTCGGGCTGATACTCGGTGGCGATGGCAGAGAGCGCGCGAATGACCGCCCGCTCATCGCCCTGAACCGTGACGGCAATGAGCGAGCGGATCTGACGCGCGAGCGTCGCGCCGCCACCACCGTTCCCCGCCACGACGCGGATTTTCTCGATGCTCGTCGGCGCCAGCGTCTCGTCGGGCGAGACGAGCTCTTCCTCGAGCTTCTCACCGGGCCGGAGACCCGTGAACACGATCGGGACGTCTTGATGCGGCACCAGCCCGGACAATCGAATCATCTGTTCCGCCAGCTCCAGAATGCGGACCTGCGTCCCCATCTCGAGCACGGCGATGCGACCCGCCGCCTCGGGGAGCGATGCCGCCTCCAGGACGAGCTGCGCGGCTTCTGGAATGGTCATCAGGAAGCGCTTCATCTCGGGATGCGTGACGGTGACGGGGCCGCCGGCGGCGATCTGCCGCTTGAAGAGCGGCACAACGCTCCCATCCGAGCCCAGCACGTTGCCGAAGCGGACGACACGGAAGTCGGTGTCGGAGGCACGGAGCGAAGGCAGCTCTCGAACGATGTGCTCGGCGACGCGCTTGGTCGCGCCGAGGATGCTCATCGGGTTGACGGCTTTGTCGGTGGAGATGAGCACGAACTTCCGGGTGCCGACGCTCGCGGCTGCCTGCGCCAGGCGCAGCGTGCCGACGACGTTGTTCCACACGCCCTCGAGCATGTTCCACTCGAGCATGGGGACGTGTTTGTACGCGGCGGCGTGAAAGACGCAGTCGGGACGATACGTCTCGAACACGCGGTCGAGACGCGCGGCGTTGGTGACGCTCGCAAGCACCGGCACGACGTCGATCGCGGGGTGCGCGTCCGAGACCTCGTGATGAATGAAGTGCAGGGGGCTTTCGGCGCGGTCGAGCAGCAGCAGACGGCGCGGGTTGAAGCGGGCGATCTGCCGGACCAGCTCCGAGCCGATCGAGCCGCCCGCACCGGTCACCAGGATGACTTTTCCCGCCAGCTCCGGTGCCACGTCTTTGAGATCGAGCTGTACGGGTGGGCGGCCGAGCAGGTCTTCGACCTGCACGTCACGCACCTGGTTGATCTGCGGTTCGTCGGGAGACAGCAAGTCGATCTGGGGCGGCAGAATTTTGACCGCGACGCCAGTCTCCGCGGCCCGCGCCACGAGTTGCCGGGTCTGCTCGGGAGAGGCGGATGGAATCGCGATCACGATCTGCTGCGCGTGATAGATCGCGACGAAGCGCCGCAGCTCGTCGGAGCCTCCCAGGACGGAAACTCCGTGGAGCGTCCGGCCGTGCTTGGCCGGGTTGTCATCGACGAGGCCGACGACATGCAACGGATGCCGGGGATCGTGCTGCAGCTGACGGATCAGCCGTTCGCCCGCCTGACCGGCGCCGACGATGATCGTGGGGCGCCCGCGCCGCGGCCGGCGCCGCAGCGGCTCTTCTTTAATCCAGCGCAGCAGCGTGCGCTGGCCCCGGCTGGGTTTCCGGAAGGGTTCTTCGCGGAACCAGCGGGCGATGAAGCGCATGCCGCCGGTCAACATCATCGTCACCAGCCAGTCCAGGACCGGGACGACGGGCGGCATTCCGCTCGCGCGGCCGAGGAAGACGATCAACGCGACGAAGGTGATGGAGCCGAGGGTCACGGCCCCGAGCAGCTGGCGCAAATCGCGTGTGCCGACGAACGCCCAGTAGCCGCGGAACAGTCCAAAACGGTGAAAGAATGCGACTCGAACGACGAGGAGATAGGGAAGGGTCTCGGCGAAGCGGCGGAGTTGCTCAGCGGGAACCTGGAAATCGAACCGCAACGCGTACGCGGTGAAATACGCGATGGTAACGAGCGCGAGATGACCAATGATGGACAGAGCGCGCCGATATGGGCGCAGACGTGACAAGGCTTCCATGAGCATGTTCGGGAGAGCTCCGCGAGAATCTTTGCCGCACCGTAATGCACCTTCTGTGCTCACACGCGCGCGAGCGCGCGTTTGTGTTGGCGGGGCACGGAGTTAAAGCGCGCGTCGCGTTGAAACGCGCGAGTCGTGCGAGCGATCAAACGCCTCAGGACGAAGCGCGCGAACGGCCGGCGTTGCCCAGCAACGGGGCGCAACATCGTGGGAAGTGCGGGGTTAGTGCCTTACCCCGTGCGGCACCGAGCTTGCGTGACGGTGGGCCGCATGGAGCCAAAGGAGCTACCCGACATGTCTGGGGAAAAATCTCGCGTCCCCGTCCTCCGCGCCGGAGGAGATGAAGGAAACGGCAACGGGAAGGCGCTCGATCTTGCGCGCTTGCGGTCGCTCGCGGCAGCACCGCCGCCGCCGCCGCCCGAGCAAAGCGACTTCCAGCGCTACTTCACCGCAGTCATGCGGCACAAGTGGTTGGTCCTCGCGATCACCGCGCTCGGCACACTCGCCGGCATCATTGGCACCCGCTTCCTCGATCCGCGCTTCAGTGCAAAATCGATTCTCTGGGTCGATGTGGCGGTCGGACGCGATCGCGGCATTCAGTCGGACGAGACGTTCGACTCCCGCGGCTGGGTGGAGCTGGTGACCTCCAACGCGGTGCTGGATACCGTCGTGCGGGACCAGCGTCTCTTCCTGCATCCCGCGAATCCGAATGACAGCACGGCACTCGCGGGATTCGACGTGTCAGACCGCGTGGTTCCCGGGACATACCGCCTGGTGGTGGACAAGGCGGGACGGGCGTTCCGGCTGGAGATGGAAGACGGCACGGTCGTCCAGCGCGGCAAGGTCGGTCAGCCGGTCGGGGACAACATCGGATTCAACTGGACGCCCACCGCCGCGCAGCTCAAGGCGGACCGCACCATCGAGTTCGGGGTGAGCGCGATTCCGGACGCGTCCAACTCCCTGGCCCAGGACGTCAAGATCCGGCTCGATCCTGCGGGCAATCTGATGCGGCTGCAGCTCAAGGGAACGAACGCCGCGAAAGCGGCCGCGACATTGAATGACATCACGCATCGCGTCATCGCCGTCGCCACCGATATGAAGCGCCGCAAGTTCGAAGAGCTGATGGTGGTCCTCGATTCGCAATACCAACACGCCAGAGAAGATCTGACCCGCACCGAGGAAGCCTTACGCTCCTATCGCCAGCGCACGATCGAGCGGCCCCAAATCGTGACGGCGCCGGGCGGTGGGCTCAGCGTGCAGGGCAGCGAGGTGGCGTCCCAGCTGCGTGAGGACATGAATCAGCGACGTCGCGATAAGGCGCTGCTGGATCAACTGGCCACACGCGCCGCGACCGGCACAGTGTCGGTCGAGATGTGGAACAGCGTTCCCTCCGTGCAGAAGTCGAACATGATGCAGCTCGCGCTGCAGGATCTCGCCAAGAAGCAGGGCGATCTCCGGACGCTGCGGCAGACCTATACAGAAGATGCGGCGCAAGTGAAGCAGCTTCAGGCCGAGCTCTCGACCCTGGAGCATCAGCAGATTCCTTCACTGGCGCGAATCCTGTCGCGCGATGTGGGGGAAGTCGTCGCGATCACCCAACCGCGCGCCGATACCGCCTTCGGACAGCTGCGTGCCGCGCCGACACTCGCGCTCGAGCAGGAGCGGTTGGTGCGCGAGCAGCAGATGGCGCAGGATCAATTCATCAATGTCGGCAAGCAGTACGAGTCGACCAAGCTCAGTCTGGTCAGCACGCTTCCCGAAGTCCGCGTCCTCGACCCGGCCGTCGAGCCGCGGCGGCCGGCGGCCGATTTCGCGCCGCTCCTGATCCTGCTCGCGATGATGGCGAGCTTCGGTGTGGCCGTCATGCTCGTGACCGTGAAGGACAAGATGGATCCGAAGGTCCGCTACCCCGAGCAAATCACGGGGCGGATGCAGCTGCAGATCCTCGGCGCGGTACCGCATGTCAGCTGGCGCCTGGGCGCCAGCGGCGATGGTCCCGCGCAGGTGATCGAAGCGCTCCGGGGCCTGCGGCTGCGCGTGCTCCACGCACACGCGGGCGACGGTCCGCTGACGTTGACGATCACGAGCCCGGGGATTGGCGACGGCAAGTCGTTCGTGTCGCTCAACCTGGCGCTCTCATTCGCGGATGCCGGCTACCGGACGCTGCTGGTGGACGGCGACACGCGGCGGGGCGTGCAGCACAAGGCGCTCAAGACGCCGTCGACGCCCGGGCTCACGGACGTCGTCGCCGGGCGCGTGCCGCTCGATGCGGCGCTGCGCCAGACGTCGTATCCCGGACTGACGTTCCTGAGCTCCGGAACCCGCATGCAGCGGGCGCCGGAACGGCTGTTGTCGCAGAACATGCGGGACCTGATGGGCAAGCTGCGGGGGATGTTCGATGTCGTCATCGTGGACAGCCCACCGCTTGGCGCCGGGGCGGATCCGCTGGTCCTGGGGACCCTGACCGAGAACCTACTGCTCGTGCTGCGCACGGGGCAGTCGGATCTGAACCTCGCGTCCACCAAGCTCGAAGTGCTGAATGCTCTGCCGGTGCGCGTGATCGGCGCCGTCCTCAACGACGTGCGCTCGAGCGGCGTGTACCGCTACTACATGTACTCCTCGGCGGAATATGAGCTGGTAGATGAAGAAGGGCCTACCAGAGAAGCCTTGCCGAGCATTTTGGGAGGTAGAACATGAGAGGCAGTCGGTGGCTGGTAGCTGCGCTACTTGGTGTCTTCCCGATCGCATTGGCCGCGCAGGATGGGAAGGTGGCGGAACGGCCGCTCGCGACCCGCGAGGAGCTCCAGGCGGCAATGGATCGCGACCGTGGGTCGGATGTGGCGGCGCGGATCAACATGCGGCTGACGCAAGGCGACTTCAAGCGCGGTGACCGCATCGCGTTGATGGTCCAGGGTGAGGAAGCGCTCACCGACACGTTCACCGTTTCAGGAAACTCGGAGCTGATCCTGCCGCCGCCGACGACCGGCTCGCTGTCCTTGAAGGGCGTGCTTCGCGCCGAGCTCGAGCCCAAGGTGACGGAATACATCGCCAAGTTCCGCAACAATGCCGTCGTGCGTGCGCAACCGTTGCTGCGGCTTTCCGTGCAGGGTGAAGTGGCGAGGGGCGGGATCTACGCCGTCCCCGCCGATGCCCAGCTGGCCGACGCGCTCATGGCAGCGGGCGGCACGACGCAGTATGCGAAAACGAACAAGGTGACGATCGAGCGCAACGGCCGGCCGATCTGGCAAGGCTCGGCATTCGATACCGACATCGATGACCTGAGGCTCCAAGACGGCGATCAGATTACCGTCGGTGGCAACCGGCCGAGCGGGAACGACAACCTCAGGACTTTCGCGCTGCTCGTGAGTATCGCCGGTGGTTTGTACGGGTTGAGCAGAGCGATTCACTAACAAGCCGGCCCCGGCCGATGTCCATGCAACGCCCCCCCTCGGAGCAGAGAAGGGGGGGCGTTACTGGCGTAGCCCTCAGGCCGCGTTGGTGACCAGTTCGTCGGCGTCCAGCGGCCGTGGCGCTGCTTTGCGATGACGTCCCAGGCAGGCCTGATGCCAGATCGCCACCTTGACCAGCCGCAGAATCTGCCCCTCATAGCGGGTGTCACCGCCAAGGAAGTCAGTCGAAAGCCTCCGAATGGCGGAGCGATCGAACGGCCCCTCGGCAATCGGTGTCGCGGTGTCGAGTGATGCGATGAGATCGCGGAACTCCGGCTCACGCTGCATGTATCGCGTCCAGGGCACCGCAAACCCCCACTTACGATAGCGCAGCACGCCCTCGGGCAACCGGTTGCCCACGGCCTGTCGCAGCAGTCGCTTGCCACCGACAGTGCCGACGACCGTGTTTGAGGGGAGCCCTGCCGTTCCCTCGACGAGGCGATAGTCGAGGAATGGCGGCCGGCATTCGATCGACGCGCCCATCGTCATGCGATCGTTGCGGTCGAGCAAAGAGCAGAGGAACGTATGCTGGTCGGTGTACATCGCCTGCCGGATCGGCTCGTTGGGATAGAGCTGACGCGCTTCGGCGAGCATGCGCTCGCGGTAGGCGAATTCCCCTCTCGCTTCGAATCC
>Ga0070694_100002789_pt1 | contig 10375 bp, 11 predicted proteins | sample KBSK1251metaG_FD_65470 | JGI IMG/M metagenome (GOLD analysis project Ga0070694, IMG submission 65470) | Corn, switchgrass and miscanthus rhizosphere microbial communities from Kellogg Biological Station, Michigan, USA - KBS K1-25-1 metaG | ecosystem: Host-associated > Plants > Roots >... | reverse complement strand
GCGTAGTCGGGCGCGAACATGTCGAAGCCGAGGTCGACGTAGGGCGTCCCCCGGATGTCGCCGAAGTTGCGCTCCTGGAGCAGCGGGTCGTGCCGGATCGCCACGCCGGTGACGCGCGCGAGGCGCTCCGCGGTCTGGGCCGCGCGGGCGAAGTCGCTCGCGAGGATCGCGGTGATGCCCTCGCCCGCGAGCCGCCGCGCGAGCCGCTCGGCCTGCTCGAGCCCGCGCGGTGAGAGCGGGTTGTCGGGATGCTGGACGGTGCGGGACGCGTTGCCGAGCGTCTCGCCGTGGCGGATCAGGAAGATGGCCATGGACGGCCGCGGCGGTCGCGGTCAGATCACCCGCTCGCGGCGGAGCTCCGCCACCTGGGTCGGCGCGTACCCGAGGCCGGCCAGGATCTCGTCGGTGTGCTGGCCGAGCCGGGGCGCGGTCCGGCGCACCGCCACCGCGCTCCGCGACATGCGGATCGGGGTGCGGATGTGGGGCACGCGGCCGAGCTCGGCGTCGTCGGCGTGGACCACCATCTCGCGGTGGCGCACCTGGGGATCCGAGAAGAGCTGCTCGTAGTTGTACACCGGCCCGCACGGCACGCCCGCGTCGTCGAGCACCTTGATCCAGTGCTCGGTGGGCGCGGTGGCGAGGACCCCGGTGATCTCCTTCTCGAGCAGGAAGCGGTTCTTCCTGCGCTCCGGGCCCCGGGCGAAGCGGGGGTCCTGGAGCCACTCCGGATGCCCGAGCGCGCGCGCGCAGCGCTCCCAGATCGACTGCCCGCTCGCGCCGATCATCATGTAGCCGTCCTTGGTCTCGAAGCGCTGGTAGGGCGCGTTCTGCCGGTGACGCGAGCCCATGCGCTGCGGCTCGACGTGGTCGGCCAGCCAGCCCGCACTGGTCCACGAGGAGAAGCCCACCGCGGTCTCGAGCAGCGAGCACTCGATCTTCTGGCCCTGGCCGGTGCGCCCCCGCTCGTAGAGCGCGGCGAGGACGCCCTGGGCGCCCCACATGCCGGTGCCGAGATCGCAGATCGGCAGGCCCACCGAGGTGGGCGGGCCGTCGGGCTCTCCGGTGACGTGCATGATGCCGCCCATCCCCTGGGCGATCAGGTCGAAGCCGCCCTTCTCGCGATACGGGCCGTCCGAGCCGAAGCCGGAGAGCTGGGCGTAGATCAGGCGCGGGTTCACGTGGTGCAGGGTCTCCCAGCCGAGGCCGGCCCGCTCCATGACGGTCGCCCGGTAGTTCTCGACCAGCACGTCCATCGACGGGAGCAGCTGGAGGAAGATCTCGCGCCCGCGGGCGCCCTTGTAGTCGAGGGTGAGGCTCTTCTTGTTGCGGTTGATGTAGCGGAAGTACGGGTTGCGCTCGCTGCCGTCGCCCATCTGGCGAGAGGAGTCGCCCGCGCCGGGCCGCTCGAGCTTGATCACCTCCGCGCCCATGTCGGCGAGGATCATGGTGCAGAAGGGGCCCGCCATGTGCTCGGTCATGTCGAGGACCTTGACGCCGTCGAGCGGGCCCCGCGCGTTCGTGTCAGCCATGGTGTGTCGCGTCTCCGGCGATATCGTGCGCGTGGCCGAGGACGTGGGCCACCGCGATCTGATGGAAGACGAGGGCGAGCGGGCCGACCACGCCCCCCGCCGAGCGGATGCGTCGGGCCAAGAGGGCCTCGTCGGCGGCCTCCACCGCCGCGATGGTCGCGGCGCGATTCGTGCCGAACTCGGCGAGCAGCTCCGCCACCGTCATGTGCTCGCGCTTGGCCACCTGGCGGTCGTTGTAGGAGTCGTTGCCGCCCTTCATGGCGCGGGTGGGCGGCGCGCTCTCGTCCGAAGGCGGGGTGTGCGCGATGTCGATCAGGCGCGGATAGCTCCACTCGATCGAGGCGATGTGGGCCAGGATCTGGCGGCCGTTCCAGCCGCTCTCGTAGCGCCCCTCCTCGAGTCGCGCGGGCGGCAGCGAGGAGACGAGCGCGACGACCTCGTCGCGGCTCGATCGAAGCGCCTCCAGCAGCTCCGCTTTCGACGGGACGGGGACGTCGGTCGTCGCGTGGTAGTCGGCCATGGCGGGAGGATGGGGCCAGGGCGAGTGGGCTGTCAAGTCGCCTCCCGCTCGGCTCCGGAGCGGTCGGTGGCGCCGATGGCGACGCCTCCCAGGACGAGCGCGATGGCGGCCACCAGCTGGACGGTCAGCGGCTCGCCGAGCCAGAGGGTGGCGGTGATCACGCTCACCACCGGCGTGGCGAGCAGCCCGAGCGAGGTGGTGACCGCGGGGAGGTGCCGGCTCGCGGTGGCCGCGGCCCAGTAGGCGACCGCGGTCCCGACGATGCCCAGGTAGCCCAGCAGCAGGGTGAACGCGGGTGTCCACTCGACGCGGGACGGGGGGCCGCCCGCGAGCGCGATCGGCGCGAGGAGCAGCGTGGCGAGCAGCGTCTCCCACGGGATCAGCGCGAACGGGGTGGAGCGCCACCGGTGGGCGCGGATGTGGACGATGCTCGCGGCCCACAGGAGCGCCCCGGCCAGGATCGCCAGGTGGCCCCAGACGGCCGCGCGGTCGCGCCAGTCGAAGGTGAGCGGGTTGAAGAGGGTGACGAGACCGGCGAGGCCGACGAGCGCGCCCAGGATCCGGCGGGCGGTCAGGGGCTCGCGCAGGAAGAGGGCCGCACCGGGCGTCACCCAGAGCGGCGTGGTGTATGCGAGCACGACCGTGCGTCCGGTCGGCACGAGGCCCAGCCCCCAGCTCGCGAGGAGGTTGAAGCCCACCATGTGGAGCAGCGTGATGCTGACCAGCACCGGCAGGTCGCCGGCCGGGGGCAGCGTGACCCGGCCCCGCCAGGCGGTGAGGGCGAAGAGGGCCAGGGTGGCGATGGCGGAGCGCAGGGTGACCGCCCAGAGCGGCGACAGGTGGAGCAGCACGACCTTGTTCACCGGCCACGTGAGGCCCCAGGCGAACACCACGACCAGCAGGGCGACGACGCCCTGACGACGAGCGCTCTGGGGCACGATCAGCCGCGGCGGCGCGCCGCGTCCACGGGGGCGGAGGGCATCGTGCGATACTGCCGCGGCGGTCCGAGCGCGTCAAGGCGGCGCCCCCCGTCGCGGCAATGGTAAGATCCGCCCAGCGAGGAGGCATGAGCCTGCCCCCGCGAGGAGATGAACATGGTGACGCTGCTGACGGACGCGGGAGAATTCACGGTGCCCGGGGCGCCGGCCTCGATGACGACGCTCTGGTGCCCCGCGCGGGACGCCGAGGCCGCGACGGGCTGGGTGGCCAAGCCCGAGGGGCTCTGCCGGGGGCCGGTGTGCGTGCCGCTGCCCGCCGGGCGCGAGCGCGAATTCGTCGACGGCGGGCGCGTCGACCTGGCCGCGCTCTGGCGCCATCTGGGGCAGCCCGTGGTGCACAGCGATCGGGGCCACGTGTGGGTGCTCGCGCAGAGCGCGCGCGACCGGGCGGCGGCGCTGGCCTCGCTCGAGGCGCCGGACTTCGCGCTGCCCGACCCGACCGGGCGGGTACACCGGCTCTCCGACCACCGCGGCAAGAAGGTCCTGCTGGTCACCTGGGCCTCGTGGTGAGGGTGCCGTCGCGACCTGCCCGTGTGGCAGGCGCTCTACGAGGAGCTGGGCGACCGCGGCTTCGTGGTGATCGCGGTGGCCATGGACAGCCGTGAGGGCGATCCGCTGCCGTGGATCGAGGCGGCCCGGCCGACCTATCCGACCCCGATCGACCGCGAGCATCGGCTCGCCGAGCTCTACGGTATCGTCAACGTGCCGCAGGCGGTGTGGATCGACGAGGCCGGCCGCATCGTGCGACCCGCGGAGCCGGCCGGCGCCTACGAGGGCTTCCGCCGGATGAACCGGGCGACGCGGGAGATGCCGGAGGACGTGGCGCGCCTCACCGCGCAGGCCAAGGCCACCTATCTCGACGCGATCCGCGACTGGGTGCGCGCGGGCGACCGCAGCGAGCACGCCTTCACCGCGGAGCAGGCGCGGGCGCACCTGCCGGCCGTCACCGCGGACGTGGTCACCGCGCAGTCCATGTTCCGCCTCGGCCAGTTCCTGCTCGCGCACGGCGAGAGCGCGGAGGGCCAGCGGTGGATCCGGGAGGCGAGCCGGCTCCAGCCCGACTCCTGGTGCATCTGGCGCCAGGGCGCGGGAGTGAACGACACCGGCCTGGCCGCGCTGCCCGATTTCTGGGAGCGCGTCGACGCGCTCGGGGCCGCGCGCTACTACGCGCCGGTGGACATGAAGGGCATGCCGTAGCGCCGGCCATGACCCTCCCGCGCTTCGGCCTCAACCGGTTCGACTCGCGCTCGGTCGACGCCTTCGCGGCGGACGTGCGCCGGGCCGAGCAGCTCGGCTGGGACGCGGCGCTGCAGCCCGACTCGCAGCTGCGCCGCCGCGACACCTACGTGCTGCTCGCCGCCGCGGCGCGGGTCACCGAGCGGATCGCGCTCGGCCCGCTCCTGGCCAACCCGGTCAACCGGCATCCCACCGTCACCGCGTCGTCGATCGCGACGGTGGACGAGCTGGCGCCGGGGCGCGTGCTGCTCGGCTGGGGCGTGGGCGACACCGCGGTGCGCCTGGCCGGGCTCAGGCCCGCGCGGGTCAAGGAGCTGGAGGCGAGCACGCGGCTCATGCGGGCGCTGCTCGACGGGGAGGCGGTGGAGGTGGGCGCGGCGCGGCCGGCCCGGCTGCCGCATCACCGGCCGGTGCCGATCTGGATCGCGGCGGGCGGCCCGCGGACGCTGCGCATGGCGGGCGCGGTCGCGGACGGCGTGTTCATCCGGGTCGGGACGCATCCCGCCAACATCGCCACCGCGGTGAACGCCATCCGGGCGGGCGCCGCCGAGGCCGGACGCGACCCGGCGTCGGTGCGCCTCGGCGCGGTGTTCCACACCGTGCTGGTGGACGAGCCGGAGCGCGCGCTGACCATGGCCCGGTCGATGGCGGCGGGCTACTACGAGTACTCGCCCGCGCTCTTCGACCCGCCCGGCCTGGCCTGGACCGGGCCCGCGCCGGAGAGCCTCAAGCGCGCGCGCTCGGTGTGGCCGGACTTCCATCACGCGTCGGATCTCGAGGCGAGCGGGCGCGCGGTCGACTTCCTCCCGGTGAGCGCGGCCGACGCCTTCAGCCTGCGGGGGGCGCCCGCCGAGGTGGCGCGGCAGCTCGTCGCCGCGCTGCGCGGCGCGCCCACGCCCTTCGACTACGTCGTGCTCCACCCCATCCCCGACCCGAAGTGGCCCGCCGATCCCGAGCGCGACTATACCGCCCGCGTCGCCCGCGAGGTGCTCCCGCTCGTCCGCCGCGCCCTCAGCTAGCCGGGGGCGCCGCACTCCCGCAGATGGGCCCTTATCGGTCCCCGGCCTGCTTGTGGACGAACTCGATGATGCGGGAGATGGTTCGGTCGACCGCGGGTGAGGCCGGCTTGCGGCTGATGTAGCCCTCGGCCTCGCCGGCGAGCAGCTCGAGATCGAGGGAGCCGCCCGCCTTGCGGTAGCCGGCGACGAACCGGTCGAGATCCGGCCGCGGGTGCGCCATGTCGCGATCACCCTGGATGTAGAGGACGGGCGGCAGCTCCACCGGCTCGCCCCGCTCGAGCGCGAGCGTGGGGCTGCCCTCGGCCATCGCCTCCTCGGTGATCCAGTACTGATCGTGGCCGGGAAGCACGCGGTCGACGACCTCCGGATACGGCGCGCCGCCGGCCTTGAGCTTCTTGGCGTAGCGGTAGCGCCCGAGCGGATCGATGACCGGCCAGCAGAGCACCGCGCAGCGCACGGAGGCGTCCGCCGCGGCGGAGCCGGCGGGCAGGGGGAGCGCCGCGTACTTGGGGTCGCGTGGCTTCATCGCGAGCAGCATCGCCTGGTGCGCTCCGCTCGAGGCGCCCATGATCCCGACCAGGTCCGGACGGCTGTGCAGCGTGGTCGCGCGGCTCTTGAGCCAGCGGATGCCGTAGCTGATGTCGACGAGCGAGCCGGGGTAGGACGCGTCGGGCGGCATGCGGAAGTCGAGCGCGGCCACCACCACGCCGCTGCGCGCGAGCGGCTCGTTCATGATCGCGTCGTTGGTGCGGTCGCCCCGGCACCAGGCCCCGCCGTGCAGGTCCACGATCATCGGGAACGGCCCGCCGCCGCGCGGGGTGTACAGGCGCGCCAGGAGCGGGCGGTCGCCGTGACGGAGATACTCCACGTCCTGGACGTCGATCTCGTGGGCGGAGGTCCCGTTGGTCGTCATTGGTGGGCTCCTTGGCGTGTGGTGAGCTGCCCAGTCGGCGGGTATGATACACCCGCTGCCCTCGGACCCGGGGTTCGGAGAGAAGCTCCGCGCGGTCTTCGGTCTCAGCCCGACCATCCTGTGCCTCACCGGGCTGGCCGACGGTCGCATCCGCGACGCCAACGAGGCCTTCCTGGCCGTCAGCGGCTACACCCGGCCGGACGCGCGGCACAGCCTGCGCCTGGCTCCTCGAGATGGCCGGTCACCAGGTGGAGACGTCGGAGGACGGGCCGGACGGTCTCGCCAAGGTGCGCGTTCCGGCCCGACGTCGCCCTCATCGACCTGGGGCTGCCGGGCATGGACGGCTACGCGGTGGCGCAGGAGATCAGGCGGCAGGTCGAGACCCGCGACCTCCGGCTCGTGGCGGTGACCGGCTACGGCCAGCTGGAGGACCGCCGGCGGGCGCTCGCCGCCGGCTTCGATCTGCACGTGACCAAGCCGGTCGACCCCGCCCTCCTCGACGAGCTGCTCGGCCCGCCTAGGTCCTGACCGCGGCCGCGGCGACGGGCGGGGCGAGCCCGTAGACCTGCTGCAGGTGCCCGCGGGTCTCGACCAGGGTGAGCCCCACGTGGTCGGCGCCCGCCGCCTCGAGGTGGCGGCGCACCGGCCCCGCCGGATCGCGAAGGCCCCATCGCCCGACGATGATGCGCAGATCGGGGAAGCGGGCGCGCAGGCGCTTGCACAGGTAGCGCGTGTGGGTACCGCCGCGGCTCGCGGGCAGGGCCCCGATGCAGACCGCCGCCGGGCGCGTCTCCTCGACGAGCGCGATCACCTCGGAGGCCAGGAGCTGGGGCGAGCAGAGCTCGATCTCCCAGCGGGCCGGGTCGACCAGGTGCCGGAGCATCTCGAGGCCCAGCAGGTCGGCCTCGTCGTGGACCGGGCAGCCGAGCACGTGGACGCGACGGGGTGCGGGGCGGGCGGAGGAGTCGGTGTCGACGCGGCCGGCGGCCGCGGAGCCTCGGCGGGCGTGCAGCTCGTCCACGAGCTCGCCGGTGGTGGCCCAGACGTAGCGCTCGACCGTCTCGGGCACGAGCCCGTGCCGTCGGTCGCGACGCGCGTGGGTCAGCGCGGGCAGGATGAGATCGTCGTAGACCGCCTCCGGCGGGCGATCCTTCGCGTACTCGCTCACGATGCGGGCCGCCTCCGCGCGATCCATGGCGAGGAGCCGCTGATAGTAGGCGGCGGGCGGCGCGATCGGCGGGGCGTCGGCCATCAGGATGCCGATGAACTGCATGCCGGGCACGTGCTTGGCGAGGACGACGAGGCACACCGTCAGCGGGGTCGCCAGGAGCAGGCCGATCGGCCCCCAGAGCCAGGCCCAGAACGCGATCGAGCAGAGGAGGGCGACCTGCGAGACGCCCGCGCTCTGGCCGTAGAGCAGCGGCTCGAGCGCGAAGCTGCAGGCGAGCTCGAGCAGGACGAAGAGGCCCGCCACCAGGAGCGCCTGGTGCCAGGTGGGGTAGGCGGCGAGCGAGAACACGACCAGGAGGAGGCCGGCCAGCCACACCCCGACGTAGGGGATGAAGCGCAGGGCGGCGGTGAGGAATCCCCACAGGAGCGCGAAGGGCACGCCCAGCAGGAGCAGGCCGATCGCGATGCTGGCCCCGAGGCTCGCGTTGATGATCGACTGCGTGAGCAGGTAGTGGCTGATGCGCTGGGCGGCCTCGTCGAGCGCGCGCGTGGTGGTGGCGAGGCGGCCGTAGCCGCCGAGCCGGATCAGCCGGTTGCGCAGATCCTCGCGCTCGATCAGCATGAAGATCACGAGAGCGAGGACCGTTCCGGCGCCGCCCAGGGCCTCGACCAGGGACGGAAGCTGCCAGAGGCCGCTGGGCTCGGAGCGCACCACCACCGGGGTGGGCGTGTCGCGCGGTGGGGCCGGGGCGGCGGTGTCCTTCTGCAGCTCGCGGGCGACGTCGGTCGCCGCGCTCTGCACGCGGTCGAGCACGCCGCCCCGCCCCAGCCGGCGCGCCTCGCCGATCTTCGTGATCAGGTTGTCGCGGTACACCGGCATCTGGATGGAGAGGCTCGCGAACTCCACCGCGAGGATCCAGGCCACCCCGCCGAGGCTCAGGACGAGCAGGCCGACCACGGTGGCCACGGACACCGCCCGGCCCAGCCCGCACTCGGTCAAGCGCTGCACGATGGGGTGGACCATGAAGGTGAACAGGATCGCCAGGGCGATCGGCACCAGCAGGGCCCGGGCGAGGTAGAGCGCGGTCGCCCCCATCACGATCGCCAGTATCATCGCGGCCGGCTGCAGGGGCAGCGCGGTGCGACGCGGGACAGCCCGGGCCGGTCGATCCATCACCCGACCACGGAGCAATCGATGTGCCACCGGGGCCGAGCCCGCGCGGACGGCGGGCCGGGCGCACCGGCGGGAGTTCTAGGGCGCGACCCCGGCGGGGCGCGGGCCGCCGCCGGCGGCTCGGTAGTTTCTTCGCGGTAACGCCGACGCGCGTCCTCGGCGTCGGGACGGGCCTGCGGCTACGCCTTCCCCTTCTCGAAGAGCGCGCGGTACTTCCCGTACCCTTCCGCCTCGAGCTTGGCGACGGGGATGAAGCGGAGCGAGGCCGAGTTGATGCAGTAGCGCATCCCGGTCGGGCGCGGGCCGTCCGGGAAGAGGTGGCCCAGGTGCGAGTCGCCTTCCGCGGAGCGCACCTCGACCCGTCGCATGCCGTACGACTCGTCGGTGTGCTCGGTGACGTTCGTGGGCTCGATCGGCCGGACGAAGCTCGGCCAGCCGGTGCCGGAGTCGAACTTGTCGGTCGAGGAGAAGAGCGGCTCGCCCGAGACCACGTCCACGTAGATGCCGGGCTCGTGGTGCTCCCAGAACTCGTTCCGGAACGGCGGCTCGGTGGCGCTGCACTGGGTGACGTTGTACTGTTCCGGAGTCAGGCGCTTCTTGAGGTCGGCGTCGGCGGCGCGCTTGTCGGTGGCCATGGCACCGACGAGTATACCCTCGCGAGGGCCGTTCATCCAGGCCGGGAGTGATGCGGACGTATGAGTACGCGACTGATGCGGCACGTGGCGTTCATGGGCTTGCTGGTCCTATCCCCATCGACCGGGCAGGCTCAGGAACCGGTGGGGGCGACCGCCCTGCGGATTCGGTGGGAGGCGGACGCGCCGGTTTCTGGCCTGCAGGCGGTGTGCGGACGCGTGTTCAACGACGGACCGGTGGACGCCAGGCGCGTTCGGGTCCGGGTCGAGGGGCTGGACGAGCGTGGCGGCGTGACCGGGAGCCGGGATGGGGACGTGGTCGGCCAGGTCTCGTCCCGGGGCATCGGGCGGTTTTGCCTCACCATGTCTGCGGGCGCCGCCACCTACCGGGTGACCATCGTCGGTGCCGAGTGGGTGGCCGGGCCCGAGACTCCCTGACGCATCCTGCGGGGGCAAGCCATGAGTGACGAGATCAACATCCAGTTCACCCGCTTCTCCGCCTTCTACTCGCCGCTGATCGCGACCATCGCGGGCGGCTTCCTCGCCCGGGAGGGCCTGACCCCGCGGCACTCGGTGGCCCCGCCCGGCAAGTCGGCCATCGAGGGCGTGGTGGCGGGCACCGTCCAGGTCTGCCAGTCCGCGCCGTCGCAGGGCTTCGGGCCGCTCGAGAAGGGGCAGCCGCCGCCCGCGGTGCACTTCGCGCAGATCAACGAGATGGACGGCTTCTTCCTCACCGGCCGCGCCGCCGAGCCCGGCTTCACCTGGGACCGGCTGAAGGGCAAGCGCGTCCTCGTCGATCACGGCGGCCAGCCGCTGGCGATGCTCCGGTACGCCTGCCACAAGCGCGGGCTCGACTACGCGGCGATCGTTGCCGTGAATGTAACGAGCGAGCGGATGGACGAGGCTTTTCGCCGGGGGGATGGTGACTACGTTCACCAGCAGGGGCCGGCGCCGCAGCAGCTCGAGCACGACCGGGTCGGCCACGTGGTGGCCTCGGTGGGGCAGGCGATCGGCCCGGTCGCCTTCTCGAGCCTGGCCGCCACCCGCGCGTGGCTCCAGACCGACATGGCGCGACGGTTCATGCGCGCGTACCGGAAGGCGCGGGCGTGGCTGCTGGCCACCCCGGCCGCGGACGTGGCGAAGGCAGAGGCCTCGTTCTTCCCCGAGATCCACCCCGCGGTGCT
>Ga0070694_100002787_pt1 | contig 10376 bp, 8 predicted proteins | sample KBSK1251metaG_FD_65470 | JGI IMG/M metagenome (GOLD analysis project Ga0070694, IMG submission 65470) | Corn, switchgrass and miscanthus rhizosphere microbial communities from Kellogg Biological Station, Michigan, USA - KBS K1-25-1 metaG | ecosystem: Host-associated > Plants > Roots >... | reverse complement strand
CTGGAGTCGGTCCGAATAACCCCGGGCCGACGCCAGCCGCGTGCCGTCGCGCAGCTCCAGTTCGTACTCGCCGTGGAATGTCGGCGCGAGCGCTTTCACGCGATCGATGTTCACGATGATCGATCGGTGAATCCGGACGAACCGATCGGCGTCCAGCCGCTCTGCAAGCGTTTTGATCGACTCGCGAATGACATGTTCCTCGCGCGCGATGTGCAAGACCACGTAATGTCCGGCGGCCTCGATCCAATCAATCTCGTCGGCGCGGACGAAGTACACGCGACCGCGCGACTTCACGACCAGCCGATCGAGCGGCCGATTGGCCGTCACGTCGCCGACCAGCGCGAGGAGGCGCCGGCCCAGTTCGGCGGCGTCCACACGGAGCGCGCGGACGCGCGCCACCGCCTGCCGCAGTCGGGCCCGATCGAACGGCTTCAGCAGATAGTCGACCGCATGGACCTCGAACGCGCGCAGCGCATGCTGGTCGTACGCGGTGACGAAGATGACCGCGGCACGCGCCGACGGCCCGAGCGCTTCGATGACGTCGAAGCCGTCCAGGCCGGGCATCTGCACGTCGAGGAACAGCACGTCGGGCGCCAATCGCCGGGTCTCCGCGATCGCCGACACGCCATCTTCGCACTCGCCGACGACGTCGAGATCGGCCTCGGCCTTCAACAGCGTCCTCAACCGGCGCCGCGCGAGCGGCTCGTCGTCGACGATGAGCGCGCGCAGCGTCATCTGCCGGCCCCCGCCGACTCGACGGGTCGAATCGGCATCCGCAGGCGCGCGAGCGCGCCGCCGCCGGCGGCGCGGCTCAACTCGAACGACGCTGCCGGACCGTGCGCGGCGGCCAGTCTCGCGCGCGTGTTCTCGAGACCGTGTCGAAATGCCGCCGCCGGCGCTGGCCCCGGCCCATCGTCCCGCACGTCGAGAATCAACGTGTCGCCCTCGCGAACAGCGGAGACGTCGATGCGCGCCGCGCCCGGCCTCGCCCCCGCCCCATGCCGCACGGCGTTCTCGACGATCGGCTGCAGCAGGAGCGTCGGCACCGCGGCATCGAGCGTATCGGGCGCCGCATCGATGCGGGCCGTCAGGCGTTCGCCCATCCGGGCGCGCTGAATCTCCAGGTACATGTCGACGAGCTCCAGCTCGCGCCTGAGCGGCACCTCCGGGACGTCGGCCGACGCGAGCGTCACGCGCAGCAGATCGCCGAGGCGCGCCATCATGACGTCGGCGGCCTCGACGTCTTCGCGCATGAGCGCGGCGATCGTGTTGAGCGTGTTGAACAGAAAGTGCGGATGGAGTTGCATGCGCAGCGACTGCAGCTCCGATCGCGCGAGCGCGGTTTCCAGACGCGCCGCCTCCAGCTCCCGTTCGCGGTACTTCTGATAGTGCTCGGCGGCGTACGTGGCGCCCACGATCACCCAGTACGTCAGAAACGCCATGTTGATTGTGATGAACGAGAAGGGTCCGCGCGCGATGCCGGTAATCGTGGAGGCGGCCACCGTGTCGGCAATCTGCTTCGCGATGGTACACACCACGCTCGCCGGCACATGCACCGCGAGCGAGCCGGGCCAATGGCGCCGATCGAGACGAAACCGCCGCGCGAGCCACACGACGATCGGCGTCGCGAGCGCCCACAGGTACCACTCGATCAACGCGAGCGCCATCGCGCGCCACCATGCGAGCGGATGTCCCGCGTACGCGTAGTCGATGACGACTTGTCCGGTGAACAGCAGGCCCAGGACCGTATAGACACCGAGGATTAGCCACCACGCCACGCGCAGGGTTATACCACTGCCCGCTCACGTCCCCGGCCGCGTGACGGCGAGATGGCGGACGAGCGCCGAAGCCAACCGACCGCGGCGGCGACGGCGAGAAAGACCAGCGGCGCGGCGAGCCGCTGCATTTCGCCGTGTTGGAGATGCGTGATGGCGGCGCCCACCATAATCGTCATGATGAGCAGTGATCCATACGACGCCACACGCGGGACGAGCACCATGAGCCCGCCTGCGATCTCGAGCACACCGACGACGATTCGAAAACTGTCGGCATATCCCCAGGCGGCGAACTTCCGCGCCCAGCCCGGATCGCCGAACTTCGCCGCGCCCACCACGACGAACAACGCGCCGAGCAGAATCTGCAGCGTCCACATCCCGATGACTTTGATGATGCGCATGCGCATCCCTCCCTGCGATCAGCATGCGGTGAAGACTGTGACCGGCCTAGCGGTTTGGCACGAACGGGACGTGGAATGGCGCGAACGACAAATTGAGATTGCAGATTGCAAATTGCAGATTGCAGATTGATGGTTGATTCGCTGGCAACCCGGGAACTCGAGCGCCAATCAACAATGCAATCTGCAATCTGCAATCTGCAATGTATCAGGCGTCGACGCCGGAACCGATCCCGTGACCGAGCGGAAGAAGTACGGCTCCTAGAAATCGCATCGGGCTTCACGAAAACGCTTGTCCTTCCGGACAACCGAAGTTGTTTGCGAACACGAAATTCGACTCGAGACCGTGAACGACGCGGTCGGGGATGATGGCATCCGCTTCGTACTCGAACGAATGGAAATGGACGCGCGTGCCGGTTCGTGCAACGAGGCGCGCGACCCGTCGCGCTTCGCAGCGGACCGCCGCGCGACGCACGGCAACTTCAGTGGGGATTGCGCGCGACGTTCTGAGGTCTCAGCGTCGTGTCGAAAATCCGCGCGCGATTTCGTCCGCCGATCGCAGCGTCAGCGCGACGAACGTCAGCGTGCCGTTCGTGCATCCGCCGGTCGGCGTCGTCGGCGCGCCGACGACGAACAGGTTGGCGTGATCGTGCGTGCGGCCGTAGCTGTCGCACACGCTCGTCTTCGGATCCGCACCCATGCGGCACCCGCCGCCCGGATGGTCGAGGTAGTCGCTCTCGCCCGAGTTGACGATGCGCCCGTTGCTCGCCTTCGCCAGCGTGCCGAACACGTTCAGCACGTGCGCCTTCGTCGCCGCCTGCCGCGCGCGCGTCGCGTCGTCGAACCGATGCTCGATCTTCGGCATCGGATCGCCATAGCGGTTCTTCTTCGATGCGTCGAGCGTCAGCCGGCTGTCGGCCGATGGATGCACATCCACGTACGCGCGCAGACGCACGGAGCTGCCCTTCGTCCGCGACCGCCAGTCCGCCATCAGCTCGTCGCCGAGCAGCAGCCTGCCCTCGGGCGTCCGGAGCCGGGGATCCCGTCCGGCCGAGCTCTCCCACACGCGCGTGTCGTGGCGCACGAACGGTTTGTCGGTCGCGCACCGGAAGTACTGGCGCGAGATCAGGCTGTGCGTCATGTTCTGACCGGGGAACGTCTGGTCGTCGATGTTCGCGGTTGCCGATATGAACGAGTGGCCGTTCATGTACCGGCCCACGAGGCCCGAACTGTTCGCGAGTCCGTTCGGGAACCTCGAGCTCGTCGACAGCAGCAGCAGGTGCGAGCTCCAGCAGTATCCCGAGGCGACGACGAACGTCTTCGCGCGATACTCGACGGGATCGGTCGGGCGATCCTGATGAAAGCCTTGCGCCGCGACCACGTCAGTGCGTCGATCGTCGAGCACGAGCCGGCGCACGAGCGTGCGATCGTGCAGGACGATCTTCTTCGGCTCCATCAACTGGCGGAACGTGAAGTCGGGCGAGTAGCGCGCGCCCGACGGACACACTTCGCCGCACGTGTCGTAGACGCAGCAGGCGCCGCGTCCGCCGAACGGCGTCAGGTTGCGCGCCATCGGCAACCCGTCGAATTTCAGGCCGCTCTTCTCCGCCCACGCCTTCAGGGTCTGCAGGTTGTACGACAGCGGAATCGGCGGCTGCGGGTAGGGCTGCGAGCGCCAATCCTCGGCGTACAGACTCGGCGCCCCGCTCACGTTCAGGCGCCGCTCCGCCTCGCAGTAGTAGCGCTCGAGCTCCTTGAACTCGATCGGCCAGTCGACGGCGAGGCCGTACATCGATTTCAGCCGCAGGTCCTCTGCCGAAAACCGGTTGCACGCGCCGCCCCAGTGCAGCGCGAGCCCGCCGACCGCCATCGTCATCGAGATGATGCCGGACGCCTGCTGATCCTCGATGTAGTCGTCGTGCCACGGATGCTCGCCGTAGTCGTTGGCGCGCTCGCGATAGCGGCCGCGATTCTGCACGTCGAAGATCGATCGGCCGGCCTCGACGACGGTGACGTGGACACCCGGCCGCAGCTCGGACAGCTTCTGCGCGAGCATCGCGGAAGTAATCCCGCCGCCGATGATGCAGATGTCGGTTTCGTGGGTCATCGCAGCGGCTCCGGCTTGCGAATCGTGATCGCAATCGGACGGCACACTTCTCGCTGAATCATGGCGCTGTAGCAGATGTCGTTCGCTTCGCTGCTCCTGAAGTAGAACGCCATCAGGTCGGCGACGACGTGCTGGCCCATCGGACGCGGCGGCAGTGCGCGTACGCCCGCCCTGGTGAACGCGGCATCGAGCAGCGCGCGCCTCGTCTCGAGATCGAGCGTCGACCACTTTCCGCCTTTCGCGCGCGCGTCGGCGTCGAGCGCGGCCAACTGCGACACATAGCCCGGCACCGGCGACGCGCCGGTCTTCTGCAGCCGCGGATGGCCGTACCCGTGCGACAGCGCGACGCCTTCACGGTAGCCGCGGGTCCACTGCACGAACTTGTCGACCGTGCCGCGCACGCGCTCAGCGCCAAGCGATGCGGGAAGGACGGTCGGCGAGATTTCGTGAAGCATCGCGATCGCCGCGGGCGTCAACTCGCGCGGCTGCGCCAGCACCCGAAGGCGCTGGAATGGAAGGATCGCCGCGGTCGATGCGATCCAGTGGAGGAGCGTCCGTCGTTGCATGCGCAGATCGTAATGCTATAGTTGTCGATCTATGGAAGCGATTTTGGCGGCGTGGGGGCGAATCCTCACCGGATACACCCCGGCACTCTCGATTGAAATCACCCGCGAATGTCCGCTCCGTTGTCCAGGCTGCTACGCGTACGGCGACGAACATCTCGGCGGCGGCGTCACACTCCGGCAACTGCGCGACTTCAAGGGACAGGAGCTCGTCGACCGTTTCATGGACGTCGTCGACCGCCACCGTCCGCTCCACGTGTCGATCGTCGGCGGCGAGCCGCTCGTCCGGTATCGCGAGCTGAAAGCCATCCTGCCTGAGCTCTCGAAGCGCGGCATCCACGCGCAGCTCGTCACGAGCGCCGTCCGCGAGATCCCGGACGAATGGCGCGGTCTCTTTCGCCTCTCGATCGTGGTGTCGATCGACGGGCTCCAGCCGGAGCACGACGAGCGCCGGAAGCCGGCCACCTACGAGCGCATCCTGAAGCACATCGAGGGTCACAAAATCACGGTTCATTGCACCGTGACGCGGCAACAAGTCAATCGCTCCGGATACCTCGAAGAGTTCCTCCGCATCTGGTCGGCGCGCCCTGAGGTGGAGAAGATTTGGATGAGCCTGTACACCCCGCAGATCGGCGAGGTGTCGGCGGAGCGCTTGCGTCCCGTGGACCGTGAGCAGGTCGTCCAGGATCTGATGGCGCTGCGGCTGCGATACCCGAAGCTCTTTGCGCCGAAAGGTCTGCTCGAGGTGTACGCACGCCCGCCGGAGTCGCCGGACGATTGTGTGTTCGCGAAAACGACCAAGTGCATCTCGGCCGATCTCGAGACGCGGATCACGCCCTGTCAGTACGGCGGCGCGCCCGATTGCAGCCAGTGCGGCTGCATCGCGTCGGCCGGGCTCGCGGCCATGGCGCGGCATCAGTTGTGGGGATTCATTCCGGTCGGATCGCTCTTCACGAGCTCGATGAAGATTGGCGAGCGCGTGAAGCGGCTGCGTCCCGCCGAGTCGCCCGCGGCGTGAATGCTATAATTCCCGGCTTGCTCACCACCGCCAGCCGCAAAGCGCGATCGGTGCGGGAGTTCGTTCGCGGACTCGTCCACACGGCCCATCCGCTGCTCGTGCAGATCATTCCGATTCGCCGCTGTAACATCGACTGCGGCTACTGCAACGAATACGACAAGGTGTCGCCGCCAGTCGAAGCCGGCGTGCTGAAGCGGCGGATCGACAAGCTCGCCGAGCTCCGCACGTCGGTCGTCGCGTTCAGCGGCGGCGAGCCGATGCTGCATCCCGATCTCGACGATCTCATCCGCCACATTCGCGCGCGCGGCATGATGGCGGGGCTCATCACCAACGGCTACTTCCTGGTGCCGAAGCGGATCAACGAGCTGAACGAAGCCGGCCTCGACTTCCTGCAGATCAGCATCGACAATGTCGAGCCCGACGACGTCTCGAAGAAGAGCCTGCGCCTGCTGGACAAGAAGCTGCAGGACCTCAAGACGCACGCGGCATTCGACGTCAACATCAACTCGGTTCTCGGCGGCGGGATCAAAAATCCCGAGGATGCCCGCACGATCAACACACGCGCGCGCGCGCTCGGGTTCTCGACGTCAATCGGCATCATCCACGACGGATCGGGACGGCTCAAGCCGCTCGGGCCGGTCGAGCGCAACGTCTATGACGACGTGTCGGCGGCGATCAACGGCGCGGGACAGGTGCTGAAAAATCTCTACTCGGGGATTCGAAGCTTTCAGGACAACCTGGCAGACGGCAAGCCGAACGAATGGCGATGCCGGGCGGGAGCGCGCTACTTGTACGTGTGCGAGGACGGCCTGGTCCATTACTGCTCGCAGCAACGCGGCTATCCCGCGGTGCCGCTCGAGACCTACACGATCGACGACATCCGCCGCGAGTTCGCGACGCCCAAGCCGTGCGCGCCGTACTGTACCGTGGGCTGCGTCCATCGCGTGTCGACGATGGACTTCTGGAGGTCACCGCAGGACGCTCGCCTGAACGACCGCGCTCCGAAGACAGCGTAGTTACGAGGCTTTAGCGAGCTCTTTCTCTCCCTTCCGCGCCTTCTTCTCTTCCTTCTTCGCTTTCTTCGCTTCCTTCTGTCCCGACTCGGTCTGCGCCCAGTCGCTCTCGAAGATTGCCTGCAGCTCGCGGATGACGCTCTCGTCGGTGATGATCACGCCCACTTCGCGGCGCTTCTCGAGCTCGAGGCGGCGCAGGCTCTGGCTGCCGACGAACGCGCGCTTGCTGTCGCGAACCATGGCGCGGACGTGCAGCCGCTTGCCGGGATACCTCTCACCCTTGATGTTCCATTTCGCTTCGACCTTGCCGATGATCTTCACGTCGACGCCGGCTTTCATCCGTTCGGCGATCAACCGCAGCATCGCATCGTCGGTCACCTGCGGGTCGTAAATCAGCAGCTGCCTGCGCGCCGATTTGATGAATTTCGCCAGGCCCTCGCGCGCGTTTTCGGGGCTGACCAGGAACCGGTCGTTGCAGGGCACGTAAGGCTGCCGCTCGAAGTCGGCTTCGAACAGCTTCATCGCTTCTTTGATTAGCTTGGGGTTCTTGGTGACGATGCCGAAGCTCCGGCTCTTCTGGATGTCGAGGCCGGTGAAGTTGAAGCCGTACATGTGCATGACACGGCTGTCGATAATCATCATCTTGCCGTGATACCGGACCAGGTCGTCGGCGGTCCGCGAGACGGTGACGCCGGCTTCGAGCAGCCGCATCTCGAGCTTGCGCAGACTCTTCGTCCCGCCGCGGTTCTGGTGGGCCGTCAGGGCGCGCACGTGGACGCCGCGGGCCACCGCCTCGCCGAGCGCGCGGGCGATTTCGTAGCGGTCGAGCCGGAAGATCACGACGTCGATCGTCTTCTTCGCCTGCTTGATGGCGGTGACGATGGGCGCGATGCCGGCATCCGGCTGCACGATGAGCTTCATCGAGAAATCAGCCCAGCAAGTTGCTGGCCAACTCGGCAGAATTCTTGAAGCTGAGCGGGTCGGGAACCCCTACCATCACCGGCCCGAGAATCGCACGCGCACCCCCCCGTTCACGAGCCGCGGCGTGCCGATCGTCGACGGGTTCGTCTGGACGAAGTACTCCTTGTCGAGCACGTTCTGCACGCCGAAGAAGACCTGCAGGTTGCGCCCGAGGTCGCGCGACGCCGTCAGATCGACCACGTCGTAGCGGGGCAGCCCCGCGCCGAGGGAGGCGCTGTACCCCGCCTCGGTGAGCGTCGCGGGCGGAATGAAATTCACGTTGAGATCGTCGTTGTACTGCAAGCCGACGAACTGCACGCCGAGCGCCACGCTCGCGTACCTCGAGCTCGAGTAGGCGGCCTGAAGCGACCCGCGGTGCCTCGGCACCTGCTGCACGAACTTTCCGACGAGCGCCGCGTTCGCCACGCCGCCGTCGGTCACCTTTGCGTCGTCGAACATGTACGCGCCCGAGAATCTCCACGCCGTGCCGATGCGGTACTCGACATCGGTCTGGATGCCGCGGATGCGCGTCCGGCCGAGGTTCTGCTTCTGCGCGAGCGTCGGCGTCAGCGTGACGTTGGAGATCGGATCCCGCACACGATTGCCGAACCACGTGAGGCGCGCCGACACGTTCCGCGCCGGCGCGACGTTGATGCCCAGTTCGCCGCCGACCAGGCGCTCGGGCCCGAGCTGATCGTTCGGACGCGTGGTGATCGCGCCAACCGAGAACTGCCGATAGAGCTCCGTGAGCGTCGGGGCACGGAATCCTGAGTTCGCCGCGCCCCACACGCTGACGCGATCCGTCACGTGATAGAGCGCGGCGGCACGCGGGCTGAGCACTGTGTCGCTTCGATCGGGAAGGGACGGACGGTTGTTCACCGTCGGCTGGCCGGTCGCCACCGTCGTCTCGAGGTTGTGGCCATCGGTGTTGGCCCAGTGATCGACGCGCGCGCTGAGTGTGAGCACGAGCTTGTCGGTCGGCGTGATGATGTCCTGCACGAACGCGCCGGAGCTCTGTTGGGTGCCGCCGGACACGCGATGCACCGACAGCGTCGCCTGCTGCGTGACCGGCGGGATGATGACGGTCGGCACCGATGGAACGTACGCGTCCTCCTGGCTGTCGCCGTCGACCAACCGGTAGTCGAACCCCGCGCTGAGCACCTGCCGCCCGCCGACGACCTTGGTCCACTGCGCCATGCCGCCGAGGCCGTTGGTCGGCACGTTCTGGTCCGTTGCGAGACGGACGATGTTCCGCAGCGTCGCCGCGTTGGTCACCGCGAGAAAGTTGAAGTGCGCGCGCTGCACGTCGGCGAAGATGCGCGCCTGCAGATCGCTCTCGTCGCCCAATCGCGCGCGGACGCCGCCGGCCGCGGTGGTCCATTGCGTGTCGTTGACTTCGCCGACCTTTCCGTTCACCCGATCCTCGGTGAAGTAACCGGCGCGGAAAAACGCGTTGAAGCGATCGGACGGGATGTAGTCGACCTTGGCGCTGACGTTCTTGTACTCGACGTTGGCGTTGTTGTCGATCGGCCCGCGCTCCCGCGCCGCCACGATTGGAAATCCGTCGGTCTTCAGGAAGCTCCCTTCGACCGCCGCGCCCACCTTGTTCCATTGATCGCTGGCGAAAAAGTCGACCTTCGGGGTGCTGTGGTTGCCGTACTGCGACTTGAGCTCGACCGTCCGCCGCGTGGGACGGCTCGTGATGATGTTGATGACGCCGCCCATCGCGTAGTTGCCGTACAGGCTCGACGTCGTGCCCTCGGTGATCTCGATGCGATCCACACTGACGAGCGGCACGCGGCTCCAGTACACCCAGCCGCCGAAGGGATCGTTGAACGGAACGCCATCGAGCAGTACGAGCGTGCGGCTCTGGCCGCTCGGCCCGATCCCGCGCAGCGACACACCCTGCGTCGTCGGCTGGGCGACGAGGCTGCTCGTGCGCCGGAACAGGCTGAACGTCGGAACCTGCCGGAGCACGTCGTCGGCCATCAGCGCAGGCGACGCCGCGATGGCCTCGCTGGTCACGACGTTCACGCTCGCGGGCACGTCCCCCAGCCGCTGCTCGCTGCGCGTCGGCGTGACCGTGACCGTTTCGAGCAGCGACGCCGGCTCCAGCACGATCTCGATCTCGCGGCCGCGATCGCCGTTGACGACGCGATGCGCTTTCTCGGCGAAGCCGCCGGCACGCACGATGACCGTGACGTCGCCCTCAGCGGGCAGGTCGACCGTGAAGCGGCCGTCGGGGCCGGTGCGCGCCGAGCGCTCGGATCCCGAGGCCGGCTTCACGACAACGGATGCGCCGGGCACGATGGCGCCAGTTGGATCCTTCACGACGCCGGAAACGGGAGCGGGCGCCGCGAGCGCCAGGGTCAGTAGCCACGCGATCACGATGAGCCTCCACCTATGGCAAATGCCATCAACGCGGCGTCCTCGCCGCTGCCGGTTGCAATGACGACGAACTGACGTCCGGCGCGCGAGCGGTACGTCATCGGCGTGCCGTTGACGCGCCGCGGCACCGGCGTCTGCCACAGCTCCGCGCCGG
>Ga0070694_100002786_pt1 | contig 10376 bp, 8 predicted proteins | sample KBSK1251metaG_FD_65470 | JGI IMG/M metagenome (GOLD analysis project Ga0070694, IMG submission 65470) | Corn, switchgrass and miscanthus rhizosphere microbial communities from Kellogg Biological Station, Michigan, USA - KBS K1-25-1 metaG | ecosystem: Host-associated > Plants > Roots >... | reverse complement strand
GCCGCGCGGGCGCGAATGCGATGAGCAGTGCAACGGCCGCCAGAAGAGAAGTGACCCCTTGCACGTGCCGGCGAACTTCGCGCGCCGCAGTTCCCAGTGGGTGAACTTGCCGATCTTGCGAGCGCATCTATTCCTCCCGCTGGATGGGCCGAATGCTACCATCCCTCTGCTCGAACCGGGAGGACGTATGAAACGGCGGCATGTGTGGTGTGGCGCGGTGGCGATGCTGGCTGGCCTGACCGTGGGGGTCCTCGCGCAGGCGCAGGGGCGGAGGGATTTCGACGCGGAATACCGCGCGGCCGTCCAGGGGGCGAAGGACGCCGCCGGCTTCGAATTTCTCGGCACGCTGGTCCGTACATGCCTGCTGCCGCAGAGCGGGGGCGAGAACACCAGCGACACCGTCCCTGATTACGTCGCCGATCCGAAGAAGGCGCCGGCGCGCGACACGTGGTACGCCGAGCCCGCGAAGGTCTTCGACGACGTCTATTTCGTCGGCGGCAAGGTGCACTCGGCGTGGGCGCTGACGACGCGCGACGGCATCATCCTCATCGACACGATCTTCCCCTACAACTCGGAGGAGCTGGTCGTCGGCGGGATGCAGAAGCTGGGGCTCGACCCGAAGCAGATCAAGTACCTCATCATCTCGCACGCGCACGCCGATCACATCGGCGGCGCGGAAATGATCCAGAAGAAATACGGCGCGAAGGTCGTCATGGGCGCGCCCGACTGGGAGTCGGTCGAGAAGTATCCGAACCGCTTCAAGACGATGGCGCCCGAGCGCGACATCGTCGCGACCGACGGGATGAAGATCACGCTCGGCGGGCGCACGGTGACCATCTGGTTGACGCCGGGCCACACGCCGGGCACGCTGTCGTACACCTTCACGGCGCTCGATCGCGGCCGCACCGTCAACGTCGCCTACTCGGGCGGCACCGCGTTCAACTTCGTCAACAACACGCCGGTGCCCGGCATCAGGAACTTCCAGACCTACATCGACTCGCAGAAGAAGTTCGCGGAGAAGGCGGCCGCCGTCAATGCAACCGTGCTGCTGTCGAACCACTCGGAGTTCGACGAGGCCGTGCAGAAGAACCGGATGCTCGGATCGAAAGGCCCGCATCCGTACGAGATCGGCGCGAAAGCCGTCCAGGACTACTTCAAGGTCATGGAAGGATGCGCCCGCGCCGCCCAGATCCGCCTCGAGCAGCGCCAGGCGACGGCGACCAACTGACGCTGGTTGGTGGTTGGTAGTTGGGAGTTGGTGGTGGGCCGGCTGAAGCCGGCCCCTACGAGCCGGCCCCTACATCGTCAGCAGCGCCGCCATCAGCTCGATCCCGTCCCACAAGTTCTGCAGCCGCAGGTTCTCGTTGAACGTGTGCTGGTTGTCGTCGTGGTTCGCGATCGGCACGATGACGGTCGTCGCGCCGAGCGGCCGCTCGAACGCCTCGAGCGGCACCGCCGCGCCCATCGTCGGCAGCTTCACGACCGGCCCGCGCGCGCTCTCGGCGGTGCGGATGACTTCCTGCGCGATCGGCAGCGTCATCGACGTGCGCCGCGCTTCGGTCCCGGCGCCGAAGACGACCCGGGCGATCTTTGCCCGCGCGCGCCGCGTGTCGGCATCCGGTTCGCGGTCGGTGACGTAGAAGCCTTTGCGCGCGATGAAGTCGCGGAGCAGTTGCTGCGTGCCGGCGATGTCCATCCCTTTCACGAGCCGGATGTCGAGCGTGGCGACTGCGGTGGACGGGATGACGTTGCTCGCCTGCGCGCCGGTGCGGCTGCTCGCCATGCCGCGGATGTTCAGCGACGGCTGCGTCAACAGCTCGTAGAGCGGCTTCGGTGCTTCATCCGTCGAGCCGAGCCAGAACTCGTTGCGCAGCTGCCTGTCAATCGGCGGCGCGCCGGCAATCGCCTCCTGCTCGAGTGGCCCGAGCGGCTCGACGTGGTCGTAGAAGCCGGGAATGACGACGTGGCCCTTCTCATTCTTCATCGAGGCGAGCAGGCGCGCGAGCTCCAGCGCGGGGTTCGGCGCCCAGTTGCCGTAATGGCCGCTGTGCAGCTCGGTGCGCGCGCCATAGACCGTGAGCTCGAGCGTCATCACGCCGCGCGCGCCGAAGATGAGCGACTGCTGGCGCGTCTGGTAGACCGGGCCGTCGCAGATCAACCAGACGTCGGCCGCGAACAACTCCTTGTTGGCGGCGATCGTCTTCTCGAGGTTCGCCGAGCCCGCTTCCTCCTCGCCCTCGAACGCGAGCCGGATGTTCGACTGCATGCGCAGCCCCGCGGCCTTGATCGCGTCGAGCGCGGTGAGCATGGCGACAATCGCCGCCTTGTCGTCTCCCGCGCCGCGCGCGTAGAGCCGCCACTCGGGATCGATCCGTATGCCGGCGGCCGGCAGCCGGATGGGCATGCCGCCGTCCTCGACGGGCCGATTGCGCAGCACGGGCTCGAACGGCGGCGACGCCCATTCCTTCGGGTCGAGCGGCTGGCCGTCGTAGTGCGCGTAAAGCCCGATCGTTCGCGTTGCGCCGGGCGTCCGGATCTCGCTGACGACGATTGGATTCCCGCCGGGTACCGCCACCAGCTTCGCGGCGAGGCCGCGGGCCTGGACCATCTTCGCGACGAGCTCCGCGTTCCGCTGGATGTTCGGCTTGTCGCTCGAGACGTTCGGCACTGCGAGCAGCGTCGTGAACTCGTCGAGGATGGCGCGCTCGTGCTGCTGGCGCCACTGCTGGGCGGCCTGGGCGGCGGGGTTGGATTGCGCGGCGGCCATCGCCGGCAGCAGGAGAAGCGCGAGCGCGCTCGCGAAGCTCCAAACTCCAAGCTCCAAGATCCAAGCTCCAAACATCAACCTGCCGAGACGCTGGTGCATGGCCAATAGTGTAGGATGCCCGCGTGCCCGGGCGGTTCGACATTCTCCAGGAGATAGAACGGCTCGATCCCGAGCGCGACCACCAGCGGATCGTGCACCTGTCGTTCGGCTACGACTTTCCGTGGGACTCGATCCGCGCGCTCGAGATTGCCCTGTATCGCACCTACTGCGTGCCGAGCATTTCGGCGCTCCTCGATCGCACCGGCGAGTTCCGCGAGCGCACGCAGCAGCGCTACGACGACACGTCGCTCCTCGTCGCCGAGATGTGCAAGTGGGGCTACGAGAGCGCCCGCGGCAGGGAAGCGCTGGCGCGGATGAACTGGGCGCACGGGCACTTCACGATCGCCAACGACGATTTTCTCTACGTGCTCTCGACCTTCGTCTACGAGCCGATCCGCTGGATCGATCGGTTCGGCTGGCGCGCCACGAGCCGCCACGAGCGGCTCGGCTACTACTGGTTCTGGCGCGAAGTCGGCAACCGGATGGGGATCGCGAACATCCCCGGGTCCTACGAGGCGTTCGAGGCGTGGAGCCGCGCGTACGAGCGCGCGCAGTTCCGGTTCGCGGAGACCAACCACCGCATTGGCGCGTCCACGCGCGATCTCTTTGCCGCGTGGTTCCCGCGCATCTTCACGCCGATCGTCCGCTACAGCATTTACGCGATGCTGGACGATGCGATGCTTGCCGCCTTCGGCTTCCCGAAGCCGCTGCCGCTGACACGTCCGCTGCTGCGCGCGGCGTTGACGCTGCGCGGGCGCTTCGTCCGGTGGCTGCCCGCCCGGCGCGCGCCCCACTTCTTCACCGACAGCCGGAACCGTACGTACCCGCGGGGCTATCAGATCTCGGAGCTCGGTCCGCCTCGGCTGGTCGCCGCTGAAAAGCGCACGGCGGCGGAAGTGACGCGCCCGGGCGATTCGGGGCGGTATGATGCGCCGCAGGTGAGGACGTGACCCGCAGGGAACTGCTCGCCGCCGGCCTCGCGCTCGGCGTCGCGCCCGCCTTCGCGCTGCGCGCGACGGCGGGCACGCCGCTGTCGAGCATCGTTGCGCTCGAGGCCCAGCAGCGCTCCATCGCCGATTTCTTCCGCGAGGTGACCGACGACTGGGTGCGCCACGATCCGACGCTGGCGACCTCGAACCGCTATTTCACCGGCGACGAGCAGGACATGCTCGAGCGCCAGCTGACGCCGCGAACGATCGAGTGGCGGCGTGATCGGATCCGCCGGGCGCGCACGGCCCTCCTCGAGCTCGGACGCTTCGACCGCAGCGGCCTCTCCGACGTGCTGCGCGTCTCGGCCGACCTGCTGCAGTGGCAGCTCGCGGCCATCGTCGAGAGCGAGCCGTTCCTCGACTTCACGTTCCCGCTCGAGCAGATGAACGGCGCCAACGTCACGCTCGTCGACACCTTCACGATTCGCCGCACGGTGGTGACCGAGCGCGACGCGGAGAATTACGTGGCTACGCTTCCGCAGGTCGCCACGAGCATGGACGAGTCGATCGAGGACGCGCGCCGCCTGGCGGACAGGAAGGTCGTCCCGCCGCGGTTCATCCTCGCCGCCACGGTCAGGCAGATGCGTGCGTTCGCGGAGATGCGCCCGACGCAGAACCCGTTCGTCGCGACCTTCGCCGATCGACTGTCCGCCATCCGTTCGCTCGCGCCGGTGCGGCGGCGCCAGCTGCAGTCCGACGCGGAGAAGATTCTCGTCGCGCAGATCTACCCGGCGTGGAAACGCGCCATCGAGCTGCTCGAAGGACAGGTGCCGCAGGCCACGGACGACGCAGGTTTGTGGCGGCTGCCCGGAGGGCTCGACGCCTACGCCTCCTTCGTGCGCTACTACACCACCACCCCGCGGACGGCGAACGACATCCACGAGGTCGGGTTGATGCAGGTGAGCCGCATCGAGACCGAGATGGATCGCCTGCTTCGCCAGATCGGACGCACCGGCGGGACGGTCAAGGATCGGATCGCGAAGCTGAAGCTCGACATGCAGTACCCGAATCCGCGCTCCGAGCAGAGCCGCGACCAGATCATGAAGGACATCGACGGCATCATCCGGGACGCGGAGCGGCGCGCCGCGCTGCTCTTCGACCGCCGGCCGGTGTCGCCGGTCGTTGCGCGTCCGTTCCCGGCGTTCCGCGAGGCGAACGCGGCCGCCAACTACAACGCGCCCGCGCCCGACGGCTCGCGGCCGGGCACCTTTCAGTTCCCGCGGCGCGTGGAGATGATGACCAGGTTCGGCCTGCGCAGCATCGTCTACCACGAGACGGTGCCGGGCCATCACTTCCACATCGCGCTGCAGACCGAGAACAAGCAGCTGCCGCGGTTCGTACAGGGGCGCCTGTTCGGCGGCATCTCGGCGATCACCGAAGGGTGGGGCCTCTACGCGGAGCGGCTCGCGGCCGAGAGCGGATGGTACGGCGACGATGTCGAGGGACGCCTCGGGCAGCTCGATTACGAGCTGTTCCGCGCGCGGCGGCTGGTCGTCGACACAGGCATCCATGCGAAGAAGTGGACGCGGCAGCAGGGGATCGATTACGGCATCGAGGCGAGCGAGGTCGAGCGCTACGTGGTCTATGCCGGGCAGGCGTGCTCGTACATGATGGGAGAGCTCAAGCTGCTCGAGTTGCGCGACAAGGCGAAGCAGGCGCTCGGCGAGAGGTTCTCGCTACGGGACTACCACAACGTGGTGCTGACCACGGGGGTCGTGCCGCTCGACGTGCTCGAGCGCGAAGTTGACCGCTACGTAAAAGGCGTCAGGTCCGTCTGACCGTGACCGGTGGTGATGATGATGAAGACGATGCGCGCGTTCAGGATCACTGGGCTCCTCGCGGTCGCGCTGCTGATGGCGGCGGCGGCCTCGGCGCAGGAAGTCCGCGTCGTGACCTCGGGCGGGTTCACCGAGGCCTACAAGCAGCTCGTGCCGCGGTTCGAGCGCGAGACGCACGTCCATGTCATCAGCGCGTTCGGCGCGTCGATGGGCGCGACGCCCGATGCCATTCCGAACCGCCTCAAGCGCGGCGAGCCGATCGACGTGATCATCCTCGCGGGGCCGGGGCTGGAGGCGCTGATCAAGGAGGGACGGGTCGATCCGCGCAACCGTTTCGACCTCGTGCGCTCGCTCATCGGCCTGGCGGTGCGCACGGGTGCGCCGAAGCCGGACATCAGCACGGTCGAAGGGCTGAAGCGCACGCTGCTGCAGGCGAAGTCGGTCGGCTACTCCGACAGCGCCAGCGGCGTCTACCTCAGCACCGTGCTGTTCCAGAAGCTCGGCGTCGCGCAGCAGGTGCTGCCGAAGAGCAAGAAGATCGAGGCCTACGAGCGCGTCGGCGACGCGCTCGCACGGGGCGACATCGACATCGGCTTCCAGCAGATCAGCGAGCTTCGGCCGGTGCCCGGCATCACCATCGTCGGCCCGCTGCCGGAAGGCGCGCAGGAGGTGACGATCTTCTCGGCCGCGATTCCCAACGGCGCGAAAAATCCGGTGGAAGCGAGGAAGCTGATCGACTTCCTCTCCTCCCCGGCCGCGGCGCCGACTATCAAGCAGACCGGCCTGGAGCCCGTGAAGTAGACGGCTTCACTTCCCCATGTAGCTGACGCGCCAGATCGAGTTCGATCCGTCGTCGGTGACCATGATCGCGCCGTCCTGCGCGACGGCCACGCTGACCGGCCGCCCCCACACCTGTCCGTCAGGCGTCACGAAGCCGGTGAGAAAGTCCTGGTATTCGCCGGTGGCTTTTCCGTTGCGCATCGGAATGCGAATGACCTCGTAGCCGGTGCGCACCGACTTGTTCCACGAGCCGTGCTGCGCGGCAAAGATGTCGCCGCGATACTCGGCGGGAAACTGCGAGCCGCCGTAGAAGCTGAAGCCGAGTGACGCGTTGTGCGCCTGCAGCAGCACGTCGGGCACGATCACCTTGTCCTTCAGCTCCGGGTGCTTGCCGGCGTGCCGCGGATCCTGGTGGCCGCCGATGTAGTACCACGGCCAGCCGTAGAAGCCGCCTTCCTGGATGTGGGTGATGTAGTCGGGCACCAGGTTGTCGCCGAGCGCGTCGCGTTCGTTGGTCGATACCCACAGTTCGCCCGTCTGCGGATGGACGACGAGGCCGCCGCCGGGGTTGCGGATGCCCGATGCGTAGACACGCACGAACTGTCCCTCCGGGGTGAACTCGAGCACGTTCGCCCGATGGAACTCTTTCTGGTTCCCATCCGCGTCGTCGACGTTAGACGCCGAGCCGACGCCGACGAACATGCGCCGGCCGTCCTGTGAAAAGGCAAGGTCTCTCGTCCAGTGGCCGCCCCCGCTGGGCAGTTCCGGCACGACCGCGACCGGCGCGCCGCTGGCCTTCAGATCGCCGCTCTTGTACGCGAACTTGACGATGGCGTTGGTGTTGCCGATGTAGACCCACTGGGGCGACGAGCCGGCGGGGTAGAACGCGATGCCGGTCGGGCGATTCAGGCCCGTTGCGAACACTGACGTCTGCTCGGGCGTCCCGTCGGCCTTGCGGCCGCGGAAGATCTTGATCTCTCCTGCCATGCTGTCGGCGACGAAGAAGTCGCCGTTGGGCGCCGTGAGGATCTTGCGCGCCTGCTGGAAGCCGGTCGCATAGAGATCCACCTTGAAGCCCGGGAGCGCCTGCGGCCACGCGCTTGCCGGCCGCGGAATGAGTTGGGCGCGGTTGGTCGCGGAGGGCGTCGCGAGCGGCGCCGGCAGATCCCCCGCCGTGATCTTTCGCGTCACGCCGGGCTTGATCGAGAGGTGGTCCGAAAACGCCGCTGTGCCGACCAGCACGCGCGCCGCATCGATTTTCCCTTGCCCGGCCTGCACGGCCCACGCGGCGGCCAGGCCCAGCACTCCCGCAACAACCGTCAGGCGCACGTTCCTCATCGTCATCTCCTCCGGAACGTTCATCCTACGCCGGGTCGGGGCTTTTTGGTAGGATGCGCGCACTTCAGCCCGGCGCGGTCGAAGTGGTTGCCTGAGGAACCGTCACGGAAGGGGTATGCAAGCTATGCGCATTCATCGTTCCGCCTGGACGCTGGCCGGCGTCGCCATCCTCGGTGCTTCGATCAGCCTCGCCGGCGGCGGGCAGCAGGGGCAGGATGCCAGGGGCGCCGCGCTGCGCGGCGCCATCGACATCCACGTGCACACCGAGCCCGACAGCCGCCCGCGATCCGTTGACGGCATCGAGGCGGCGAGGCAGGCCAAGGCGAGCGGCATGCGCGCCATCGTCCTGAAGAACCACTACGAGTACACGTCGGGCCTCGCCTACATCGTCGGCAAGCAGGTGCCGGGCATCGAGGTGTTCGGCGGCGTCGACCTGAACCTCACCGTCGGCGGCATGAACCCGGCGGCCGTCGAGTACATGGCCGCGACGACGGGCGCACGCGGCAAACTCGTCTGGATGTCCACGTTCGACGCGGAGAACCAGGTGCGCTTCTCGAAAGAGAACCGGCCGTTCGTCAGCGTCTCGAAGAACGGCGAGCTGCTGCCGGTGACGAAGGACGTGATTGCGTCAATCGCGAAGCACGGCCTCGTGCTCGCAACCGGTCACGTGTCGTCTGAAGAAGGGCTGATGCTCGTGCGCGAGGCGAAGCGTCAGGGCGTCCAGCACATCGTCATCACGCACGCGATGAACGATCCCATCCGCATGACTGTGCCGCAGATGCAGGAGGCCGCGAAGCTGGGCGCGCTCATCGAGTTCGTCGGCGGCAACATCGGCGACGCCGACGGCAAGGCGCGGATGGATCGCTTCGCCGACGGCATCAGGAAGGTCGGCCCCGAGTTCTGCATCCTGTCGTCCGACCTCGGACAGAAGGGCAATCCGCTGCCGACCGACGGCTTCGCCGCGTTCATCGGCGCGATGAAGGCGCACGGCTTCACCGACGAGGAGATCGATCGGATGGCGCGCCGCAACCCCGCGCAGCTGCTCGGCCTCCCGGCGAAGTGATGCCGGAGCTCCAGGGCTGGGAGAGCTTCTACGTCATCGTCGGCTCGTCCGCGGCCGCGCTCACCGGGCTGATGTTCGTCGTGATGACGCTGATTGCGGACCAGGACGACGTCCCCTCGTCGAGCACCACGGTCGGCGCCTACGGCACGCCGACCATCGTCCACTTCTGCACGGCGCTCGTCATTTCGGCCATCATCAGCGCCCCATGGCGGAGGCTGACGAGCGTCGCGGCCGCCCTCGGCATCTGCGCCGTCGTGGCGCTGGTCTACGCGCTGATCGCCGTTCACCGCGCGCGGAGGCAGGACTCCTATAAGCCGGTCCTGGAGGACTGGCTGTGGCATTCGGTGTTCCCCATCGCGGCGTACGCCGACGTCCTGATCTCGGCGTTCGTCCTTCCGAAGGCTCCGGAGGCCTCGCTGTTTGCCGTCGGCGCGGCGGTCCTCTCGCTGGTGCTGATCGGCATCCACAACTCGTGGGACACCGTCACGTACCTGGCCGTGGTCCGGCGCGAAAGCGAGAACCGGCCAAAAACTTAGCGGGTGTATACTTCCCGCCACTTTTAGCGAATCTCGCGCATTGAACCTTCGTTGAGGAGGCTGTGGATGAATCGCACCTGGGGGGTCCTGGTCGGCGTGGTCCTTCTCCTGCTGGCAGCCACGAGCGCGTGGGCGCAGGCTACGGCACAAATCAACGGCAACGTCGCGGATAGCAGCGGCGCCGTGCTGCCGGGTGTCACCGTCGTCGCCCTCCAGACCGACACGGGCTTCCGCCGCGAAGGCGTCACCGACGAGACCGGTTCATTCGCACTCCTGAACCTGCCGATCGGCCCGTACCGTCTCGAAGCCTCACTCGCCGGCTTCCGCAGCTACGCCCAGACCGGCATCGTCCTGCAGGTGAACAGCAACCCGGTGATCAAAGTCACGCTGCAGCTCGGGGAGCTCGCCGAGACGCTGACGGTCGAAGGGCAGGCGCCGCTCGTCGAAACGCGCAATCCCGCGATTGGTCAGGTCATCACCAACGAACAGGTCGAAGCGCTGCCGCTCGAGGGACGCAACCCGGCCGCACTCATTGTCCTCGCCGGCGGGGCAGTAGACCTCGGCAACCCGTCGAGCCGAAGCCTGACCCAGAGCCGCGGGATCGCGATCGCGGGCGGTCAACAGTTCGGCGTCGCGTACCTCCTCGACGGCGCTCTGCACAACAACGTCTACGACGGCGTCGGCCTGCCGCTGCCGTTCCCCGACGCGATGCAGGAGTTCAGGGTCGAAACCAGCTCGCAGAACGCGCAGAACGGCTACAAGGCCGGTGGCACGGTGAACATCGCCACCAAGTCGGGGACGAACCAGTTCCACGGCGACCTGTTCGAGTTCGCGCGCCACCACCGCTTCAACGCCACGAGCCCCTTTGCCGCCATCAACCAGCGGACCGGCAAACGCGCCGACGACGGGCTGGTGCGCAACCAGTTTGGGGGCGTCCTCGGTGGTCCGGTCGTGAAGGACAAGATCTTTTTCTTCGGCGCCTACCAGGGCACGCGCGCGACGCAGACTCCCGCCGATATCATCACG
>Ga0070694_100002783_pt1 | contig 10381 bp, 11 predicted proteins | sample KBSK1251metaG_FD_65470 | JGI IMG/M metagenome (GOLD analysis project Ga0070694, IMG submission 65470) | Corn, switchgrass and miscanthus rhizosphere microbial communities from Kellogg Biological Station, Michigan, USA - KBS K1-25-1 metaG | ecosystem: Host-associated > Plants > Roots >... | reverse complement strand
GCCGAGCGGCGTGAGGGCCTGCCGATCGGCGTCATTCCGATCGACGCGCTCTACAGCCCGGTCAAGAAGGTGAACTTCGCGGTCGAGAACACGCGCGTCGCTCAGGTGACCAACTACGACCGCCTGGTCCTCGAGGTCTGGACCGACGGCACGACGACACCGGACGAGGCCGTCGCGCAAGGCTCGAACATCCTCGTGCAGCAGTTCAGCATGTTCGCCGGGCTGACGAAGACGCAGACCGCGATCGCCGCTCCGGACCGGACGAACGGCAGCGCGCTGCCGTCGGCCATCTCTGACATGCCGATCGAGGACCTCGATCTTCCGCAGCGCGCATTCAACTCGCTCAAGCGGCATGGCATCACGAAGGTCGGCCAGCTCCTTCAGACCCCGGACGAAGAGCTGCTCCGCATGCGCAACTTCGGTAAGAAGTCCCTCGACGAGATCAAGGAGCGGCTCGCGGCGCGCGGGCTCATCGAGGCACCGGTGCGCGACGAGAACGCGATCGACGATGTCGGTGCCGAGGGCGGTTCGCTGGACGGCGGCCCGACCGACGACACCGCGCCCGACGATGGCGAGGACGAGACCCCCGGAAGCCAGGAGTCCTAGTTGCCTCATCAGGTCCATCAGCGCAAATTCGGGCGCACGACCGGCCAGCGTCGCACGATGCTGAAGAACCTCACGCTGTCGGTCCTGCGGTATGAGCGCGTGAAGACGACGGAAGCGAAGGCGAAAGAGATCCGCGGCTTCGTCGACCGGATGATCAATCTCGGCAAGGATGGTTCGCTCTCCGCCCGCCGGCGCGCGCGGGCGTGGTTGCCGGAGCAGGTCATCGTGGAGAAGGTCTTCGACGACCTCGCCAAGCGCTACCCCGACCGCAGCTCCGGATATCTAAGGAGCACGCATCTCCCGCGGCGCGTCGGCGACTCTGCCCCGCTCATGCTGCTCGAGCTCATGCCCGCGACCGAAGAGAAGAAGGCAGAGACCGACACCGAGGCTGCCCCCAAGCGCCGCCGGCTGTCTCTGCCGCGTCGACGCGAAAAGCCTGCCGCCGAAACCGCGAAACCCGAGAGCAGCGCGCCCGCGAAGAAGCGGGCTCCCGCGCGGAAGAAGACCACCGCGGGCGCGAAGGAGGCATAGCGAGCGACTGAGACGAAGCATTGGAAGGCGCGCGTGGCGTATGACGGGACCGCGTACGCGGGGTTCCAGATCCAGCCGAACGCGCCGACGGTGCAGGGTGAGCTCGAACGCGTCCTCGCGGTGATCTGCGGGGAGCCGGTGCGGATCACCGGTGCGGGCCGGACCGACGCGGGAGTGCACGCCAGCGGACAGGTCATCGATCTTCGAACGACGAGCGGTCTCGCGTCAGAGGAGCTGGAGAGAGGGGTCAACGCCCTTCTCCCCGAGGACATCGCGATCTCGAGCCTGGAGCCCGCGGAGGATTCGTTCCACGCGAGGTTCTCGGCGACGGGACGCACATATGAATATCGGATCCGCAACGCAGCGGTGCGTGACCCGCTCTGGACGCGGCGCGAGCACTGGCATCCGGCCGAGCTCGACGTGGCGGCGATGCGCGCGGCGGCGGCCCACCTGATCGGACGTCACGACTTCGCGGCGTTCGCGGCGGGTGAGTCGGGCGAACGCACGGTGAAGCGCGCCGAGTGGATCTCCGAGGGAAGCGTGCTCCGCTTCGAGATCGAGTCGGACGCATTCCTCCGCGGAATGGTCCGCGGGATCGTGGGGACACTGCTGTGGGTCGGTCGCGGCAAGCTCACGGTCGAGCGCTTCGCGGAAGTGCTCGCGGCCAGGGACCGCGCACTTGCGGGGCCGAGCGCGCCGGCGAAGGGCCTGTGCCTGGTGGCGGTCCGGTATGGTGGCGAACGAAGACGACAGGACGGAAGCGAGAACTGGGAATGATGACGAAGACATACGCGGTGAAGACCGCAGACATAAAGCGCGAGTGGCGAGTCGTCGATGCCGACGGGGCGACCCTCGGTCGTCTCGCGACGCGCATCGCGACGATGCTTCGGGGAAAGCACCGCGCCACGTTCTCGACACACATCGACACCGGCGATCCGGTGATCGTCCTGAACGCCTCCAAGATCAAGGTGACCGGACGCAAGCTCCAGGCGAAGCAGTACGTCCGGCACTCCGGCTATCCGGGCGGTATGCGCACCGAGAGTCTCGAGCGGCTTCTCGCTCGGCGTCCTGAGGAGGTCATCCGGCGTGCCGTTCGCGGGATGCTGCCGCAGAACCGGCTGGGGGAGCAGATGATCCGCAAGCTCCACGTGTACGCGGGTGCCGAGCATCCGCACGCCGCCCAGCGTCCGACCGAGCTGAAGGAGGCCACAGCGCGATGAAGTCAGCACCGTATTTCCAGGGGACCGGCCGTCGAAAGACGTCGATCGCGCGCGTGCGCCTCGTGCCCGGAGAGGGCACCGTCGTCGTGAACGGCAAGGCGCTGGACGACTACTTCGGCCGTGACGGTGCCACCGACCGCGCGACCCTCCCATTCACCGTTACCAACACCGCGCGCCGCTTCAACGCCATGATCAAGGTGGAAGGCGGCGGCGTGACCGGCCAGATCGGCGCGATCGCCCACGGGATCGCCCGCGCGCTCCAGCAGATGGACAAGGAGCTCGGGCCGGCCCTCCGCAAGGCCGGGCTCCTGACGAGAGATCCTCGCGCCAAGGAGCGGAAGAAGCCGGGTCTCAAGCGGGCGCGCAAGGCGCCTCAGTTCACCAAGCGCTAGCGGCGGCGCTGCCCCCCAGCGCACACTAAGGGTGCAGTGAGCACACGCTCGTCCGATTTCAACTACAAGGTCGCGCTGGCATCCGGTCTGAAGAGCCTCCAAGCCGGTCGGCTGCGCCAGGCGGAAGAGCAATTCCGCTATCTGCTCACACGTTTCCCAGCGGCCGACGGCGGATATCGCGGCCTCGCGAAAGTGCTCATCGAGCAGGAGGACCGGCCCGCGGCGCTGCGCATGCTCCTCGACGGCGGTGCCGCCGTCGCGAAGGCTGGTCAGCGCGCCAGTGCGATCGGTCTCTATCGCGACGCGACCGCACTCGATCCGCAGGATCTCACGGCGCATCGTCGTCTCGCAGCGGCGCTCATGCTCGCGGGCGAGCCAGGCACCTCGGCCTCGGAGTACGTGCGCTACATCGAATCAGCGCTTCTCCTCGGAGCGAAGGAGCGCGCGCGTGTCGAGGCGCAGTTCGCGCTCGAACGGAATCCGGAGTCGCGCGAGCTCGTGCGGCTCGCGCGCAAGCTCGGGATGGATGTGCCCGAGCCGCCGGCGAGTGAAGCCGCGCCGGCACCCGCGCCCGCTCCTGCTCCGGTGGCGTCGCGCCCAGCCGAAGCGCAGCCGAAGAAAACGAAAGCCGCTGAAAAAGATCGCGAGGAGCTCATGCGCTCGGCGTTCGGTGCGACTCAGCTGCCCCAGGAGGCCGCCCTTCCGTCGCAGTCGTCGCAGCCATCAGGGCGCGACCCCGCGAAGTCCGAGCCGGTGCCAGCGCCGAAGCTTGTGCAATCCGACGCCGCGCCGGTCGCGAAAACCTCGTCGTGGTCGGATCCGTGGACGTCCGACTCGAGCGATCCGCAGGCGGTGACGCTCGGTGACAGCGATGGCGAACAGCCCGCCGCCGACGATGCCGATTCACAAGCGGTGGAAGCGAACGCGGCGCGCTATCTCGCGAAGAAGGACCCGCGTGGTGGAGACGCCGCGCTCGAGGCGGCGCGCCGCTACATCGCGGACGGGCGGAACGACGCGGCGTCCGATCTGTTGCTGCAGCTCATCTCGAGCGGGGTGGCGGATCACGACGCGCAGCGCCTCCTCGTGGATGTCGTGCGAACCCTCGGCAAGCGTGACGTCGCGAAAGCGAAGTGCCAGCTCCTCGTGCAGGCACTTCGTCTCGACGGGCGGGAGGACCTTGCTGCGGAGGTCGAGCAGCTGGCGCTGGCGGATTAGATGGACTTTCTGAATGAGCAGCTGCAGAAGGTCTTCAACGGACAGTGCTGCGGCTGGAACAACGTTCTCGATGTCCTCATCGTCGCCGTCTTCATCTACTACGTGCTCGTCCTCATCCGCGGCACGCGTGCGGTGCAACTGCTGCTCGGCGTGCTCGTCCTCGTCGGGATCTATGGGCTCGCGGTCCTCCTCAAGCTCGAGCTCACGAAGTTCGTGCTCTCAGCGGTGTTCGCATTCGCGGTGTTCGCACTGTTGATCGTGTTCCAGCCCGAGCTCCGGCGCGCGCTCGGGCAGCTTGGACAGCTCGGCCCGCTCAACCGCCTTCTGGTGCAGCAACCCGACGAGGAGGTCGATCACGTCGTCGATGAGCTCGTGCGCGCGGCGCTGCTCATCGCGGAGGCGCGGCACGGCGCCCTGATCGTCGTCGAACGCAGCACCGGCCTGCAGGACTACAGCGAGACGGGCGTTCCGATCCACGCCAAGCTCACCGCCGAGCTGCTTGGATCGATCTTCATGACGCGCTCGCCGCTCCATGACGGTGCGGTCATCGTTCGCGGTGGTCTCATCCTTGCCGCCGCGTGCCTGCTGCCGCTAGAGGAGACACCGGAGCGCGCGGCGCACCGCTATGGCATGCGTCACCGCGCGGCGCTGTCGGTGAGCTCACAGACGGATGCGGTCGTGGTCGTCGTCTCCGAGGAGACGCAGGCGATCTCGATCGCCTCGAACGGCCGCATGATCGGCGGCCTCGACGAGGAGCGCTTGCGCCGCGTGCTCACGTCCCTGCTCCGTAGCCGCATCCAGCCGCTGCCCTTCCGCAGCAAGGCGTCCTAGTCGTGCGCGCGGTCCAGGGCCTGAGTCCCGCCTGGCTGCGCCGACGCGTCGACGTCCGGCGGCTCGTGACGCACGACTTCCCGCTCAAGGCCGTGGCGGTCGTCATCGCCGTCGTCTTCTGGGTCGCCATTACGCAGAACGCGACACCGCAGCCCGTCACGGTGCAGTTCGACGGTCGCATCCCGGTCGAACGTCCGGAGAATCCCTCTGGGTACGTACTGCGTGGCTCGCTCGGTGACGTTGGTGTGACCCTGCGCGGCGCGCCGGGTGTCGCGGACCGAGTCGCACTCTCGGAGCTGCGCGCGACGTTCGATGTGAAGTCGCTCAGCCTCGGACAGACCGATCCGCAGGACGCGCGGGTGACGGTCACCGTCGCGAAGGACGGCGTCGAGGTAGTCGATGTCTCTCCCGCCACCGTCTCTGTTCGTGTCGAGCGGCTCATCTCGCGCGTGCTGCTCGTGCAACCCCGTTTCGCGAACGAACCGCCGGCCGGCGCGCGTGCTGGCGATGCGGCGGTGTCGCCGACGGAGGTGAGGGTGACCGGGCCGGAGACGGACATCGGGCGGATCACCGCAGTGCTCGCGACGGTGCGCTTCGGCGACGCGCAGACCGACATCGAGACCAGCACGCCTGCGATACCCGTCGATGCCGCCGGTGTCGCCATCGACGGACTTCAGGTCGAGCCCGCTGTCGTCGTCGTGAAGGTGCCGGTGCTGCCGACCGCGACGACGCGGACGGTCCCCGTGGTCTTCGCCCTCCGCGGCGTCGTCGCTCCGGGCTACTGGGTCGTCGGTGTCGCGATGGATCCGTTCGCGGTGACCGTGCGGGGCGACGAGCAGGTGCTCTCGACGCTCGATCGCATCGAGACCCTTCCGATCGAGATCGGTGACCTGAGCGCCACGAGGACGCTGAGCGTCAAGCTGTCGCTCCCGACCGGCGTGACGCTGCTCAAGCCGACGGACGTGTCGGTGACGGTGACGGTGCAGCCGCTCACCGGCACGCGCGTGTTCAGCACGGCGGTCGTGGTCGCCGGACTGGCAGCGACACAGGCGGCGGACCTCGACCAGACGAGCGTCGGCGTGCTCCTTTCGGGCCCGGTGCCGACGCTCGCCAGCTTGCCGCCCGAGCAGGTCGTCGCGTCGATCGACGTAACTGGACGCGCGCCCGGCACGTACACGATCGACGTGGCCGTCCGCGTGCCATCAGGTGTCAACGTGCAGACGGTGCAGCCCGCCAGGGTCACAGTCACGATACGTCCCAAGTGAGTCGGCTCTTTGGCACGGACGGCATCCGCGGGGTCGCGAACAAGGACCTCACACCTGAGCTTTCCCTCCGGCTGGGTCGCGCAGCGGGACATGTGCTGGGTGGGCCCGGCCACCGCGTCGTGGTCGGACGCGACACGCGACGCAGTGGACGAATGCTCGAGAGCGCGCTCGCCGCGGGTCTGTGCTCGGTCGGGATGGAGGTCCGCCTGGTGGGCCACATCCCCACGCCGGGCCTCGCGTACCTCGCGCGCAAGGGCGACTTCGTCGCTGGCGCCGTGATCAGCGCCTCGCACAACCCCGCGCCGGACAACGGGATCAAGTTCTTCGACCACGGTGGCGTGAAGCTGCCGGATGCGACCGAGGACGAGATCGAGGCGGCGATGACCGGCGACGACGAGCTCCCGCGGCCGACCGAGGGCGGCATCGGCCTTGTCGGCGACTCGCGTGGCCTGGTGAAGGAGTACGAGGACTTCCTCGTGTCGCTCGCGCCGAAGCTCGACGGTCTCCGCGTGGTGCTGGACTGCGCGAATGGCGCGACGTATCGAGTGGCGCCCTCGGTCTTCGCGCAGACCGGCGCCGAGGTGTTGACGCTCTTCGACACGCCCGACGGAGCGAACATCAACGCCGGCTGTGGCGCGACGCAGCCCGAGGCGTTGCAGCGCGCTGTGGTCGAACGAAAGGCCGACATCGGCTTCGCTTTCGACGGCGACGGCGACCGGGTCATGACCGTCGATGCGCGCGGCGCCGTACACGACGGGGACTTCGTTCTCGCGCTCGCCGCGCGGCATTTCGCGCGGCACGGTCAACTCGAGCCCAAGATGGTCGTCGGGACCGTCATGTCGAACGGCGGTCTCGAAGCGACGCTGGCCCGCGATGGCATCGACCTGGTGCGCACGAAGGTCGGCGACCGCTATGTCTGGGAGGAGATGCAGCGCACCGGCGCCCTCTTCGGGGGTGAGCCTTCGGGCCATGTGATCTTCCGGAATTACCACACGACGGGTGACGGGATCCTCACCGCCCTCGAGGTCATGCATCTCGTCCGAGCGGAAGGACGAGCGCTCGCCGAGCTGGCCGCGGAGATCGAACGCTGGCCGCAAGTGACGAAGAACGTCAGGGCCGCGCGCCGAGCCGACTGGGAGTCGAGCACGAAATTCGTCGCCGCGCTCAAGGAGGCGACGGATGCGTTGGGCACGACGGGTAGGCTGCTTGTGCGGCCCTCGGGCACGGAGCCGGTGCTGCGGATCACCGTGGAAGCGCGGGACGCCGCGGTCGCCTCGTCGACGGCGACGCGCCTGGCCGAGGTCGCGCAGAAGGAGCTCATCTAGCGATGTGCGGGATCGTGGGATACGTCGGTCCGCGTGAGGCGCTGCCTCTCCTGATGGGCGGGCTGCGGCGCCTCGAGTACCGCGGGTACGACTCGGCCGGCGTCGCCGTGCAGCAGAACGGCGCACTCGACGTGATGCGAGCGGAGGGCAAGCTCGACAACCTCGCCTCGGTCGTGTCGGCGCATCCGTCCCATGGCCACACCGGCATCGGCCACACCCGCTGGGCGACGCACGGCCGCCCGAACGAACAGAACGCGCACCCGCACGTCGATTGCGGCGGCGTCACCGCCGTCATTCACAACGGGATCATCGAGAACTTCGAGGAGCTCAAGGCACCGCTCATCGCCCGTGGGCACAAGTTCACGAGCGAGACGGACACCGAGGTGGCGGTGCATCTCCTCGAGGAGGAGCTTGGCAAAGGGCACACGCTCGAAGTCGCGGCGCTCGCGGTGCTGCCACAGCTCGAAGGCGCCGCCGCGCTCGCCTTCCTGTCGTCTCGCGATCCAGGAAAGATCGTCGCGGCCCGCATCGCGAGCGCGGGTGGCGTGATCGTGGGCTTCGGTGAGGGCGAGAACTTCATCGCCTCCGATATGCCGGCGCTGCTCGAGCACACGCGCAAGGTGGTCTTCCTCGAGGCGGGCGATGTCGCCGTCGTGACGAAGGACGGCGCCGACTTCTTCCGTGTTGATGGAACGCCGATCACGAAGACCCCACAGACCGTGACCTGGGACGCGGTCGCCGCTGCGAAGTCCGGCTACAAGCACTTCATGCTCAAGGAGATCCACGAGCAGCCGCGCGCGATCAACGACACGCTCCTCGGCCGCGTCGAGCGCACCTCAGGCCGAGTGATCTTCGACAAGGACGTGCGGATGACCGATGAGTACGTGCACGACCTGTCGCGCATCACGCTCATCGGGTGCGGCACCGCGGGTCACGCCGCGCTCGTCGGAAAGATCCTTATCGAACGTCTCGCCCGCGTGCCGTGCGACATCGATATCCCCAGCGAGTACCGCTACCGCGAGCCGATGGTGACAAAGGGACAGCTCGTCGTCGCCATGACGCAGTCCGGCGAGACGGCCGACACGCTCGCGGCGATGGAGGAGGCGCGCAAGCGCGGCGCACGCCTGCTCAGCATCGTCAACGTGATGGGCAGCGAGGCGAGCCGCGTTTCGGATGACGTCATCTACCTTCACACAGGGCCCGAGATCGCCGTCGCGTCGACGAAGGCGTACAGCGCGATGCTGGTCGACCTCTACCTCTTCGCGATCTACCTGGCGCAGCGGCGCGGCACGATCGACCCGGACCGCTCGCGCCGGCTTCTCGCGGAGGCGTTCCACCTGCCCACGCTCGTCGACGCGGTGCTCCGCGAGGAGCCCAAGGTCCGCGCGCTCGCCTATCGCTACCACACCGCGCGCAACTTCCTCTTCCTCGGGCGCGGCGTGAACTACCCGACCGCGCTCGAGGGAGCGCTGAAGCTCAAGGAGCTCTCGTACATCCACGCGGAAGGCACGGCGGCGGGCGAGATGAAGCACGGGACGAACGCGCTCATCGACGAAGATCTTCCGGTCGTCGCGATCGCGCTAAAGGACTCCGTGTACAAGAAGATGCGATCGAACATGGAAGAGGTGCGGGCCCGCGCCGGTGTGCTGATCGCGGTGGCGAACGATGATGACAACGAGATCGAGGGCAAGGCGGAAGAGATCATCCGCATCCCGAAGACCGAGGAGCTGCTCGAGCCGGTGCTCGCGATCATCCCGCTGCAACTCCTCGCGTACCACATCGCCGATCGTCGTGGCAACGACGTCGACCAGCCGCGAAACCTCGCCAAAAGCGTCACGGTCGAATGAACCGCGTCCACCGGCTGCAGTGACCCCTTACGTGTTGCTCAAGCTGCTGCATGTGCTGAGCGCGATGTGGTTGGTGACTGGCCTACTGGGCCGCGCGGTCGCGCTGAGCTCGGCGCGCCGCGCATCCGAGATGCGCATCCTCAAGGCGATCGCGGACGTGAGCGGCCGTCTCGAGAATCTCATGATCGCGCCGGGCATCTTCGTTGTCCTCGTGACCGGCATAGCGACGGCGGTCGTGGGTGGGATCTCGCTGCTCGGACCCATCGACGGAGGACCGTTATGGGTGTTCGTGCCGCTGTTCATCATGCTGGTAGCCGTCGTGACGACGCCAATGACGCTTTCGCACGACCGCAAGTGGGGCCAGGCGCTCGAAGACGCCGCGCAGCGTGGCGTGGTGACGGAGACGCTGCGGCCGTACCTCGACGGTCCGGCGATGATCAGACGCTATGCCCCCGACATCACTGCCGTCGTGCTGATCATTGTGCTCATGGTGTTGAAGCCGTTCTGACGTGAGCACAGAAGTGGGCATCGACATCATCGAGACGCATCGCATCCGCGGCGTGCTCGAGAAGCACGACACGCGCTTCCTGCAACGCGTGTACACCGAGTGGGAGCGCATGTACTGCCGGCGCAACGTGCTGCATCTCTCCGGACGCTGGGCGGCAAAGGAGGCGGTGTCGAAAGTCCTCGGCCTCGGGGTCCGCGGCGTCGGCTGGCGCGAGATCGAGATCAAACGAACGCCGTACGGCCAGCCCACAGTGACGCTCCACGGCCGCGCGGAGCAGCGGCGTCGCGCGCTCGGACTCGCCGAGCCCCTCACGGTGAGCATCTCGCATATCCGCGATCTCGCGGTCGCGGTCGCCGTGGGCGTTCGCTGACGGCTCCGAGCCAGGCTCTCGACGCGCGACTCGTCCGCGCGTCCCTCCGACCGCTGCCGCCGGACGCCGGCAAGGAAGCGCGCGGGCGCGTGCTCATCGTGGGTGGATCCCATCGCTATCCGGGCGCGGTGCTCCTCGCGGCGCGCGCGGCCGCACGCTGCGGAGCGGGTGTTGTCACCGTCGCGGCGGCGCGCTCTCTCGTGGAGATGGTCGCCGGGCAGGATCCGAACATCACGTTCTTCCCGCTCGCTGAGGCGCAGCCCGGCGTCGT
>Ga0070694_100002781_pt1 | contig 10387 bp, 10 predicted proteins | sample KBSK1251metaG_FD_65470 | JGI IMG/M metagenome (GOLD analysis project Ga0070694, IMG submission 65470) | Corn, switchgrass and miscanthus rhizosphere microbial communities from Kellogg Biological Station, Michigan, USA - KBS K1-25-1 metaG | ecosystem: Host-associated > Plants > Roots >... | reverse complement strand
GATCGTGCATTGGAAAACCACTTCTGCCACCACGCAGGCCGCTCGCTTGGTGGCCTTCACGGCGGCGCAACTCATGGCTGACGCCACTCAAATCGTGGATTCAATGGGCTTGCGACGCGACTGGCCCAACGTGGGCGTCATTTCCCTGGCGCATTCGTATGGATTTTCGAATTTGGTGCTGCCGTTGTTGTTGCACGGGATTCCGCTCTGGCTGCTGGAATCGCCGCTGCCAGAGAACCTGCGCCAAGCCGAGGCTGTGGCACCGGGCGTGACGCTGGCGGGTGTGCCCGCCCTGTGGCGCGCATGGTTCGATGCGGGTGCCATCCCGGCGAATGTTCGCCTGGCCATCTCCGCCGGCGCCCCCCTGCCCTTGCCGCTCGAGGAAGCCGTCTTCGCCAAGCAGTCGCTGAAGATCCATAACTTTTACGGCGCCACCGAATGCGGTGGCATCGCCTACGATGGCGGCGCAACGCCGCGAACCGACCCTTGCCTGATCGGCCAACCGATGCGCGGAGTGAATCTCGCGGTCGACGAGAGCGGGTGCCTGGAGGTGCGGAGCGGCGCGGTGGGGGAAACTTACTGGCCAGAGGCCGCGCCCCCTCTGTCGGGCGGGCGTTATCGCACCACGGACTTAGCCGTGCTCCGGGGAGGCTGCGTCTACTTGCGCGGCCGGGCCAGCGATCAGATCAACGTGGCGGGCCGGAAGGTTTCGCCGGAACGCATCGAGGGGGAGTTGCTTCAACACGAGAGCGTGCGCGATTGCCTGGTCTTCGGCGCGCCATCCCACGATGATGGCCGAAGCGAAATCATCGTTGCCTGCGTGGTGACACCGGAAACGCTCGGCATGGAGGATTTGCGGCGCTTTCTGCTCACCCGCCTGCCGGCCTGGCAAGTGCCACGGGAGTGGAAGCGGGTTGATTCCCTGGCTCCCAATGAGCGTGGCAAGCTTTCGCGCGCAGAATGGCGGCGGCGGCTCGGGTACGAATGACCGCTTTCAGGCATCGGTCGACAAAGTTTACGACGAAGGCCGAGACTCGCCTTTTGGGACAAGCTTTAGCTAGACGCGGGCACTCGTCCGGCACTGGTCCCTGTGCCAGCCGTGGCGAAGCGATGGGCGTGTCCGTTGACATGTCCGTTGGCCGCGGCGGCGGCCTCATCGGCGGCTTTACTGGCGCGTTCGAGCAGCTTGCGGTAGGTCGCCAGGGCCAAGAGCGGCCAGGCGTTGCGGTACATGTCGTATTTCAGATAGAACACCTTTGGAAACCCGGTGCCGGTGGTCTCGTGTTCAGTCCAGGAGCCGTCGGCGTTTTGCATTCGGATCAAGTATTCGATACCGCGAATGATACTGGGCCGGTGCGGATCGTCGAAGGCGCAGAGGCCCATGACAGCCCACGCGGTCTGCGAGGCAGTGCTGGGGCCTTTGCCTTTGAACACGGGATCATCGTAGGTGTTGCAGCGCTCGCCCCAGCCGCCGTCGGAATTCTGGACGCTCTCGAGCCAGTCACGCGCTTTGAGGAGCCAGCGCTGATTCATGTTGAAGTTGAGCGCCCGCAACCCGCGCAGAACCTGCCAGGTTCCGTAGACGTAATTGACGCCCCACCGACCGTACCAGGAGCCGTCTGCTTCCTGATGCTCCTTGATGAATTGGAGCGCCTTGACGACCTGGGGATGCGAGAGGGCATAGCCTTCGTAGCCCAGCAACTCGAGAATGCGCGCCGTAATGTCCGCGCACTCGGGGTCGAGCATGGCGTTGTGATCCGCGAACGGGACTTTCTCCAGGACGCTCTTGGTGCAATCTTTGTCGAAAGCCGCCCAGCCGCCGTCCTTGCACTGGAACGTCATCATCCACTTCAAGCCGCGCTGGAAACATTCGTCGCGGCGGGAGGGGTTGTCGGTGGGCACCTGCCGCAGGGCGAGCAACACCATGGCGGTGTCATCGACGTCGGGGTTCCATTGGTTCTCGTATTCGAAGACCCAGCCGCTGGGTTCAACCGGAGTGGAATTTTTGTAGTACCAGTCGCCGCGGAACCGGATTTCTTTTTCCATGAGCCAGACGGCGGCCTGTTTCATGCGGGGATGCTCGGCGGGAACGCCCGATTCGCGCAGGCAAATGGTGACGATGGCAGTATCCCAGACCGGGGAGAAGCAAGGTTCGATGCGGACGGAATCTTCCTCTTCGTGCTGGAGGTTTTTGAGTTCGCGCCGGGCGCGGAGGACTTGGGGATGGTCGTCAGGGTAGCCGAGCGCCTTGAGGGCGATCAGCGCGTTGAGCATGGCCGGAAAGATGGCGGCGAGGCCGTTGGTGCCCTCGAAACGTTCCAGCATCCATTGTTCGGCCTTTTTGAGCGCCAGTTTGCGGAACGGTCGGAGGTTATTGTTTTCGACAAATTTGTGGAGCTGGTCGAGCCAGAGGAAAAAGTTCCGCCAAGTAAACCGTTCGGGGTCGGGCCGCAAGGCGAGGTCGCGTTCATGAAAGCCCTCGGGATAGAGTTCATCGAGGGTGACCGGGCAGTTGTGGGGCCGGGTCGGTTTGTAATGGTTGATGATGGCGAGGGGCACGAGCATGGAGCGGCTCCAACTGCTCATGTCGTTAAAATTCACATAAAACCATTTTCCGATGAGGATGACTTCGCTGGGAATGGTCGGCACGTAATCCCAGGGGTACAAGCCCAGCAGCGCGAGATAGAGCTTGGAGAAGGTGTTCATGCGCGGCACGCCGCCCAGGCTGAGCGCCACTTCGCGCGCCTTCAACATCCGGGGATCGGTGACCGGCACACCGGCGAGCTTGAGGGCCAGATACGCTTTGATGGTCGCGTTTACTTCGGCCGGACCGCCGTGGTAAATATTCCAGCCTCCATCCGCCAATTGCATGGAGGAGATGTGATTGACAGCTTTGCGCTCCCACTCGCGATCGACGCTGCCGTCCCAATGATGAAACGCGATCGTATCCGACACCAAGGTCGAATCGACCATCAATTCACCCACCCAGAATCCTTCCGGGTTTTGAATTTGGAACAGGTAGTTTTGAGATCGTTGGATGGCAGCTTCCAAAGATCTTCGGTGGTGGCTGAACGACGCCTCGGATGTTGCCGGCTGGCCACTCAGCCGATCCCTCTCGTTCAATGTCAATGACACGGCCGGGAGTGTGCGGAAGCACAGGTCGACCTGTAAAGCCCTTATTTAGAGGCCGGAATCTGCGGGAACACTTGATAAAGCAAAAAATAAATCAACACGCCCGTCACGGAAACATAGAGCCAAAGCGGCCATGTCCAGCGCGCAATTTGCTTGTGCTTATCAAATCGTTCCCGCAACGCCCGCGACGCCGTCACGACAATCATCGGCAGAATCGTCACCGCCAGCACCGTATGTGTGAGCAAAATGGTCAGGTAAATCGGACGGAACCAGGCCGGGTCCCGGAATATCGTGCGCCCCACATGCAGATGATAATAGATGTAAGAGATCAAAAACAGGACGGAAGCGGTCATGGCCGCCAGCATGCAATTGCGATGCCCGGTGCGGTCACCGCGCCGGATTCGGACAAAGCCGATGAGCAGACAAACGGCGCTGAACGCGTTGAGGGCGGCATTGAGCGCCGGCAGATCGGTCAGCTTCACGGGGCACCTCCGGGCGTTTCGCGTTGCAACCGTTTCACCGCGGCGATGACTTTCTTTTTCATTTCGGGATCATCGCTCTCAAAGGTGGCTCGCACGCGGGCCTGGGCATCGACCAGCACGAACAGCGTGGAATGAATGAACAAGTCCACCGGATTGGTCCGCTCGCCCGGCGCCTTTTCAATGGCGCTTAACTTCAATCCGCCCACCGCCAGTTCGGCAATCTGCGCCTTGCTGCCCGTCAAAAAATGCCAGCGCCCCGGCTGCGCGTTGAACTTGCGGGCATAAGCCTGCAGCACGGCCGGCGTGTCGTGCTCGGGATCGGTGGTGAGCGTCACCAGCAGCACACCGGCTTTCTCCGGCAGCAGCGTCTGCAATCCGGCCATGCGCTGCGTCATTTCGGGGCACGGGCCGGCGCATTGGGTGAAGATGATGTCCACCAGCCAGGGATGGCCGCGCAACTGGGCCAGCCCAACGGGCTCACCGTGCTGATTGGTCAGGGTAAAGTCGGGCAGGCTAAAAAGCACGGGGAGGGGTTCGGCCACGCGGGTGCGTTCCTGAAACAGGAACGCCAGCAACAGCGCCGCGATGACCAGCGCAAGACCTCCCCAAACCGCCACCTGCAAGCCGCGAGACGGTTGGCTCATAAGCGATCCGTTGTCCGACTGCTCAAAACAGACCCCGGCGAGGCCTCATCTGCAGACAACGCCCTGCCGTTGAGCAACGGCGACGACCCCGGCGGTTCATTCGAAGCTCGCGGCGGGCGCCGCCGCGGCCTTGGTTTTGAGCCAGGCGTCAAAATCATTCGTGCTCACCACCCGAAACGAGCCCTTCATCGTCGAGTGCCCAATGCCACAAAGCTGGGCGCAATTAATCTGATAATTGCCGGTCTTGGTGGCCATGAAATGGGTCGGCAACCGCAGCCCGGGGATGGCGTCCTGCGTCGTGCGCAAGGCCGGCACTTTGAACGAATGAATCACGTCCAGAGAAGTAATCGACGCGATGATCGGACGGCCTACCGGCACGAGAATCTCCGTCCCCGGCGCCACCAGCACGTCGTCTTTGCCATCGGGGTCATTGGCCTTCTGGCTCTCGACCATCTGCAGGCGGCCCATGACATTGGTCGAGCTCACCAGGGTAATGTCTTGTTTGCCGAACCGGCCATCCGGCCCGGTGTACATGGCGCCCCAGGCAAACTGCTGGCCGGTAATCCGGACCAGGATGGAATCCTTTTCCGAGGGGAACTTGTCGACGACTTTGGCCCATAGCGGAATGGCGAACCCTACCAGCAGGATGATCTCCACGGCGGCGACCGCCACTTCGAGGTAGCTGGAAGCGTGGCTGGTGACCCCCACATAGTCGGCTTTCGGATTGCGGCTGGCGCGAAAGCGCCACAGCGCATAAAGAAAGTAGGCGCCCCACCCGACGAACAAGGCGATCATCAGCCAGTGCACGTAGACGATGAATTTGTCCACGTCGACGCCGTGTTCCGACGCCAGTTCGGGAAGTCCGAGGAGTTTTTCCATGCAGTTAGCTATTTGGTGGGTTCAGAAACTAACGGCCCGAGCGAGCCCTCGGCCGTCTGCGCCATCGCATCCGCGTGGGAAGTTGTGGTCGCCGGGCCGGGGGCCTGATTGAATTTGGCGGCGCGCCGGACCAGAAAAATGCCAAAAGCAGCAATGCCGCCGAGGACGAACATGACGACGGCCAGCAAGGCCAGGATGCCCATGGTCATGCCGCGAGCCATGGGGTCGCTGGAGGCGCCGAAACAAGTGGCGCAGGCCAACAAGGAGCCAGGCCCGTTCGACAGGCTCAGGGCAGGCCACAGACAGAGCGCGACCAGGGCCAAACGCCCGCACCTTACCGCGCCACGAAAACAGGAACGACTGGTCACAAATAGCTGATATGTTTGAGTTTTTTCAGCACGTATCGCCCATAGAAGATGAGCCCGACTCCCGCGATGACGGAGCCGATGCCGAACCCGAGGTCCAGAAGCCGCCGGCTTTCCGAGTAGGCCACGAACTCCCAGACCGCAAAGCCAAACGCCAGCAGAATGGAAATCGTGATGAACACCACATGGAAGGCTTTCAGCGACATGAAACATTTCTCAGTAAGCGCCTCCGACGATGTTGGTGGAGGGATACGGCACGGTCTTTTGCGGGATGTATTCCGAGCCCATCGGCAGCTGGCCGCGGGACCAGATGATCAGATACATCATCGCGGCGAAAAAGAAGGCCGTCGACGTCAGCATGGCGTAGATGGCCTTCCGCTCCGAAATCAGGTGCATGAAAAAGCCGGCGACCAGCGAAGCCTTAATCGTCGCCACAAACAGCGCGATGGCCACGGTGATGGCGAAATTCTCAAAGTGAATCGAGCGCAGCCAGACGGTTATGATCGTGCCGGCCAGAAGGGCCGCGAAGATGACGAGATAAACCCGGACGTGTTTCTTCACGTCTTCGTGGGAGTGGGCATCGCTCATAGGAATTCGAGTTTGGGAATAAAATCGTTATGACGCAGCGGCTCAGAGCAGGTAAAGGACTGGAAACAGGAAGATCCAGACCAGATCAACGAAATGCCAGAACAAGCCGGACACCTCGACCCGGTTGGTGTAACGCTCGGGGTCGGTGCGCCAGAGTTTGGCGCCAGGCCCCCAGATGTAGGCGATCACGAGAGCGCCGCCCAACACGTGCAACCCATGCAGTGCGGTCAGCGTGAAATAAATCGCAAAATAAGTGCTGTGGCTCGGCATGTAGGCGGAAAGCCGCTTGATGTCGGATGTCTTAATATCCATCGCCTCATGCTTGCCTTCCGCGTGGCCCGCCTCCGCCTGGGCATTGTCGCCATGAGCCGGCTTGGGCGCCGCATAATGCGTCGGGTCGGCCGTGAACTTGATGGATTCGATTTTCTTTTTCGCCAGCGTCTCGGTCCGCCAGAAATACGGATTGCCTTCAATGTGACCCGTCAGACGTTTGCCATCGTTCAGCCACACCTCGTAATGCTTCCATTTATCGCTATACTCAAAGGATTTGATCCCCAGAAAGCCCAGCGCGCAAAGGATGGTCACCGACTGGTATTTTCGATAGGCCCTGAAATTGCCCATCTTGAGCGCCGCCCACGAGAGCACGACGGTTACCGAGGAGGTAATAAGGACGGTGGTATTGAAGGTGCCGATGGGAACATTCAGCAATCCTTGCGGCCAGGTGCCCGGGTCCGCTCCCACGCGCAGCAGGATGTAGGCGGAAAACAGGGCGCCGAAGAGCATGACCTCGGAGGCCAGGAACAGCCAGATCCCGACTTTGGCATTAAACAGACCCGTGTCTGGACGGGCTTTTGCGGTATAGGGGATTTCCATGTGGGCTTAGTGCTTGGTTCCTTTTTCCGGCTGTGTCTGCATGGTGAAATCAGTGGGGTGCCCGGGCACGCTATACTCGTAAGGGCCGCGGTGAATCTCGATGGGGCTGGTGAAATTGCCGTGCGGCGGCGGCGTGGGCGTGGCCCATTCCAGCGTGGTCGCGTGCCAGGGGTTATCGTTGGGGATCTTCTTCCCGTTGCGGATGCTCCAGAAAAAATTGATGATGAATGGAATTTGGGACAAGCCCAGGAACCACGCCCCCGTCGACACCCATTTGTTGAGCCCGATAATTTCGGGCGACAGCCCAATCTCCGTGCCGGTGGCCGCGTAGGTGGCGCCGCCGTTATACATGCGTCGAATCATGCCGGCCATGCCTTGCTGAAACATGGGTTGAAAGACCACGTTCATGAACAAGAGCGACAGCCAGAAATGGATCTTGCCCAGGGACTCGCTCATGAATCGCCCCGTGATCTTCGGATACCAATGATAAATCCCGGCGAACAAGGCAAAGATGGTTCCCGGCGCCACCACGTAATGGAAATGGGCGATGACGTAATAGGTGTCGTGCAGGTGCAAATCGGAGAAATTAAATCCTAGGGGAAGGCCGGTCAGGCCCCCGATGCCGAACATCGGCAGGAACGCCAGCGCAAAGAGCATTTGCGTGTTGAACCGGATGGAACCGCCCCAGAGCGAGATGAACAGGCAGGTCAGAATGATCACCGACGGAATCGAAATGATCATCGTGGTGGTCTGGAAGAAGGTGCTGATTTTCGTGCCCATCCCGGTCAGATACATGTGATGAGCCCACACGATGAAGGAGATGAAGCCGATGGCCAGGACGGAGTAAACGAGCGATTTGTAACCCCAAATCGGCTTGCGCGTGTTGTTGGCGATGATCTCGCTCACCACGCCCATGCCGGGAAGAATCAGCACGTAAACTTCAGGATGGCCCAGGAACCAGAACAGATGCTGCCACAACAAAGGACTGCCGCCGCCGCTGATCGGCACCGCCGTGGCCCCTCCGACCATCAGCCCGCTGGGCAGGAAGAAACTCGTGCCCATCAAATTGTCCATGAGCTGCATTACCCCCGCGGCCTCCAGCGGAGGAAAGGCGAGCAGGAGCAGGAAGGCGGTGACGAATTGCGCCCAGCAGAAGAACGGCATGCGCATCCAGGTCATGCCGGGCGCGCGGAGTTGGATGATGGTGGCGATGAAGTTAACGGCCCCAAGCAGCGAAGAGGTGATCAGCAGCACCATGCCGATGATCCAGAAGGTCTGACCGTTGAAGAGGTAGCCACGTTCCGCCAGCGTGGCCAGCGGTGAGTAGGAGGTCCACCCGGATTTAGCGGCGCCTCCTGGAATAAAGAAACTGGCGAACATGACCACGCCGCCCAGAAAAAAGGATTGGAAGCTGGCCATATTCACGCGCGGGAAAGCCATGTCGGGGGCCCCGATCTGCAGCGGCACGACGTAGTTGCCGAACGCGGCAAACGCCAGCGGCACGATGGCCAGAAACACCATGATCGTCCCATGCATGGCTCCGAAGGAATTGTAGAGGTCCGGGCCCATGATGCCGTCTTTTACCACGTCCTTCCCCAGCACCGTCTGCAACAAGCCGCCCACGATCGGGATGGGGTGATCCGGGTAGGCGATCGACCACCGCATGACCATCATCAGGCAGAACCCGAAGAACAAAAACAACAGGGCCATCACGCCGTATTGGATGCCGATGATCTTGTGGTCGGTGGAGAAGATGTACTTCTGCAGGAAATTGAGCTCGTGATGATGCTCGTCGGCGTGCACTGCGTGCACATGTCCCGCTTGGGTCGTGGCGCTCATGGTTCTAGCTTTTAGCTCTGTGTTTCAAAAATACGCGACGCTGCGAATGCCCGGTTCACTCGTTTAAGAAAACCGAAACTAGCGGCAGCGAAATCCGAGTGTCAACGACCGAATCGGGCGCTCGCACTGAATTTCGCCGCGTTAATACCTAAGTTTATCAATCACCATCAACCCCAGCAGCAAGGGCAGATAGAGAATCGAAGCCAGGAATAGCTGCCGGGCCGAACGCCGGTTCAGCTGGCGGGAGAACTGCAGCGCACAAAACACGAACAGCACCCCAAGCAGCAGCGCGCCGGCCAGATACACCAGCCCCGTCAGCCGAAACAAAAACGGCGTCAGGCTCACCATCAGCAATCCCAGGGCGTGGCTGACCGCTTGCCGCCCCGTGCGGAACCCTTCCGGATCCACCGAAGGCAGCATCACAAACCCCGCCTTTTCATAGTCTTCCCGATAAAGCCACGCGATGGCCAAAAAGTGCGGGATCTGCCAGAAAAACAAGATCGCAAACAAGCCCCATCCCTCGGCGCTCAACTCCCCCCGCGCCGCTGTCCATCCCATGAGCGGCGGCAATGCGCCGGGCACGGCGCCGATGGCCGTGTTGAGCCAGGTGACTCGCTTGAGGGGCGTGTAGATGAAGACGTAGCTCACGAACGTGGCCGCCGCGAGCAGCGCCGTCAGCACGTTGACCGCCAGCGCCAGGTAAACCAGGCCCCCGGCAGACACCACGCCGCCAATCACCAGCACCGTTTCGGCCTGAAGCCGCCCCGAAGGCAGCGGACGTTCCGCGGTGCGGCGCATCCGCGCGTCGTGCTCGCGTTCCCACCATTGGTTCAACGCGGCAGCGCCGCAGGCGACCAAAGCTGTGCCTGACAACGTGTGCAGCAACAGCCAGAATTCCATCGCGCCACGCCAGCCCACGTAAAAACCGACTGCCGTCGTGAGCACGACCAGCAACGTCAGACGCGCCTTCACCAGCTCGCACAACACCATCACCAGCGATTTATCCGCAGGCGTGACCGCACCGACGGAAGAGGAGGAGGATGAGGCGGAGACTTTCATGCGGCAGTGCGGGTGCTTTTGCCAGTGTTGGCCACGCGAGCCGGCGTCGAGCGCGCGACCGCCCGAATGTCCGCCTGAATCCGTGGCGCCGCCGTGACGACGACGCGCCCGCTCATCAATGTCAACAAAACGCCCGTCAGCAAAGTCAAGGCACCGACAGCCACATGGGCCGTGGCCACATCGGCGGCTTTGTCAGTCCAAATCGTGGCCGCCCCGAGGGCCGCCTGCCCTAGCACCAACCCGAGCCAGACCAGCGCCAGGCGGCCCGGCGCCGTGCCCAGACCAAGCCGACGATGCGCCCGTCCGGCCAGCCAGCTCACCGCCACCAGAATCGTAAGCGCCAGAAAGCGGTGGGCCATTTGCAGGCGAATTCCTGCCGCCGTAATCGGATTGAGCGCGCGCACCTCGCCGCGCGCCTGATTGTAACGGGCGACGGAGGTCGCGTCCGTGGCCGGCCACGCCGCGCCGTAAGCGGTGGGAAAATCGGGTATGGCCAGACCGGCATGCTGATGGCGCATCGTTGCAC